>OJPI01000024.1_pt1 | contig 114760 bp, 96 predicted proteins | sample 1598461 | NCBI WGS metagenome assembly OJPI01 (sample SAMN03922483, study PRJEB24848) | human gut metagenome | isolation source: stool sample | host: Homo sapiens | place: Germany | collected 2011-05 | reverse complement strand
GCCGCAGGCGGAGAAGCTCGCGAGCGAGCTTCTTTTTTATTTTTCTATATTATTCAAAGGCTCATTCGACAGATACAGCCCCTTTCAGGACGCGTAAAAAGGAGGAATCTATGAGAGAATACACAACACAGATGGACGCTGCAAGAAAGGGAATCATTACAAAGGAAATGGAAGCAGCAGCAAAAAAGGAGCAGATGGCGCCAGAAGAGCTGAGGGCTCTGATTGCAGAGGGAAAGGCAATTATCCCCTGCAACAAGCTGCATACAAGTATTGTTCCCAATGCCATTGGTTCTATGCTGAAGACAAAAATTAACGTGAATCTCGGCACTTCCAGAGACTGGAAGGATATTGATATGGAGCTGGAAAAGGTGAGAGATGCGGTAAATATGGGGGCAGAATCCATTATGGATCTCAGCTCCTTTGGTGATACACAGAAGTTCCGCAGAAAGCTGACCGCAGAGTGTCCTGCCATGATTGGAACCGTTCCGATTTATGATGCTGTTGTTTATTATCATAAGCCGCTTAAAGAAATTACCTCAGAGGAATGGATTAAGATTGTGGAAATGCATGCCCAGGACGGTGTGGATTTTATGACCATTCATGTGGGAATCAATCGGAATACAGCAAAGCGTTTTAAGGATGCGAAGCGTCTGACTAACATTGTTTCCCGCGGCGGCTCTATTATTTTTGCCTGGATGGAAATGACAGGGGAGGAGAATCCTTTCTATGAGCATTATGAGAGAATTCTCGATATCTGCAGAGAGTATGATGTGACGCTGAGTCTGGGAGATGCATGCCGTCCGGGATGTCTGGAGGACGCCTCTGATATTTCCCAGATGGAGGAGTTAATTACTTTGGCAGAGCTGACAAGACGGGCCTGGGAAAAGGATGTACAGGTTATGATTGAAGGGCCGGGACATATGCCTTTGGATCAGATTGCTGCCAATATGAAGATTCAGCAGACAGTCTGCAAGGGTGCTCCTTTCTATGTACTGGGACCTCTGGTAACGGACATTGCACCGGGATATGATCACATTACAGCAGCGATTGGCGGAGCGATTGCAGCCGCAGCAGGAGCCTCTTTCCTCTGCTATGTAACTCCGGCAGAGCACCTGCGTCTTCCGGATGTCAATGACGTGAAGGAGGGAATTATTGCATCAAAAATTGCAGCCCATGCAGCAGATATTGCAAAAGGAATCAAGGGCGCAAAGGAATGGGATAAGGCTATGAGTACGGCACGGAAGAAGCTGGACTGGGAAGAAATGTTCCGGCTTTCTATTGATCCGGAAAAGGCCAGGGCTTACCGGGCATCTGCAAAGCCGGAAAAAGAGGACACCTGTTCCATGTGTGGAAATTTCTGTGCAGTGAAAAATATGAACCGGATTCTGGATGGAGAAATTGTTAATATTTATGATGAATGATAAAGTTTTCAGCTTGAAAGGGCAGAAAATTTGAATGAAAAATGGAGAGAAGATATGAAGCTGGATTTGAGGGTGTATGCAGTAACAGATCGGACCTGGACAGGAGAAAAATCTCTGTTCTGTCAGCTGGAGGAGGCTTTGCAGGCAGGGGTGACTCTGGTGCAGTTAAGAGAAAAGGAACTGGATGACGATGCATTTTTAGAAGAGGCAAAGCAGATAAAGGCTTTGACAGATTCCTATGGGGTTCCTCTGATTATTAACGATAATGTGAAGGTAGCTCTCGCCTGTGATGCAGCGGGAGTTCACATTGGTCAGGAGGACATGGATGCAGCCTGTGTACGCCGCCTTCTGGGCCCTGACAAAATCCTGGGTGTCACTGCAAAGACAGTGGAGCAGGCAAGGAGGGCAGAGAGGGCCGGGGCAGATTATCTTGGATCCGGCGCAGTTTTTGGCTCCTCCACAAAGAGGGAGGCCCTTCCTATGACTATGGAGAGGCTGAAGGAGATCACTGCTTCTGTATCGATTCCTGTAGTGGCAATCGGAGGAATTCACAAGGGGAATATCCGTCAGCTGAAGGGAACCGGCATCGCAGGAGCCGCTGTAGTATCTGGTATTTTTGGAGCAGAGGATATTAAAAAAGCAACAGCTGAATTGAGAAGCGCAGTAGAGGAAATCCTTTCAGAGGATAAAAATACGGGGAAGACAGAGGAATAAAGGAGAAAATGATATGACCAGAAAAACTGTGCTGACTATCGCTGGATCGGATTCCAGCGGAGGAGCCGGAATTCAGGCTGATTTAAAGACTATGACGGCCCTGGGGCTTTATGGAATGAGCGTTATCACAGCATTAACAGCGCAGAATACCATGGGTGTGGCCGGTATTTTCGATGTGGATCCTGCATTTACAGCCAGTCAGATGGACTGTGTTTTTCAGGATATTTTTCCGGATGCAGTTAAAATCGGAATGGTTTCCCAGAAAAAAATGATAGGGGTAATTGGCGATAAACTGGAGGAATATCAGGCAAAAAATATTGTCCTGGATCCAGTCATGGTATCTACCAGTGGAAGTCGTCTTCTGGCGGAGGATGCCATGGATGCGCTGGCGGGAAGGCTGCTTCCTCTGGCAGCTGTTATGACACCGAATATTCCGGAGGCAGAAATTCTCTGGGGAAGAAGCATTGAAAATGAAAAGCAGATGGAGGAGGCAGCCCGGGATATTGGAGAGAAGTACGGCGGCGCAGTTCTTGTAAAGGGAGGACATCAGGTGGCAGAGGCCAACGATGTGCTTTATCAGAATGGAAGGCTTATCTGGTTCCGAGAAAAGCGTATTGACAGCATGAATACCCATGGAACAGGCTGTACCCTTTCCAGCGCGATTGCATGCGGGCTCGCCATGGGAAAAAGTGTTGAGGAGAGTGTCCGCGCAGCAAAAACATATTTGACAGGAGCTCTGGCATCCGGGCTGGATCTGGGAAAGGGAAACGGCCCCCTGGATCATTGCTTTATGGTGAATTCTGCGGTATACTCATAGACAGATTGGAAAAGCGGAATCCAGTGGAAAAAGAGCAGAAATGCGGAGCAAAACTCTAAATGCCTGACAGGATGGAAGCCGCAGAAAGAAGAGGTCTTGATATGAGTGAAAAATATGTGGTAGACAGTCTGGGGGATAAGTGCCCTGTGCCGGTTGTAAAAGCGAAAAAGGCTTTGGACAAAGCTATGCCAGGAGACGTGATTGAGGTTCATGTAGACAATGATATTGCGGTTCAGAATCTGCGAAAGCTGGCATCTAATATGCAGTGCAGCTCTGTAGACAGACAGCTGGAGGCAAAGCATTTTGTAGTGGAAATTACAGCAGGAGAAGCAGGAGGCGGTCGTGAAACGACAGGGGCGCTGGCTGGAGATACTGGTGTTTCTCAGGCCGGCACTGCAGATCCGTTTCACGGAATCTCCTGTGGAATTGGGGGCAGTCCGGCAGAAAAATCCTATCTGGTGGCTGTCGCATCGGATACGATGGGAGAAGGGGATCCGGCACTGGGGAAGATTTTAATGAAGGGATTTCTGTATGCCCTCAGTCAGATGGATACCCTTCCTGAGACCATTCTTTTCTACAATGGAGGCGTAATGCTGACAACAGAAGGCTCGGAATCTCTGGAGGATTTAAAGGCAATGGAAGAGCAGGGCGTAAAGATTTACTCCTGCGGAACCTGTCTTGATTTTTATGACAGAAAAGATCTTCTGAAGGTGGGCGAAGTAACGAATATGTACACCATTGTGGAACTGATGGCAAAGGCAGAAAAGATTCTTAAGCCATAAGAAGGGGAGGGCAGTCAGATGATTTCTATTTTATGTTTTGGAGATTCGAATACCTTTGGTTCCAACCCGGCAGGCGGACGTCACAGAAGAAATGTCCGATGGACCGGCGTTTTGCAGGAACTGTTGGGAGAACAATATTATGTGATAGAAGAAGGCATGGGAGGACGCACAACGGTTCACGACGATCCCTTTGAGCCAAACCGCTGTGGAAAAATGGCGCTTCCGATTGCCCTTCAAAGCCATATGCCGCTGGATTTGGTGATTGTAAGCCTGGGAACCAATGACTGTAAGCTGAACTTTCATCTGTCTCCGGAGCTGGTTGCCAAAGGGGCAGAGTGTCTCTGCCGCATGATCAAGGAATACGATTACCGGGGCGGGAAGGCGCCGAAAATTCTTCTGGTATCGCCGATTTTAATTGGAGAAGATCTGGAAAATTGTCCCTTTGAGAGCTTTGATCAGACATCTGTGGAGCTGGCTTCTCAGCTGGCCCCCTGCTTTCGGGCAGTGGCAGAGCGCCAGGGCTGCCTGTATCTGGATGCGGCCTCCGTTGCCTCACCAGGCTCTGATCAGCTTCATATGGATGCGGCTTCTCACCGGGCTCTGGCTGAAAAACTGTGTGAGATGGTGCGGGCGGAATTTGAGTAAGGGAAAACCCTTGACATTTCCTCCTCCCGCCGCTATAATTTCCCGTAACAGCAGATTTATTTATATGCTATCAGGCGATGAAAGGAAGAAGTAGCAGTCTGAGACCCCACACAGAAAGCAGCCGGAAGATGAGAGGCGCGTGGAGGACAGCTTGTGAATACATCCTGGAGCTTCACACCGAACAGAGGCAGGACTGCAGAGATTTTGCCAATCAGTAGGCTGTGACGGTCAGAGGCATCCGTTATTGTGCCGGAACATATCCGCGAGGAAGCGGTCAGCAGAGCTCATTTCAGAAGCTGCAGAGGCTGGCGGTTTTCTGATGGAGTGCTCCATGAGGCAGTCGGTGAAAACCGTCTGCGAATAAAGGTGGTAACACGGGGAACAGTGTCCTCGTCCTTTTGAAACAGCAAAGGGACGGGGACTTTTTCAGTTCATAGGAAATTACGTCCTACTTGTTTCACCATTAAGAAGACCCTGATCCCGCAAGAACAATACAGATACGAAATGAAAGAGAGGAAACAAACATGAATTGTTATGACGAGCTGGTAGCCCGTGGTCTGATTGCCCAGGTTACAAATGAAGAAGAAATCAAAAAAATGGTAAATGAGGGAAAGGCAACCTTCTATATCGGCTTTGATCCGACAGCAGACAGCCTGCATGTTGGTCATTTCATGGCTCTTTGTCTGATGAAGCGTCTGCAGATGGCAGGAAATAAGCCTATCGCTCTGATTGGCGGCGGAACTGGAATGATTGGAGATCCTTCCGGACGTACCGATATGCGTCAGATGATGACTCCGGAAATGATTCAGCACAACTGCGACTGCTTTAAGGTACAGATGAGCAAATTTATTGATTTCAGTGATGACAAGGCTCTGATGGTAAACAATGCAGATTGGCTGCTGAAGCTGAATTATGTGGAGCTGCTTCGTGAGGTAGGCGCATGCTTTTCTGTAAATAACATGCTGAGGGCAGAGTGCTACAAGCAGCGTATGGAAAAGGGACTGAGCTTCTTAGAGTTTAACTACATGATCATGCAGAGCTATGACTTCTATATGCTGTTCCAGAAATACGGCTGTAATATGCAGTTCGGCGGTGATGATCAGTGGAGCAACATGCTGGGCGGTACAGAGCTGATTCGCCGCAAGCTGGGCAAGGATGCCCATGCTATGACCATTACCCTGCTTTTAAATTCCGAAGGCAAGAAGATGGGCAAGACTCAGTCCGGCGCTGTATGGCTGGATCCCAATAAGACAAGTCCCTTCGAGTTCTACCAGTACTGGAGAAATGTAGCAGATGCAGACGTTCTGAAATGCCTGCGGATGCTGACCTTCCTTCCGCTGGAGCAGATTGATGAAATGGATAAATGGGAAGGAAGCCAGTTAAACACTGCGAAAGAGATTCTGGCTTATGAGCTGACCAAGCTGGTACACAGCGAGGAAGAAGCTGAGAAAGCACAGTCAGCTGCCCGTGCTCTGTTCAGCGGTCAGGGAAGCCTGGAGAATATGCCGAGCTTTGCATTAAAGGATGAGGATTTCTCAGACGGAGCCATCGATCTTCTGGCAGTTCTGCAGAAATCCGGTCTGGCAGCAAGCCGTTCTGAGGCAAGAAGAAATGTGGAGCAGGGCGGTGTTTCCGTAAACGGACAGCAGATTAAGGATATTAAGGCATCCTTTGGCAAGGATGATTTTGCCGGTGAGGGAATGGTTGTAAAACGCGGCAAAAAGAATTTTATGAAGGTGACTGTAGAGTAAAGAGCGTACTGTGACTGAAAACGGCGGCAGAGAACTGCTGCCGTTTTGTATGTCAGAAAACGATAAAACGGAGGTTTCATAGGGCAGACGCTGGATGTCTCCTGTCCGTTGGAGGCGGGCAGGAAGATGCATGGCTGAATGGTTGCGATAAAACAGCAAAGAGGATAGGAATGGAACGATTTTCAGATAAGTACCAGGTACTGAAGCAGGTTTTTGGATATGACAGCTTCCGGCAGGGGCAGGAGGAGCTGATTGACAGTATATTAGAGGGAAGGGACACGCTGGGGATTATGCCTACAGGGGCGGGAAAATCCCTTGTTTACCAGGTTCCGGCACTGATGCTTGAAGGAATTACCCTGGTAATTTCTCCCCTGATTTCTCTGATGAAAGATCAGGTAGAGGGACTGAATCAGGCCGGGATTCACGCGGCCTATTTAAACAGCTCGCTCACAGCGCGGCAGTATTATAAGGCTTTGGAATTTGCCCGAATGGGGCGTTATCCGATCATTTATGTGGCGCCGGAACGGCTTTTGACGGATAGCTTTCTGGATTTTGCCCTTCATACAAAAATTTCCATGGTGGCAGTAGATGAGGCTCACTGCGTTTCTCAGTGGGGGCAGGATTTCAGGCCCAGCTATCTGAAGATTGTGGATTTTATAAACCGCCTTCCCAAAAGACCAGTGGTTGGAGCGTTTACGGCAACGGCTACAAAGGATGTACGGGACGATATGATTGATATTCTGCAGCTGCAGAAGCCGGTGGTGGTGACAACAGGGTTTAATCGGGAAAATCTTTATTTCGGTGTGGCGGCTCCGAAGGATCGGTATGGAGCTGTCCGCAATTATCTGGAAACCCATCCAGGAGACAGCGGCATTATTTACTGCCTTACAAGAAAGCAGGTAGAGGAGGTCTGTGAGCGCCTGAGAGCAGACGGATTTTCTGTGACCCGATACCATGCTGGACTTTCAGACGATGAGAGGAGACGCAATCAGGAGGACTTTCTCTATGATCGGGCGCAGATTCTTGTGGGAAGCAATGCCTTTGGCATGGGAATTGACAAATCCAATGTCCGTTTTGTTCTCCATTACGGAATGCCGAAAAATCTGGAATCCTACTATCAGGAGGCCGGACGAGCAGGGCGGGACGGAGAGCCGGCAGAATGTATCTTGTATTACAGTGGGCAGGATGTGATTACCAACCAGTTTTTTATTGAAAACAATCAGGATAATCAGGAGTTGGATCCCATGACACGGATGCTGGTGCAGGAACGAGATCGGGAGCGTCTGCGGAAGATGACTTTTTATTGTTATACCAGAGAGTGTCTGCGGGATTATATTCTGCGGTATTTTGGAGAATATGGCTCCAATTATTGCGGAAACTGTCAGAACTGCCTGACGCAGTTTGAAACAGTGGAGGTGACGGCAGAGGCCAGGGCTTTGGCAGGCTGTGTGTCTGCCTGCAGACAGCGCTATGGGATCAATGTAATTCTGGATACGGTTCACGGCGCAAATACGGCAAAAATCCGTCAGTACCATATGGAGGAGAATCCTTTTTACGGAAGCCTTTCCAAAGTGCCCATGCCACGCCTTCGGCAGATTATGAATCACCTGCTTTTGCAGGAATATCTGACAGTTACGAATGATTCCTATGCGATTGTGCAGCTGACGGAAAAGTCAGAGGTCCTGCTTTCCGGACAGGCCTCGAAGGAAACGATCATGATGAAGCTGGTCAGAGAGCAGGAAGGAACTGCCGGACAGGCGAAAGCGACCGGAGAGCGGAAGAAAAAACGGAAAACGGCTGGAGCTGTGGTACTGACAGAGGAGGAGGAGCACCTGTTTGAGAATCTGCGGGGACTGCGGGCGGAGATTGCCAGAGAAGAAAAGGTTCCGCCGTATATTGTGTTTTCTGATAAGACTCTGGTATTTATGAGCAGAATAAAGCCGAAAAACAGGGAAGAAATGCTGCAGGTGACAGGAGTAGGCGAGTATAAGCTGGAACGGTATGGCCTGCGTTTTTTGGAAACGATCAGGAAAACCATGTGTTGACAGGCCAGTGCCCCTGAGTATAATGAAAAGTAACGGTTCAGGACGGAAAGGCGAGGTAAAATGTTGAAAAAGAGACTGGCTGCAGCAGCTTTGGCAGCAGCTGTATTGAGCGGAGGATGTCAGGGAGAGCCCGCAGGAAGAAAAGTACCGACAGTAACGCTGACGCTGGCGAATAATCTGTCCTCAGACAGCTGTACCAGCAGAGCAATCGACTGGTTTGCCGCTCAGGTGGAAAAGCGCAGTGACGGCCGAATCCAGATTGAGGTTTATCACGATGGCGTTTTGGGAGATTCTCCGTCCTGCCTGGAGCAGCTCCGGTATGGAGGGATTGATATGGTAAAGACAGATGAGCCGACCATGTCCAATTATGTGTCAGATTATTATGCCTTTGCCATGCCTTATATTTACCGGGATACGGAGCATTTCCGGCAGGTACACGGGGAAGCTGTGGGCATGGAGCTCCTTCGCGGAGAGGCCATGGCGGAGCAGCATATGTACGGCCTGACTTATTATGACGGCGGAGCCAGGGGATTTTACAGCAAAAAGCCCATTCACAGCCCTGAGGATATGGAGGGAATGCTGGTGAGGGTACAGAATTCCCGCCTGATGATGGATATGGTAGAGGCCCTGGGCGCCAGCCCGGTTGCTCTGGATTACGGGGAGATTCCGGGAGAACTGCAGAAGGGCGGCGTTACTGCGGCGGAAAATTCCATTGTCAATTATGTGCAGGATGGATATGATGAAATAGCGCCGTATTTTGTGGAGGACAATCACACAAGGAATGCCGATGTTCTTGTGATGAGTACGGTGATTCGTTCAAAGCTAAGTCCTGAGGATCTGGAAATGATTGACCAGACAGCTCTGGAATCCTGGGAGTACCAGAAAAAGCTCTGGGATCAGGCGGAGAAAACAGCCAGAGAGGAGCTTAAGCTGCATCAGGCGGTTATTTATCAGCCGAACGAGGAAGAGATGGAGGCATTTCGACGGGCCTGTGAAGAAGTCTGGTCTGACTATGAGGGAGGCGCTTATCTGGACTTGATTGATCGGATTGTGGCAGAAGGACGGATGCAGACTTCAGGAAGAGAGAAGGAAGAAGAAGGAGAAATTTATGGAAGAGAATAAGGAACAAACGACACAGCCTCACAAGCGCCGTGTCCGCTACAAGGGAACTCATCCGAAAAGGTTTGAAGAAAAATACAAGGAGCTGAACCCGGAAAAATACGGGGATACCATTGAGCATGTGATTCAGAAAGGCGGTACGCCGGCTGGAATGCATATTTCGATTATGGTAAAGGAAATTCTTGATTTTCTTCAGATACAGCCGGGACAAAAGGGTCTGGATGCGACTTTGGGGTATGGAGGACATACCAGAGCCATGTTGGAACAGTTAAAGGGGCAGGGCCATATGTATGGGCTGGATGTGGATCCAATAGAATCTGTGAAAACAAAGAAACGTCTGGCAGATCTGGGGTATGGAGAAGAGATTATGACGGTTCGCCAGATGAATTTTGCAGATATTGACAAGCTGGCTGAGGAAACAGGGCCTTTTGATTTTGTGCTGGCGGATTTGGGAGTATCCTCGATGCAGATTGACAATCCCGAGAGGGGATTTTCCTACAAGGCAGATGGGCCTCTTGATCTGCGTCTGAATCCTGAGGCTGGAATTTCGGCGGCAGAACGGCTGAAAACCATAGATCGGGAGGAACTGGCCGGGATGCTGATAGAAAACTCAGACGAGCCCTATGCGGAGGAAATTGCCAGAACCATTACAGGAGCCATCCGCCGGGGCGAAAAGGCAGAAACCACCCTTCAGGTTCGGGCTCTGATTGAAAAGGCTCTGAGCTTCCTTCCGGAAAAGGAGAGGAAGGAGGCAGTGAAAAAAGCATGTGCCAGAACTTTTCAGGCTCTTCGGATTGATGTAAACAGCGAGTTTGAGGTGCTGTATGCGTTTCTTGATAAGCTGCCTCATATTCTGGCTCCGGGGGGAAGGGCTGCGATTCTCACCTTCCATTCCGGAGAGGACAGAATGGTGAAAAAATCCTTCCGCCAGTATCAGAAGGCAGGGCTGTACAGTCAGGTTGCTGAGGAAGTAATCCGCCCGTCGGCCGAGGAATGTGTCCGCAACAGCAGAGCCCGCTCTACCAAGCTGCGGTGGGCGGTTCGGGCAGAATATCAGGATGACTGAGTCTTGAAAGAGGGAAAGAAAGGCGGTTTGTAAAACATGGAAAAAGAGTTGAGTCCGGCAGGAAAGCTGGCGAAAAAGATCTGGCCGGTTGTTCTGGTTGTGGCGGGAAATACCATGTATGCCCTGGCAGTGCGGCTGTTTTTGATGCCGGCCGGACTGGTAACGGGAGGAACCACGGGAATTGCCCTTGCGGTGAACCATTTCTTTGGCATTCCGGTATCCGGCTTTGTACTGGTATTTAATGTCATTATGCTGATAGCAGGATATCTGATTCTGGGCAGACAGTTTGCAGCAACTACGGTGATCAGCACCTTTGCTTATCCGGCTGCATTGGGAATGTTCCAGAAGCTGTTTGGCGATCTGGTGCTGACAGAGGATATTTTGCTATGCACAGTGTTTTCCGGACTTGGTATTGGAATCAGCCTGGGAATCGTTATTCGCGCAGGCGCTTCCACGGGAGGAATGGATATTCCTCCTTTGGCGCTGAACCATTTTTTCCGGATTCCAGTATCAGTCAGTATGTATGTGTTTGATTTTTGCATTCTTCTGGCCCAGGCTGTCTATAACCCGCCGGAGAAGGTTCTGTATGGAATTCTGCTGGTACTGACGTATACTCTTGTGCTGGATAAGGTTATGCTGATGGGAACAACAAGAACAGAGGTAAAGGTGGTAAGCGAGAAGGCAGAGGAGATTCGGGAGGCAATTCTGAAAAAGCTGGATCGGGGTGTGACCATGCTTTCGGCAGAAAGCGGATATCTGAGACAGGATACCCAGCTGCTGCTCAGTGTGATTTCTGATCGGGAGCTGCCCCGGGTAGAAAAGCTGATTCACAACATTGATCCGGAAAGCTTTATGGTAGTCAGCCGTGTCAGTGAAGTGCGCGGTCGGGGCTTTTCTATGAGTAAGCGCTATCGATAGAAAGAGACAGGGGCGAATGCTTCTTCTAAGGGGAAACGTGTATAAAATCACAGCTGCAGATAAAATGAGGCGTGGTTTTATACGCGTTTTTTTATGTCATAGGAAAGAGCGTCCTATGACATAAAAACGCTCCGCGAGGATCGCCGTGCGGCGGAAGAGAATTTTGTCGCAGAAGCGACCCGCCGCAGGCGGAGAAGCTCGCAAGCGAACTTCTTTGTTCCAGGAAATGATGTCCTGTAAAACAGGAATTGTCAGACCGTTCTGAAAGGGCAGATTTCCTCTGTATTCCAGGGACAAGCGGCATTGCCGGAAAATAAATAAAATGCAATCTATGCAAAGTTTTGCATAAAAGGATATGGGGAAGGCGTTTGAAACATGGATTTTGAGTAAAACTGTTAAAATATTAGTGAAAATAGATAAAAATATGGAGCTGCATTTGTTGTAAATGCAGAAAATAGAAAAAAACAGGAAAAAACTATTGCAATTTTTGTGCAACAGATCTATATTTAATGCAATGAAGCGCGCAAACAAAATACAAACAAATGCAAACAACACCAAAACGAAAACAAGGGGGATTTCACAATGGAGAGTAACAGGGAAGGAAAGCATAGGAAAATTAATTTTGATTTTCTTCAGAAACTGGGCAAGGTATTAATGACAGTGATTGCGGTCATGCCGGCGGCGGGACTGATGATCAGTCTGGGCAAGCTTGTACAGATGGCCGGCGCAGATGCGTCATTTCTTTTGACTGTGGGAAGCACAATGGAGAATATTGGATGGGCTGTTATTAACAATCTACATATTCTGTTTGCTGTAGCAATTGGCGGTTCCTGGGCAAAGGAGCGGGCCGGCGGAGCATTTGCAGCAGTGATTTCTTTTATTCTGATTAATCAGATTACAGGCTCTGTCTTTGGCGTAACAGCAGATATGTTAAATGATCCGGCGGCGGTGACGCATACGCTGTTCGGCCAGGAAATTCTGGTAAACGGATATTTTACTTCTGTTCTGGGGGCTCCGGCATTAAATATGGGCGTGTTTGTGGGAATTATTTCCGGATTTGCAGGAGGCGTCATTTATAATAAGTACTATAATTTCCGCAAGCTTCCGGATGCCCTGGCATTTTTTAATGGAAAGCGGTTTGTGCCTATGGTCTGTATTGCCTGGTCTGTAGTGATTTCTCTGGTGCTGGCAGTAGTCTGGCCGGCGGTTCAGTCTGGAATCAATGCATTTGGCGTGTGGATTGCCAGTTCCTCTTCGACCTCTCCGGTACTGGCGCCGTTTGTGTACGGAACTCTGGAACGTCTGCTTCTGCCCTTTGGGCTTCATCATATGCTGACGATTCCCATGAACTATACTTCTTTTGGAGGAACCTATACCATTGCTACAGGAATCAATGCAGGAACTCAGGTATTTGGACAGGATCCGCTCTGGCTGGCATGGGTAACAGATTTGATTAATTTTAAAGATGCAGGGGACATGGCCGCCTATACAAATCTTCTGACAACGGTAACACCTGCCCGGTTTAAAGCAGGACAGATGATTGGAGCTACGGGGCTTTTACTGGGGATTGCCCTGGCTATGTATCGGAGAGTAGAGCCGGATAAACGGCAGAATTACCGTTCCATGTTTGTATCTACAGTGCTGGCTGTATTTTTAACTGGTGTAACAGAGCCGCTGGAATTTATGTTTATGTTCTGCGCGCTGCCGCTGTATATCGTTTATGCGGTTCTGCAGGGCTGTGCCTTCGCAATGGCGGGAATTGTGGATCTGAGGCTTCACTCCTTTGGAAATCTGGAATTTATCACAAGAATTCCCATGTCTTTAAAGGCTGGTCTTGCAGGTGATTTGATTCACTTTGTTATTTGTGTCATCGTATTTTTTGCAGTCGGGTATTTTGTAGCTTATGTGATGATTGGAAAATTCCGTTTTGCCACTCCGGGACGTCTGGGAAATTACACAGATGAAAATGGAGAGGAGGACGCAGGACAGAGTTCTTTTGCAGATGCAGCACAAAAGGAGGCATCAAATGCTGAGGATGGAAGCAAAAAGAGTCAGAGTCAGGCAGAACGGATCATTGGGCTTTTAGGAGGCCGTGAGAATATTGTTTTAGTTGACGCCTGTATGACAAGGCTTCGAGTAACTGTAAAGGATTTGTCCAGAGTGGCGGAGCTTCCGGCATGGAAGGCAGAGGGTGCCCTGGGATTGATTCGGAAGGACAACGGAATTCAGGCAGTTTACGGACCCAAGGCAGATGTGTTAAAATCGGATATTAATGATATTTTGTAAAGAAAGGTCTGAAATTATGAAGCTGATGACCATGAATGTCCATAGTCTTGTAGAAAAGGATTATGAGAGGAAGCTTGTGGAATTTGCAGATGTGGCAGCCAGGGAAAAGCCGGATATTCTGGCACTTCAGGAGGTTAGCCAGCTCATGTCAGAGGCTGTGTGGCCGGATGAAGAGCTGGAGGGCTTTGTCCGGTGCCGGGAGGTATCTATGCCGGTGCGGCGAGGCAATTATGCAGCCAAACTTGCCGGTCTTTTAAAGGAGCGGGGCTTTGGCTGCTCCTGGACCTGGATAGGGGCAAAGGTTGGATACGGATTCTATGATGAAGGTTTGGCGCTTTTTAGCAGGACGCCTATTGCAGAAACCGATCAGTTTTTTATCAGCCGCAGCCAGGATTATCAGAACTGGAAAACAAGAAAGGTTCTGGGAATCCGGACAGAAGCCATGAAGCATACCTGGTTTTACACCGTACATATGGGCTGGTGGGATGACAGAGAGGAATCTTTTTTGAACCAGTGGACATTGCTGAATGAAACCCTGGAGAAAACGGGGAAAAAGAAGCATACGGTCTGGCTGATGGGGGATTTTAACAGCCCTGCAGAGGTTCGCGGTCAGGGATATGACCTGGTGTGCTGCAGCGGATGGAAGGACAGCTATGCCAGGGCAGCAAAAAAGGACGAAGGAATCACGGCTTGTCTGGAGATTGACGGGTGGAGGGAAAGAAAGCCTTGCGATGCTGAAAAAAAGGAAACAGGGATGCGCCTGGATTATCTGTTCTGCAGCCGCCCTGTTCAAGTGGCGGAAAGTCGGGTAATCTGCAGCGGAAAGGGAGAACCGGTGGTTTCCGATCATTATGGAGTAATCATTGAGACAGAGAATGGGGAGGATGGAGAATGAACCGATCAGCAGGAATCTTATTGCCAATTACCAGTCTGCCTTCTAGGTATGGAATTGGATGTTTTTCAAAAAGCGCGTTTATGTTTATTGACTGGCTGAAGGGGGCGGGACAGAGCTTCTGGCAGATTCTTCCCCTGGGGCCGACCAGCTACGGGGATTCCCCCTATCAGTCTTTTTCCACCTTTGCTGGAAATCCCTATTTTATCAGTCTGGAGGCGCTGATTGAGGAAGGGGTGCTGACAGAGGAGGAATGCAGCGCTGTGGATTTTGGGAAACGTGAGGACAGCGTGGATTATGAGAAAATGTATCTGGGACGATATCCTCTGTTGAGAAAGGCCTATGAGCGCAGCAATATCAGCCAGAATCAGGACTATCAAAGCTTTGTAGAAGAAAATGCCTGGTGGTTGGCAGATTATGCCCTGTTTATGGCAGTTAAGGAGCGGTTTGGGGGAATTCCCTGGACTGAGTGGGCGGAGGATATCCGCCTGCGGTGGAATAATGCCATGGATTATTATCGGCGGGAATTATATTTTGATATAGAATTTCAACAGTATCTTCAATTTAAATTTTATGAACAGTGGATGCAATTAAAACAATACGCTAACAGCCAGGGGATTCAGCTGATTGGAGATATTCCGATTTATGTGGCTATGGACAGTGCGGACACCTGGGCTCATCCGGAACTGTTTCAGTTGGATGAAAATAACCTGCCGATCGCAGTGGCAGGCTGTCCGCCGGATGGATTTTCTGCAGATGGGCAGCTGTGGGGAAATCCCCTTTACCGATGGGATTATCACAGAAATACAGGGTATCAGTGGTGGATAACCAGGCTTGGCTATTGCTTTCATCTTTACGATGTGGTGCGGATTGATCATTTTCGCGGCTTTGACGAGTATTATTCAATTCCCTTTGGCGAAGAATCGGCTGTGAATGGACACTGGGAAAAGGGACCGGGAATTGGACTGTTTGAAGCGGTAAAGCAGGCCCTGGGAGAGAAGCAGGTAATTGCAGAGGATCTGGGATATGTGACAGATTCGGTTCGCCGTCTGGTGCAGGAAAGTGGTTTTCCTGGAATGAAGGTTCTGGAGTTTGCCTTTGATTCCAGGGATTCGGGATGTGCCAATGATTACCTTCCTCACAATTATACAGAGAATTCTGTGGCTTATACGGGAACCCATGACAATGAGACTCTGGCCGGCTGGTGGAAGAATATCACTTCGGAGGAACAGCGGCTGGCACGGGACTATCTCTGTGATTATGCAACGCCTGGGAAACGGCTTCCCCGTTCCTTTATCAGCCTGATTATGCGAAGCCGCGCACAGCTGTGCATGGTGCCGATGCAGGATTATATGGGGCTGGATAACCGGTACCGGATGAATCAGCCTTCTACGGTGGGAATCAACTGGAAATGGCGTCTGAGAGACGGGGATTTAACTGAGGAGCTGCAGAAGGATATTTATGTTGTGACTCTGCGCTACGGCAGGATGAACTGGAACTAAAAGAAGGGGCAATCTGCCCTGGAGGAAATAAAGCAGAAAAACTGAAAGCGGGGTGAGAGCAAACCAGATGGAAAAATGGTTTGCTCCCGCTCCTTTTTTGGTTCTCCAGTCAGGCCGGAGGGAAAAATTTACATAACAATCAATTCATAGTCGCGGCTTCCCAGACCAATCTTTTCTGCATGATCCAGACAGGATTTCCATTCAGATTCCGGCGTGGAGTTTTTGAAATGATCGTGGTGATCGTGGAAATGAGGATCAGCCAGATGATCGGAGAGCTGGCTTCCCGGCATGGGGTCTGCGGCCAGACAGGCATCGGCACAGGCCTGATCCAGAGCCAGGGGATCAAAGGAGGCAAACATTCCCAGGTTGGGGAGAATCGGCGCGTCGTTTTCTCCGTGGCAGTCGCAGTTGGGGGAGACATCTACTACCAGAGAAATATGGAAGCAGGGGCGTCCGTCTACAACAGCCTTGGCATACTCTGCCATGCGGTAATTTAAAAGCTCTACGGCATCATCGCTGTCAAAAACAATGGCGTCGAAATTACAGGCGCCCAGACAGCGTCCGCAGCCAACGCAGTGTTCCTGATCTACGTGCATTTTCCGGGAAGCTTCATCAAAAATCAGGCCGCCGTTGGCGCATTCCTTCTGGCACTTACGGCATCCGCGGCACATAGGCTCTTCAATATGGGGCTTTCCGCTGCAGTGCTGCTCGGTCTTGCCGGCACGGGAGCCGCAGCCCATTCCGATGTTTTTGATGGCGCCGCCGAAGCCGGTCATTTCATGGCCCTTAAAATGGGTCAGGCTGATAAATACATCTGCATCCATAACAGCACGGCCGATTTTGGCATTTTTTACATATTCGCCGCCGTTTACAGGAACATCAATATCATCAGTTCCCTTTAAGCCGTCTCCAATGAGAATAGGACAGCCTACAGAAAGGGGAGTAAAGCCGTTCTCCCAGGCACATTCCAGGTGTTCCAGCGCGTTTTTGCGGCTGCCGGGATACATGGTGTTGCAGTCTGTCAGGAAGGGCTTTCCGCCCAGCTCCTTGACAACGTCAGCAACAGCCTTGGCGTAGTTGGGACGGAGATAGCTGATATTGCCCAGTTCTCCAAAATGCATCTTAATGGCAACAAATTTGCCGTCCATATCGATCTGCTCAATTCCGGCTTTTTTAATAAGCTTTTTTAATTTGGTTGGAAGTCCGTCACCGAAGGCAACAGTGCGGAAATTGGTAAAATAAACTTTTGATTTTTCCATGGTAAAAGCTCCTTTGCTTATCAGTAATGTCTTTGGAAAAAATTAACTATACTAAATTTTATTACAAATGAGAAAAAATATCAATCACAGTTTTCATTCAGGTAATAAATCACAGTTTTCATTCAGGTAATAAATCTGTAAGAGAAAATTCTGTAAATTTCAATAGTAATTAGAGGCCGGTTTTGCTATACTGTGGGTATAGAGAAAGAGAAAGGAGCGATATCAAGATGAGAAGAGAGACAAAAAAAGTAGCTGCAGCAGTTTGCATGATAGGATTATTGACAGCAGCAGGAAGTATCTGCGCATTTGCCCAGTCCCAAACCCTGACTGTGGGCAGTTCCGCAGTGGAGCTGAATGCCGGAGGACCGGCCGGTGAGGCAGAGATGACCGCTCCGGAGAGGATCCGCATCTGGGGAACCGTAACATCAGTGGAGGAGAACAGAATCGTTCTGAACAATCAGTCTGGTGTTTCCTTTGAAGGTGAGATGGTGCTTCATATTTCAGATGAGGAGACAAAGGTACTGGGAGCAGTGGACGGTCTTCCCGTGAGCCTTTCTGATATCCATGTGGGAGACACCATTTATGCCTACATTGGACCGGCTATGACATTGAGTCTTCCGCCGCAGACTACGGCAGAGATGATTCTTGCAGGAATTCCGGCAGATTTTAAGGCGCCGGAGTATATTACCGTAGATTCCATGACCTGGAATGAGGATACCAGCTGGACTCTGGTTTCCAGTGAGGGAACTACTTACCAGATTCCGGGAGAGTGCCCGGTGATTCCATATCTGACCCGTCAGATGGTGTATCTGCCGGATGTAACAGAGGGACGGGAGCTGTTGATCTGGAGTAATGCAGAGAATGTGGGACAGAAGCTGGTTCTGTTTAACGAATAGGAAAAAGGCGCTTGTGGAAGGTGGCTGCTGACGCAGCCCCATCCCGGTGCAAATGTGCCTCGGTATGCATGGCTGAATTGATATCTGGGCACATTCTTTTTTTTATCCAGTACTTGACAATACATAGTAGCTTGTATAATATAGTATTATAAGAATAAGGATACTCAGGAAGGACATGGTACGCAGATGAACGCACAGTTGAAAAAGGGAGTTCTGGAGCTGATCGTACTGGAGTCAGTCCGTCAGAGGGATATGTATGGCTATGAACTGGTGGAAGAGGTTTCGAAGGTCGTGGATGTGAATGAGGGCACGATTTATCCGCTTTTAAAGAGGATGACCAATGAACACTATTTTGAAACCTATCTGCGGGAATCGACAGAAGGGCCGCCAAGAAAATATTATCACCTGACGGCAGCAGGCGTTCTTTACAGGGACAGCCTGGAGCAGGAGTGGAATCAGCTGACAGAAAAGGTTGGAGCGTTTTTAAAGGAGTGCAGGCATGGATAAGAAGACATTTATCAGCGAGCTGGAACAGGCTCTTTCCGTTCTTCAGGAGGAAGAGCTGCGTGACATTATGGAAGAATATGAACAGCATATTGACATGAAGGTGCAGAGAGGGCTGACTGAGGAGGAAGCAATTGCAGATTTTGGAAATTTAAAGGAGCTGACTGCAGAGATTCTGGAGGCCTATCATGTACGGGGAGATTACGCGTCGGTTCGGGAAGACACTGGGAAGAAGCGGTACACCCTGATGGGAGCAGAGAAGGGAAGCTCCGGGGAAGGTGTGAAACGGGGACCGGATATTCGGAAGGCGGGAGTAAGCTTTCGGAATTTTTGTGCAAATCAGGGAAGAAAAGCAGGAGACTGTTTCCGCAGCTTTGCGGGAAAGAAAACTGGAGAAAAGGAATACGGAGAAGAAACCACGGAGGACAAAGCAAAGAGGGGAGGAAATCTATCTGGCGCTGGAAGGTTTCCCGGAGGGTCCCGTCTGGAGATGCTTTGGAAGGCCTTTGGCAGAGGCGCTGAGAGGCTGCGATATTTTACAGTTTCATGTTTCAAATGGGGCTGGAGAACGGCGGGACGCCTTTTGCGTGCCGGATGGCATCTGGCGCTTGAATGGGGCGGCCGTCTTTGGTCTGGTCTCTCCTGGTGCATAAGACATGGCACACAGATTGCTTTTGCCTGTGCCCGTATTGTCTGGAACTGCGGCTGGATTTTCTTTGCAGCTTTATGTGCAGCAGCCGGTATCGGAACTCTTTTTGGTCTGGGTATGCTGGCAGTGTTGCTGGCGCAAGGGTATCCTCTGGCTGGAATTACCCTGGGGCTTTTGGGGCTGAATGTAAGTCTGTTTTCTGCGGCAGGACTGGGACTGAGCTTTATATGGCGAAAGAGAACATCCAGAAATCTTTTGGAAACGGGAACAAGAGAAACGGAGCTCAGCCTGTATAGGGACTGCAGCTGGGAAGAGGAGGAAGATCATGCGTAAGATACAGAAGATTCTTTTGGGAAGCTTTCTGACAGGTGTTCTTATCTGCGGTGTTGGAGCGGGGACGGCCATAGGAGAGTATTCCTCTCTGACTTATCTGGGAGAGAGAACCCTTGGAGAAGAGAAACTGGTAACAGAGAATTTTGACTATACATTTGATCCGGAGCTTGGAGCAATTCGCCTTCATCCCTCCTGGTACGGGGGGCGGGAGACAGCAGAGGTTCAGACTGATGACTCAGTTCCGGAAAATGTGATCCGCTATGAGATCACCTACCTGCCGGAAACCATAGAGCCGGAGCTGATATTCCGGCCTGGGAAAGCGGAAGAGATTTTTAGTGAAGAGATTGTGACAGGGGAGAGCGAAGCAGAGGCAGTTTTGGCAGAGAAGAGTGAAACAGAAGCAGCTGAGACAGAAACAGTTGAGACAGGGGAAAGCGAAGCAGAAGCGGCTGTGACAGAAGAGACTGTGACGGAGGAAAGCGAAACAGAAACAGCTGAGACAGAAGCGGCTGCGACAGAAGAAAGTGAGACAGAAACAGCTGAGACAGAGGAGAGCGAAACAGAAGAAACTGTGGCGAAGGAGGAAGAGACTGGAGAAGAGAAAGAAAGTTCAGAAATCTTGAAGCCGCAAATTCAGGGTGATCTTCTTCTGGAAACATGGTATCAGGGCGATATGGGAATCTGGATGGAAGCCAAGGATCAGATTCTTGCTGATTTGAAGGACGGCAAAATTGCCGGGTATCAGGTTCCTCATATTAAGAAAATTACAATCAAGGTAAATCCCGCTACAGAGCCTTATGTGATTTTTGATTTTCAGGAATAACCGGATAAAGGGGAGATGGCGGCAGGAGTACATAGACCGCTGGCATCGAAAGGAGAAAAATTATGAATCTGAGAGCAGATTTCCACACGCATACAACCTTCTGCGATGGAAAAAACACACCGCGCCAGATGGTAGAGTCCGCTTTTCGGAAAGGACTGACGGACTTTGGTATCTCTGGACACGGAGATTATTCCTTTTGTGAGCCTGGCTTTGGAATGAATGACAGAATTCTGGAGGAATACCAGAGAGAATTGGAGCAGCTTCGTGACGAATACAGGGGGAGAATGAATCTTTATATTGGAATCGAACTGGACTGCCTGGGACCGGTTCAGAAGGCAGAGTATTCCATAGGCTCTACCCACTGCGTAAAGAAAAATGGAGAATTTATTTCCGTAGATGATACGGAGGAGAAGCTGACAGAGGCAGTAGATCGTCTCTGGAAAGGCGACTGGTACGCCTTTATCCGTGATTACTATGAGCTGGAGGCTACGGTATGGGACAGAACCAGGTGTACCTGGATTGGACATTTTGATCTGCTGACAAAATTTAACGAGGGCGGAAAGTATTTTGATGAAACCAGCGATGCCTATCTGGAGCCGGCTCTGGCAGCTATGAAATATCTGCAGCAGGCAGAGGTTCCCTTTGAAATCAATACCGGGGCTATAGGACGGAAATACAGAACAGTACCCTATCCGTCGTCGGTTCTTCTGCGGGAGCTTTGTCAGATGGGGGGACGGATTATCATTAATTCTGACAGTCACAGCACAGAGCATATCTGCGGCAGCTTTGAACTGGCGCAGAAGCTTGCCTGGGACTGCGGATTCCGCCGGGTAAGTGTATTGAAGCCGGGGGGAGGTTTTCGAGAGATAGCGTTGTAAAAAAAATCGGGCATCTGTCAGAAAAACAGATGCTCGATTAATATTTTACAGCCCATAAGAATCAGAACAGTTCCGCCAAAAATCTCAGCCTTTGCCTTATATCGGCATCCGAAAACGGTTCCTACTTTTACACCGATTCCAGACAGGAGAAATGTAGTACATCCGATAAAGGAGATAGCCGGAAGAATTTCTACCTGAAGAAATGCAAAGGTAACGCCAACGGCCAGGGCATCAATGCTGGTGGCAACAGCCAGAACCAGCATATCGCCAATGGCCAGAGAGGCATTGCAGGACTCTTCTTCTCCAGACAGAGCCTCCCGTATCATGCTGATTCCGATGATTCCCAGAAGAATAAAGGCAATCCAGTGGTCATAGGAAGTGATGGCCTGCTGGAAATGAATGCCAAGAAAATAGCCAATCAGCGGCATCAGTCCCTGAAAACCGCCGAAATAAAGGCCTACAATCACAGCATTTTTCAGGCTCATAGTTCGCATGGACAGTCCCTTGCAGATTGAGACAGCAAAGGCGTCCATAGAAAGTCCTACGGCAATGATGAAAAGTTCAATTAGTGACATGTAAATCCCTCCGTTCTGAATTGCTATATATTATGTAACAGAACTGTTACTACATTATTCCAGAACCTTGATTTTTTTGTTATAAATCCGTTTGAACAGAATCGATGTCAGCAGGGTGGAAATAATCTCTGCCATGGGGAAGGCAAACCATACTGCATGAAGTCCCCAGACATGAGAAAAAATGTAGGCCAGGGGCAGAATGCAGAGAAGCTGTCTTGCAACAGAAATAATCAGGCTGTATACACCGTTTCCCAGAGCCTGAAACACGGAACCGGTAATGATGCAGTAGCCGGCAAACAGGAAGCTGAGGCTGATGGTGCGCAGGGCAGGAATCCCCATTTCCAGCAGACTGTCTGACGCATTGAAAAGCATTAGAAGCTGAGGGGTGAATACCTGGAAAATAACCAGTCCCAGAAGCATGATGCCGATAGCAATGGCTATGCTTAACTTGGCTGTATCCATAATTCTTTTTTTGCTGCGGGAGCCGTAATTGTATGCGATAATCGGAATCATGCCATTGTTCAGGCCGAAAATCGGCATAAAGATAAAACTCTGCAGCTTGAAATAAATACCAAGAACGGTTACAGCGGTAGCGGAAAAGCTGATAAGAATCAGATTCATTCCGTAGGTCATAACAGAGGTAATGGACTGCATAATAATAGACGGAAGTCCGACAGAGTAAATAATCCGGATGATCCTCGCATTAGGACGGAAGCCGCGCATGTCAATGCTGACATCGTGGTTTTTCTTTAAATTGAAATACAGCGCCAGGAACATGGCAACAATCTGGCCGATAACGGTTGCAGCTGCAGCGCCGCTGATTCCCATAGCCGGACATCCAAACAGACCAAATATCATAATGGGATCCAGAACGATATTAATAATTGCTCCTGCGCCCTGAGAGTACATATTGTAGATGGTTCGTCCGGTAGACTGAAGAATTCGCTCCAGGATGATTTCGCCAAAGATTCCGAAGGAGAACACCGTACAGATTTCCAGATACTGTGTACCGTATTCGATAATAAGCGGATCGGAGGTCTGGCTGGAAAAATAGGTATGAGCTCCGAAAAGTCCAAACAGAAGGAAGGCCAAAGCCCCCAGGATTGCCAGGAAAATACCGTTTACTGCAGTAAGACGGGCTTCTTCTGGTTTTCCTTCACCGAGAGAGCGGGACAGAAGGGCGTTGACACCGACACAGGTACCGGTGGAAACGGCTATCATCAGACTCTGAACAGGGAAGGCCATGGATACGGCTGCCAGGGCCGCTTCACTGATCTGCGCCACAAACACGCTGTCAATAATATTGTAGAGCGCCTGCACCAGCATGGAAATAATCATGGGCAGAGACATGGAAATAAGCAGCCGGTTAACGGGCATGGTTCCCATTTTATTTTGCTCCGGCTGCCTTGAAATAGTTGTACTTGACATATTTTATCACCTTTCTTTCCTGCACATTCTACTATATTTTTGAGAAATGTGTCAATAGATGGAAGGAAAGAAATTGCTTTGTGAAATAATTCCAAAATCGCCATGTAAAACAGAGGCGGACAAATGTTTTTTTACGAAAAACACTTTTTTTTCAAAAATAGATTGTAAAACAGGAAAATTTCGTGTAAAATCAAACACTGAACCTGATATATGTAAAGGGTGACGAGAAGAATAACGAGAACAAAGGTGGAAACCCGTATGAGGAGGAAGAAAAAGATGCAGCCATACGCAGAGATGAGCAATGAAGAACTGCAGGCACTCAGAAAGCAGCTGTCTGCACAGTATAAGGAATATCAGGGTAAGGATTTGAGACTGGATATGTCCCGGGGCAAGCCCAGTGTAGAGCAGCTGGATCTGTCTATGGGAATGATGGATGTTCTGAGCAGCAATGACGACCTGACCTGTGAAGATGGCACAGACTGCCGTAACTACGGTGTGCTGACAGGTATCAAGGAAGCGAAAGAGCTGATTGGAGATATGATGGAGGTATCCCCTGAGAATATTATTATTTATGGGAACTCCAGCCTGAATGTTATGTTTGATACCGTATCACGTTCTATGACTCACGGCGTGATGGGAAGCACTCCCTGGTGCAAGCTGGACAAGGTAAAGTTCCTCTGTCCCGTACCGGGCTATGACCGCCATTTTGCAATTACAGAGTATTTTGGCATTGAGATGATCAATGTGCCGCTTCTTGGAAATGGTCCGGATATGGATCTGGTAGAAAAGATGGTGGCTGAGGATGAAAGCATTAAGGGAATCTGGTGTGTACCCAAATATTCCAATCCGACCGGAAACAGCTATTCTGATGAGACTGTACGCCGTATGGCACGTCTGAAGCCGGCAGCGCCTGATTTCCGTATTTACTGGGATAATGCTTATGGACTTCATCATCTGTACGATCACGATCAGGATCACCTGATTGAGATTCTGGCTGAGTGTAAGCGTGCAGGAAATCCGGATATGGTTTACAAATTCTCATCTACATCAAAAATCAGCTTCCCGGGTTCCGGAATTGCAGCGATTGCAGCTTCCCGGAATAATCTGGAGGATATTGAAAAGCAGTTAAAGTTCCAGACCATTGGACATGATAAGGTAAATCAGCTGCGTCATGTTCGCTATTTTAAAGATATACATGGTATGGTGGAGCATATGCGCCTCCATGCAGATGTGATGCGTCCTAAATTTGAGGCGGTGATCCGGATTCTGGAACAGGAGCTGGGAGGACTGAATATTGGAACATGGACAGAGCCAAAGGGAGGATATTTTATCTCCTTTGATTCTCTGGACGGCTGTGCCAAGGCCATTGTTGCCCGCTGCAAAAAGGCAGGACTGGTGATGACCAGCGCAGGCGCAACCTATCCATATGGAAAGGATCCTCATGACAGCAATATCAGAATCGCGCCCTCTTATCCGCCGTTAGGCGATTTGGAGCTGGCTATGGAGCTGTTTTCCCTGTGCGTGAAGATTGTCAGCATTGACAAGATTCTGGAGAACCGGAGAAGCGGAGAAGAAGTGAAAGCAGAGGCGTAAGCTGGGAAAGAACGGATAGTAGCATTGCAGAAAAATAGTAAAAAACTGGTAAGAAACACGCGATTTGTGTTTCTTACCAGTTTTTTTGTTGGCAATTCTTTTGTTTTGTTAAGAAGTTGAAAAGAATCTTTATTATAGAAGAAACAGAACTACCCAGAGCAGTCAGGACCATGCTATACTATGCAAAACAGGGTGTGCAGGAGGAAGTATATGGGAAAATATGGGTTTTCGCTGGAGAAAAAAGTAAAGCGGATCGCTGCATGTGCCGGAGCAGTGGTCTTTTTTTCTATGAGTGCGAATCTGTTGATAACCTGGTTTGGACTAGGAGGCTTTGGTGCAATTTTAGAAAGTAACGCAGAAAGTCTGGCTTTCTGGTCAGCCATAGACGCGGAAAGTCTGGCCTTTGAGCATTATGTCAGCACCTCGATGCCAGAGGATCGAAAACGCTTTTTGGAGACCAGGGAAAATACGCAGGCATGTCTGGAGGCTCTTCCATTTGATTATCAAAAGGTTGGGGAGGAGCGGTATGCCTGGATCTGGTCTATCCGAAATATGTATGATACTTATGAAAAAGAACTGGAAATTTTTGAACATACAGAAAGACAGGAGCCGGAATATGTGGAACGTCTGTATCGCATCTACCGGGTTCAGACATATATGAAAGATCGGGCTGGCCAACTGGAGCAGATGACTGTGAAGGATGGAAATGAAGAGTACGAGAAAAATCGATTCTTATTTTCGATGCTTCCGGCGGTTGGCATTCTCTGGGGAGCAGGAGTCCTCTGGATGGTCTGGCAGTTAAGCAGAACCGTCCGCCGAAAGATTGTAGAGCCGGTGGTGATGTTGGCCGGGGAGGCAGAGCGGATTGGAAAGAATGACTTTTCCGGTCCAGAACTTAAGGAAACGGGAGAGGATGAAATTGGACTGCTGATTCGCTCTTTCAATAAAATGAAGGCAGCTACGAAGGGGTATATAGAGGCACTGAAGGAAAATCATGAAAAGGAACGACAGCTGGAAGCGGTTCGTCTGCAGATGCTGAAAAGTCAGATCAATCCGCATTTCCTTTTTAATACATTAAATATGATTGCGGGGACAGCTCAAATTGAAGATGCAGCTGCAACAGAGAAAATGATTCACGCATTAAGCCGGTTGTTTCGCTACAATTTGAAATCAGCAGCCTCTGTTATGCCTCTGGAACGGGAACTGCGGGTGGTTCAGGACTATATGTATTTGCAGCAGATGCGATTTGGAAAACGAATACAGTATTTCACAGACTGTTCGCCGGAAACATTGGAAATTCTGGTGCCGTCTTTTATGCTGCAGCCATTGGTGGAAAATGCAGTGAAACATGGTCTTTCAACCAGAAGCAAAGGAGGAAAAATTCTTGTAAGAAGCTGGAAGGATAAACAAAGACTATGGATTTCTGTAGCGGATACAGGGGAAGGAATGGAATCCGAGAAGCTGGAGGCGATCAAAAGAGCATTAACAGAAGGGAATGAGCAGGGAACAGGGATTGGAGTCGGTAATATTTACCGAAGAATTCACACCATGTACCGGGATGGGGAAATGTTCCTTTACAGCAGACGTGGGTGTGGAACTGTGGTGCAGCTAGTATTTACACCAGAACACTATAAGGAGGAAAACAGTGAATCGGGAAAATGAAAAAAAAGAGAGCTATAAGGTACTGCTGGCAGATGATGAGCAGATAGAGAGGATGGCTCTTGCCAGAAGGCTTTTGAAACGTTTTGGAGAGAGTTTAGTGATTCTGCAGGCTGTGGACGGAACGGAAGCAATTAAACTCTGTTCGCAGGAACGGTGCCAGATTGTGATTATGGATATTTCCATGCCGGAGATGAATGGTGTGGAGGCTGCAGAGCAGATTCGCAGGCTGGATGAGGGCTGCGAGATTATTTTTCTGACTGCTTATGATGAATTTTCCTATGCGAAGCGGGCCATTGCGATCCACGCATTGGATTATCTTTTGAAGCCCTGTGAGGAGGAAGAACTGACTTCTGTAATGGAGGAGGCAATGCGGCGCATCCAGAGGAGACGGCAGTTTGAAGAACTGAACAGGAACAGTGAATGCCTTGAGGAAGAGTCCCGGCAAGAGGAGGTTTATGGAGAAGAGTTTAAGGATGAGGCAGACATGGAGGAACCGGATCGTCTGGGACAGGCGGCAGAGAAAATTCGTCGATATATTCAGAAAAACTATATGCGGGATATTTCTATGCAGGATGCGGCACGGATGATGAATTACTCCGATGCTTATTTCTGTAAGCTATTTAAGCAGTGTTTTGATCAGAATTTTACAGCCTATTTGACTGCCTTTCGAATTCATGAGGCAAGAAGACTTCTTCGGGAGAAAAATGTCAGTGTCCGTGAGGTCAGTATGATGGTTGGATATTACGATGCAAATTATTTTGCCAAGGTATTTAAGCGGATTACGGGAATGAACCCTTCTGAGTACAGGGACAGTGTGTGCAGGCAGCCGTAATTCCCGGAATGGCAGACGCAGACAGTATGACAAAATTTTCTTCCTGCATGTCAAATATTTACGGTATCAATCCGGCGGGCCTTTCTTTATACTGAGTTTATCAATAACTTATGGGAAGATAGAAAGGAAGTAGTGACGTGAGGAAGATAATGAAAAAGCTGACACTTCTTGCTCTTAGTGCAGCAGCAGTAGGATTGACTGGCTGCGCTTCTCTGACCGGAGGCAAGAGGATTGTCCGTATTTCTCATGCTCAGGCAGAAACCCACCCGGAACATCTGGGACTTCTGGCTTTTAAAGAGTATGTAGAAGAAAATCTAGGGGATAAATATGAAATTCAGATTTTTCCCAATGAGCTGTTAGGTTCTGCACAGAAAGCCATTGAGCTGACACAGACAGGAGCCATTGATTTTGTAGTGGCAGGCACGGCCAATTTGGAAACCTTTGCGGATGTTTATGAGATTTTCAGTATGCCGTATTTGTTTGATTCCGAAGAGGTGTACAAGGCGGTTATGCAGGATACAGACTACATGGAAAGAATTTATGAATCTACAGATGAGGCTGGTTTCCGTGTGGTAACCTGGTACAATGCAGGAACCAGAAATTTTTACGGTAAAAGTCCGATTAAAACACCAGAGGATCTGAAAGGCAAAAAAATCCGAGTACAGCAGAGTCCGGCCAGTGTTGCAATGGTGAAGGCATTTGATGCGGCTGCTGCACCAATGGGATTTGGAGAAGTATACACAGCGATTCAGCAGGGAGTCATTGACGGAGCTGAGAATAATGAGCTGGCTTTGACCAATAACAAGCATGGAGAGGTAGCAAAATATTATTCCTACAACAAACATCAGATGGTTCCGGACATGCTGGTAGCAAATCTGAAGTTTTTAAACAGTCTGAGTGATGAGGAGTATCAGATTTTTAAAGAGGCCGCTGCTCTTTCAACAGAGGTAGAACTGGAGGAGTGGGAAAAAAGTGCAGAAGAGGCAAAACGGATTGCGGCAGAAGATATGGGTGTGGAGTTTATCGATGTAGATGTAGATGCATTTAAACAGAAGGTTCTCCCGCTTCATGATACGATGCTTCAGGAAAATGAGAAAATTCGTGATTTTTATGATCATATTCAGGAAGTGAATCAAAAAGTAAAGGGGGGAGAATAAAATGGAAGCAATGCATAAGGCAAAAGCGGGAATTATGAAGGGCCTGGGAATTGTGATTATTGCACTGTTTGTTTTTATGACACTGATTGGAAGTTACCAGATTGTAACCCGCTATTTCTTCAATAAACCGAGTACGGTATCGGAGGAGCTTCTGACCTATTCCTTTACTTGGATGGCGTTGCTGGCATCAGCTTATGTATTTGGAAAGCGGGATCATATGCGAATGGGATTTCTGGCAGATCAGCTGACGGGAGCGCCAAGAAAATATCTGGAAATTGGAATTGACCTTCTTTCTTTCCTTTTGGCAGCAGTTGTTATGGTATACGGCGGTATCGCTATTACTAAATTGACTATGATTCAGAAAACGGCCTCCTTACAGGTACCGATGGCATATATTTATGTGATTGTACCGGTGACAGGAGCTCTGATTATGATTTTTAGCCTCATGAATGCTATAGATGTGGCTCACATGGAATTTAAGGAGAAGGGGGAAGTGAGATTATGACAATCGCAGTTGCCTGCGGGCTGATTATTTTAGTGCTTTTGGTAATAATGCTTCTGGCTGGTGTGCCGATTGCAGTTGCTCTGGCTGTGTCCTCGATTGGAGCAATTCTTCCAGTTCTTGATATGGGAGCATCCGTTCTTACGGGCGCTCAGAGAATTTTTTCTGGTATTTCAGTTTTCAGTCTTCTGGCGATTCCGTTTTTTATTCTGGCCGGAAATCTGATGAACAAGGGCGGAATTGCCATTCGTCTGATTAATTTTGCTAAAATTTTTACAGGAAGTATTCCCGGTGCACTGGCTCATACCAATGCAGTTGCCAATATGCTTTTTGGTGCGATTTCCGGTTCCGGTACAGCGGCAGCTTCTGCTATGGGATCCATTATTGGACCGATTGAGGAAGAAGAAGGCTATGACAGAGCTTTCTCCGCAGCAGCCAATATTGCAACAGCGCCTACGGGACTTTTGATTCCTCCCAGCAATGTAATGATTACGTATTCTCTTGTCAGCGGTGGAACTTCGGTTGCAGCTCTCTTTATGGCAGGCTATATTCCTGGTATTCTCTGGGGACTGGCGTGTATGATTGTAATCTATGTTTTTGCAAAAAAGAAGGGTTATCGCAGTACGAAAAAGTTTACCTTAAGTGAAAAAATGAAGGTATTTTTGCAAGCAATTCCCTGTCTGTTTATGATTGTTGTGGTTATTGGAGGTATTATTTCCGGTATTTTTACAGCAACAGAGGGAAGTGTTGTAGCAGTTGTGTACAGTATGGTATTGTCTGTTTTCTTTTATAAATCGATTAAGCCGTCTGAGCTTCCGAAAATCTTTTTGGACAGTGCGGAAATGACGGGAATTATTATTTTCCTGATAGGCGTTTCCAGTATTATGAGCTGGGTAATGGCATTTACAGGCATTCCGACTGCGGTTTCTGAGGCTATGCTTGGAATCAGTGACAACAGATATGTCATTTTGTTTATTATTAATATTCTGCTGCTGATTGTGGGAACCTTTATGGATATGACGCCGGCTTGCCTGATTTTTACACCGATTTTCCTTCCAATTTGTCAGACACTGGGCATGAATACCATTCATTTCGGTATTATGATTATCTTTAACCTGTGTATCGGAACCATTACGCCTCCGGTAGGAACGACTCTGTTTGTCGGTGTAAAGGTAGGAAAAACGAAGATTGAAGAAGTGATTCGGCCATTGCTGGCATATTTTGCAGCAATTTTTATTGTTCTTTTGATGGTATCCTACATTCCGGCATTGTCCATGTGGCTGCCTGGCCTGCTGGGATATGTATAAATGTTAGAAAATCAGATAAGGATAAAGGAAAGAAGGACATCAGACAGTATCATCTGATGTCCTTTTTACAGTTACCAGGTTGCAACTACAGTTTCACCGGCAGAAGCGGTCATACCGGTCTTAAAGTCCAGAGCCGGGAGAGCCGGATTATCCAGTGCGATCAGGATTACATCGGCGCACAGACCTTTGGATTCAACCAGAGCCTTGTCGAAAGTGATCAGCTTATCGCCGGCTTTTACCTTCTGTCCCATGGAAATATGGGAGGTAAAGCCCTCGCCGTTTAAGGATACGGTATCAAGACCGATGTGAATCAGCAGATCGAAGCCTTCGGCAATACGGATACCCACAGCATGATTGGTTCCCTCCATGGTAACGGAAATTTCTCCGTCAACGGGGGCGACTACAACACCGTCCGTGGGATGGATGGCAATACCCTTACCTAACATACAGGAGGAGAATACATCATCCTTTACTTCAGTAACAGAAATTACTTCGCCATTGACCATGGCTTTTAATTCTTTGGGTTCACTTTTCTTTTTAAAAAATCCAAACATGGCACTTCTCCTTGTATTTATTTTCAAAAAATTACTACAATTATTTTACCACATCAGAATGGGAGTTACAAGGTACATTCCCTTTACTTTTTGCTTTTCCTGCCCTATAATACAATAGACTACATGCAGGGAGAAAAGGTATGATAGAGAAATTATGGAGAAAGCTTGTAAACAGAGAAACAGTTTCCTATCTGTTTTTTGGGGTTCTGACCACGCTTGTAGACTGGCTTAGCTACTGGTATATGCGCCAGGGCGGTATGGATTACCGGCTTGCAACAGCACTGTCCTGGGCGGCGGCGGTTTTGTTTGCTTTCATAACAAATAAGCTGTTTGTCTTTGCCAGCCTGGATCTTCATCCGAAGAAGATATGGAGCGAGTTTGTTCCTTTTGTAATCTGCCGGGCGGCAACCGGAGCCTTTACCATGATAGCGATGATTGTTTTGGTGGATGGTTTGGGAATTCATCAGGATTTTATCTGCAAGATTGTGGTTTCAGCCATTTCACTGGTGCTTAACTATCTGTTCAGCAAGCTGTTCATTTTTAAATCAGAGAAGAAGCGGGAAAAGCATAAATAAGGAGAAACCGGTTATGAGGGACAGGAAAATCACCCGAACGACGAAAGAATTAGAAGATTTACTTATGGTAAATGAAAAAAAGCAGAAAAGCTCTATGGAGGAGCTGTTGGCTGAGATGGAGTCGGCAGTAGCAAGGGTGGAGAAGCGGGAAAAGGGAGCCGGAAGGGAAAATGAGGCCGGCAAAGTCTGGAAATCAGAGGGAGAACGCCATGTTGCCTGGAAGACAAAAACTGCTGGAGATTCGTATTTAGATGAAGATATACCGGAAGGATATTTTGATGAGGATCTGGAACGGGCGTTATCTGAAGATTATTCTGATGAGGCAGATGAGATCCTTTTGGAGGGATTTCCGGAAGAAAATGGAAGCGATTTTCTGGACGAATTTGAGGAAGAGGAAAGAAACAGTGCAGGAAGCCTGATAGAAAGGGCGCAGGAAGGGCGTGATTCGGAGCAGAAGAGAGCAGAATTTTTGTCGGAAGAATATGATGGAGACAGCTTAACACAACAGGAGCATGACAGCTGCAGTAAAAAGGACGAGTCTCTGGAGTGGACGATACAGACAGAGGGGCCGGGAGGCAGTTTCTATCAAAACATTCCTCATGAAAAGAATCAGGAGAAGGGACCGGAACTGATTTCTCCAAAGCCGGTGAAAAAAAATGCGCCTGTCCGAAATGCAGCAGGAGGCCGGACGGCCAGGCGGGGGATGATACGTCCGGGAGACGGGCTTTTGGCAGCGTTTTTTGTGCCGGTTATGGTTCTTCTGATTATTTTTATTCAGAGAGGGATTTTTCCCTTTGGAGAGGAATCCTTTTTGCGGACAGATATGTATCACCAGTATGCCCCGTTTTTCTCTGAGTTTCAGTATAAGCTGACGCATGGAGGAAGCCTGCTTTACAGCTGGGATGTGGGGATGGGTGTGAATTTTTCAGCGCTGTACGCTTATTATCTGGCAAGCCCTTTAAACTGGCTGCTGATTTTATGCCCGAAGAGTCTTGTAATCGAATTTATGACGTATTCTATTGTCATAAAGACAGGACTTTCTGGTCTGGCTATGGCCTGGTATTTAAGAAAGCATTGCCATACCCGTGATTTTGGGATTGCCTTTTTCGGAATTTTTTATGCTCTGTCCGGGTATATGGCAGCCTACAGCTGGAATATTATGTGGCTGGACTGCATTATTTTATTCCCTCTGATTGTTTTTGGCCTGGAACGGCTGGTTCGAGAGGGAAAGGGCCTTATGTATTGTATAGCTCTGGGCCTTTCGATTCTGTCCAACTACTATATTTCGATTATGACCTGCATTTTCATGGTTCTGTATTTTGGAGCACTTCTGGTTCTGGACGAGGATATGAACTGGGAGAAGTTCATAGGAAGAACTTTCCGGTTTACGGTGTATTCTCTTTTGGCCGGGGGACTGGCAGCGGCAGTGCTTCTGCCGGAAATCTATGTGCTGCAGACAACAGCATCTGGAGATGTGAATTTTCCGAAAACCTTCAGTGAGTATTTTCCTATTTTTGATATGCTTGCCCGTCATATTGGAAATGTGGAAACGGAGATTGGACTGGATCATTGGCCGAATCTCTACTGCGGCGTTGCAGTCCTGATGTTTTTTGTATTATATCTGGCCTGCAGGCAGATTCGGGCAAAGGAAAAGGTTGTGACCTGTACGCTGCTGCTGTTTTTCCTGGCCAGTTTCTCTATCAATGTCCTGAATTTTATCTGGCATGGCTTTCATTATCCCAACAGTCTGCCCTGCCGTCAGTCTTATATTTATATTTTCCTGGTGCTGTCGGCCTGTTATCGGGCGTATACGCATCTGGATCAGATTCCCTGGAAACAGATTACCGGGGCGTTTGCAGGAGCTGTAGTTTTTGTACTTCTGGCACAGAAGCTGACAACAGAATCGCATTTTCATTTTATTGTGTTCTATGTGGCGATTCTATTCCTGGCTCTTTATCTGGGAGTGATTTATTTATATAAGAAGGGAATCAGATATCAGAACCTGGCAGCTCTTCTGGCGCTGACGGTGGTTTCGATTGAGGCAGCAGTCAATATGACTGTGACCAGTGTGACAACTACCAGCAGAACTGCCTATACAGCAGATAATCAGGCCGTAGAACGACTGGTGGATTCGGTGCAGCCTAACAAAACCTTTTTCCGTATGGAGAAGGTAACGAGAAAAACGAAAAATGACGGAGCCTGGATGCATTTTCCTTCAGTCTCTCTGTTTTCTTCAACAGCAAATGCAGACTTGTCGAAGTTGTTTAAGAAGCTGGGATGTGAAAGCTCTACCAATGCTTACAGCATTACCGGAGGAACCCCTCTGGTGGATTCGCTGTTTTCTGTGAAATACGGGCTGTATTCGGAGCAGCCGGATCCATCGGAGCTGAGAACTGTGGAAGCAGAGGATGAGGGAGTATGGCTTTGTGAGAACAGTTACACGCTTCCTCTGGGCTTTTGGGTAGGGGCTGATTTTGAAGAGCAGTGGGATGTGGATACAGGAAAACCAGCAGATGTTCAGAATAATCTGACTTCAGCTCTGAATACGGAGCCGGTGCTTGTTACCGTGCTGGATACAGTTTCAGATGGGAAAAAAGTGACTTTTACTCCGGAAATCGGGGGAGAGTATTACGCCTACACTGGAGGAAAGTCGGTAAAAAAGGTGAAGGCCACTACCTGGAAGGGAAGCAAAACCTTTGATAATACGGACAGAGGGTATCTGGTGGAGCTGGGATACTGCGAGGCTGGTGAAGAAGTGGTTCTGGAGGCAGAAGAGGGCAGTGATTTCTGGGCGGATGTATACCGGTTTTCAGAAAGCGGCCTGAAGGCTGTGTATGAGAAGCTGTCTGCTAAGCCATGGGTTCTGAGCAGCTGGACGGATACCTCTTTGGAGGGAACCATCTCCTGCGAGGAAAGCGGTTTGATGATGACAACTATTCCTTATGATGAGGGATGGAGAGTAAATGTGGACGGTGTGGAGCAGCCGCCGGAAAAGATGCTGGATGCATTTATCGGTGTGAGGCTGACGCCGGGAAGCCATACGATTTCCATGAAATACAATCCCAAAGGACTGACGTCTGGATGGATGATTTCTCTTGGAAGTGTGGCTGTGCTTTTCCTGATTGCAGCAGGAGGAAGATACTGGAGGCGGTATCAGGAAGAGTTTGAATACGAAGAGCGGGCGGAAAAGAAACGGCCGACAAGATAAAAACGGAAAATAAAGGAGACTAGATTATGAAGCTGTGGGGAGGACGTTTTACAAAGGAAGAGAATCAGCTGGTACACAATTTTAATGAATCCCTGTCTTTTGATCAGAAGTTTTACCATCAGGATATTCAGGGAAGCATTGCTCATGTGACCATGCTGGCGAAGCAGGGAATTGTATCAGAAGAGGATCGGGAGGCCATTATCGGAGGTCTGAAGGGAATTCTGGCAGATATTGAGTCCGGGAAGCTGGAATTTACAAAAGAGCATGAGGATATTCATTCTTTTGTAGAGGCCAATTTGATTGAGCGTATTGGAGATGCAGGAAAACGGCTGCACACGGGCCGGAGCCGCAATGACCAGGTAGCTCTTGATATGAAGCTTTACTGTCGTGATGAAATTGATGAACTGGACGGACTGGTTCGGAAGCTTTTAGAGGAGCTTCTGGCAATTATGGAGGCTAATACAGATACCTTTATGCCTGGTTTTACCCATCTGCAGAAGGCACAGCCGGTAACGCTGGCTCATCATGTAGGCGCGTATTTTGAAATGTTTTCCAGAGATCGGGGACGCCTTCATGATATCCGGGAGCGGATGAATTACTGCCCGCTGGGCTCCGGTGCCCTGGCAGGAACCACCTATCCTCTGGATCGGGAATATACGGCAGAGCTTCTTGGATTTTATGGTCCTACTTTAAACAGTATGGATTCTGTTTCCGATCGCGATTATGTGATTGAGCTTTTATCTGCTCTGTCTATGATTGCCATGCATTTAAGCCGTTTCAGCGAGGAAATTATCATCTGGAACAGCAACGAATATCGTTTTGTGGAGCTGGATGATGCCTACAGTACAGGAAGCAGTATTATGCCCCAGAAAAAGAATCCGGATATTGCAGAGCTGGTTCGAGGAAAGGCAGGACGGGTGTATGGAGCGTTGATGTCCATGCTTACCGTAATGAAGGGTATTCCGCTGGCTTATGATAAGGATATGCAGGAGGATAAGGAGCTGACCTTTGATGCCATTGATACGGTGAAGGGTAGTCTGGCTTTGTTTACGGGTATGATCTCCACAATGACTTTTAATAAAGAAGTCATGGAAAACAGCGCGAAAAACGGCTTTACCAACGCGACAGATGCTGCCGATTATCTGGTGAATCATGGAGTTCCCTTCCGGGATGCTCATGGAATTGTAGGACAGCTGGTGCTGTTCTGTATTGAACGGGGAATTGCTCTGGATGATATGACTCTGGAGGAGTTCCAGGCTATCAGTCCTGTGTTTGAGGCGGATATCTACGAGGCTATCAGCATGAAGACCTGTGTAGAAAAGCGTGTAACCATCGGCGCTCCTGGGCAGGAAGCTATGAAGAAGGTAATTGAGATTTACAGAAAACGGCTGGAGGAAGAGGCGTAAAACAAAAGCAGACATAGAACGGGAAGCGGAGGTTTTATGGAAGTTTAATGGAAGATTAGAGGAAACTCTATAAAAGCTTAGTGGAAGTTCCGTGGAGGTTTAGCGGAAGCTCAGTGGGGGTGGAAACTCCGTGAAAGTTTAGTGGAAGCTTCGAGGAAGTTTACTGGATGCAGAATACCGGAGAGAGAATACGTACTCTGTTGAGAAGTATTTTTAAATAGGACTTCCATAGAACATTGATATCCTCTTAGTAAGGATAAAAAGATAAGAAACAGAAGTCAGACTGCAGGTTCTTTCATGGACCTGGTCTGGCTTTTTTGTATCATAAGAAAGTTTATCCTGTGATACAGGAATGTTCTGCGGGGATGTGCCAAGGTATATTCTTTTTCGCCATTCGTGAAAGCTTCCAGGCGGAATTTTGTGGATTGAAGGACTGCAGGGTTTATGTTTGCATGAAATCAGCAGGAATATGTGGATTCTGAATCTGTATAGTTATATTAGTTCTGAAATGCGAAGATTCAGACAGAAAAAGGTGTTGAAGGATTGTTTTTATAAGAGATTTTTTGCCTGGATTTTCATAGAGCGGTAACCCGATGCTTCTTGTTCACTGTGAGCAGGCAAGAAGATGCATGGCTGAATTATTTACATATAGCCTATTTCTGTAGGGATCTCTGTATGGATTTTGCATTTTCAAGGGAAAAGGTCAGATCCTGCACAAACCGAAGCCAAGATTGTGCATTTTTGAAGGAAAAAGTCAAATCCTGCACAAACTGAAGCCAAGATTGTGCATTTTCGACGGAAAAGGTCAGATCCTGCACAAACCGGGGCGAAGATTGTGCATTTTCAGAGGAAAAAGCCGAATCCTGCACAAACCGAAGTCAAGCTTTTGCATTATGAAGAAGAAAAGTCAGGTTTTGCACAATTCCAGAGAAAGAAATTTTAGACTAAACTCAAAAGGGGGAACAGGCTTCTGAATTTTTATATCTGCCATGGGAGGGAGCAGACCTGTACGAGGGAAAAAAGCAAGAGATTGATGATATGAAAGCATTCCAGATACTACAAACAAAACAGTACCGCTGAGAAGCCTGTATGAAACAGACCATTCAGCGGTACTTTCTCATCTATTTGTTATTGATTTTCAGACTACTGTACCAGGAATACCTCCTGCATAAAGGAGCCGTGCTGGCGGGTCTGGGCATGGGTGTCATAAAAAATGTCAATGTGATTTCCTTTGACACCGCCGCCCCTGTCTTCAGCTGTATAAATAACACCGCCAATCATAACCTTAGAGCCCATAGGAATTACTCGAGGATCTACAGCAATGGTATGACGGGCGTGAGCAGTGGCACCGCTGGAGGTGCGGCGTCCCCAGCCCTCAGAGCATTTGTAGCAGGGACAGTAGGCTGTGGTTCGGAACAGACCCAGAGAACGCATTCCAGAAGTCTGCTGAGGCTCTTCTGCTGCCGGGGCAGCTTCCTCCGCCGGAGCAGTCTCACCTTTTACATAGGTTTTTGTATTTTCAAATTCCTGGCCTTCAATCCAGCCCTGAATTACATAGGAGCCGTCGGGAAGGCTGTCCCAATCCATGGAAATGCGGAAGCCGTGGTTTCCGTTGCCAATTCCATTTTCCTTTAAGTCCTGACGGAAGGTACCGGCTGTAGGTTTGAAATCACCGACTACTTCTCCTGAGTCTTTATTTGTTACAGTCACATGTACCGGAACTGCAGTATTGGGGGTGGAAGAATCCCAGCCCCAGCCTACAATGGTATTTCCTTCAAAGGCATCGAAAAAGCCGTTGGCCGGCTGGCTGCCATAAGCAGTAAAAGCACCTCCAAAGAGAAGCGAGAGGGCAAGTCCAATGGTTGCAAAAATCGTGTTGGTTTTCAACATAATATTCAATCCTTTCCTGCTCAAATTGCAACAGCTCAATGAAGGGGTATCTTGCCTGTTTACAGCAGACAAGAAGCGCTGAACGGTTGCCTCAAATTGTTACAGTATTCTGCAGCTGGAAGCCGCAAAACAAAAAATCAACAAAAGTTTCATACAATCTAAATATATGTAACAAATTTGTAATATATGAGCGACAAGTCCCTATTTTACATATTTTTTTTCATTTGTCAACAAAATGCGTAAAAAAGGAGCGGAAAACCTATATATGGTATCCGCTCACACTATATATTGTGTATTTTGAAAGGAAGTTGAGAATTGTTCTATCAGGAAGGAAGTGCAAAAACCTCCTGAAGCTGCATGCCATGGGCCTCGGCATCCTGGTGGCAGTTATAAAAAATATCGATTTTATTGCCATTTACAGAGGAACCCATATCTTCAACTGTGTAGATAATGCCATCTACCATAAGCTGTGTACCAATAGGAAAGAGATTCAGATCAGCAGAAAGCGTGTGCTCTGCCTGGGGCACTGTGCCGGCATAGGTGAGGCTGTGACCGCCAGAGCATTGTTCACAATTGCAGTAACCAGTTGTGGTAAACATGCCAAGAGACACAAATTCATCGGCTGTGTCCTGAATATCTTCTGGAGTTTCGTTTAAAATAATTTCATCTTCCTCTTCAGAAGTTTCTGAACCGCATATAACAATAGAAGAAGTTTCGGTGGAAGCCCAGGCGGAAACGCTTAGGGACAGAGTGCATACGACAATGGCGGAAAGCCGGAACAGATTCTGAAATGAATTTTTTTTCATTGCTCACTTACCTCTTAAACATATAAAAATGTGATTGTCAATGAGTTGCTGCACAGGCTTCATTATATATTACAAAAATATTAAATGTCAACAATTTATTACAAAAATATGACACATTTTGTAACAGCTCAGTCATGGGAAAATTCAGACAGAAAAAAGCGTTTTTAAATCGTTAACGGGCAGTTGTCCAGCTCTTTTTGTCATAGGAAAGTGCGTCCTATGACAGAAAAACGCTCCGCAAGGATCGCCATGGGTTGGAAGAGAATTGGGCTGATGAGACGGCCCGCCGCAGGCGGAGAAGCTCGCGAGCGAGATTCTTTCTTGCCCGCTTACAGCGGACAAGAAGCTTTATGTGGATTCAGGCATTAAAACTCTTATGAAAGCAAACTTTCAACGAGTTTTCCTGACTGAATCCCCGCAGGGCTGAACTGTTACCCATTTTCCAAAGTTTTTTTGAAAAACCCTTGACAAATGTGCTGGGTTAAAGTATATTAAACACAGATGTTAGCACTCCTCATCCATGAGTGCTAATAACCTAAAAGAGAGGAGGCCGCCAGAATGGAGCTGGATGAGAGAAAGATTACTATATTAAAAGCAATCATCAAAACCTATCTGGAGACGGGAGAGCCAGTCGGCTCCAGAACCATTTCCAAGTATACGGATTTGAAGCTGAGTTCTGCGACCATCCGCAATGAGATGTCTGATTTGGAGGAGATGGGATATATCCTGCAGCCTCATACATCAGCAGGGCGTATTCCTTCAGATAAAGGATATCGCTTCTATGTAGATCAGATCATGCAGGAAAAAGAACAGGAAGTGACAGAGGTCAAGGAGCTGATGATTCAGCGGGTTGACCGGGTGGAACTGGTATTGAAGAAGCTGGCCCAGCTTTTGGCGGCCAACACCAATTATGCGGCCTTGATCAGTGGTCCCCAGTACCACAGGAACAAATTGAAGTTTATCCAGCTTTCCATGATGGATGACAGGAAGCTTCTGATTGTTACGGTAGTGGAGGGAAATCTGATTAAGAATACCATGGTAGATGTTCCAAGGAACATCAGCCGGGAAGAACTGCTGAATTTGAATATTCTGCTGAACAGCGCCTTAAATGGACTGACGATTGAGGAAATCAACCTGGATGTAATCAGCAGACTGAAGGAGCAGGCAGGGGTTCACAGCAGTCTGGTGGATACGGTGCTGACAGAGGTTGCACGTGCCATTCGGGCTGATGAAGAGGATTTGCAGATTTATACCAGCGGAGCTACCAATATTTTCAAGTACCCGGAGTTAAGCGATGGAGATCGGGCAAGCGAGCTTTTAAAGGCTTTTGAGCAGAAGGATGTGCTTCAGGAGCTGATTACAGATGTGAATGAGGCCTCCGATGAGACAGGAATTCAGGTTTATATCGGAAATGAAACTCCGGTTCAGACTATGAAGGACTGCAGCGTAGTTACAGCAAATTATGATTTGGGCGAGGGAATTCGGGGAACCATTGGTATCATCGGTCCTAAGCGGATGGACTACGAGAAGGTGCTCGGCACTCTGAAGAATTTGATGAAGCAGCTGGACGCCACGTTTAAAAATGAGGAAAGGTGATAGACCATGAATCAGGATAATATGAATGAAGAAAAGAAATCCTGTCAGCAGGAGCCGGAAACAGCAGAGGATGCGGTAAAGGCGCCGGAGACAGAGACAGAAGAACATATGGAAAATCAGGAAGCGCAGGACGCCGCAGAGGAGAAGGCAGATGGTCATGCATCCCAGTCCGACAGCAAAAAGGATCCCAAGGATGTCCAGATAGAGGAACTGCAGGATCGCCTGAAACGGCAGATGGCCGAGTTTGATAACTTCCGTAAGAGGACAGAAAAAGAAAAGTCCTCTATGTATGAGATTGGAGCCAGAGACATTATCGAAAAGATTTTGCCGGTGCTTGATAATTTCGAGCGGGGACTGGCAGCCGTGCCGGAGGATGTGAAGGGTTCTTCCTTTGCCGAAGGCGTGGAAATGATTTATAAGCAGTTTGTGAAAACTCTGGAGGATGCCGGAGTAGAAGCAATCGAGGCAGTGGGACAGCAGTTTGACCCGAATATTCACAATGCAGTGATGCATGTGGATGATGAGAATTTCGGGGAGAATGAGATTTCACAGGAACTGTTAAAGGGCTACAAGTACCGTGGCACCGTGGTGCGCCACAGTATGGTACAGGTAGCAAACTGATTTGGAGCATTTATTTCATTTAGTATAGCAGGAGGAAAAAACTATGAGCAAAATTATTGGTATTGACCTTGGTACAACAAACAGCTGTGTAGCTGTTATGGAAGGCGGCAAGCCGGTTGTAATCCCGAACCAGGAAGGTTCCCGTACAACCCCGTCTGTAGTAGCATTTACAAAGACAGGAGAGAGACTGGTAGGTGAGCCGGCAAAACGTCAGGCTGTTACCAATGCTGATCGGACTATCTCTTCCATTAAACGTCATATGGGTACCGATTACAGAGTAAACATCGACGGCAAGAATTACACTCCGCAGGAGATTTCCGCTATGATTCTGCAGAAGCTGAAAGCAGACGCAGAGGCATATCTGGGTGAGAAGGTAAGCGAGGCTGTTATTACTGTTCCCGCATATTTCAACGATGCACAGCGTCAGGCAACCAAGGATGCAGGTAAGATTGCAGGCCTTGAGGTAAAGCGTATTATCAACGAGCCGACTGCTGCAGCTCTGGCTTACGGTCTGGACAATGAGAAAGAGCAGAAGATCATGGTATACGACCTGGGCGGCGGTACCTTCGATGTATCTCTGATTGAGATTGGCGACGGTGTTATTGAGGTTCTTTCTACCAACGGTGATACCCGCCTGGGCGGCGATGATTTCGATAACCGTATTACCCAGTGGCTGGTAGATGAGTTCAAGAAGGCTGAGGGTGTTGACCTGTCTGGCGATAAGATGGCAATGCAGAGACTGAAAGAGGCTGCAGAGAAGGCAAAGAAGGAGCTGTCCACTGCAACCACAACCAACATTAACCTGCCGTTCATTACTGCAACTCAGGACGGACCGAAGCATCTGGACATGAACCTGACCAGAGCAAAATTTGATGAGCTGACCCATGACCTGATTGAGAGAACTGCAGTTCCGGTACAGAACGCTCTGAGAGACGGCGGCGTTACCACCAGCGAGCTGGGCAAGGTGCTGTTAGTCGGCGGTTCTACCCGTATGCTGGCAGCTCAGGAAAAAGTAAAACAGATGACCGGCAAGGAGCCGAACAAGTCTCTGAACCCGGATGAGTGCGTTGCAATCGGTGCAGCAATCCAGGGCGGTAAGCTGGCAGGCGATGCAGGCGCAGGCGATATCCTGCTTCTGGATGTAACTCCTCTGTCTCTGTCTATCGAGACTATGGGCGGTGTTGCAACCAGACTGATTGAGAGAAATACCACCATCCCCACCAAGAAGAGCCAGATCTTCTCTACTGCAGCAGATAATCAGACAGCAGTTGATATCCATGTAGTACAGGGTGAGCGTGAGTTTGCACGGGACAATAAGAGCCTTGGCCAGTTCCGTCTGGATGGTATTCCGCCCGCAAGAAGAGGCGTTCCGCAGATTGAGGTTACCTTTGATATTGATGCCAACGGTATTGTAAATGTATCTGCAAAGGATCTGGGAACAGGAAAAGAGCAGCACATTACCATTACCTCCGGCTCCAATATGTCTGAAGCAGATATCGACAAGGCAGTAAGAGAGGCTGCTGAGTTTGAGGCACAGGATAAGAAGAAGAAAGAGGGCATTGACGCAAGAAACGAAGCAGATTCCATGGTATTCCAGACAGAAAAAGCTCTGGAAGAGGTTGGCGATAAGATCAGCGCCAGCGACAAATCTGCAGTAGAGGCAGATCTGAATGCTCTGAAAGAAGCAATTAACCGTGCTCCTATCGACCAGATGACCGATGCTCAGGTAGAGGACATTAAGGCTGGTAAGGAGAAGCTGATGGCCAGCGCACAGGCTCTGTTTGCCAAGGTTTATGAGGCAGCTCAGCAGGCTGGAGCAGGCGCTCAGGGCGCAGGTCCTGACATGGGCGGTGCAGGAAATGCTTCTGCCGGACAGGATGACGATGTAATCGATGGTGATTTTAAAGAAGTATAATCAGGCATGACGAGAACCTGCCCGGAGGGAACCGGGCGGGGGATTTCTGCCGGGAAAGGCTGGCGCTTTTCCGGGGCCGCTCCTGGCAGCCCGGGAAAGGCGACAGCCGTTTCGGCGTATAAAGGAAAAGGCCGCCAGAGCGGCAGCCCTATGATGCGGGAAGGCAATTTGACAGAAAAAGAGGAAGGAAACCATCATGGCAGAGAGTAAGAGAGATTATTATGAGGTGCTGGGAGTTCCGAAGAATGCGGACGAAGCAGCTTTGAAAAAAGCATACCGTACCCTTGCCAAGAAATATCATCCCGACAGTAATCCGGGAGATGCAGAGGCAGAAAAAAAGTTTAAAGAGGCATCTGAGGCCTACAGTGTATTAAGTGATCCGGAAAAGAGAAGACAGTACGATCAGTTCGGCCATGCAGCCTTTGAAGGCGGCGCAGGCGGAGGAGCAGGCTTCGGCGGCTTTGATTTCAGCGGCGCAGATATGGGCGATATTTTCGGTGATATTTTCGGCGATATTTTCGGTGGAGGAAGAAGCCGCAGCAGTCAGTACAACGGTCCCATGCGGGGCGCTAATGTAAGAGCTGCCATCCGTCTTACTTTTGAGGAGGCCGTATTTGGCTGTGAAAAAGAAATTGAGATCAATTTTAAAGAAGAGTGCAGCAAGTGTCATGGAACCGGAGCGAAACCGGGAACCTCTCCGGAAACCTGTCCAAAGTGTAACGGAAAAGGCAAGATCATGTATACCCAGCAGTCCTTCTTTGGACAGGTACAGAATGTGCAGACCTGTCCGGAGTGCGGCGGCAAGGGAAAAGTTATCAAGGAGAAATGTCCGGACTGTTATGGAAGCGGATATGTTACCAAGAAGAAGAAAATCAAGGTTACCATTCCTGCAGGTATTGATAATGGACAGAGTGTTCGCTGTGCAGGCGGCGGAGAGCCTGGTGTCAATGGCGGAGAGCGGGGCGATCTGCTGGTAGAGGCAGTAGTATCCCAGCATCCGGTATTTAAGCGCCAGGATACCAGTATTTTCTCCACAGTTCCGATTTCCTTTGCTACAGCGGCACTGGGCGGTCCTATCCGCATCCGCACTGTAGACGGAGAAGTAGAATACGAGGTGAAGGCAGGAACCCAGACAGATACCCGTGTCCGCCTGAGAGGAAAAGGCGTTCCATCTCTGAGAAACCGCAATGTTCGCGGCGATCATTATGTAACTCTGGTCGTTCAGGTGCCAGAGCGGCTGAACGAAGAGCAGAAGGAAGCCCTGCGCCGGTTTGATGCGGCTATGAAGGGAGAGCATCTGGAGCCGGAAGAAAAAAAGCGGAAAGGAAAATTCTTTAAATAAATAAAATGGAAAAGAAGAGAGACTTATTCGCATCCCGGTGGGGATTTATCCTGGCCTGCATTGGCTCTGCTGTTGGAATGGGAAATATCTGGATGTTTCCTACCCGGGTATCCAAATACGGAGGCGGTTCCTTTCTGATTTGGTATTTTGTTTTTGTGGCTCTGATTGGAGCTACTGGTGTGATTGGAGAAATGAGCTTCGGCCGCGCTACCCGATCTGGTCCAGTGGATGCTTTTGGAGCAGCCTGTGAGAAAAAGGGACTGAGAAAAGCTGGAGAGGCGATTGGCCTGATTCCGGTTCTCGGTTCTATGGCTCTTGCCATTGGATATACAGTGGTTATGGGCTGGATTTTTAAATATACCGCAGGAGTATTTACAGGCTCTGTCCTGGAACCGGCGGATATTGACGGCTTCAGCTCTGCCTTTGGCGGTATGGCCAGTTCTTTTGGAAACAATGGCTGGCAGCTGGCGGCTCTGGCAGCGGCTATTGCTATTTTGATGTTTGGCATTGGCGGCGGTATTGAAAAGGTGAATAAGATTCTGATGCCCCTGTTTTTCTTTTTGTTTTTGGGGCTGGGGGTATACATTGCATTTCAGCCGGGGGCAATATCGGGATATCGCTATATTTTCCGCATTGATCCGGCGGCCTTTTTCAACCCTCAGGTAATTATTTATGCTATGGGACAGGCCTTTTTCTCCCTGTCTGTAGCTGGAAATGGAACTTTGATTTACGGCTCTTATCTGGATGATCAGGAAGATATTCCTGCATCAGCCAGAAATGTGGCATTTTTTGACACTCTGGCAGCTATGCTGGCGGCGCTGGTGCTGATTCCTGCCATGGCTACGGTGGGGGCCCAGCTGGATCAGGGCGGCCCGGGGTTGATGTTTATTTTCCTGCCAAATCTGTTTAAGGGGATGGCAGGAGGACGTATCATCGCCATGATCTTTTTCGTGGCTGTGACCTTTGCGGGAATCACATCTCTGATCAACCTGTATGAGGCTCCGATTGCCACAGTTCAGGAAAAGTTTCATATAGGCAGAAAATCCGCCTGCGCAGCAGTTGGACTGACTGGAGCAGCAGTTTCTCTCTGCATTCAGGGTATCGTATCAGACTGGATGGATGTGGTATCCATTTATATCTGTCCTCTGGGGGCAGGAATTGCCGGAATCATGTTTTTCTGGGTTTTGGGAAAAGCCTTTGTAGAGAAGGAAGTAAACAAAGGACGAAAAGAGCCCCTGGGCGGATGGTTTTATCCCCTTGGAAAATACGGATTTTGCGGAATCTGTATTCTGGTGTTGTTAGTCGGTGCGGCAGTAGGCGGAATCGGCTGATAAAGAAGCAAAATAAAAGAGCAAAATAAAACAGACAAACAGAAAATCAGACTGGAATATGATTTCTGCCGTCAGTCAGAACGGAAGTATCCGTTCAGGACTGGCGGCAGTTTTGCTACAGTTTGGAAATGGTATCCCAGGCTTCCTCATCAAATTCCAGATCCCGGAAATAGTACCGCTTATCTTCTTCCGTTATTTTTCTCAGTACCCGACAGGGATTGCCTGCTGCCAGAGACCAGTCGGGAATATCTTTCGTCACTACGCTTCCCGCACCGATTACCACATTATTTCCGATGGTGACACCGGGAAGAATAACGACATTTCCTCCGATCCATACATTGTCCCCAATGGTAACGGGAATTCCGTATTCATACAGAGAATTGCGGGATACCGGGTGGAGGGGATGGCCTGCTGTATAGATGGCTACGTTAGGAGCCAGCATGCAGTTGTCTCCGATAGTTACTTTTGCTACATCAAGAATGGTACAATTGTAATTGGCATAGAAGTTTTTGCCCACTTCAATATGCTTTCCGTAGTCACAGAAAAAGGGCGGGTTAATAAAGGCGTGATCGGATTTACCGAGAAGCTCTTTTACGATGGCAGCCAGACCTTCAAAGTCAGAGCGATCGGCAAAATTAAACCGCTGAAGAATCCTGCGGCACTGGCGCTGCTCTTCCATGACAGCGTCATCGCTGATATAGGCCATAGATGCATCGCGGCGTTCTGGTTGAGTCATAGAAATACCTCCTATTTTAGACAGTTTTTCATGTCACATTCCGTTTCATTTTATCATGTTTTTTTCTGTTTTACTTCTTTTTTCTAGTTTTCCACGACAAAATTCAAAAAAATTCTTTGCTGCCTGGGAGCGCCAGATATTTTTAGGAATGCATAGATAGGCAGTCCGTCCCGGATCTGGCCAGGAAAGGCAGAGCAGTTTGAGTTTCATGGTATGCAGATAAGGATGATCAGGAAGAACGGCGATTCCGAATCCGGCTTCAACAAGACCAGCAGCGACAAAATCCTCTTCTGTTTCATAACTTATTTCAGGAAAAACTCCTGCTTCAAAAAACAGATGGTCAATGGCAGAGCGAAGACCGCTTTGTTTTGAAAGAAAAATGTGAGGATAAGAAATCGTCTGGATTAAATTTACAGAGTCCATTTGTGCCAGTGGATGATGAGGGGGCACTGCGATGACAAAAGGAGACTGTGGAAAGGAAAAAAAGTCCATTTGTGTCGGAACGCCGGCATGTGAGGTGAAAACCATGTCATAATCACCGTTCTCTGCATGTTCCAGAAGAATACTGCTGAAGCTGCTTCCTGTGTGCAGCTGAAAGGTGACGTTTTGTCCCTGGGGAGTTTGCTGAAACTCCTGCATCAGATGTGGGATCAGATCGGCACCTAAGTTTCGAATACAACCCAAAACGATCATACCGCCACCATTTTTTATTTCCTGAAGTGAACGGACGGTAGAATCCAAATGCTCCAGAACATGGGAAACAGAGTCTAAAAAAATGTTTCCGTAACGAGTCAGATGAACATTTCTTCCCGATTTTTCAAATAGAGGAACACCAAGCTCTGATTCTAGCTGAGAGATGGCATGGCTTAAGTTAGGCTGGGTAACATGAAGCAGCTGGGCCGCCTTTCCGTAATGCTCCAGACGTGCAATCGTTTCAAAATATCGAAGATGATCCAGATTCATAAGAGAACCTCTCTTTCTGAGTGTTAAAATAGCAGTATGATTTTATTTCGTAAAGAGAAAATACATAAAAATATTTTATTAATTAAATAAAAATAATGCAATAGTATTTATGAATTAATTCCACTATAATACAGATATCAGGATTGTTATAAAAGTAACAAAAACTTCGTTAGAGGCGAAAAGGAAAGGATGGCTTAGTGATGGAAAGAAAAGTGGTTTTAATCACCGGAGGAGCAATGGGACAGGGACGTTCTCATGCATTGAAATTTGCAGAAAATGGCTTTGATGTAGTTCTGGCAGATATGCAGGATCCAGAAAATCCCGTATTTTTGGAAACTGTGAGGGAAATTGAAGCTTTAGGAGTAAGAGCTCTGGCGGTCCGCTGCAATATTACCAACGACAGTGATATGAAGCATCTGTTTGAGGAAACATGGGAAACCTTTGGGCGACTGGATGTTGTTGTGGCAAACGCAGGAGTCATTAATTTCGGGTACACCTGGGAATTGACAGATGAGCAGGTGCAGAAAGTGATTGACATTGATCTGATTGGTACCTGGCGTACAGATAAATATGCAGCCTTATACATGAAAAAGCAGGGCTTTGGACGGATTATTAATATTTCCTCCACCTCGGGAATGTATGGAACCCCTCAACTGGCAACCTATTGTATGGCAAAATGGGGTGTCCGCGGACTGACTAAAACACTTGCCCAGGAATTGAAGGGAACAGGAATTGTAGTAAATACGATTTGTCCTACAAAGGTGAAAACTCCTATGTGTGAGACGGAAAGCTATGTGAAGTTTATCAACGATTTGACAGGAAAAAATTTCCAGAACTGGCAGGAGATGTATGACAGTGTACCTTTCCTGGATGCAGAGGATATTTCAGATATGGTTTACTGGCTTGGAACCAGCAGAGCGGCAGGTAAGTTTTCCGGACGGGATCTGGGACTTGATCTGGGAACTTTACAGCAGTAAAAGGAGAATGATATGAAGATTACAAAAGCTACAAGATGGAAAGTATTTGCCGGCGTATGGATCCAGAGCCTGTTTACGTCTGCCACTGCTTTTTTCAGTCTTTTTGCACTGCCTCTGACGACACAGTTTGGCTGGAGCAGTTCGGAATTCAGCATGGCTTACACGATTTACATGTTTGTATACTGTGCAGTAGGATTTCTGGGAGGATTTCTGGCAGAAAAGCTGCAGCCAAGGGTTGCCATTTATCTTGGCCTGGTATTTTTTGCAGCAGGATGGTTTTTAACAGGCTTTGCATCCTCTATTCCCCAGTTATATCTGTTTTATGGAATTTTTGCCGGAGCCGGAGCCGGAACTATTTATCCTGCATGCCTTCCGACTGCTCTGAAATGGTTTCCGGATAAGAGTGGATCGATTTCCGGTCTGGTTCAGGCCGGTGCATCCTGCGGACCATTTCTTATGTCTCCGGTTGCGCAATGGCTGATCGATACTTATGGAGCTCAGGCCGCATGCAGAATCCTTGCAGTGATCTTCCTTGTAGGTGTCGGCGCTGTGGCCTGGATGATTGTTCCCTGCCCTGAAGGATGGCTTCCAGAGGGCTGGACACCCAGTGCGGCTCAGTCCAGAGAATTGAACGGACATAATTATAATATCCCGGAAATGGTAAGGACACCGATATTCTGGGTAATGGTAATTATGTTTATTTTTGCCAATGCGGCAGGAACTATGATGGTCAGCGCTACATCACCAATTGCACAGAACCAGATTGGCCAGTCTGCCATGATGGCAGCCATGTGTGTCAGCATTATGACTCTGGCAAATATGTGCGGAAGAATTGGTTTTGGATTTATCTATGATAAGTTAAAAGGCTGGAATTCTCTTTTATTGGTGCTTGTGATCAATGGAATTTCTATGTGTATGCTGACCGCAGCACATTCCTTGGGATATTTTATCCTTTGCATCTGTCTGGTTGGATTTTCATTTGGAGGTCTTCTGGTTGTATTTGCACCAATGGTGAAAATAATTTTCGGATCCCGGTTTTATAATCGAAACTATGGACTGATTTTTATCGGATATGGAATCGGTGCTTTTGTAGGACCAAAGATAAGTGCCAGCTTTTATGATGCTACAGGATCTTATGTGGTCGGCTATCTGGGTTCTGCTATTCTGGCGGCAGCGGCAATTGCTTTGGTTTTTTTGGCACGGAAAATGGCTGCAGATATGCAGAAAGCATAAGGACGTCTGTAAGGCTGTTTTGAGGAGAGTATAAAAAAGAAGCGGGATTTTTCACAGTTTGTTGAGCTGTGGGAAATCCCGCTTCTTTTGGTTGCAACCCTAATTTTTAAGGTTTTTTGAAAAGGAGTCTGCCCCTGTACAGGAGCTGCGGCGGTGTGTGATAGAGTGTAATGCATCAAGGGATTTCGTAAATGTTCTTGATAGGTTTTTGCCGCATGTTCTGCTTCAGAGCGTTCCTCTTTTCATCCGTTCAATTAGTTAATGCAGAGGCAGTGAGTTTTATTGCACTTCTTTCAAAAAAATTGAAAAAATTTTTTAAATGAAAATAAATAAGTAAAACTTATTAGTATAAATAAGAAAAAACAATAAAGCTAAAAATTTTAGAAAAACGCTAAAAAATGAACAAAAATTTCACAATCCGACAGCCCCAGGAAATCAGCTCTCCTGTCAGTTTTTTCCTCATTTCACCCTTTTTCTTGAATCATTGGAATTCATAAAAAATAAATTGTTTTTTTAGAAAAACATAATAAATACAAAAACAGAAAAACTTGTTTTTTTATTAACAAAAAATAGTCGAAAACTACTTAGAAATGAGACAAAATGGGCGAGAAATGTATTATATACACAGTATACAAGGAGAAAAATGGAATTGAATGGCCTGTTTAATTATGTTATACTGATATGGATGACAAGGTGAGAGATTTTGTCAATAAAATGTAAGAAAAAAGTAGAGAAAGAGGGTAAGGATTCATGGGATTGGCTACATTTAAAGGCGGCGTTCATCCTTATGAAGGAAAAGAATTGTCCGAGCACAAGCCGGTACAGATCCTGATGCCGAAGGGAGATCTGGTTTATCCAATGTCTCAGCACATCGGCGCTCCGGCGATTCCGCTGGTGAAAAAGGGTGACAAGGTTCTGGCAGGCCAGAAAATCGGCGAAGCCAGCGGCTTCATTTCTGCAAATGTTATCTGTTCTGTTTCCGGAACGGTCAAAGCAGTTGAGCCAAGGCGCGTTGCAAACGGTGCGATGGTAAACTCCATTGTGGTGGAAAATGATGGTGAGTACACTGCTGTAGAGGGGCTGGGGGCAGACCGCGATCCGGCAAAGCTGTCAAAGCAGGAGATCCGCGATATTGTGAAAGAGGCCGGAATTGTAGGTCTGGGCGGAGCAGGATTCCCCACACATGTAAAGCTGGCGCCAAAGGATGAGAGTAAAATCGAATATATTCTGGTGAATGGTGCAGAGTGTGAGCCATATCTGACATCTGACTACCGTTTGATGATGGAAGAGCCAGAGAAGTTAGTAGGCGGTCTGAAGGTGATTCTTCAGCTGTTTGACAACGCCAAGGGTGTAATCGGCATTGAGAATAACAAGCCGGAGGCAATTAAAAAGCTTCAGGAGCTGGTAAAGGGCGAGTCCCGGATTGAGGTATGTCCTTTGCAGACCAAGTATCCTCAGGGCGGTGAGCGTTCTCTGATTTATGCAGTAACTGGAAGAAAGGTGAATTCCTCCATGCTTCCTGCGGACGCTGGCTGTATTGTAGATAACGTTGACACGGTTATTTCCGTATATAATGCTGTATGCAAGACAACGCCGCTGATGCGCCGCGTAGTTACCGTGACGGGTGATGCGATTGCAAATCCCCAGAACTTCCAGGTGAAGATCGGTACCAATATGCAGGAGCTGATCGAGGCAGCAGGCGGCTTTAAAACAGAGCCGGAGAAGCTGATTGCAGGCGGCCCTATGATGGGTATGGCTTTATTTGGAACGGATATTCCGGTGACAAAGACTAACTCCGCTCTGCTGTGCATGAGCAAGGACGAGGTTGCTGCCAATGCAGAGACGCCCTGTATCCGCTGTGGCAAGTGCGTAAGCGTATGTCCCAGCCATATTGTGCCGGTAAAGATGATGAAGGCAGCCTTAAAGGGCGACTGTGAGGCCTTTGAAAAGGTTGGCGGCATGGAATGTATGGAGTGCGGAAGCTGTACCTTTATCTGTCCGGCTAAGCGTCCTCTGACCCAGGCCTTCAAGGAAATGAGAAAAACGGTTGCAGCAAACCGCAGAAAGAAAGCGTAGGAGGGGAAGATAAGACATGAGTAAATTATTAAACGTATCCTCATCCCCGCACGTTCGGAGCAATGAGACGACCCAGAGCATTATGGTGGATGTGGCGATTGCCATGCTTCCGGCTACAGCCTTTGGTGTATTTCAGTTTGGGCTTCACGCGCTGCTGGTTCTGATTGTAACCATTGCGGCCTGCGTGCTGAGTGAGTATGTATTTGAAAAGATTACAAAAAGACCCTGTACCATCAGTGATTTCAGTGCCGTTGTTACCGGTATGATTCTGGCGCTTAATATGCCGCCGGAGATTGCCCTGTGGATTCCGGCTCTGGGCGGTGTGTTCGCCATTATTGTAGTAAAGCAGCTTTACGGCGGTCTGGGACAGAACTTTATGAACCCGGCTCTGGCAGCAAGATGCTTCCTGCTGATTTCCTTTACCGGCCAGATGTCTGCATTTACTCTGGACGGCTGGACCGGAGCAACCCCTCTGGCAGTATTAAAGGCAGGCGAGAGTGTAGATGTAGCAGCTATGTTTATTGGTAAGATTCCGGGAACCATTGGTGAGGTTTCTGTGATTGCCCTGTTAATCGGTGCAGCTTACCTGGTTGTGAAAAAAGTGATTTCCCTGAGAATTCCGGTTACCTATATTCTGACCACCGCTGTTTTCGTATTTATTTTTGGACAGCAGGATCTGAATTATGTACTGGCTCACCTTTGCGGCGGCGGTCTGATTTTCGGTGCCTTCTTTATGGCAACGGACTATGTGACCAGCCCGATCACACCAAAGGGTCAGATTGTGTTCGGTATTCTTTTAGGTATTCTGACAGGACTGTTCCGTATTTTCGGCGGTTCTGCGGAGGGTGTTTCCTACGCAATTATCATCAGCAACCTGCTGGTTCCGCTGATTGAGCGCTTCACTCTTCCGACACCATTTGGAAAGGAGGGCAAAAAATCATGAGTAAAGGCGGATTTATGAAAGATGCCATGATCCTGTTTGCCATCACACTGGTGTCCGGTGCATGTCTGGGCGGTGTTTATGAGATTACAAAGGCTCCCATTGCTGCGGCTGAGATGGCTGCCAAGGCAGAGGCTTATAAGACAGTTCTTCCGGCAGCAGAGACCTTTGAGGAGGCTGGTTCTGCAGATGCTCTGGCAGCAGCCAATACGGAGATTTCAGGCCTGGGCTATGGCAATGTAACTGTGGACGAGGCAGTAAGCGGCAAGGACGCTTCCGGCGCAGAGGTGGGATATGTTGTTACCTCTACCTCCAAGGACGGATATGGCGGCGCAATTACCGTTTCTGTAGGTATTGAAGCAGACGGCACAGTTTCCGGCATTGAGTTTTTAACTCTGGCTGAGACAGCAGGTCTTGGTATGAATGCAGACAAGCCGGAATGGAAAGGCCAGTATGCAGGCAAGAATGTAGATTCATTTACTGTTACCAAAAACGGCGCTTCCGCAGAGAATGAGATCAATGCAATCAGCGGTGCGACCATTACTTCAAATGCAGTAACTGGTGCAGTAAACGGGGCAGTTTACTATGTAAAGAACTGCCTGGCACAGTAGGAGGTAGGAAGTCATGAATAAATGTGTAGAACGTTTATATAACGGTATTATTAAAGAAAACCCGACCTTCGTCCTGATGCTTGGTATGTGTCCGACTCTGGCAGTTACCACAACCGCCATCAACGGCGTCGGCATGGGACTGTCCACAACGGCAGTTCTGGTTTTCTCTAACTTATTTATTTCCGCATTGCGGAAAATTATTCCGGATCGGGTACGTATTCCGGCATATATTGTAATTGTTGCTTCTCTGGTTACTATTGTACAGCTGCTTCTGCAGGCGTATATTCCAAGCCTGTATGAGTCACTGGGTATTTTTATTCCGCTGATCGTAGTAAACTGTATTATCCTTGGCCGCGCTGAGGCATATGCAGCAAAGAACGGTCCTGTGGAATCCGCTTTTGACGGTATTGGTATGGGTCTTGGATTTACTGTAGGTCTGACCTGTATTGCTATTTTCCGTGAGATCCTTGGTTCTGGCTCCATTTTCGGTATTGAGCTGATTCCGGAAAATTACCGTATTGCTATTTTCGGTCTGGCACCCGGAGCATTCTTTGTACTGGCTGGCCTGACTGCCCTTCAGAACAAATTTAAGGCTCCCTCTGCTACTAATGGCTCTGTGGCTCCTTCCAAGCTGGCCTGCGGCGGCAACTGCTTAACCTGCAGCGGCTCTGCATGTCAGGCAAACCATGAGGCTCTGGAAGAAATTCGCAGAAAGAAAGAAGAAGAGGCTCTGGCAGCAAAGAAAGCAGCCGCTGAGAAGGCAGCTGCAGCAAAAAAAGCAGCCGCTGAAAAAGCAGCTGCAGAGAAAACGGCAGAATAGGAGGGGCTGAGTAGATGAAAGAATTAATTTTAGTAATTGTGGGCGCTGCTCTGGTGAATAACATCATCCTGAGCCAGTTCCAGGGACTCTGCCCGTTCCTTGGTGTATCCAAGAAGGTAGACACCTCTCTGGGTATGGGCGCAGCCGTTATTTTCGTAATTGTGCTGGCCTCTATTGTGACAAACCTGATTTATACCTTTGTACTGGTACCGACAGGCCTTACCTATCTGCAGACCATTGCATTTATCCTGGTTATTGCAGCTCTGGTACAGCTGGTTGAGATGTTCCTGAAGAAAAATATGCAGTCCCTGTATCAGGCGCTGGGCGTGTTCCTGCCTCTGATTACCACCAACTGCGCAGTTCTGGGTTCCGCTCTGACCAACGTACAGAAGGAGTACAACTTTATTTTCAGCGTGGCCAACGGTTTTGGTACTGCAGTAGGCTTTACCATTGCAATTGTACTGCTGGCAAGTATCCGTGAAAGCATTGAAGACAATGATATTCCATTTAACTTTAAGGGATCACCCATTGTGCTGATCACCTCCGGTCTGATGGCGATTGCCTTCATGGGCTTTTCCGGTCTGATTTAACGGGAGGGATCGAAGGATGAATATGATGGGATTGCTCATGGCAGCAGGAATCATCGGTGCTATCGGTATTATTATCGGTGTACTCCTGGGACTGGCCAGTGAGAAGTTAAAAGTAGAGGTAGATGAAAAGGAAATCCTGGTTCGTGCAGAGCTGCCGGGCAATAACTGCGGCGGCTGCGGATTCCCGGGATGTGACGGTCTGGCAAGCGCGATTGCCGCCGGAACTGCAGCTGTCAATGCCTGTCCGGTAGGCGGTCCGGCTGTAGCTGATAAGATTGCCGCAATTATGGGCGTAGAAGGCGGAGCTTCTGAGAAGAAGGTTGCCTTTGTGAAATGTAAAGGAACCTGTGATAAAACCCGTGTACAGTACAATTACTTTGGTATTGATGACTGTGCCAAGGTTACTGTAGTTCCCGGCGCTGGTGAAAAAGCCTGCTCCTATGGATGTATGGGTTACGGCTCCTGCGTAAAGGCCTGTGCTTTTGATGCGATTCATGTTGTGGACGGTGTTGCTGTTGTAGACAAGGAAAAATGTGTTGCCTGCGGCAAATGTGTGGCTGCCTGCCCCAATCATCTGATTGAGCTGGTTCCCTACTCTGCAAAGCATCTGGTACAGTGTGCTTCCCACGATAAGGGCAAGGACGTAAAGGCCAAATGTGACAATGGCTGTATTGGCTGTACCCTGTGTACCAAGCAGTGTGAGTTTGATGCGATTCACATGGATAACAACGTAGCAGTCATTGATTATGAGAAGTGTACAAACTGCGGCAAGTGCGCAGAAAAGTGTCCTTCCAAGATTATTCTGTAAAATGGTCTGAGAAAAGAAATGATAAAGAAAAATCCGGATGGAATCCCTTTGAATGAGGAATTCCACCGGATTTTTTGCTGATTTATAACTGATCAGGACGGGGTATCTTCTTGTCCGGCAAAGTCGTCCTGAATAGTTACGTCAGTTTACAGATTGACAAAAATTTTATCTGGCTGAAGGAGAAATAAAGAATTTCCGAACAGCCAGGGCGCTGGCTCCTACAGCTCCGTCTTCCGGATGGTAGGGCAGGATTTCAATGTTGCTGGTGTAGCTCCGTCCAATAAACAGAAGCTGCCGGTCGATATAATCTAATAATTCACTTCGTATCATGGGATTGTCCAGGTACTGGCCGTGGAGGAAAAATTTGCCAGGATTCATGGTAATGGCAATATTAGAAGCAGCAATGCCCAAATATTTCAAAGCATCCCGGATGTATTTGCTGATAAAAGGATCCCCCATAGAGTAAGCTGTAATAATCGTCTCAATGGAAATATCCTTTTCGCTGGCTGCCAGATGCCGCAGAATGGTGTTAGAAGAGTTCTGATAAACAAGTCTGGCATTTTTTAACAGCCAGTTTTCGCTGGCGTAGGTCTGAAGACAGCCATATTTTCCACATTCACATCTTCTTCCATTTTCATTGACAATGGTGTGGCCGATTTCGCCGGCCATATAGTTGTTGCCTAAAAGAATCTCTCCGTCTACTACATTAGCGCAGAACATGCCAAGCCCCACGTGAAAGAAGGCAAAGCTGTCTGGGCTGTTTGAAGGGTTGAATAAATACTGAGCCAGTGCCATACACCGGGCATTGTTTTCGTAGGTGATTGGAATGGGCAGGTCTTTTTCAAGTTCTGTGGCAGAAAAGCTGGACCATGTTTTTCTGTTGGTAATCAGATCGTCGGAGTCAGAATTCATATGGCCGGGAACGGCAATGCCTGCTCCAATAATTTGTTTCCAGCTGATTTTTGTCTCATCTACAAGGGAGGTGATCCCTAAAATCAGCTCTTTTGTAATTTCCTGGGCTAATTGGGGAGAATAGGGCTTTTTTTTGTGTTTAATAAGGCTGCCCTTTAAATCAGTAAGACAGATAACCAGGGCTTTTTGGGTAAATTCTGCACCAATGCTGTAAAAGGCGGCTGGATTAATGTCAATGGGAACCTTGCGCCGTCCACTGGAGAAATCATCTGGAAATGGCTCCTCTGACTCGATCACAATGTTTTCAGCAATTAATCCAGATACTATGGTAGTAACTGCTGCAGGGGTGATCTCTGTCATTTCAGCAATTTCAGATCGTGCAACAGGGGCATTTCTAAAAATACACTCCAGAATACGGGCACGGTTGGACGGCTGGTTCTTTTTTCCGCGATACATAGGATACCTCCATAATCATTATAAAGTATTTCGAAGATGATCCTCCAGCAGGAAACCAGTATATTTTGTGGAAACCTCAGATATGCGGTATACATCCAGGCAGGGCTGATAACGAAGTTCATTTTCACAGACCCAGTTCTGGAAGGAGTGCCAGGCCAGCTGGGCATCTTCTGCAGCTCCCTTTGACAAAAGGAGAAGAGCTTTTCCTAATTGTAAACTATATAAGCGGTGATAATCAAGCTGTTTCCAGAATAAATCTGCTGTTTCAGAAGAAGCTTCATGGTGGAGGATGGTGTCTTCAAAGGAATGGATTCGGTTAAGAAGAGCTTCCATCCGCTTTTCTGTTTCCGGGCTGATTCTGTCTCCTTTACCGTTAAAATAATCGCAGCTGCATAAAGAAGAAAGATCACTTAAATAAGAAAGCACCAAGGACCAGTCTTTGCCGTAAGCTGCAGAATAATATTCCTGGGCAAGCTCATCAAAAGAAACAGAAGGATCAAACAGAGTGTATCCCATAATATAGTTTGGAAGTGCGTTGGGCAGACCGCATCTTAATTCCTGACAGCTGATATAACCATTTAATCCCATGGACTTGATTTTTTTTATGTCCTCGCTGATAATCTGGGAAATATGCACATATCCCAGATCTCCATAATGAGCCCGTCCAAGGGGATAATCATAGATAAAGCTGTCTCCGGAGAAAATAGACTGCCATGCTTTTAAATAAGCTATGTTCTCTTTTAAACTGGTAGGAAGAGAAATCTTGTTTCTTTCATAAGGCGGAAGTGCAGGAGTTTCTCTGTCTTCCTCTACCTGGTAGGAAGCATCAAATGTCCGACTGATGGGAGCGAACATAAGAAGAAAACGATCGGGATTCTTGAATCTTGATTGTTTCGGAGGCCAGAGAAGCTCCTGATAAAGGAGAAATACAATTTTTACATTGTATCCCAGCCGGGTTAATTCCTCGTCAATATGATTTAACAAATCAATGTACTGATCGCTTAAGGTAGTTTCACAGCAGGAAGGACATTCACAGACATTGTTCGGTTCGTCTGCCAGCCATATGTGAAGATAATCAATGGAAGGATGGGAAGACACGTACTGGATAACCTGTCTGGTAAAGCTTTCCACTGCATCAGGGTTGGAATAGCACAGATTTGTATTCATGGGAACACCGTGGAAAAGCCGACGCTTTCCGTCTAAAAGCGCCAGCTTCTGGCGCTGGGACGGGTCTAAGGGGGAATCTAAGGGCTTCCAGTCACAGGTGCTCTGGTCAATAGCGCCTCCCGTCCATCCGTGGCCTGCCTGGTGAAGCATTAGTCCTCGTTTTTCCATGGCTTTCGTAATCTGGTCTGTATAAGCAGCAGCAGTTTCCCTGGCGAAGGGTTCCGGCTTTAACGTTGGGTTCATTTCATGATGGTACCATCTGGCCATAAAGGTGTAAGGCAGCTGGAACTGGAGAAAGAAACAGTTATAACCCAGCTTTGGCAGCCAGTCTACAAAGTCAAGGATGTTTTCCAGAGAATTTGCCCCCTCGATGCAGACGCCTCTGTGGCGTAGGACAGCAGTTCTTTTACAGGAACAGAAAAACTCTTCCTTTCGTTTTAGAGAGGGAACCTGCTCACAGGAAGCTCCCGGAGCCAGGAAACGGAAACCTAAAGTTCTTAAATAATGATAAACGCCTAACAGGACGCTCCTTGAATTTCCTCCTGCAATAACTCCTTGATCTTCCTTTACAGAAATCAGATACTGATCATCTAATTCGGGATTTTCCACAGGCTCCATGTCATATTCCTGCTGCAGGTCAGCTGTCTTAAGTAAAATAGATAAATCAAAATCAGTAGAATCAGATTGATTATTAATTGAAATTAAAGAATTCTTTGATGCAGTCTGTAGGCAGCGAACGAGTTCTTCTGCTGAAAATCTTATAATTTCGTTGCTTATCTGGGAAAAACAGATATTAAATCTCATAGCCCCTCCAAGTATGCTTATTTGAAATTAATTATAAAAAATAATTATTATAGACTATTATAGCAAAAACTGCGTTAATAAATATATGTGAAAAATAAACAAAATAAGAAAAAACTTTTATGTAATATGTGCAATTTTTAGAACTAACTAAAAATAACTTGTAAAATCTTAGGCTTTGTGCTAATATGTGACTAAACAGCTAGGAAAGCTATTGGTTATTTTTTGTAACTAAATATGAAGAAGGAAAGAGGGATGAACTGTGAGTAAACCAATGTCTGCCGATTCTGCCAAAGCTGTTTTGCGGAGAAGAAAACGGCGTATTAATTTATGGTGCTGGATTTTTATGCTTCCAACATTAATTTTGTATATCCTGTTTCAGGGATATCCGATTTTATCCAGTATTTTTTACTCAACCCTGGATTGGTCAGGCATGACTTCCAATGCACTGTTTGTAGGATTGGATAACTTTAAGGAGCTGCTGAGAGACAAATATTTCTTTAATGCAGTGGCTAACAGCTTTAAATATATGATTATGGCAGTTCCCATTCAGCTTGCCTTATCTCTTGCACTGGCTTATATTTTCAACAGTATCATAAAAAAAGGTGCGGCATTTTTTAGAACTGTATTCTTTCTTCCAGTTATTACCACAGCTTCCATTGTCGGTATTATTATGATGTTTATTTTTGGAGGAACAGGTTCCATTAACCAGTTTTTATCTGTCATTGGCATAAGAGGACTAAACTGGCTTGGAAATGCTCAGACTGCTCTTCCTGTAGTTGTATTAATTGGTGTCTGGAAAGATGCAGGAACCTATATGATTTACTGGCTGGCTGCTCTTCAGAGTGTTCCCCAGGATGTTTATGAGGCAGCAACCATTGATGGTGCAAACAAGTGGCAGACCTTCCGTCATGTTGTGTTCCCGTTAATTCTTCCAATTGGCGGTGTTATTGCAGTACTTTGTACCATTAGTTCTTTGAAGGTATTTGACCTGATTCAGACTATGACCAACGGCGGCCCGTTTTATGCAACAGATGTAGCGGCGACCTTTGTCTACCGTACTGCATATGCAAACTCATCTGGTATGCCAAGATTAGGATATGCCAGCGCAGCAGCGATGATGTTTGGCGCCCTTGTTGTCTGCATTGGAATTATTGGAAATACAGCTAAGGGACATTTTCAGAAAAAGAGAGCAATGTAGGAGGAGCTATGGAAAAGAAGTCAATTTTGGGAAAAGCAGGAAAAGTTCTATTATATGTCATTCTTGCTGTAATTGCATTTCTCTGGATTTATCCCTTTTTATGGATGATTTCAGCATCTTTTAAGACGCAGAATGAATTCTTTGCCAGCGGGCTGAACTTAATTCCAGAATCATTCCGCATGGATAACTTTATCCGTGCATGGAACAGCGCTAATTTCGGAGTATATTTTAAAAACTCTATTATTGTTACAGTATCTGTTGTAGCGATTGTACTGTTCAGTACTTCCCTGGCAGGATATGTGTTGGGCCGTTATAGCTTTGTAGGCAAAAGCCTGATTATGAAAGTATTCATGGCAAGTATTACGATTCCGTTAGTATTTACAGTAATTCCGATTTATGAGCTGTTAAAAAATATTGGACTGTCCCAGAGCTTGTTTGGACTGATTTTAGCAGAGTCAGGCGGCGGTCATGTAATCTTTTTAATGTTGTTTTCCAGCTTCTATGCTTCTCTTCCAAAGGAAATGGAGGAGGCAGCAACCATTGACGGAGCCAACTTTGTACAGACCTATGCAAAGGTTATGTTCCCTTTGGCAAAGCCGATTATGGTAACTGTTGTAATTATGCAGTTTATCTGGACCTGGAACTCATTCTTGCTGCCACTGATTATTACCTTAAATAATCCGTCTCTGAGAACTTTGGCAGTAGGCCTTTATGCTCTGAGAGGAGAAAATGTAGTAGACTGGACCGGTATTGCGGCAGGAGCCAGCATTGCGATTTTGCCGGTAATCCTGATTTTCGTTGCACTGCAGAAATACTTTGTAGATGGAATTGCAGGTGCAGTAAAGAGCTGATAAAAAATAGATATATATTTTAAGGAGGAACGATATGAAAAAGAAAGGTTTGTTAGCAGCATCTTTGGCAGCGACTATGATGGTTTCTGTGTGCGGATGCGGTGTTAACGTAGTAACAGACAAGGAGTCAGTTTCTGAGACAGCAGCAAAGGGAGAGACAGCTGCAGGAAACAAAACAGAAGGAGCAGCTTCTGATGAAATTACACTGAAGATCATTGACTGGAGCGACAGTACCAAGGTGCGCAGAGAAGAGTTTCATAAAAAATTCATGGAAGAAAACCCGGAGATTACCATTGAATACACAACCCTGACAGCTGATCAGTTTAAGGAGACTGTAGTTTCTGCAATTAAGGCAGGCAATGCTCCTGACTTATTCCCTATTCCCTCTGGAATGAAGTTGAGCACTGTGTTAGATGAAAACTGGTTTATGCCTTTAAATGATTACGTAACAGATGAATTCCTCTCTTCCTTTGCAGAGGGAGCATTAAATGAAGGTATTACCAACATGGACGGAAAAGTATACGTGCTTCCAGAGGCAGCAAACATTATTAATACCTTAATGTTCTATAATAAGACTGTACTAAAAGATGCAGGTGTAGATATTGAAAATCTGCCAGATACATGGAGCGAGTTTATTGATGTGTGCAAACAGGTTACCGATGCTGGAAAGGGCAAGTATTTTGGAATGATCGACAGTGGCGCCCAGACCAACCGTCTGGAGCTGGCTCTTCGTTCCCTGGCAAGTCTGGACGGAGGAAAGTGCAGCGACATTTCCCAGATGATTCTTGTCGATGGACAGAATACTATGAATACTCCGGCAATGCAGCACGCATTTGAGTTTTATGATACTCTGGTAAAAGAAGGCTGCCTCCATCCAAACTCCGTTTCCATGAAGGCGCCGGAGGCAAGAGCGCTGTTTGCTCAGAACCAGGCTGCATTTATTATCCAGGGTGCATGGTGTATTTCTACCTGGCGTCAGGAAAACCCGGATTTAGACTTTGGCGTAATGGCTCTGCCGGTACCAGATGATGGCATGAAAGGAAAACTGCCCTACACTGGTGCACAGCCGTGGATGGGAATTTCCTCCCAGTGCCAGCATCCGGAGGCAGCAGCGAAATATTTAATGGCTCTGTATTCAGAGGATTATCAGTCTGGACTGGTAGAAGACGGCGGTTTTGTTTCTGTTATTGATTCTGTAAATGAAAAGTACATGGTAGATCCGGCCATGTTAGAGTACTACCAGCTGAACAATGAGCAGGCAGCTCTGGCTCCAGATCCGATTGTAGCAAATCCTCAGACTGCTTCTGTATATGCACAGACCACTGCAATTTCCCCGAACCTTGGCGAGATTGCCCAAGGCGTACTGGCTCAGAACATTGACTACAAGAAAGAACTTCAGACTCTGGCAGAGAAGACTCAGGCAGAGTGGATGAGAGCCATTGATGCGGCAAAGGCAGCAGGTGCTGAAGTAACTGCAGAAGACTTTGAGTTTACCAACTGGAATCCGTTAGAAAATTATACTGCCGATTTATACGAGGCAAGATAAGAAGTGGAAGAATAAGAAAAAAGCAGAGTGATTGTGGGGTATCCACAGTTACTCTGTTTTTTTGGCTATTTGTCTACATTTGTTTTTGGACACAATGATGAAAAAATGGAAGAAAGCGACAAGGGGAATGCTGTACCATATTTGGTGGACTCAATCTTAAACCTCTTCGCTGTGAAAATCTTGGAAAACGATGAAAAATCACTCGAACACCAATTTTTCTGATACCCAAAGAAAGAATTCTATGCTAGAATGATATATGTAACATGTGAAAATAAAAAGTACGTGAATAATGAGGTATCGGGTATGGCAGTATCTTATAAAAAGCTTTTCAAAATGCTGATAGATAGGGATATGAAAAAGAAAGATTTTAGGGAATTGACGGGAATTAGCAGCAATACCGTTACAAAACTTGCGAATAATGAAAATGTCACTATGGAAGTAATCGAAAAGATTTGTATTCATATGAGCTGCACAGTCGATGAAATTGTAGATATTATTCCTGATGATCAAGTAAATGACAATAGAGAAAAGACAGTGGAATAGAGAGGTTTTTCATATAAATATAGAATTTTAGGATAGGCGGTGTATGTATGAATCTGACGCATGTTTCTATAAAAAACTTTAAGGGTGTAAAAAACATGGAACTTGATTTTGCGCCAGGAGTTAACCTGCTGATTGGTGATAATGGTGTGGGGAAGACTTCAGTACTGGAAGCAATTGCAGTTGGGCTGGCAGGAATGCTGAAAGGAATTCCTGGAGTACCTGTAAAAAACATTCTACAGAGTGATATTCGATTTGAGGTAGACGAAAAGGGCGATGTTTCAACCGGAGTCAGGTATTACTGCCCTACAGAAATTTCCTGCATATTACAGACAGATGAGGGAGAATTTGAATGGAAAAGATGTCGCGAGGATGAGGGCGGAAACACCAGAACGAAAATGAAGGATAATGGCATTATTAAATGGATGCAGAAAAAATCCAATAATCCTAATGCTATACTACCGTTACTTTGCTTTCAAAGTGATGCAAGGGTATGGCAGATGCGTCGGGAAGATTTTGGAAAGGAATTAAAGAAAAAGTTAAATGACCGACGCTGCGGTTATATTGGCTGTCTGGATTACTCTCTGGATATGAAAGGAATTCAAGCGTGGTGCCTAAAAATGGAATTAAACGCTTTTCAAAAAAAACAGGAGATCAGAGAATACGAAGTGTTTAAAAAAATGGTGTCTATGTTTATGAAAAATATCAGTGATTTGGAAAAGATGCCGGAAATTTACTATTCCAGTCAATTAGAACAAATGGTTTATCGAGAAGAAAACATAAATCTTCCGGTTTCCAATCTGAGTGCGGGATATCAGTCCCTTTTATGGATGGTAATGAATCTGTCATACAGACTTTCATTGTTGAACCCAGAATATGCAGGCGAATTGCAGAATATGCAGGGGATTGTGCTGATTGATGAAATTGATATGCATTTACATCCGAAGTGGCAGTGGAATATCATTAAAGCTTTAGAGGAAACTTTTCCGGGTATACAGTTTCTTGTGGCAACCCATTCTCCAATTGTAATATCTTCCTGTAAAAGTGAGCAGATGCTGATGGTTGCAGAAGAACAGGAGGTTATGTATCTGCAGGATGCATACGGATACTCCGTACAGGATGTATTGAATTTCCGGCAGGGGACTACAGAAAAGCTTCAAATAATAAAAGAACTGGATGAGCAATTCGAGGAAGCTCAATGGAATCTGGAAAAATGATAAGTTTCTTGCAGATACGACGACTGGTTTGGTAAAAGGCAGAAAGGATGCTTATCAGCGTTATGAGGATTTTATAAAAAGGCTTGGTAAAAAAGGAAGATGTACATCTGCACAGGTGAAAAAGAAAATAGATGAAATAGAAACAGCAGACGAATGGTTGGAGTATGCAGGTGTAATTTTATATTTCCTAAATAAAAAATACCAATCACTGGTAAAGCGAGGATTGTAAAAATGAGCACAACAGGAAAAGGCGAAAGCGCTCAGGAGCAGTTTGATAAAATGACAAAAACTCCGGTTCATCAGCTGGTTTTGACATTGGGACTTCCCACTACGATCAGTATGCTGGTGACAAATGTGTATAATATGGCGGATACTTTTTTTGTAAGCCGCCTGGGAACCAGTGCCAGCGGAGCTACCGGCGTAGTATTTGCTCTGATGGCGATTATTCAGGCTTTCGGATTTATGCTGGGTCACGGGGCAGGAAGCAATATCAGCAGAAAGCTGGGCGGAAGAGATGTGGAGAGTGCCAGAAAGTTTGCCTCTACCAGCTTCTTTCTTTCGCTTTTGTGCGGCAGTCTGATTGGTATTCTAGGATTGATTTTTCAGGAACCGCTGATGCGTATTCTGGGAAGTACCGATTCCATTTTGCCTTATGCAAAGGAATACAGTACCTGGATTCTTATAGCAGCGCCTGCCATGGCATCCAGCTGTGTGATGAACAATATTCTGCGGTATGAGGGAAAAGCTGTGTTTGCCATGATGGGACTGGCTTCCGGCGGAATTTTGAATATTTTGGGGGATGCAGTTCTGATTTTCGGATTGGATATGGGAGTCAGGGGAGCAGGAATTTCCACCGCAGTTTCTCAGTATGTGGGAGCGGCGATTCTGATCAGCCCCTTTCTCAGGGAAAAGATTCAGAGCCGAATCAGCATAAAATATTTCACTCACAGCTGGAAGGATATTACCAATATTATAGCAGTGGGTTTTCCCAGCCTGATGCGTCAGGGACTCAACAGCGTTTCTGTGATGGTGCTGAATCTGTGTTCTGCTGTATATGGGGATGCAGCAATAGCTGCTATGAGTATTGTATCCAGGGTAATTAACTTTCTGTTCTGTGTGGCGCTGGGAATTGGACAGGGATTTCAGCCAGTCAGTGCCTTCAACTATGGAGCAGGAAAATACAGCCGCGTGCGGGAGGGCTTCTGGTTCAGCATCCGCAGCAGCCTGGTTGTGTTAAGTATTTCAGCAGTAGCAGGATTTTTCTGTTCTGGATGGATTATTGCTCTTTTCCGGGATGATCCGGAGGTGATCCGTGTGGGTGTTCGGGCGCTTCGGGCTCAGTGTCTCTCTTTGTTTTTCCTTCCGATCTCTCTGTGCGGAAATATGCTGTTTCAGAGTATTGGAAGAAGCGGAATGGCAACATTCCTTGCTATGATCCGCAGTGGGATTGTGTTTATTCCTGTTTTGTGGATCTTCAGCCATGCATTTGGTCTTTTTGGAATTCAGATTTCTCAGGTGACGGCAGATATTATATCAGCAGCAATTACGCTTCCTTTTGTTGTATCTTTTTTCCGTTCCATGCCGGAGGACAGCGCAGAGTGTTAAGATTGGCAATCTGAGGTGTTATAGTAAAATAGAAAACAGTGATTCATAAGGGTGAGGGTCAGAGGAGAAGAACATGTATGAAGAAAAGAAAATGGACATTCTGGTCATTTGAGACAAATGAGATGGGCGCTTTGTCCATGTATCTGGAACAGATGGCAGAAAAAGGATGGTTTCCAGATAAGATAGAGGAGTGGGGAATTGTATTTTATGAGGGAGAACCGGAACAAAGGCGTTATGCGGCAGCCTTTGTTCCCGGCGGTTCCTTTATAACAGGGCCTGACAGCTACGAGGCGCGGAAGATGAGAGAACAGTGTGGGAAGGCCGGATGGAAATTTCAGTGCGGAGGTCCTGGTATTCAGATTTTTTATGCCAGAAGCTGGGAGCTTCCACTGGCAGAGCCTTTAAAGGAGAATATCCAGTTTTCGATTCAGAAAAAAAGGCTTATGACATCCTGGTTTACAGTAGCCCTGCTGCTTGTTTTTTTTGTCTGGGCCATGAGAGATGTATTGGAAAATCCAGGAAAGAGCCTGGCAGATCCAGAGAGCCTGGCAGACGGACTTTTGCTGGTGATTCTGTCAGTATTTTTTGGAGGGAGAATTTTAGAATGCATTTTCTGGTTTGTGCGGGGAAGCCGTCAGATGAAAGATACAGGAATACTCTTGCAGCATAGTTTGGGATATGTGAAAGCAAAGACTTTGGCAACGGCATTTTTAGGGGGATTTTTGCTTGCCGGATATCTTGGTATATCTGGACTTTCCAGCAGAAATTCGGTGATATTTTTTGCAATTATGGCGCTCTTTTTTATATTGCTGGGAATGCAGTCCTGGATTCGTCTGCACGGGAGCGGAGATACCAGAGTAAAAAAGGGAAAATATGCTGTCTGCAGTGCGGCAGTCAGTATGATTTTTTTGGGAACAGCTGTATTTCTTATGGAAAAAAACATTCCGGAAAACAGAGCTTTGCAGGAAGATACATGGGAATGGATGTATCCTCTGGAAAAGATAGCCCCGGAATATGATACGGTTGAAAATTATCTTTTGGAAAATTTAAAAAGTCCGGCAGCTGTTTATCAGAGTCAAATAGGAAGAAGCAGTAAGACCGGGGCCAGAATGATGATCGAGTATTTTGAAAGTCCCATTCCTGCTGCGCTGCGCTTCAGCAGATCCGTCTATCCTAAGGATCGGGGGGATAAATGGAGGATTACCCGGACAGAGCTTCCGGCCGGGGATCCCTCGATGACTGTGGTACGGTTCCATTATAGTCTTGAGATTCCGGGGGTGTCTGTTCGGGAGGATTCCGGGGATGCTTTTGATACATATGTGATTACAGATGAAAGCAGGCTTTTAGTGCTGAATTTTTCAGAAGCTATGGAACCGGAAGCTATAAAAGCGGCAGAAGAGGCTTTTCAAAGCCAAAAAGAGGCGGCAGAATCGGAAATGAAAAAACGTTAGCCTGCAGGGGCTTCTTTCCAGAAGAGAACCAGAACACTTATGATCCTCTTCGAAAGAAACATGCAGAGAGCCGAAAATCAGGAAAGTTTCTGAAGCGCCTTTAAAAAGGCGTCAACGGCTTCCGGTTTTGTAGCCCAGGAGGTCACCAGACGGATGCAGGTGTGTGTGTCATCAATTACAGTCTGGACGGAGAAAAGGAAATCCTTGGAAAGAGCTTCCATAACCGTGTTTGGAAGTACGGGAAACAGCTGGTTTGTTGTGGATGCCCAGTGGAAGGAATATCCGCAGTCTTCAATGCCGCGGCGAAGCCTGCCTGCCATTTCATTGGCATGGGAAGCCATGTCATAGAAGAGGCGGTTCTGAAACAGCTCTTCAAACTGGATACCAAGAAGCCATCCTTTTGCCAGCATGGCGCCCCTCTGTTTGATGAGAAAACGGAAATCCTGCTTTAAATCCGGGTTTAGGATGATCAGGGCTTCTCCGAAAAGGGCGCCGTTTTTTGTACCTCCAATGTAAAATAAATCCGTCAGGCGGGCAATGTCAGCCAGCGTCAGATCACATGCGGGGCTGGTAAGGGCAGACCCCAGTCTGGCTCCGTCTAAAAACAGGTAAAGCCCTTTCTGGCGGCAGAAAGCGGAAAGGGCCTCCAACTGAGCCTTGGTATACTGGGTGCCTACTTCAGTGGCATTGGAAATATAGACCATTTTTGGCTGTACCATATGTTCGTCAGTGTGCCAGTCCAGAGCCTTCTGGATCAGGGCAGGGGTCATAAGTCCATCTGGGGTGGGCTGTCCCAGAACCTTGTGTCCGGTGGCTTCGATGGCTCCCGTTTCGTGGACATTGATATGGCCGGTTTCTGCACAGATGACAGCCTGGTAGGGCTTTAGGGCACAGGAAATGGCAAGAAGATTTGTCTGGGTTCCTCCGGTAATCATATGGATATCTGCATCTTCTCTGCCAATTTCCTGGCGAATCAGTTCCTTTGCATGGTCTGTATGGAGATCCATGCTGTAACCATTATTCTGTTCCAGGTTGGTTTCCATCATAGCCTGCAGAATCCTCGGATGGGCGCCTTCACTGTAATCGTTGTTAAAGCTGTAAATCATGGTATTCCTCCTTGTGTTTGAATAGCTGCCAATACTGAATGCCATCATATAACAGAATCGGGGAAAATGCAAGAAAAGAGAGAAAGGATTAAAGTGTGATTGTTATGATAGGAGAGTGGATTCAGCAGGCAGATGTGTGGATTTTGATGCTGATACAGGAATATCTCCGGGCAGACTGGATGACGGGATTTTGGAAGGCTGTGACTTTTTTGGGAAATGCAGGCTGGTTCTGGATTGTGACAGCTGTGGTTTTTGCGCTGATCCCCAAAACCAGGAGAGCGGGATTGACAGCCGGTTTTTCTCTGGCTGTGGGAGCGCTGATTACCAATGTATTTCTGAAAAATGCTGTTGCCAGGATACGGCCCTATGATTTGTATCCTGTTATTGAACTTCTGGTGGAGAAGCAGACAGATTTTTCCTTTCCTTCAGGCCATACCTGCGCGTCCTTTGCGGCGGCCCTTGTCTATCTGCGGATGTTTCCGGAGAGGAAGGGGCTGGGATTTGTGATTTTGGCTGTTCTCATTGGGTTTTCCCGGCTTTATGTGGGCGTTCATTATCCTACGGATGTGCTGGGCGGGTTTCTGGCAGGGTGGTTTGCCAGTATCCTGGCTCTGAAGGCAGAGGCAGCATGGGAACGGCACAGGAAAGCAGAGAGAGAAAGGGTGTGAGATGTGAGTGGTTAAAGAAAGCAGAGAGACACAGGAAAATAGAATTTTAAGCAGGCTCTTTTCCCTTCAGGATCAGGAATATGGGGATTTTCAGGCCCGTCTGATGCCGGGAATAAGCAGGGAGAGGATCATTGGCGTAAGAACTCCGGACTTGAGACGTCTGGCCCGGGAACTGGCGGGAACAGATGAGGCAGGACAGTTTTTGCAGGAGGAAGTTCACAGCTATTATGAGGAAAATAATCTTCATGGAATTCTGATTTCCGGAATCAGGGATTATAAAGACTGCGTGGCTCAGCTGGAGCGTTTTCTGCCTCAGGTGGACAACTGGGCTACCTGCGATCTGATTCGTCCGGCAGCGGTAAAAAAGCGCCTTCCGGAATTTCTGAAAGAGATCCGCCGGTGGCTTTGTTCTGACCACACGTATACCATCCGATTTGCTGCGGAAATGCTGATGTGCTATTATCTGGATGAGGAGTTTGAACCGGAATATCTGGAGCTTGTATGCGGTTTGCATTCAGAAGAGTATTATGTGAAAATGATGATTGCCTGGTATTTTGCAACAGCGCTGGCAAAACAGTATGAAAAGGCGCTGCCCTTTTTGGAGGAGCAGCGCCTGGATGCGTGGACGCACAATAAAACGATTCAAAAAGCTGTGGAAAGCTTCCGGATTAAACCGGAGCAGAAGGAGTACCTGAAGCGTTTAAGACGTCCTTCTTCCCGCTGATGCTCTCCAGCGCTTTTTTAAACTGTTTCCGGAACAGGAAGACAGTAAAGGAAACGGCAAAGAAATCGGCAACGGGTTCGGCCATGTATACAGCAGAGACCTGATCTCCTGTCCAGAAACGTGGGATAATGTAAATCAGCGGAATCAGGAGAACGAATTTTCTCATAACTGCTACCATAATGGATTCCTTGGCATAGCCGATGGAATTGAAGGCCATCTGACAGGAAATCTGAATTCCGAACAGCAACAGACATGCCAGGTAAATCCGAAGTGCCCGTTTGGTAAAGTCCAGAAGAGCTGCGTCGGTGGTGAACAGTCCGGCAAAGCCTCTGGGGAATACCATGATAAACAGCCACAGAAGCGTTGCATAGGCCATGCTGACTTTAAGCAGAAGCCAGAAAGCCTTTTTCACTCGTTCCGGTTTTCTGGCACCGTAGTTATAGCTGATAATCGGCTGAGCGCCCTGTCCCAGTCCCTGCAGGGGCAGCATAGCAAACATCATTACGCTGGTCAGTATGGTCATGGCGCCTACGGCAATATCGCCTCCATATTTCAGAAGAGAGGAGTTAAAGCATACGGAAATAATGCCTTCGCTGCTCTGCATGATGAAAGTGGAGGTACCCAGTCCAACGCAGGGAAGGATGATGGCTTTCTGGAGGCCGAACTGATTTGGCCGCAGCCGCAGCTGTGTTTTTTTGCCCATTAAAAAGGTTAGAACCCAGATGCAGGAAAGCGCCTGAGAAAGAACCGTAGCGATAGCTCCGCCGCGGACGCCCATATTCAGACCGAAGATAAAAATCGGATCCAGAATGATATTGGTTACCGCGCCGATCAGCACGGAGAGCATTCCTGTTTTTGCAAAGCCCTGGGCAGTAATAAATGCATTCATGCCAAGGGTAAGCTGTACGAAGATGGTGCCTATGGCGTAGATATTCATATAGCTGACGCTGTACTCAATGGTATTTTCACTGGCGCCGAAGGCCATAAGCAGCGTTCGGTTGAACAAAAGCAGAATTCCGGTGAGAACTACGGAAATTATCAGCTGAAGAGTAAAGCAGTTGTTCAGTATTTTTTCTGCATCTTCATATTTGCCTTTGCCCATAAAGATAGAGGCTCGGGGCGCTCCGCCGTTGCCTACCAGCATGGCAAAGGCAGACACAATCATAATTAACGGCATACAGACGCCGACACCGGTCAGAGCCAGGGCGCCTGTTTCCGGAATATGGCCGATATAAATCCGGTCTACAATGTTGTAGAGCATATTAATAATCTGGGCGGCAATGGTAGGAAGGGATAAGGTCCACAGCAGCTTGCCGATAGGTTCCCTTCCAAGAAAATCTTTGTTGTCTGTCATAGATATTTCCTTCTTTCTAGCATGTTTTTTGTGTTGTTAATGATTCTCTGGTTAAATGCAAAGAACTGGTTCTGCTCATCCTCTGTAAAACCGGAAAAAAGTTCCTGAAAAAACAGCTCTTGAACTGCCTGAATAGAGTCTGTCACAGGCGCGCTGGCAGGCAGCAGGGATAAGTGCTGTCTGCGCCGATCGTGGGGATCGGCAGTCCGGGCCAGCATGGATTGTTTTTCAGAAAACAAATGATGGACGCTTCTGTCATGGTCAGATGATAGGTTTCGCAGAGATCCCGCAGAAAATAGATTTTCAGCAAACAGTTCTATTTTGAACAGTTCGAAATAGAACTAACTAGAGGGACATTATACAGGAAACAGAGGAAAAGTCAAGGAAATTGTGAATTATTGCTTGACAAATAAGACCATGTGACGTACAATACGCCACATAGAGAACTTCTGTTTTACCATATCAGGGAAGAAGAGAGGAAGCTGTTATGACTCAGATTACAACCATGCAGATGAATATGGCAATGATGTGCGGCATGATGATGGACATGTGCCGTATGTTTGCGTATTCAAAAAACAGGATATGATTTGCATGGATGCTGAGAGACAATAGGGATAGTACCGGGGAACCGGAGATACAGCCGCAGGTCTTTACAGGCCTGCGGTTTTTTGTTTCATAGGAAGCAATTTCCTATGACACAAAAACGTTCCGCAAGGATCGCCATGGGTTGGAAGAGAATTTCGTCGCAGAAGCGACCCGCCGCAGGCGGAGAAGCTCGCGAGCGAGCTTCGTTTTTGGAGTACAGGGAAATGGAAGGAGGAAATATGGCAAACGAAGAGACGATTATCCAGTTAAAGGGAATGGGAAAGGAATTTAAGACGGCTAACGGCCCGGTAGTGGCGTTAAACGACATTAATCTGGATATTTACAGAGGTGAGATTTTTGGAATTATTGGCCTTTCCGGAGCAGGAAAGAGCACACTGGTAAGATGTATCAATATGCTGGAGGTTCCCACATCTGGACAGGTGCTGTTTGAAGGGGAAAATCTGGCGGCTATGAGCGAGGCAGAGCGGAGAATGGCAAGGCAGTCCATGGGAATGATTTTTCAGCAGTTTAATCTGCTGTCCCAGAGAACCGTTCTGAAAAATATCTGTTTTCCCATGGAAATTGCAAAGAACCATTCTTACACCAAGGCAGAGGCAAAGAACAGGGCCATGGAGCTGCTGAAGCTGGTAGGTCTGGAGGAAAGGGCAGGAGCTTATCCAGCCCAGCTGTCCGGCGGTCAGAAGCAGCGAGTGGCGATTGCAAGAGCGATTGCCACGAATCCCAAGGTGCTTCTCTGTGATGAGGCAACCAGCGCCCTGGATCCCAACACAACCAAGTCGATCCTGCAGCTGCTCAAGCAGATTAACCGGGAGCTGGGAATCACCGTGATTGTGATTACTCATGAAATGGCAGTGATTGAGGCCATCTGCGATCGGGTGGCAATTATTGACAAAAGCCATATTGCAGAGGTAGGAAAGGTTGCCGAGATTTTCTCAGAGCCTAAGTCAAAAATTGGACGCCAGCTGATTCTGGGAGATGCGATTACCAATGTGAAGATCAGCCATTCCCGGAAAATCAGAATCATCTTTGACGGACGGGAATCCATGGAGCCGGTGCTGGCCAACATGATTCTTGCCTGCAAGGTACCGGTGAATATTATGTATGCTTCAACGAGAGATGTAGGAGGAAAGGCGATGGGGCAGATGATTATTCAGCTTCCAGAGGATGAAGCTGATGCTGCAAGAGCCCTTCACTATCTGAAAACTGTAAAAATTCCATTTGAGGAGGTAAGAGAAAATGACCTTTAGTCCGCAGATTATGGAGCTGATTCAAAATGGAATCGGAGAGACGCTTTGCATGGTATTGATTTCAACAGTGCTGTCCTATATGATCGGAATTCCCTTAGGCATTATTCTTGTGGTGACAGATAAAGAGGGAATCCATCCGATTCCCGTGCTTCAGAAGATACTGGGCGTTGCCATTAACCTGCTTCGCTCCGTTCCATTTTTGATTTTGCTGATTATGATGATTCCCCTGACCAGAAAGCTGGTGGGAACCAGTCTGGGCTGGAAGGCAGTGGTGCCGCCTCTGGTGGCGTCTGCAGCTCCTTACATTGCCAGAATGGTAGAGTCTTCTTTTAAGGAGATTGACGCCGGAGTGATTGAAGCGGCCAAGTCCATGGGCGCTACTACCTTTCAGATTATATGGAAGGTGCTGCTTCCGGAGTCAAAGCCATCTTTGTTAGTGGGAGCAGCTATTTCCACCACCACGATTCTGGGATATTCCGCTATTGCCGGAGCAGTAGGCGGCGGCGGACTGGGAGGTATTGCCATTAACTACGGCTATTACCGGTATGAGTCAGATATGATGTTTCTGACGGTAGCAATTCTGGTAATTATTGTTCAGATTATTCAGGAGATTGGCATGAAGCTGGCCAGAGTCAGCGATAAGAGAATCCGGTAAGAAAACGGGATTTTCAAAGAAAACGGATTTAGCAGCCAGGGGAAAAACCTCAGACTGTCAGCCGAAAGGGCTTTATAAATCAGGGCAGAAGAACTGTCCGGTATCTATTCATTATTATCTATGAGGAGGATAAGAATTATGAAGAGAAGAATCAGTGTAATTACGGCAGCATTTCTGGCAGCGGCAGCATTAACTGCATGCGGCGGCAGCAAGACTGAGGAGACAGCAGCAGCATCAACACAGGCAGCTGCAGCAGAGAGCAAGGAGACTGAGGCAGAGGCAGAAGCAGAGGAGAGCAAGGCACCTGCAGAGCTGAAGGAGCTGGTGGTAGGTGCAAGTCCGGCGCCTCATGCAGAGATTCTGGAAGCAGCCCGTCCGGTTCTGGAGGAGAAGGGATACAGTTTAAAGATTGTAGAATATACAGACTATGTACAGCCGAATCTGGCTCTGGATACCGGTGATCTGGATGCAAACTATTTCCAGCACTTCCCTTACCTGGAGCAGTTTAATGCAGAAAGAGGAACAAAGCTGGTAAGCGCAGGCGCTGTTCATTATGAGCCCTTTGGCATTTATGCAGGAAAGACAGCTTCTCTGGAGGAACTGGCAGACGGAGCAAAGGTTGCGGTTCCCAATGATGCAACGAACGAGGCACGCGCACTGCTGCTTCTGGAGGCGCAGGGCCTGATTAAGTTAAAGGAAGGCGTTGGCCTGAAGGCAACCAAGATGGATATTGTTGAGAATCCGAAGAATCTGGAGCTGTTTGAGGTTGAGGCAGCGCAGATTCCCCGTTCTCTGCCAGATGTAGATATTGCTGTTATCAACGGAAACTATGCCATCGAAGCAGGTATGAAGGTAACAGATGCTCTGGCTGTAGAGTCTTCTGATTCTGAGGCAGCAGTTACTTATGGAAATGTTGTAGCTGTTCAGGAAGGAAAGGAAAATGAGGAGGGCACAAAGGCGCTGATGGAGGCTCTTACCAGTGACACGGTAAAGGAATTTATGGAGACAACTTATGAGGGCGCTGTTGTTCCGCTGTTTTAAGCAATAGCAGAGTATCCAGCCGTCTGCCAGAATAAAAATTTCGGGCATGGGCGGCAAAACAAGGGAGGGTGAAATGGAAAACCAGGATCAGAGAGAGAACAATTCGTATCCTGTGTATCAGAATCTCCAGGCAGAGTCTTACTCTGCCCCATCCCACCAGAATAGGCAGTCACCAAATGGTCTGGCGACTGCTTCTCTGGTTATGGGAATCCTGGCAGTTGTGATGACGTGCTGCTGCTACGGGGGACTTATTTTCGGCGGACTGGGAATTTTATTTGCCCTTCTGTCAAAAGGAAACGAACCGATGAGCGGACGGGCCAAGGCAGGGCTGGGGCTGTCCCTGGGAGGTTTGATTTTAACTGTTTTTATGTGGGGACTTTTTCTGTTTGCAGGAATTTCAGGATACGGAGGAGGATTTGAAATCGGTATTCCGGAGATTCCTCAGATGCCGGAGCCGGAATTTGATTTGCCGGAGAATCTGGTTGCAGGGCTGCAGCAGTTTTTCTTTGGTAAAGAGCTGTTTCGGTAATGATTTCCGGATGGAACCATATGATCAAGATGCGCATAGAATATACCAGGAAGAAATGGGGTGGTTCTGTGCGCATTTTTGATTTAAAAAAAAAGAAGTGATTAATATCTGCGACTGCAGACGTCTGGGATATGTGGGAGATGTGGAGTTTGATCCGGAAACTGGCTGTATTACTCACCTGATTGTACCGGGGCCGGGCTGTCTGTGCGGGATTTTCGGAAGGGAAAAGGAGTATGTGATTTCCTTTCGCGATGTCAGGCAGATTGGCTCAGACATTATTCTTGTGGAAATCAGACGTCTGAAGGATGTGGAAAAGGCATGTAGCGGTGTGTGAGAAAAGGGGGGAGTATGGCGGCCGGGGGATTGCAGTGAAAACTGCTTGCGGATCTTGGTTATGTCATGTAAAATAAATGTAATATTTACAGACAAAACCCCATGGGTTTTTACAGAGAATGAGGAGGAAAGAGGAAGTGAAATGTCCATACTGCAATGCACAGGATACAAAGGTAATCGACTCCAGACCTGCTGATGATAACAGCTCCATACGCCGACGCCGTCAGTGTGAAAAGTGCGGAAAGCGGTTTACTACCTATGAGAAACTGGAAACAATGCCCCTGATGGTAATTAAAAAGGATCGGTCCAGGGAAACCTATGATCGCTCCAAGATTGAGTCGGGAATTATTCATTCCTGTCACAAGCGGCCGGTGTCCACACAGCAGATCAATGCCATGATTGATGAGATTGAAAATCAGATTTTCAACATGGAGGAAAAGGAAGTGGAGACTACGGTAATCGGTGAATTGGTGATGCGCAAGCTGAAGCAGTTAGACGAGGTGGCTTATGTGCGTTTTGCATCTGTTTACCGGGAGTTTAAGGATGTGAACACCTTTATGGAGGAGCTGGGAAAGCTTCTTCAGAACAAATAAACAGGAGAAAAAGCATTGATACTGGAACAGTTTTATCCCCGTGAATGGCTGAACAGCACCTATGAGATTTCATGGGAGCAGTGGCAAAAAAAGGGTATTCGGGGCGTGATTTTTGACATTGACAATACTCTGGTGGAGCATGGTGCTCCGGCAGATAAAAGGGCGGTGGAGCTGTTTGAACGGCTTCGGGGACTGGGAATAAAAACCTGCCTTTTGTCCAACAATAAGGAACCTCGGGTGGCGTCCTTTGCGGCTGCTGTACATTCTCCTTATATTTATAAGGCGGGAAAGCCGGGAAGAAAAAATTATCTCCGGGCGATGGAGCTGATGGGAACGGACAGGGAGACAACCCTGTTTGTGGGAGATCAGCTGTTTACAGATGTTTACGGGGCCAATCGCTGTGGGATTTACGGGATTTTAGTGAAGCCCATTAACCCCAGAGAGGAGATCCAGATTGTATTGAAACGATATTTGGAGGCTCCTATTTTACATTGCTATAAAAAATCTCATTCCAGCCAGAAAAAATGACGGGAGATGTTTGGGCGCGAGGTTTGGGCCTGGGAGCGTTTTGTGGAAAGGTTTGAGCTTGGGGACGTTTTGCCGGGAGAGTTGAGCCAGGGGAGCGTTTTTGCCGGAAGTTTTGAGCCAGGGGAATATGCTGTCAAAAGTAGGCGCCGGCAGGCACACATGGACTGGGAAGAGAGAAAAATATTTACATGGGAGATGGGAGTATGAGCAGAGAAAATGTGATTTTTATTGGATTTATGGGAGCAGGCAAGACCAGTGTGGGACGGGCCTATGCCCAGGCAGCAGGAATTCCGTTAGTGGATACGGATCAGATGATAGAAGAGGAAGCGGGCATGACCATCTCTGATATTTTCCGGTTGAAGGGGGAGGAATTTTTCCGGAAAACGGAGACTGCTGTATTAAAAAAGCTGCAGAAGGAAACGGAGCGGAAGGTCATTTCAGTGGGAGGAGGACTGCCTCTCAGGGAGGAAAACAGAGCTCTTTTAAGGGGACTGGGACAGGTGATTTTTCTTCAGGTAAAAGCAGAAACGGTGATAGAACGGTTAAAAGGAGACACCACCAGACCTCTTCTTCAGGGAACTGATGTGAAGCAGCGGGCGGAAGAACTTTTGGCCTACCGGAATCCTATTTATTGTCAGGCAGCTCATCAGATTGTAGATGTGGACGGGAAAACCGTGGAAGAAATTGTGCATCTGATAAGAGAGAAAGAGGGGAAGAATTAATGAAGCTTCTTGTTTTAAACGGACCAAATTTGAATTTCCTGGGCATCCGGGAAAAGGGAATTTACGGAACCAGGGATTATGAATGGTTAGTGAAGCATCTGGAGGAAAAGGCTGCCGCTGAGGGACATGAGCTGGAGGTTTTTCAGAGCAACTGTGAGGGCGGATTGATTGACAAGATTCAGGAGGCATACCATACAGGTGTAGAGGGAATTATTATTAATCCAGGAGCATTTACCCACTATAGCTACGCCGTGCGGGATGCTCTGGCATCCATTCAGGTGCCGATTATTGAGGTTCATATTTCCAATGTTCATAAGCGGGAAGAGTTCCGCCATACGTCTGTGACTGCTCCGGTCTGCACCGGACAGATTGTGGGGCTTGGACTTCGGGGCTATGATCTGGCGATGGATTATCTGACAGGAGAAGAGGGGTAAGCTTTGCAGGGCTGAACGGATATGGGGATTTTTAGGAGACGAAAAAAAAAGGTTGAAAAAACGTATCTTTTATTATATTATAGAATAGATTAATCGCGTAAAACAGTACGTAAATTCAAGGAGGAATATCACATGATTTCAGCAGGTGATTTTAGAAACGGCATTACCCTGGAAATCGAGGGTGCAGTATATCAGATCGTAGAGTTCCAGCACGTTAAGCCGGGCAAGGGTGCTGCATTCGTAAGAACCAAAATCAAAAACGTTATGACCGGTTCCGTAGTAGAGAGAACCTTCCGTCCGACTGAGAAGTTCCCGTCTGCAAGAATTGACCGTGTAGACATGCAGTATCTGTATGCAGATGGTGATTTATTCAACTTCATGAACATGGACAACTATGAGCAGATCGCTCTGGCTCCCGATGTGATTGGCGATGCTCTGAAGTTTGTAAAAGAGAACGAGGTTGTTAAGGTTTGCTCTTACAACGGCAAAGTATTCTCTGTTGAGGCTCCGCTGTTCGTTGAGCTGGAGATTACCAGCACAGAGCCGGGCTTCAAGGGCGATACCGCACAGGGTGCAACCAAGCCGGCTGTTGTTGAAACAGGCGCTACCGTATACGTTCCCTTATTTGTGGATAACGGCGATAAGATTAAGATTGATACCCGTACTGGTGAGTATCTTTCCAGAGCATAATTTTAAAGCAAATAAATGCAAAAACCGCTTCGGCCCTGGCCGGGGCGTTTTTTGCATTTAGAGGCGAAAAAGTTGGATTTTGCACAATTTGAGTGTGGGATTTTGCATTTTCAACAGGAAAAGCCAAATTCTGCATTCCATGCCAGTGAAGCGTTTGTATTTTGGGGGATAGCGGTTAGTTTCTGTACAAGGCTTTAGAGGGACACCCTTTCTTTGGAGCATATTCAGAGAATTCAGGAAATCCATCAGGAAAACAGGGAAATGTAAGTTCTGAATGACTTGAATTTTTTTTGAAATTCCCTTATAATAATAGATCAGTTTCTAAGGAAAAGAGCCGTATGTCTGGAGTCGGATTTCAGACATCAGAAGACGGCAGGAATGGAATAAAAGGAGACAGGAAACGTGAAAAAATTTCTTGATTTGATTGCTGATGAAATGAAGGCGGCATTTGCCGGCTGTGGGTATGAGGAATCTTATGCCAAGGTGGTATTGTCAAACCGCCCGGATCTCTGTGAATATCAGTGTAATGGCGCTATGGCAGCTGCAAAAGCCTATAAAAAGAAACCGATTGATATTGCTTCAGATGTAGTTGCAAAACTGAAGGAGCAGTGCAGTGTGAGAGCTGCTGCAGGAGAAACTCCTGTTTTTCTGGATGAGGATGTCAATGCAGTAATGCCGGGATTTATCAATCTTCGTGTCAATTCCCAGTATCTGGCAGAGTATATGGAAGGTATGACTCAGGCTCCGAAGCTGGGGCTGGATGAAGTTGGTCATGGAGAAACCATTATTGTGGATTACGGCGGAGCCAATGTGGCAAAGCCTCTGCATGTGGGACATCTTCGTTCTGCAGTTATTGGAGAAAGCATTCGTCGGATGGGAAATTTCCTGGGATATCATATGGTGGGCGATGTTCATCTGGGAGACTGGGGACTGCAGATGGGACTGATTATCGAGGAACTGCGGGACAGAAAGCCGGAGCTGGTGTATTTTGACGAGTCTTATACTGGAGAATACCCGACAGAGCCGCCTTTTACCATCAGTGAGTTAGAGGACATTTATCCTACTGCCAGCAAAAAGGCAAAAGAGGATGAGTGCTTTAAGGAGCGTGCTCAGACTGCAACCTTTAAGCTGCAGAACGGTTACGCACCCTTTACTGCAATTTGGAAACACATTATGAATGTTTCTCTGGCAGATTTAAAGAGAAACTACGGAAATCTGGACGTACATTTTGATTTGTGGAAGGGAGAAAGCGATGCAGAGCCGTATATCCCCTGGCTGATTCAGGATCTGCAGGATAAGGGGCTGGCTTATGAAAGTCAGGGCGCTCTGGTTGTAGATATTGCAGAGCCAACAGATTCTAAGGAACTGCCTCCCTGTATTGTCCGCAAATCAGACGGAGCAGCTCTTTATGCTACTTCAGATTTGGGAACGATTCTGGAGAGAGAAAAGGATTTTGCGCCGGTAAAATATATTTATATTACAGACAAGCGCCAGGAGCTGCATTTTACCCAGGTATTCCGTGTAGCGAAAAAGGCTGGATATGTAAAGCCGGAAACCCCGATGATCCATATTGGCTTTGGTACTATGAACGGCAGAGACGGCAAGCCCTTTAAGACCAGAGACGGCGGCGTTATGCGTCTGGAGCATCTGATCGCAGATATTGATGAGGCTGTTTATGCCAGAATTATGGAAAACCGCACGGTATCTGAGGATGAAGCGAGAGAAACGGCCAAGGTTGTGGGACTGGCTGCGTTAAAGTACGGAGATCTTTCCAACCAGGCTGCAAAGGATTATGTATTTGACTTAGAGCGGTTTATTTCTTTTGAGGGAAATACAGGTCCTTATATTCTGTACACGATTGTCCGGATCAAATCCATTTTGGGCAAATATCTGGATCAGAAGCAGGAAGAAGCTGAGGCTTCTGCTGTTCTTGCGCCGTCCGGCAGCGGAGAAAAGGCACTGATGTTAGAGCTGGCAAAATATAATGAGGTAATGGAGAATGCTTTTGCAGAGACTGCACCTCATAAGATCTGTCAGTATATCTTTGATTTATCCAACGCATTCAACAGCTTTTACCACGATACCAGAATTCTGGCAGAGGAAGATAAGGCCCGTCAGGCCAGCTGGATTCGTTTGATCACCCTGGTAAAAGATGTTCTTACCACCTGCATCCAGGTATTAGGCTTCGAAGCCCCCGAACGGATGTGACGTTACAGCCCTGACGTGCAAAAGAAGACCTCCCGCCAGAGCGGAGTGAGCATGCTCACGTAGAGCAGGCGGGAGGTCTTCTTTTATAGGGCGGAGCCCGCGCAGCGAGATGAAGCGAAGCGGAATCGAGCTGGGAGCACGTCAGGAGAGGGAAGTGACCGGAAAATCAGTAGGAACCGGAGGCGTGTATATGAAAATAACCAATTTCAGAACCAGCACCTTCTGGAAAGGAGAGATGGGGCTGCAGGCATCTGTTGAGGATGAAGGCAGTTCTTATCAGGTGCGCCTTTATGTCAAGGGTAGTCAGATTCGCGACTACTCTTGTTCTTGTGTAAAGGGGAATTCTTTTCACGGAATGTGTGCTCACGCGAAGCTGGTATGGGATAAATGGCAGAAGGAATTGGCAGTAGAAACAGGAAAGCCTGTATCTACATCCCAGGAAATTCGAACTATGATTCGGGAATATACGAATCGTGAGGTGGCTCAAATTATCCGGGAGCAGGAGGAAGGACAGATTCGTCTGATTCCTCGCCTGATTCTAAAAAATAATGAAGTATCTGTTGAGTTTAAGCTGGGTAGATCACGTTTTTATGTGCTTCGGGATCTGACAGCCTTTGTACAGGCAATCGACAGTGGTGCCAGTGTCTCCTACGGAAAACAGCTGGCCTTTCATCACAGCATTTATGCGTTTGCAGAAGAGGACAGACCTCTTTGTATGCTTCTGGCAGAGCTGGTTCATGTGTATCAGGAACATTATGAGCAGTTTCGCAGAAGCACCTTTGCAACAGTACAGGGGCTGAGACAGCTGAATTTAAGCCGTGCCAACCGGGATCGGTTTTTCCGGCTGATGGAAGGACAGACTCTTGAGGTAGAGTTTTCCTCCGGGGCATCTGCACAGGTGATGGTGAGCCATTCCGGAAAAGAGGGGACAGAGGCCCTTCCCTTTGCAGTTTCTGTGGATATCTGCCGTGCAGGCAGAGACGGCATTCAGGTTTCTGTGGATCCGGATACCTATGGTTTTCCGGGAGAAGACTGCTGGTATGTAGGAGACAGAACGCGTTTCGTGTGTCTGGAGGGAGAAGCCTCCAGGCAGATGGGAAGTTTTTTAGAGCAGGTTTTAAAAGACAAAAGAAGTCATACGCTGACTGTTCAGGATAGGGATATTCCATTGTTTTATGAGAGAGTGCTTCAGAAGATTCTCCCTTATACCAGTATGAATATTAAGGATGTGGATTTGGAACAGTATCGGCCTCAGGAATTAAAAGCAACGTTTTCGTTTGACAGCCCAAGACCGGGAGAAATTACCATGAAGCCGGTGCTTTCTTACGGAGATTTTTCGTTTCAGCCAGTTGAAGATGAGAAGGTGCCAAGAACCATTTGCCGTGACGTTCCGGGAGAATTCAGAATCAGTCAGGCAATTACCAGATATTTTAAATACCGGGATGAAAGCGGGGAAACTCTTCTGATTCGGGATGATGAAGAAGCTATGTACCGGCTCCTTAGCGAGGGTATGGCAGAATTTATGGAACTGGGAACGGTTTTTGTGTCAGAGGAAGCTGAAAAAATCAGGATTCTTCCGCCGCCGAGGGTGCAGGTGGGGGTTCAGACTATGGGAAACTGGCTGGAGCTTCATGTGGAGGCAGAGGGAATGACGCAGGTCCAGCTTCAGCAGCTTTTTAAAAATTATCAGCCGAAAAAGCCCTATTACCGACTGAAAACGGGAGAATTTCTCCAGCTGGGAGACGCAGGGATTTTTACAGTTGCAAAAATGATAAACGGTATGTCGGCAGAACAGGAGAAGGAGGGGGCAGGCACCTTTCGGGTTCCCATGTACCGGGCTTTGTATCTGGACAGTATTTTGAAAGATGGAAATGGGATTACCTTTTACAGGGATAACCTGTTCAAGGCTGTTGTCAGAGGAATGAAGTCTGTGGAGGACGGAGATTTTGAGATTCCTGTGTCTATGCGCAGTGTACTGCGAGGTTATCAGAAAACAGGCTTTTATTGGATGAAAACCCTGGACAGCTATGGCTTTGGCGGAATTCTGGCAGATGACATGGGACTTGGAAAGACCGTTCAGGTGATTGCACTTTTATTGGATGAGGCCCAGAAAAACCAGGCCAGCCGTTTTCTGATTGTCTGTCCGGCTTCTCTGGTGTACAACTGGGAAAATGAGATTAACCGGTTTGCGCCGGAGCTGAAGGTGCAGACTGTGACAGGAGCTGCCGGGGAACGACAGGAAATTCTTGCAGCGGCCCGCGCAGGAAATGTCGGGGAGAAGCCGCAGATTTATATTACGTCCTATGATCTTCTGAAACGGGATTTGCCTTTTTATGAAGGGATTTCCTTCCGTTTTCAGATTATTGATGAAGCGCAGTATATTAAAAATCCGTCCACCCAGACGGCCCGTGCAGTCAAGATGATTTCCTCGAGAACCAGGTTTGCCCTGACAGGAACTCCTATTGAGAACAGGCTTAGTGAATTTTGGAGTATTTTTGACTATCTGATGCCGGGATTTCTGTTTTCCTATGGAGAATTTAAAAAGCGTTTTGAGAATCCGGTGGCAAAGGACGGGGATCAGACGGCTGTGGAGACTCTGAAAAGGCTGACGGGGGCGTTTCTCCTGAGACGTTTGAAAAAGGATGTGTTAAAGGATCTGCCGGAGAAGCTGGAAACTGTGGTTTATTCCAGGGCAGAGACAGAGCAGCATACCCTTTATAATGCACAGGCGCTGCAGCTGAAGCGGTATTTGGAGGATTTGGATGGTGATTTTGGAGGAAGCGAGCGGCTGCAGATTCTGGCGCAGATGACAAGATTGAGACAGATTTGTTGCGATCCTTCCCTCTGCTTTCAGAAGTACAGAGGCGGCTCTGCAAAGCTGGATACCTGTATGGAGCTGATTTCCGGAGGAATTGAGGGCGGCCATAAAATGTTGGTATTTTCTCAGTTTACCTCTATGCTGGAGGTGATTGAAAAACGCCTGAAAAAGGAGGGGATTTCCTATTATCTGCTGACAGGAGGAACCTCCAAGGAGGAAAGGATACGCATGGCAGGGGCCTTTCAGACAGACAGCGTTCCTGTTTTTCTGATTTCTCTGAAGGCGGGAGGAACAGGGCTGAACCTGACAGCGGCAGATATGGTGATTCATTATGATCCCTGGTGGAATGCAGCAGCCCAGAATCAGGCAACCGACAGAACCCATCGAATTGGCCAGGAAAAGCAGGTAACAGTGTTCCAGATGATTATGAAGGATACCATTGAAGAAAATATAATGAAGCTGCAGGCGCAGAAGAAAAATCTGGCAGATCAGATTATTTCCGGGGAAAGGCTTTCCCTGTCATCTCTTACAAAAGAGGAGCTGCTGAAGCTGCTGTCATAAAACAGTGCCTGGACAGGCAGAAAGGAGAAGAAGCGATGGCACTTTACGATTATACGGGAGCTTTGCGCCAGGGGCGCAAACAGTACCAGGCATCGGTGGCAAAGGGCGAATATCCCTATCTTCCGGTTCTGGATGATATTCTTGCCAATGCAGATATTGTTTCAGAGGTTAATTTAGGGCTGATTGATGTGCCCTTAAGCAAGATTGTGGGAACTAAGACAAAGGGACGGACAGAAGCCTTTGCAGGAAATTTTATGCCTCTTCTGGGAGAAAAGACAGAGTTTGGAGCCAAATGGGCCCGGGTTTATGATTATCAGATTGAAGAGGGGATTCACGATCCGATTCTGGCATATGAATTTATGAATCGCTACTATGTGCAGGAGGGCAATAAGCGGGTCAGTGTTTTGAAGTATGTCAATGCCTACAGCGTGCCTGCCTATGTAACCCGCCTGCTCCCCCGCCGCAGTAAGGAGGCAGACAACCGTTTGTATTATGCCTTTTTGGATTTCTATCAGGTATCCTTTAACTGTGACGTATGGTTCAGCAGAGAGGAAAGCTACAGCCGCCTTCTGAAGGCTATGGGAATGAAGCCGGGACAGGTGTGGGATCAGGATCAGAGAATGTATTTTAAGGGAGCTCATGATCTGTTTGTTCAGATATTTGAAGGAAAGCGGACACCGGATATTGAGATGACGGCATCCGATGCTTTTCTGGTTTATGTAGAGATTTTCGGTTATTCCCAGGTAAAGGAAAAAACAGGAGATCAGATGCGGCGGGATCTGGATAAAATATGGGATGAGCTGCTTTTAAAGGCTCATGGAAACAGGATTGATCTGGTAGAAAATCCCGCAGAGCAGGAAAGGCCTGCAGCAAAGCTGCTTGACTGGCTGAAGGGTTCTGAAAATATTGAGCCGGAAATGCTGAAAATAGCATTTATATATCCGAAGACGAAGGAAAGCTCTGGCTGGGTTTATGCTCATGAGCTGGGACGGATGTATTTGGAGCAGAAATACGAAGGAAAGCTGCAGACAGTGGTATTTAATAATGCCGCTACAGACAGTCAGGTGGCGCAGAATATATCTCTGGCTGTGGCTTCCGGCTGCAATGTGATTTTTACTACATCTCCTCAGATGGCGGCTCAGAGTGTAAAGGCAGCAGTGGAAAATCCTCAGATTCGTGTATTTAACTGCTCTGTGAATGTATCCTACTCCTCTATCTGTACCTATTATGCCAGAACCTATGAGGCAAAATTTTTGATGGGGGCGCTGGCGGCGGCTATGTGTGATGGGGACGAGCTGGGATATATTGCGGATTATCCGATTTATGGCCGGGTATCCAATATCAATGCCTTTGCCCTGGGAGCCAGAATGATCAACCCCAGAGCCAGGGTGCGTCTGACCTGGTCCGGTCTGGAAAATGACAGAAGCAGGGAGGAACTGGAGGAGGCGGGAATTACCTGGATTTCCGGAGATGACATGATTACGCCCAAGCGGGCTTCCCGGGAATTCGGCCTTTATCACTGCCTGCCGGACGGAATGGTGGAAAATCTGGCAACGCCCATCTGTGACTGGGGAAAATGTTATGTCCAGCTGGTAGAAATGATTTGCCGCGGTATGCAGGATGCAGAAAGACAGAAGGGAAAAATGGCAGTGAATTACTGGTGGGGAATGTCTGCAGATGTGATTGACGTTATCTGCTCGGATGCTCTGCCAAGATATACCAAGCGTCTGATCCGTTTCCTGAAATCCTCTATCTGCGGAGGAAGATTCCAGATTTTTGAAGGGGAATTTGAAACTCAGAGTGGAGAAATTATAGGAGAAGAGGGACGCAGTCTGACTCCAGAGGAGATTGTGAAAATGGATTGGCTGGCAGCAAATATTGTGGGAACGATTCCGCCGGTAGAGGCATTTAAGCCGGAGGCACGTCCTATGATTCTGCTGCAGGGGGTCAGAACAGATGCCAAAGATGAAAATGGGGAGGATGAAAAAGGTGAAAATTCTGGTACTGGCGGATCATGAATCGAAGGCGCTGTATGAGTATTTTGAACCGGAAAAGGTAAAGGATGTAGATTTGGTTTTGGCCTGCGGGGATCTGAGAAAGGGGTATCTGGATTTCTTCGCATCTATGTGCCATGCGCCGGTGCTGTATGTGTTGGGAAATCACGACGGATGGTATAAGAAAAACGAGCAGTGCGGTTGCATCTGCATTGAGGATGATATTTATGTATATAAGGGAATCAGGATTCTGGGACTGGGCGGTTCCATGCAGTACATTCCCGGAGCGGCTCACCAGTATACGGAGCTGAAAATGAACTGGAGAATTAAAAAGCTCTGGTGGAAGCTGAAACGCCACAAGGGCTTTGATATTCTGGTAGCCCATGCTCCGGCAAAGGGAGTCAATGATCTGGAGGATCTTCCCCACAGGGGTTTTGCCTGCTTTCGCGAGCTGATTGAAAAATATCAGCCTAACCTGTTTGTACACGGGCATGTACATGCCAATTACGGCAATGGATTTAAGCGAGTGGATCAGCTGGGAAGCACTGTGGTGGTCAATGCTTATGACCATTATATTGTGGATTTTCCGGATCGCTAAAGACCAGAATACAGAAAGTTGTTCACAAAAGAATCACAAAAAAGCGCTTGCATTTTATTGTAAGCGCTTTTATAATCCATAAATGATAAGCTAGCTAACTATTAGAAGGCTAATTATCATATGGATGATGCCATAGAAACGGATTCCATAATCAGGAGGTGAGAACGTGAAAAATAACAGGAAATCCCGAAGGGAGGAGGCCTTCTGGAGGGAACTGACGGAAAACTGGATGGATGTAAACCATCTTCACAGAACCATATTGGAGAGAAAGCTGAATCAGAATGGACTGTACCGGAGTCAGCATCAGCTGCTGATGTATATTTCTGATCATCCCAACCAGTCTCAGAAGGAGATTGCAAGGCTCAATCGGATTTCTCCGGCTACAGCGGCAGTGACTCTGAAAAAACTGGAGAAGGGCGGCTATATTCACAGGGTAGCAGATGACCGGGATAATCGGTGCAATCAGATCTGTTTGACAGAAAAGGGGAAGCTGGTGGTAGAATACAGCATTCGGTATTTCAGTCAGGTTCAGCAGAGGATGTTTGCGGGATTTACAGAAGAGGAGCGGACCAGGCTGACAGGGGATCTGGAACGAATTAAGAAAAATCTGACAGAATTTCTGTCTGAGACAGAAAGAGAGGATATATCATGAAGCAATATGTAAAATATGCAAAGCCTTATCTTGGCGCCTTTGTCATAGGTCCGTGTCTGATGCTGACAGAGGTGCTTGGTGACATTCTTATGCCAAAGATGATGTCTCTGATTATTAATCATGGAGTAGCTGCCCACGATACAGGCTATATTCTTCGTATGGGGCTTTACATGGTTCTGGTGGCAGCGGTAATGGCAGTCAGCGGAATCGGAGGCGCTTATTTTTCTGCAAAGGCATCGATTAGCTTTACCAGTGATCTGAGAAAGGATCTGTTTGAAAAGGTACAGCGGTTCTCATTTAAAAATATCGATGATTTCAGCACAGGTTCTCTGGTAACGAGGCTGACCAACGATGTACAGCAGGTGCAGCAGGTAATGATGATGGGGCTGCGTCTGGCGCTGCGGGCACCAGGAATGCTGGTCGGAGCACTGATTATGGCATTTCTGATGAATCCCAGGCTGGCTCTGATTATTCTGATTGTGATTCCTCTGCTGGCAGCGGCAATTGCGGCTATTATGACAACAGCTTATCCCAGATTCGGCATTATGCAGACTAAGCTGGATACAATGAACTCTGGAATCCAGGAAGCTCTGACCAATGTGCGCCTGATTAAGTCTTTTGTGCGCGAGGATCATGAAATGGAAAAATTCCGCAGATCCAATGAAGATCTGCAAGAAAACAGCCTGCGGGCTATGAAGATTGTGATTATGACTATGCCGGTGATGATGTTGGCCATGAATATTACGACTGTGGCTGTTGTGTGGTACGGAGGAAATATGATTATCGGCGGTACCATGCAGGTGGGAGATCTGACGGCTTTTACTACCTATATTGTTCAGATCCTGATGTCTCTGATGATGCTTTCCATGGTATTTCTTCAGAGCGCCCGGGCCATGGCCTCGATTAAGAGAATCAATGAGATGATGAATACAGAGGTGGATCTGACAGACGATCAGGCAGGAAGAAAGGAGCTTGAGGTCAAAGAGGGACGGATTGAATTTAAGGATGTATCCTTTAGCTATGACAGGGATGGAGAGGACAAGGTATTAGAGCATATCAGTTTTACTGCGGAGCCGGGACAGGTTGTGGGAATTATCGGTTCTACGGGAAGCGGAAAGACTTCTATGGTTCAGCTGATTCCCCGTCTGTATGACGTGACAGAGGGAGCGGTTCTGGTAGATGGAGTGGATGTGAGAGAATACTCTCTGAAGCATCTGAGAAACGGCGTAGGCATGGTTCTCCAGAAAAATGTGCTGTTTTCCGGAACGATTGAAGAAAACCTTCGCTGGGGCAGTGAGACCGCCTCAGAAGAGGATATCAGGGCAGCAGCAGACGCAGCCCAGGCAGACAGCTTTGTAGCGTCCTTTAAAGATGGTTATGACACAGACATGGGACAGGGCGGCGTGAATGTATCCGGCGGTCAGAAGCAGCGGCTGTGTATTGCCAGAGCTCTGCTGAAAAAACCGAAGATTCTGATTCTGGATGACTCTACCAGCGCGGTGGATACGGCTACAGAGGCAAAGATCCGAGAAAGCTTTCATACCACGCTGAAGGATACGACAAAGCTGATTATTGCCCAGAGAATCAGTTCGGTAGAAGATGCAGATCAGATTCTGGTGCTGGATGACGGACATCTGATTGGAGTGGGAACTCACAGAGAGCTTCTGGAGCACTGCGAGGCTTATCAGGAAATTTATTATTCCCAGAGAGATAAGGAAGGGGAGGCAAGCGCATAAATGAACGAAAAACAGAAACTGGACAGTCTGAAACGGCGTTATGGACGCCGTCCCTCCCAGAGCGGAGCTGTGGGAGGCGGAGGAATGCGCAGACATCATGGGCCGGGAGCCCGGATGGCGGCAAAGGGCGGAAGACCCAAAGAGGCCAAAGCAGCGATTCGCCGTCTGATGACCTATTTAAAGGAAGATAAGGCGAAAATGGGGCTTGCCTTTGTATGTGTGGTGTTAAACACCTTTGGAACCCTGGCAGGCGCCTATATGCTTCGTCCGATTATCAACACCTATATTGTTCCCATTGACGGAAGCCGCGGTGATGCTGCGGGGCTGGCACGGGCGCTGCTTGTTATGGCGGCAGTTTATGTGATTGGGGTAGGAGCCAACTATGCTCAGGCAAAGATTATGCTGACTGTGGCCCAGAACGCTTTAAAACGAATCCGGAACGATCTGTTTGAGAAGCTGCAGAGTCTTCCTGTGCGGTATTATGATACCAATTCCAACGGAGATCTGATGAGCCGTTTTACAAACGATGTGGATACCATTGGAAATATGCTGAGCAGTACGCTGGTGCAGCTGTTTTCCGGAGCTTTGAGCATTGTGGGAACTTTAATTTTGATGATTTACACGAATATCTGGCTGACTTTGGTGACTCTGATTATGATCCCTCTGATGATGAAGGCTGGGGGAGCTGTGGCGGGAAGAAGCCAGAAATACTTTTCGGCCCAGCAGTCTTCTCTGGGAGCCTTGAACGGCTACATTGAAGAAACAGTCACTGGACAGAAGGTAGTAAAGGTATTCTGTCATGAGGAGGTGGCTGCGGAAGAATTTGAACTTCTGAACCGTGATTTGCGTGATAATCAGATTCGCGCCCAGTTTTTCGGCGGAATTATGGGCCCGGTTATGGGAAATTTAAGCCAGGTAAACTACGCTCTTACAGCCTGCATTGGCGGCCTGCTGTGCGTATTTCGGGGCTTTGACGTAGGCGGTCTGTCTGTGTTTTTAAATTTTTCCAGACAGTTCAGCCGTCCGATCAATGAAATTTCCATGCAGGTCAGCAATGTTTTTTCTGCTCTGGCAGGAGCGGAGCGGGTTTTTGCTGTGATGGATGAGGCTCCGGAGCCGGAGGATGACAAGGATGCAGTGACTCTTGCGCCAATGGAAGGCCATGTAATTCTGGATCATGTGACTTTTGGATACAATCCGGACAAGGTGATTTTAAATGATATCAGCCTTTATGCGAAGCCGGGACAGAAGATTGCTTTTGTAGGCTCTACAGGAGCAGGAAAAACAACCATTACCAATTTGATTAACCGGTTTTATGATATTCAGTCAGGAAGCATTACCATTGATGGCGTAGATATCCGGCATATTAAGCGGGAGAACCTGAGAAGCAATATTGCCATGGTACTGCAGGATACGCATTTGTTTACAGGAACCGTGATGGAAAATATCCGTTACGGACGGCTGGATGCTACAGACGAGGAAGTGATTCAGGCTGCAAAAACGGCTTCCGCCCATTCCTTTATTATGCGTCTGCCTCACGGATATCAGACTATGCTGGAGGGAGACGGAGCGAATCTAAGCCAGGGACAGCGGCAGCTTTTAAACATTGCCAGAGCAGCTATTTCCAAAGCGCCGGTGCTGATTCTTGATGAGGCGACCAGCTCTGTGGATACCAGAACAGAACGCCATATTGAGCATGGAATGGACCGGCTGATGGCCGATAGGACCACCTTTGTGATTGCTCACCGGCTCTCTACCGTTCGCAATGCCAATGCTATTATGGTACTGGAAAACGGACGGATTATCGAACGGGGCGATCACGATGAGCTTCTGGCGATGAAGGGGCGGTATTACGAATTGTATAAGGGGCTTTCGGAGCTGGAGTAAGAGCCGGGAAACTCTTTATTTGTAACAGTTCAGTCTTGCAGCTTCTTGCCCGCTTACAACGGCCAAGAAGCTTTAGGCGTCCGCTTTATGTGGATTCAAGCATCAAAACTCTTATGAAAGCAAACTTTCAACGAGTTTTCCTGACTGAATCCCCGCAAGGCTGAACTGTTACCTTTATTTTGTCAATGAGGGAGCCATATCTGTATCGGTATAACATGCGATGGAAGATAATTCATAGGCAGTCGGATTCTCCAGGATACCTGCGGAAATATGAAAATATTTGTTATCTGTGGTTCCCGTCCAGACAGCCACCTGTTCATAACGCGGCGTCATGCCAGGTTTTTTCGATACCGGAACAAGTTCCGGCTCCTCAGTAGAATAGATTTCATATAACACTGCGTCATCCCGAATTCCGGCCAGACGGGAAATCAGAGAAAATGCCTTCGGGATATCTTCCGTCTCAATGTGGCTGGTTATTTGCTGGTTTTCCATTTTGGGAAGAAAGGTAATGCTGATCCCCCGCTCATCTTCTTTGGTAACGCAGTTGATGATGGCAATCAGCTGCTGTTCCTCATTTTTCAGTTCAAATATTACAAGCTGATCCGAATACGTTTTTTCCGTGTCCACAGACCATGCAAGCTCCACATCCTCTATAATGCCTTCGATATCCTCTGTGCTGACCGGATAAGTAAGCTCTGGATTATCCTTACATCCGTACAAAGCCAGGATGATGATAAAAATGGAAAGGTATAATTTTCTATAAATCATGTCCAGTTTCAATCGACCACTCTTTCCTTATTTCAAATTTAAATGGAATCATTGTTTTTCAAAAGGTAAATTCTGCATTGGACTCCCCTCCGATCCTCTTCCGCTTTTGTTTGCATGAATATATAAAGGAAAGCCTGTATTTTCTTTTTCAATTACGTTCCCTGTCCAGCTCAAAGAGTATTTCAAAAGAAAAGGCAGCTTCATATATTTTGTGTAAATTCTTTTGTTCTAAATTTATGATATAGGTAAATGTGAGTGCCTCTTTTCTTACATTCACCACCTGTTCCTGCTATCTTTAAAATACGACAAGAACAATAAAAAATCAATATCTGGTGTACATATTATACCGCTTTTTGCGTGAATTGTGTAATTATTATGGAAATAGAGCTCCACCAATTTGTTTTCAGGACAGCCCCATGTTCTTTTAGCGCTTGTATTCAGCAGATTGTGCAGGAATCGCCATTTTTCTTCTAAAATGCAAAAAGGTGGCTTTGGATTGTGCAGAAACCGCCATTTTTCTTCTAAAATGCAAAATCGTGCCGTTGGATTGTGCAGGAATCACCATTTTTCTTCTAAAATGCAAAATCGTGCCGTCGGATTGTGCAGAAACCGCCGTTTTTCTTCTAAAATGCAAAATTATGGCCAGAAATTGTGCAGAAATCGCCGTTTTTCTTCTAAAATGCAAAATTGTGCCGTCGGATTGTGCAGAAATCGCCGTTTTTCTTCTAAAATGCAAAATCATGGCCAGAAATTGTGCAGAAATCGCCGTTTTCCCTCCAAAATGCAAAATCGTGCCGTCGGATTGTGCAGAAACCGCCATTTTTCTTCTAAAATGCAAAATCGTACCCAGAAATTGTGCAGAAACCGCCATTTTTCTTCTAAAATGCAAAATTATGGCCAGAAATTGTGCAGGAATCGCCCTTTTCCTCTAAAAATGCAAAACCTCATCCTGATATTATGCATAAAATCCATCCCATCAGGTGGACACGCCAAATACGCATTTATATAAAAACAGCGCTGCTCCATAGATGCTTTCTCACCTACTTCGCAGCGCTGTTTTTTCTTCTTTTTAAAGTATTTACTCTGTCTGGCTGACAGGATGTTACATTGTCATCTTTAATCCGCAGTTAAGTTTTTCTGTGCGGTTGCCAGCATCAGCTTAATCCGGTTCAGCTGATTCACCTCACTGGCGCCGGGATCATAGTCTACAGCAATGATGTTGGCGCCGGGATTGGTCCGGCGAAGCTCTTTGATTACGCCTTTTCCGACAATATGGTTGGGCAGACAGCCAAAGGGCTGGGTGCAGACAATATTTTCTACACCAGAGTGAAGCAGCTCCAGCATTTCTCCGGTCAAAAACCAGCCCTCACCGGTTTGATTGCCCAGGGATACATATTCCTTGGCCATGTCAGCCAGTTCCCAGATGCGGGAAGGGGGCGTAAAGTGTTCGCTGGAATCCAGCTCCCTGCGGGCTACTTTCCGGAAATATTCCAGAAGAGCAATACCCAGATTGCACAGGCGGGCAGTGGAGCGTTTTCCTCCCAGATGCTCGGCCTTAAAGTTGTTATTGTAGAAACAGTACAGCAGGAAGTCCATCAGATCCGGAACAACGGCTTCAGCGCCTTCGGCTTCCAGCAGCTCTACAATATGGTTGTTGGCCAGAGGAGAGAATTTTACAAGAATCTCGCCTACAATACCTACGCGGGGTTTTTTGACAGTAACCCGTGGAAGACGGTCAAAATCACGGATAATGCCGCGAATGTTTCTTCCAAATTCGATCATGCCGGCTGCCCTGGTAGAAAGACTGGCAATACAGCGTTTTTTCCATTTTTCATGGAGCGCATTGGCAGCGCCCGGTTCCTTTTCATAGGGACGGGTAGCATAGAGAACCCGCATGAAAATATCACCGTAAACCACAGCCTGCATGGCTTTGGTAATCAGTCCCGGCGTCAGGGTAAAGCCGGGATTGGTTTCCATGCCATTGGCATTGACGGAAATAACAGGAATCTGAGGCATTCCTGCTTTTTCCAGCGCCCGTCGGATAAATCCGATGTAATTGGAGGCGCGGCAACCACCTCCGGTCTGAGTCATAAATACAGCTGTTTTATTCAAATCATATTTTCCTGATAAAAGGGCAGACATGATTTGTCCGATTACAATCAGGGAAGGATAGCAGGCGTCATTGTTGACGTACTGCAGCCCAGTATCAATGGATTCCCGGCTGTCATTCTGAAGGATTTCTATGCGATATCCGAATGCCCGGATGGCAGGCTCAATCAAATCAAAGTGAATGGGTGACATCTGAGGACATAACAGGGTATAATCCCGCTTCATTTCTTTGGTAAAGACAACCCGGTTGTAGGCGCTGGAAACCACTCTCTGCTCCAGGGATTTTTGTTTCCTGACACGAAGCGCCGCAATCAGGGAACGGATTCGGATCCGGGCAGCTCCCAGATTGTTGACCTCATCGATTTTCAGCACTGTATAAATTTTCCCGGCGCTGGTCAGAATATCATGAACCTGATCCGTGGTAACTGCATCCAGGCCGCAGCCAAAGGAGTTCAGCTGGATCAGATCCAGACAGTCGCAGGTTTTTACATAGGAGGCCGCCCGATACAGCCTGGAGTGGTACATCCACTGATCCGTGACAACAAGAGGCCGCTCCACCTGACCCAGATGACTGACAGAATCCTCAGTGAGAACAGCCAGTCCATAGGACGCGATAAGCTCCGGAATGCCGTGGTGGATCTCCGGATCCACATGGTAGGGACGTCCGGCAAGAACAATGCCGTGGCGGTCATGCTCCTTCAGCCATGCAATGGTTTCCTCACCTTTCTTCTCCATATCCCGTCGGGATGCCAGAAGCTCCTGCCAGCCTGCATGGGCAGCCTTCTGAATCTCGATGGAGGAAATCTCATATTCCCTGCCAAATTCCACAATCAGCTGTTTCGTAAGAATCTCTTCGCTGGTAAAGGCAAAGAAAGGATTCATAAAGTGAATATGGTTTTCGGCCAGCTCCTCTACGTTGTTTTTTATGTTTTCTGCATAGGAGGTAACCATGGGGCAGTTGTAATGGTTTCCGGCATCGGGAGTTTCATTCCTCTCATAGGGAATACAGGGATAGAAAATATCCTGAACGCCCTGCTTAATCAGCCAGGTAATATGGCCGTGAACCAGCTTTGCCGGATAGCACTCAGACTCACTGGGAATAGATTCGATACCCAGCTCATAAAGCTGTCTGGTGGACTGAGGGGAAAGCAGGACGGAAAAGCCCAGCTCCCTGAAAAATACAGCCCAGAACGGGAAATCCTCATACATATTCAGAACCCTGGGGATGCCGATAACTCCGCGGGGGGCCTGATCAGCTGTAAGTGGTTCGTAGCCGAAAACACGGCGGAATTTGTAGTCAAACAGGTTTGGAACCTCTTTTTTTGATTTTTCCCGGCCGAGACCGCGTTCGCATCGGTTTCCGCTGATAAACTGGCGTCCCCCCTCAAAACGGTTGACGGTGAGGACACAGTGGTTGGTGCAGCCCTTGCACCGGGTCATCGAGGTTTCATATTTTAACTGCATGATCTTGTCCAGGGGAAGCATGGATGAGGTTTTCTGGCTGGTGTACCGTTCTCTGGCAATCAGAGCAGCACCGAAAGCACCCATGATTCCTGCAATATCAGGACGGATAGCTTCGCAGCCGGATATTTTTTCAAAGCTTCTCAGCACAGCGTCATTATAAAAGGTTCCGCCCTGAACCACCACATGAGAACCCAGATCGGATGGACGGGTAATTTTGATTACCTTAAATAAAGCATTTTTAATGACAGAATAGGCCAGTCCTGCAGAAATATCTGCGACAGAAGCGCCTTCCTTCTGAGCCTGCTTGACATTGGAATTCATAAATACCGTACAGCGAGTGCCCAAATCTGTAGGATTCTTGGCAAACAGCGCTTCTTTGGCAAAATCAACTACGCTGTAGTTCAGGGATTTGGCAAAGGTTTCAATAAAGGAACCGCAGCCGGAGGAGCAGGCCTCGTTCAGCTGAACGCTGTCTACGGTGCTGTCCTTGATTTTAATGCATTTCATATCCTGACCGCCAATGTCCAGGATACAGTCTACATCTGGCTCAAAAAATGCAGCGGCATAATAATGGGAGATGGTTTCCACCTCTCCCTCATCCAGCATCAGGGCAGCCTTTAAAAGCGCCTCTCCATAACCGGTTGAGCAGGACCAGGCGATTTTTGCCGTGTCCGGAAGCTGCTGGCGGATTTCACCGATGGCCCGTATGGCAGTAGCAATAGTGCTGCCGTTGTTGTTGTCATAAAAATGGTAAAGAAGACTTCCATCCTCTGCGACAAGCGCCACCTTGGTTGTGGTGGAACCGGCGTCAATGCCCAGAAAGCAGTTTCCGCTGTAGGTGGAAAGCTCCGCTTTTTTCACACAGCTCTGACGATGACGGCTGCAGAAATCCTCATATTCCTCCTGTGAGGCAAACAGCGGTTCCATACGCTTAACCTCAAACTCCATCTGAATGCCGGAGGAGAGGCGCTTGCTCAGCTCGGTCAGGGAACTGGAGATATCGTCCTTTGCATTCATAGCGGCTCCAGTAGCAGCAAAAAGATGAGAGTGTTCTGGCGCTACAATATGATCTGCATCAAGATTCAGAGTCCGGATAAAGGCATTTCTCAGCTCTGGAAGGAAATGAAGAGGTCCGCCCAGAAAGGCAACCGTACCACGGATAGGCTTTCCGCAGGCCAGTCCGCTGATGGTCTGGTTGACAACGGCCTGAAAAATAGAGGCAGCCAGATCCTCTCTGGTAGCCCCTTCGTTGATCAGCGGCTGTATATCAGATTTTGCAAATACTCCGCACCGGGCTGCAATCGGGTAAATCATCTGATAATGTTTTGCATAATCATTCAGACCGGATGCGTCTGTCTGCAGCAGAGAGGCCATCTGATCAATAAAAGAACCGGTGCCGCCAGCACAGATTCCGTTCATTCGCTGGTCAATTCCTCCGGTAAAGTAAATGATCTTTGCATCTTCTCCGCCCAGCTCAATGGCTACATCTGTCTGAGGAGCATACGCCTGAAGCGCAGTGGCTACGGCAACAACCTCCTGGGTAAAGGGGATGTTCAAATGTCTGGAAAGAGTCAGACCGCCTGAACCTGTGATACTGGCCCTGACGGTCATTTCTCCCAGTTTTTCTTTTGCCCGAGACAATAAAAGAGCGAGCGTCTCCTGAATATTGGCGTAGTGACGCTCGTAGTCGGCAAATAATATATGGTTATCGCTGTCTAATACAGCGATTTTGACAGTTGTGGAACCGATGTCGATTCCTAAAGAGTTATGTAACTTCATGTTTTCGGGAATGTTTTTCCCCGCCTCCTTATCTGAAACACGTAAAATAGCATTTTTACATCTCAGTTTAACATAAAACATGAGAAAATACAATTTTCATACCTGTTAAAAAAAAGTTAAGAAACTGCATAAAAACTGTCAGATTTGAAAAATTAGGTCTTTTGGTTTGACAAACAGGCTGGCAGAAACTATAATGATATAGCAGTAACTCTGAAAATATGGAAAAGAAAGGATGGATGGCAGCTATGGATGGTGGCTCGTGTTACCACGCGGAAACAGAAGATGGACGAAAGCGCATACCTGCATTGCATTCTTAAATTCAGAGAGGAATCAGAAAATTTTCTTTCCTGAAGAACCGCGGTGCAGGTATCTCCGGCGCTGTGGCAGACAATAATATTATAAGGAAAGGAATAATCTGACATGGTTCGTATTTTTAAAACAGAGGAAGGCGTAGTTCGCCAGATTGAAGAGATTGAGAGCGGATGCTGGGTTGCACTGACTGACCCGACAGCTACGGAAATTCTTGAGGTGGCAGAACGGTTTGGAATTGATCCGGATGATGTGAAGGCACCGCTGGATGAGGAGGAGCGATCCCGTATTGAGAGCGAGGATACCTACAGCCTGATTGTTGTGGATATTCCGCTGATTGAGGAGCGCAACGAAAAGGACTGGTATGTGACCATCCCTATGGGTATTATTATGACAGAAGAGGCAATCGTGACTGTCTGCCTGGAGGATACACCGGTGCTGACAGCCTTTATGGATGGCCGGGTGCGGGATTTCCATACCCATATGAAGAGCCGTTTTATTCTGCAGATTCTGTATAAGAATGCTTCCCTGTATCTGCAGTATCTGAGAATTATTGATAAGAAGAGTGAGGTAGTGGAGCGTGAGCTTCACAAATCCCAGAGAAACCAGGAGCTGATTGAGCTGCTGGAGCTGGAAAAGAGCCTTGTGTACTTTACAACCTCCCTCCGTTCCAATGAGATGGTGCTGGAGAAGCTGCTGCGCAGCGAAAAGATCAAGAAGTATCCGGAGGATACGGATCTTCTGGAGGATGTTATCACAGAGAATAAACAGGCCATCGAGATGGCCAATATTTACAGCGGTATTCTGAGCGGAACCATGGATGCCTTTGCATCGGTTATTTCCAATAATCTGAATATTGTAATGAAATTCCTGGCTACGATTACGATTGTTATGTCGATTCCGACAATGGTAGCCAGCTTTTATGGAATGAACGTCAATTCAGTGGGAATGCCTTTTGCTTCCAGCCCCTATGGTTTTGTAATTGTTCTGGGCTTTGCAGCCCTGCTGTCCGGCCTGGTAGCACTGATTTTTTCCAAGAAGAATCTGTTTTAATTGTTGGCAAATAGGTTTCAGAAAGGAAGATTCATGGAGTTTTTCAGAAAATTAGAAAGAAAGTATCAAAGATATGCGATACCGAATCTGATGTATTATATTACAATTCTTTATGCAGTCGGACTGGTAATCTGGCTGGTAAATCCGATTCTGTATTTTGAATATCTGAGTCTAGATGTGGGGAAAATTCTCCATGGACAGGTTTGGCGGATTGTGACATTTTTGCTGTTTCCGCCGGCATTTGGAAACTGGCAGTTTTCAACGGTGTTTTTAGGTGTGTTGGCTCTGTTTGTATATAACAATCTGGGACAGACGCTGGAAAATGTGTGGGGATCTTTCCGGTTTAATGTATTTTTTTTGATGGGTGTGGTAGCTCAGGTTTTGGCTGCTTTTGTAGGATATTTTATATTTAAGGAAAACTGGATGCTGACAACAGGATTTCTCAATTCTTCCGTTTTCCTTGCATTTGCCATCTGCTTTCCGGATGCGCAGTTTCTGCTGTTCTTTGTGCTGCCTATTAAGGCCAGATGGCTGGCTGTGGCAGAGGGAGCGGTGTATCTGTTTGACTTTATCAACGGCGGAATGAATACGAAGGTGGAGCTGGCAGTTTCCCTGCTGAACATTCTGGTATTCTTTGTTATGACCCGCAACTACAAGCGGTATGCGCCTAAGGAGATAAAGCGGAAGCAGGAGTTTAAACGGGAAATGAAAATCATAGCGCCCGGACAGGCAAGACATCGCTGTGCAGTATGCGGCAGGACAGAGCTGGACGGAGAAAATCTGGAATTCCGTTACTGTTCCAAATGCGAGGGAAATTATGAGTACTGCCAGGATCACCTGTACACCCATCAGCATGTTACAAAGAATTCTGGACAATAGGCTGTTGTAAAAGAACGGAGGACAATTTTATGAAAAAAACAAAAATCATATGTACCATGGGACCAAATACCAACGACAGAGATCTGATGAAGGCGCTGGCTCTTCATGGCATGGATATTGCCAGATTCAATTTCTCTCACGGCGATTATGAGGAGCAGAAAATGCGTCTGGATATGTTAAAGAGCATCCGTGAAGAAACCGGGCTTCCCATTGCCGCTCTTCTGGATACGAAGGGACCGGAGATTCGTACCGGACTTCTGAAAGATGGAAAAAAGGTAACTCTGGAAGCTGGACAGACCTATACTCTGACAACCAGAGAGATTGTGGGAGACAATCAGATTGCACATATTAATTACAGCGGCTTAAATGAAGATGTAGCAGAAGGCAACCGGATCCTGATTGACGATGGACTGATTGAATTGAAGGTACAGGAAGTAAATGATACAGACATTGTATGTCAGGTTGTAAATGGCGGCGAACTGGGTGAGAAAAAGGGTGTAAATGTACCGAACGTAAAGATTAAACTGCCGGCTCTTACCGATAAGGATAAGGCAGATATTCAATTTGGTATTGAACAGGGCTTTGACTTTATTGCTGCTTCCTTCGTTCGTACAGCAGATGCTGTTCGTGAGATTCGTCAGATTCTGGATGAGGCAGGTTCCTCCATTCAGATTATTGCCAAGATTGAGAATGCAGAGGGAATTGAAAATCTGGATGCGATTATTGAAGCCAGTGATGGTATTATGGTGGCCAGAGGCGATATGGGTGTAGAGATTCCGGCAGAGGAAGTTCCCCACATTCAGAAAATCATTATTTCCAAGTGTAATCAGGCCTGCAAGCCGGTTATTACTGCAACACAGATGCTGGATTCCATGATCCGTAATCCCCGTCCTACCAGAGCAGAGGTAACGGATGTGGCAAATGCCGTATATGACGGAACCGATGCTGTTATGCTGTCCGGTGAAACTGCTATGGGTAAATACCCGGTGGAAGCTCTCAGCATGATGGCTCAGATTTGTGAGTCTACAGAGAAATATCTGGATTATAACTCCTACCGCAAGAGAAAGGTTTCTGCTGAGAATGAGCAGAACATTTCCAACGCAGTATGCTACTCCTCTGTATCCACAGCTCACGCTCTGAATGCAAAGGCAATTATCGCTCCCTCCATCAGCGGCTTTACAACAAGAATGCTGTCTAAGTGGAGACCGGGCGTACAGATTATCGGTCTGTCTCCCAGCGCTTCTGCTGTGCGTCAGATGCAGATTTACTGGGGTGTTCGTCCCTTCCAGGCAAAGCGTGCAGAGTCTACAGACGTGCTGATCTGGTCCTCTCTGGAGCTTCTGAAGAACAAGGGCATTCTGGAGGAAGGCGATGTTACAGTTGTAACTGCAGGCGTTGTCAGCAGAGCAAGCCGTCATGAGCCGGCTGCAAACACGAACATTATGCGTGTAGTTGTTGTTGACTAAGAACAGAATTTAGAAATTGTTATGAGATAACAGAGACAAAGAAGTCTGATATGGCAGAAAAGATGCCATTCAGACTTCTTTTTCGTTCACAGGAAATTACGTTCTATGAACATAGAAACTTTCCGCGAGGATGAGCACTGCATGCCAGAGGAAAAAGGCTGCTGACGCATCTGCGCTTAGGCGCGGGAATGTGCCAAGGCGCATTGTTTTCACTTCAGGAAAGGTCTGTATGGGAGGAATATAGTATGGATAAAAAACCATTTGTTACAAAGGAACAGCTGGAAATCATTACAAAGAAATATCCGACCCCTTTTTATCTTTATGATGAAAAGGGCATTCGGGAAAATGCAGAACGTCTGAAAAAGGCTTTTGCCTGGAACTCCGGATACCGGGAATATTTTGCCGTGAAGGCTACGCCGAATCCCTATCTTCTGCAGATTTTGAAGGAGGAGGGCTGCGGAGCTGACTGTTCCTCCGCAACAGAGCTTATGATGGCAGATGCCGTGGGATTTTCCGGCCATGACATTATGTTTTCCTCCAATGAAACTCCTCCGGAGGAGTTTGCTTTGGCAGAAAGACTGGGAGCTGTCATCAATCTGGATGACATTACCCATATTGAATGTCTGGAAAAGACTCTGGGCTATATACCAGAAACCATCAGCTGCCGCTATAATCCAGGCGGTGTATTCAAAATCAGCAACGAGATTATGGATAATCCGGGAGATGCCAAATATGGGATGACAACGGATCAGATTGTAGAGGCATTTCGTATTCTGAAAGCAAAGGGGGCCAGGCATTTTGGAATTCATGCCTTTCTTGCCAGCAATACAGTAACCAATGAATATTATCCCATGCTGGCAAGGATTCTGTTTGAGCTGGCTGTAAGGCTGCATCAGGAAACAGGAGCTCATGTGGCCTTTATTAATCTTTCCGGAGGCGTCGGTATTCCTTATCGCCCGGATCAGGAGCCCAATGACATTATGGCTATAGGAGAGGGCGTGAGAAAGGTATACGAGGAGGTGCTGGTTCCGGCGGGGATGGGAGATGTCAGTCTCTGCACGGAGATGGGACGGTTTATGACAGGACCTTATGGGTGCCTGGTTACGAGAGCTATTCATGAAAAGCATACCTATAAAGAGTATATCGGCGTAGATTCCTGTGCGGTTAATCTGATGCGTCCGGCTATGTACGGCGCCTACCATCATATTACTGTGGCTGGAAAGGAAACAGCTGTCTGTGATCACAGATATGATATCGTGGGCTCTCTCTGCGAAAACAACGATAAGTTTGCGATTGATCGGATGCTTCCAGAAATAGAGATGGGAGATCTTTTGGTGATTCACGATACCGGGGCTCACGGATTTTCTATGGGGTATAATTACAATGGAAAGCTGAAATCAGCAGAGCTTCTTCTGAAATCAGATGGAACGGTACAGAAGATACGAAGGGCAGAAACGCCGCAGGATTATTTCGCTACCTTAGATGAGTGTCCTATGATGGAAAAATACAGAAAGCACAGCGAGGTATAGGAGAAGGGAGAGAAAAGCAGGAGAGAAGGGAAAGTTTAGGGAAAAGAGCCTGAAAAAACGGAAAAAACGCCGGAAAGCTGCAGAATATCAGCTTTTCCGGCGGCGGATATTAATCGTTCTAATGGAACCTATACGTTAAAACGGAACAGAATAACGTCTCCGTCCTTTACCACATAATCCTTTCCTTCCAGTCCAACCAGACCCTTTTCCTTTGCCTTGGCATAGGTTCCGCAGTCCAGCAGATCCTGATAGTTTACAACCTCGGCGCGGATAAATCCCCGCTCAAAGTCAGAGTGGATTTTTCCGGCAGCCTGAGGAGCTTTGGTTCCAACCTTGATGGTCCATGCTCTGGTTTCATCCTCTCCGGAGGTCAGATAACTAATCAGACCCAGAAGTCGGTAGCTGGCAGCAATGAGCTTGTCCAGACCAGATTCGGAAAGACCAAGAGCCTCTAAGTATTCCTGCTTTTCATCATCGTCCAGCTCAGCAATTTCCTGCTCAATCTGAGCGGAAATAATAAATACCTCAGAACCGTTTTCAGCAGCAAACTCTCTTACTGCAGCAACATGGGAATTGGAAGCTCCGTCGTCTGCCAGATCTTCTTCACCTACATTGGCGGCAAAAATAACCGGTTTGCAGGTAAGCAGATTCAGGGAATTAACAAAAGCCATAACATCCTCATCCTCGTTCTCATAGGTGCAGGCCAGCTTGCCGTCTTCCAGAATTACCTTCAGCTCTTTTAAAACGTCCAGCTCTTTTGCCAGAGACTTATCATTCATGGCAGAGCGGGCTGTCTTTGCAATCCGGCGTTCCAGAATCTCCAGGTCAGAGAAAATCAGCTCCAGATTAATGGTTTCAATATCGCGGAGGGGATCAACGCTTCCTTCTACATGGATGACGTTTTCATCCTCAAAGCAGCGGACAACGTGTACAATGGCATCAACCTCACGGATATTGGCCAGAAACTGATTGCCCAGACCTTCGCCCTTGGATGCGCCCTTTACCAGACCGGCAATATCAACGAATTCGATAACAGCCGGAGTTACCTTTTTGGAGTGATACAGATCGCCTAACAGCTTTAAGCGCTTGTCAGGAACAGGAACCACGCCTACGTTGGGATCGATGGTGCAGAAGGGATAGTTTGCAGATTCTGCGCCTGCCTTGGTCAGAGAATTGAACAATGTACTTTTTCCTACGTTGGGAAGTCCCACGATACCTAATTTCATTTTATCTTTACCTGTCCAGAAACCTTGCAATTTTGCGGGCTTCTGCCTTTCCTTATATTTCTTTTACGCCCTTTTTACGCCTTTTTCATCGTCATAAAGTATAGCATAAGGAATCTGCTTTTTCAATCGTATCGGGCAAATATGTTTGGAATAATGATTGACACAGTAAACAGGATATGCTATATTGGAAACAGTTTCAGGACAGATTCCTGTTCTGTTTCTATCTTTCAGAATGTTTTATTCTATATTCAAAGTTTTATTTTCTTATATTTTCCAGAGAACAAGAAAAGAGTAAGGATACGAGGGCTGTTTTTTGCGTGCCGTTCTGTTTGTTTTGCTGTTTTTTATTTTATCATTCTTTGATTATTGTTATTTCTTATAGATTCTAAATTTTCATGAGTTCTGAATTTCGTGTAGTCTGCGTCTGATGCAATTTCTGATATATTCTGATTCATCTTAAAATTTCACAGGAAAGGAAATCGATATGGAAAAACGGAAAAAGAGACTATGGGGATACCACCAGGCTGTGATGGCTTATGAGATTATGCTCTGGCTGCTTACAACAGCGGCTGTTATCAGCACAGGAATTTTATTTATTCCGAAGCTGGCTGGTGTAAGGCCGTATGTGATTTTATCGTCTTCTATGGAGCCTGCTATCCGCACAGGGAGCCTGATCTTTGTGAATACTAGAGACAAAAAGGCAGAGGAAGGAGATATTGTGACCTTTCTGCTTGGAGAAAGTGGAAAGGAGGTTGTTGTAACTCATAGAATTCACTGCGTGACAGATCAGGGATATATAACAAAGGGGGATCACAATGATACTGTTGATCCGGCCCTTCTTACGAAAGAACGCATGATTGGAACCTGTATCGGAGCTTTGCCGGGGGCAGGTTATGCGGCTGCAGCTTTGAGGAGAAAGGGGGCTGTCTGGGCGGCAGCTGCACTTTTTGGCATGCATGTGTTTGGAATTATGCTGGATATGCCCGAAATCCGAAAGGATTAAAGATAAATGAAAAAGGAGAGACAGATGAAAGGTTCGGGCTTTGATCTGTCGGAAAACAGTATGAAGAACAACAAAACAGAAACCGAAAGAGCAAACAGGAAAAAATCCGAAGCCGCTTCCGGCAAAACCAAAAAGCGGATGGCAGCTGCAGCTGCCTGCGGAATGCTTGCAGCAGTGGGAGCGGGGGCTTCGGCGGCCTATCTTACAGATGGGGAAAGCGTAACCAATACCTTTACTGTGGGAAAAGTGTCCATTGATTTGACAGAACCGGGGTATACACCGGAAAATGAGATTCCCCGCGTACCGAATCAGGAAATTCCCAAGGATCCGACAGTAGTTAATACGGGAAATAATGATGAGATTGTATTTGTCAGCTTTGATATTCCCATGAAAACTGTAAAAACGGCAGAGTATGACGGGACAGTTCAGAAAGAGGCTGTGAATCAGGAACTGTTCGATTTTCGTACAGAAAGCGGAACGTACTCCTCTGTCAACGATGGCTGGATCCTTTTGGGAACACCGGAAGAGATCGATGAGGATAACAATGGAGTTTCTGATTATAAAACCTATGTTTATGGATATCATCAGGTTGTGAAGGCAGCAGCGGAAGGAAAGGAGGCAGTAGGAATTCCAGGGGAAGATAACTATCAGGCAGCTGTGGAGGCTGCAGAAGCGACTCAGGTGCCGCCAATTTTTGACTATATTCGTCTGGCTAATCTGGTAGAGGGGCAGCTGGAGAAGGAAAAACTGAGGGTTCCTGTAAGGGCTTATGCTATTCAGGCAGATTTTCTTCAGAGCGCAGACAACAGCGAAGGAAATCACAATATTGAGACAGAGGGAATGATGGATGAGGCAACACTCTCTCAGATTTTTGCAGTGTTTAAAAACCAGAACCAGACAGAGGATCCCAAGACAGGAGCTTTGGCTCCCTGGAAGGGTATTCACGCAGAGGAGGGAAAACAGGCAGGAATGGGAAATGAACTGGATTTGATAGGAAATCCCAAACAGCAGTAAGGACAGGCATTTAAAAAGGGGCACAGAAAAGAAGCTGTGCTCCTGGATACCGGATCTGAAAATAGAAATAGTGAAGCAGAAGGGGGATAAAAGACCGGGAGGGAGCGGTGATGAATGAAAAAAAGCAGATTTGCGGCAGTATTTATTGTGCTGTGGCTGACATCAGGAAGCTCTGTGCTGGGGGCTGTGCGTCAGTTTTCAACAGAGGTGGATAATGAAGTTATGACAGGAGATATTTCTATTTCCATTCAGGAGTATCAGTGGAATGAAGAGGGAGAGCGGGTTCCCTATATAGACGGAAAGCGCGTAGTTCCCAATGAGAAAGCAGTAAAGATTGTAACGATTGTGAATGAGGCAGAGCCTGCATGGATTCGGGCAAAAGCAGAATTTTCAGGCTTTGCAGGCACTGCAGGAGGGGAAGCTGTGCTGGAGGGAATCCCGGACGGATGGATCAAATGCGGCGCATATTATTATTGGACTCGTCCGGCAGAAACGGGAGAGGAGCTTCTCTTTTTTGATCATGTCAGGATTCCTGGTGACTGGAGTGAAGAAGAGGGCGAGAAGAAATTTGCCATAGATGTGACTGCTCAAGCGATTCAGCAGGCGCATTTTATTCCGGATTTTCAATCAGAGGATCCCTGGTTTGGAATTCCTATAGAACAGTGTGTTCACAGTGAACATACCTGGCACCGGGATTGGGAGGATGTCAGGCTGGCCATTATTTTTGAAAATGGAGCAGATGGATTTTTTAAAACAGAACAGGACTTTTTCCAGGGATTTTCCACATGGATGCCAGGGGATACCAAGGCATCCTCCTTTCTTTTGGGAAACCGGTCAGGGAGACCAGTTGACATTTATTTTAAGACTCGGGTACCAGGGCAGGCAGAAGACAGCATAAAGCTGCTGGAAGCCATGACTTTGACGATTGAGAAGGAAAATATGGTAATTTATGAAGGGCCGCTTCATGGAAAGGTGCTGGAGGAGGGCTTGCTGCTTGCTTCCCTTCAGGGAACGGGACAGGAGGAAACGATTGCTTTCCGCGTAGATATGCCGAAATGGCTTCAGAATCAGAGCGCTATGCAGAAGGCAAGAGTGCAATGGATTTTTTCAGCAGATTACATCAGCTCTTCCTCAGATCACGGAGGAGATGGAGGAGAAAACACGAAGGTGGAAGAGGGGGAGGATGCTTTTCAGGAAAAGGAGATTACATATGGCACGATTTCTGTAGGAAAACGGCTGAGGAGACAGTATTTGGCAGATGGTACGCTTGTGTCATTTATGAAGGGCTTGCTTCCAAAAACAGGGGACGGAAGCTGGCAGCAGGAGTTTTTTACAGCCGCTGTTCTGGCAGGAGCTGCTTTGCTGATTCTGACCTTAGTGGGAAAAAAGGCGGGAATGTGGGGAAAGGAGGAGTCTGATGATTCATAAAAGTGTGGGACAATGGGCGGCGGTCATAGGATTTCTGGCAGCAGCCGGAGTTTCTGCCGCATATCTGATTTATCAGAAATCCATTATCAACACAATTCAGGCAGGGGGAAATACGATTTCCATTACCGAGGACTTTGAGCCTCCGAAGAAACAGGAAGTTGGAGATAATATTTTCAAAAAAAGAGTTCAGATTGAAAATATGGATGAAACCGCTTGTTTTGTTCGGGTTTTTATGGAGTTTTCAGACTCAGGTACGAAGAAGCGCGCCCGCATCAGTCCTGATGGAAGAAGCTGGTATCCGGCTGTGGAGTATGGATCTTCTGGTTTTGAGAATTTTCCTCAAAACTGGTGTTATCTTTCTCTGGAAGAGGATCCGCTGCTGGGAGGCTTTTATTATTATACAGTTCCAGTGAATCCAGGAGAAAGGACTGTGCCTTTGGCAGAACAGATTCTGGTAAGTTATGAACAGGACAGCCAGATTCGGGATTTTGACATTCTGGTGACAGCAGATTCTATTCAGACCTGTATTTTTGAGGAACAGGAGGATGGGAGCTTTACGGCAGCAGATGTTTCACAACAGGATGAGGGATGGAAAATGGCATGGACGGAATATCTGGAGAGGAGATGAAGAACAGGTGAAGGATTGGTTAAAGAAAAGAAAGCGTGATATGCGCAGGGAATTTTCTGTTTTTCTGGTACTGGTTCTGGCATTGACGGGAATTCCTTTTCCTGTACGGGCAGGAAAAGGGCAGGACACAGCGTCAGACGGATGGAAGGTGGACTGCGCCTGGTCTGTTCTGTCTTATGACGACTTCTGGGAAGCAGAAACTGACAGTATGAAGCAGCCCAAAATGGTTGTAACATACCGTATGGATCATGCTCCCAGAGATTATGTTCCAGGAGAAATCCAGTTTATAATCCCGGGAATCGGAAATCTGAACCGCTCCTCTATTTTGAAGGCATCAAAGCTGGCCAGCGATGAGGAGGATTCGGAGTGGAGCTGCGACTGGGATCAGGAACAGGATCTTTATACATTTTCCAATCAATTTTCGGTGGAGAAGGGACAGTCACTTTCCGGCGGTTTTCAGCTGCTCTGGACGATTGAGTCCAGACTTTCTGAAAGCGGATATGTTCAGGAGAGAAAACCGGTGTTTCAAATTCAGGGGGAGGAAGCAAGGGAGCTGACGCCTCTCACCTACCGGTTTTCTTCCTGGAGGGACAGATACCGGATTTCACTGGAAAAGAAAAAGCTTCCTGCTGAAGACTATGAAACAGCGGATCAAAACTATATCTGGTATGAAATGGAAACCAGATTTGATAAGGACTGGCTGGCCAGAGGCCTGTCTCAATCCAGCTATTCTATCGCAGTGGAGCTTCCAGAGGGAAAGGATTATGGAAGTGTGCTGGTAAAGAAAGACGGAAAGCAGTTTCCATTAGAGCAGATTGAAACAGAATCCGGGGAGCGGGTATGGGGCTTTTATCCCTTTCAGAATAGGAAAGGGGATCTGGGCAGTGAATATGAAACTTTTTTTGACTGCTTTCAGATTGGATTTTTGAAGGAGCATTTTGCAGATGGGGAGGAAGCCTATCGTACAGTGACAGTGCGGGGACATCTGGACAGACTGTATCAGGATGAAGAACAGTGGATTACTGCTGCGGGAGAGCTGGAACAGGTAGAGGATGCAGTCAGCTTTACAGTAGCCGATTATTCTTTCGAGTATGCAGGATACCTGTACAAGCATAGGAAATGGTGCCCTTCTTATGAAAATTACCCTTACCATCATGGTGCGCCGGAAGATTATTCTTCCCGTATGAATGCTGTAAATATGTACAACGGAAAGCTGGTACAGTTTCGTTTGGAGACATCTGCAAACCGTGATTATGTTCAGAAAGCCTTCAGTGAGGAAGAAGATTTGAACAGAGGCATTCAGAAACTGCAGGCTGCAACTCCGTCAGAGCTGGAATATTCCGGCAACCCATGCATTGACACGACTTTGGAGGCTGCGGAAAATGGGATGGAGGACTGGAAGGATCTTCACTGGCGGGAACATGGACTGGACGGGGCGGCTTTGGGAGACAGCAGAATATGGGAGGAAGCTATGACTTACAAAGAACGCCATCCGGAAAAGGCTACAGGCTCAGACTGGATTTTAGAAGAGGAAGAAGGTCTGGCTGGGGCAGTGGCAGCGCTGGGAGGAATGTTTTTGAAGGCAGGGCAGTGGCTGATGCCGAAACAGAGGGCTGCGGCAGTTTCTGGAAATGAGGAGAACATAAAAACCGCAGAAGCCGAATCCAAAGAAGGAGAGAAAGCAACACCAGCCACCTCTTCTGATAGCATGTCTGCAGCCGGACGTCCCATACGCCCGGGAGGCAATCTGTCTGGAATGAGCCAGATTGGGCAGAATGGCAATTCGGAGGACTACAGTTTGATTGTAGGCGATGATAAGCTGGCGGTATTCCTGACAGACGGTACTGTGCGCTGTCTGGAGGATGATGAGTATGATATGGTTTATGCTGTTATAGCGAAAACTCCAAAGGCCTGTACATATGAAGTATATGGAGCTCCTGCCCAGGATACGCCGACAGAGGATTACCTGTGTCTGGGAGAGGGAACTACAGAAGAGAAAAGCACTGTGTTTCTTCCGAACGGTGTTAAGGCGGCGTTTGTCCGATTTAACGGCCTTCAGGGCAGCTTTGACAGTCTTGTACAGCTGGGGGTAAGGCTGCATCTGGACTGGAAGGAAGAGCAGGAAAAGGCGGCAGCAGGAGAGCCGGTTCCAGATCATGAAAATCATCTGATGAATTTTTCCTATGTTCGTTCTCTTTATGTAGATCAGGATGGATATGAGGTGAATGACTGTGCTGTGGATACAGACAGCTACACAGGAACCTATGGAAGAGAACTGGCAAAACGGGACAGGGCAGTATATGGGGAGTGTACACTGCGGGCTTATTCCAATGTGTGGCTGAGAAGCCCGGTTACCAACCTGGAATCAAAGACAGCAATGGGGGCTTTTGAGGGAAATCAGAAGAATGGATTTACCTCAAGGGTTCAAACCGGCGGAAAAATCAGAACAGACGATTCGGCAGCTCTGGAGCGTTTTTCCTTATATGTGGAGCTTCCAGAGGGACTGGTTTTGAATCTCAACCCAGACGCTGTTCATGTGAAGGGGAAAGGAAAGTACCTGTCCGGGGAAGCGGTGTCAGAAGGAGATTTTCAGAATCATGTCAGCTATCAGGTGAGAAGTTACAACAAAAAAACTGTGCTGGCGGCAGATTTTGACTTTTCAGGGGCTCCGTTGGAAGGCTTAAAAGGAGTGGAGGCTGTTTTAGATTTTGAGGTGGGATTAAGCTACACAGATTTTATTTCCTTTGGAAATCAGTATCGGACAGTATCTTACCTGATGGTTCATGATGACGGACTGGATAAAATTGCAGGAACCTCTATTGTGACGGATGTTTATGATATGGATGACAATGGTTCTGTTCTGGAACAGGCCGCCTATTCCAGTGATCGGGAGGTGGTTCTGGATTCTGCGACAGAGTGGCGGGAGTATGTATCAAAATATGTAAAATCAGATTACTCTGCGGGATATGGGACAGAAGCCGTTGTCCGTGCCGGAGACAGAAGCGCTCAGTCGGGATATTCTTATCGGCTGGATTTTGGACTGGGATCGAATCATGCAAAGAATATCGATTTTTTTGATTCTATTGAGCAGGGGGCGAGACTTACTTCTCATGAGCCAGGGCAGGAGGAACAGTGGATTCCCTCGCAGTGGCAGGGACGTTTCCTGTTTGTGGATACTTCTTATGCAGAAAGCATGAAGCTGATTCCCACTGTATATTACAGTACAGATGAAAAACAGGAGCTGCGTGCAGATGCAGATGGGTGGAGGAAGGAGCGGCCGAAGGATCCGGGAGATGTAAAAGCAGTATGGATCCATTTGGATACCTCACAGCTGGAGTATGGCCTTTTGCAGACTCGTCAGATGACCTATGTCGAAATTCATATGGAAGCGCCTGAGGCGCAGGATTTGGCAGGAAAAACAGCAGTGAATCAGTATTTCGTAGAGTTCGATGCCTATGGAATCGGTTCTTCTGATACGATGGAGGCACGATACCGGCTTTCTTCTGCAGAAACCAGAGTCAGACTTCTTGATACAATAGGGAGCATAATTTTGCAGAAAACAGATGGAGAGCATAAAATTGGCGTGTATCAGGACGGTACAGCTCGATATGCACCTTTGACAGGGGCTTCCTTTCAGATTTATAATCCGGCAGGAGAGCCTATGTTTGGAAAAGATGGGATTCCGGTTAATGCACTGGGGCAGATCAGTCTTTCCAATCTTCCATTTGGAACATACCAGTGGGAGGAGCTGATTTCTCCCAGGGGCTACAAAAAAATAGAGGGCAGACATTCTTTTACGGTAGACGGAATTACAAAAATGATTTCCATTCCCAACGAGAGGCTTCGCGGACAGGTGATTTTAACCAAATATGATCGGGATGATATAAATGTCCGTCCTCTTGAGGGAGCTGAATTTGAGCTTTCTGATTTTCGCGGAGAGACTGTGTATTTGAGAGAGGATGGAAGCTATTCTGAGGATGGAACGGTTTCTGCAGCAGTTACAGGACCAGATGGAACTCTGAAAATTACCAATCTTCCATGGGGAAATTACAGCCTGACAGAGACAAAGGCGCCGGATGGATATGAGCGGATGGATACACCAATTGCATTTTCGATTGGAAAGGAGCAGGTATCCGAAGAAGACGGTTCAGAGGAAAATGCAGAAATCACAGTACAGCTTAGGGCCTATAATGGACAGACACCGGCATCTCTGCGCTTGCGGAAGGTGGATGAAAAGACAGGGCAGGGATTAAAAAACGCAGTTTTCAGTCTGTATCGGAAGGCAAAGGAGGGAGAGAAGAAAGATGTTTTGATCCAAAGCGGCCTGAAAACCGATGGGACAGGAGAACTGCAGGCAGACGGTCTTTTGTACGGAACGTATTACTTTGTGGAAACGAAAAATCCTATGGGTTACGAACTGGAAAAGACCGATCCGGAGACGGCAAAAACCATTACCCTGGATCGAACAACAGCTGGTCAGGTTCTGGAGATTACCTGTACCAACCGGAGAATGAAAGGAAAGGCAGTTTTAACAAAAACAGATGAAACAGGACTTCCTGTGTCAGGGGCAGAATATATGCTGATGTACAGAGAATCGGAGCAGGAGGGTTACAGAAGGGTTGGCTCTGTATATTCTTCTGATGAAAATGGAGAAATTCATGCATCTGAGCTGGAGTGGGGAGATTATTACTGGATAGAGACAAAGGCTCCCAGAGGCTTTGAACTGTCATCGGAAAGGATTGATTTTTGTGTTAACCAGGAAACCGTTCAGTCTGTTATTTACAGAAGAGCGGTGGATCAGAGAAAAAAGGGAAGGATCCGTCTGATTAAAATAGATAAAGAGGAGCCGGAGAGGACTTTGCAGGGAGCAGAATATGAACTGTATAAGACAAATGGAATAAAATGCCGGCCAGGTATGGATTATGTACTTCCAGAAGGGGTGAACAAAATTGTAACTGGAAAGGATGGTACCATTCTTCTGACAGAGATACCTCAGGGAGGTTACTATCTTCAGGAGACAAAGGCTCCGCAGGGGTATGGTCTTTCTGATGAAAAAATCAGATTTTCTATTACCAGAGAGAATGTGGATATCATTCAGGAGCTGACGGCGGAGGATCAGAGAAATCGGGCAGAGCTGAGAATCAACAAAAGGGTAAATACAGTATATGAGCCCTTTGGAAACCCTACGTTTATTTTTCGGATTGAAAAAAGGGATGGAGAAACAAACAGGGCAGTGGAAACATTGTATAAGACCATCACTCTTTCAAATGAAGAGCCTGTGGGAAGTGTACAGATATCAGCAGATCAGGGCTATGTATACGAAATTACAGAATTAAATGCAGGAAGATATCGTCTGAGCCAGATTATTCCAGATACGGAGCAGGTATCTGTCGTGGGGAAAACTGCAAGGGCAGATTTGACTACAGCGGATTACGGAGAGGTCACTTTTGTAAATGAAATGAAGCAGTATGAAAAGCTGTCGCACACAGCCAATGTGGAAAATATTATCAAGTCAGGCGTAAAGCTTACGGGAATTCGGGCAGAATATCATGGGCCAGATCCCATTGATGAGAATACGGAGGGCTATGATGCAGAGAAAAGGCAATATCTTATCAAGGATACAGATCTGACAGTTACTGCTTTCTATGATGATGGAACAGAAAAAATACTTCCTCAGGGAAGCTGGATTCTTGACAATCCGCTGGCAGACGGAAGCTCTGACAGCTATACGGGGCTTGTACGGTATCGGGAAAACGGAACGGAGAAAACAGCATCCTTTACTATTGGAATACGGCTTCCAAAACCCTGGAAGAAGTATCAGGTTGTTATGGAACTGAACGGAGGAACTATTGTAAGGGATGGAGATGAGACGAATACGGCGGTAGAGAGATGGGAGCGCTTGGTAAGAGAAGGAAGTATTCTGCCGGAACCGGAAAACAAGCCGAAAAAATCAGGATTCCGGTTTGCCGGATGGTATCAGGATCAGGCGCTTCAGGAAAAATATGATTTTTCAGAGCCGGTTGAAAAGGATATTTGCATTTATGCAAAATGGGAAGAAGCCTATGATGTAAAATATGCAGTGTCGATTTATGCAATCAATGATAAGGATGCAGATGGAACGGTAATCCCCATAACCTTCGGACCAGCAGGAGGAGATTTACGCAGTTCTTATGTCAAGCATATTCCGAAGAAAGGGGAATTGTGTATTCATGATCTGACCTGGAAGGAAATCATTGCTCAGGTAAGACAGGATCCTGCGGTTTTTTATACCTGTATGAAAAATGGCTGTACGCATTCAGTACTGATTCTTTTTACTGACGAGGACGGCAATGAAAGTCCCCTGAAAGGAGAAAGCAACAGCGGAAAAATGGATCAGGGAGATGGAGTGGGAAGTATGTTCTGGTCAATTGCCACTGGCTATAGACGATGGAATTACAAATATTCTGCTTATTTTGAAGAAAACTCTGATGAATACAAATACGGAACCAATAAGGGCGGATGGCCGGACAGCGCAATAAGAAATATGTTAAACGGAACAGTTACAGATAATATGGGAAATATTACGAATCAGAATCATGAGTTTGTACAGAAGCGGCTGCATGAATCAAACTGCCTGTTGTCATGCTTTCCAGAGGAACTTCAAAACGCCATTTGTCCTCGGGCAATAAAATCAGACACGGTTCATCATACGGGAATCCCGGAAAATGTGGCGGTTACGCGGGACAGACTGTGGCTTCCTGCATATAATGAATATTTTGCAGATGGTGAAAAGACGCCTTATTATCACAGACTGGAGGGCGAGCCGCTGGAGGGTCAGCGTCTCCGGAAAGTTAATTATAATACAGAAAACGCATATCTCTACGATGAAAGAGGGGGAAGCAGTTATACCTGGTTCCGATCGATATTTATGGGCGAGAACAAAGGAAGCTATGCTTTGACTCTGAGTAAGGGCGGCTGCATCGGCGCAGGAACAGGGAGTTCCTATGGGATTGCGCCCTGCTTCTGTATCCAATGAGAAATAGTAAAAGCTCAGACTTGATTTTCATGCAGATCTATTGTAGCATAGAATTCATGTAAATGATTCAGGATGGCGGGAGAACGGGCGGAAAAATCTGTATCAAGCTTGCTTGTAAGAGGATTTTCCAGCCAGATCTCACATCGGAGGAAGCTTCGATGCTTCTTGTTCGGCTTTGCCGGACAAGAAGATGCATGGCTGAATAGTTACAATTGATTACCCTGTCGAAGCATAGCGAAATTAGTCGCTCGATTGTATTTGATTTTCAGTTTTTCCAGGGGTAAAATAAGAATCAGGTCGAAAGG
>OJPI01000004.1_pt1 | contig 219395 bp, 220 predicted proteins | sample 1598461 | NCBI WGS metagenome assembly OJPI01 (sample SAMN03922483, study PRJEB24848) | human gut metagenome | isolation source: stool sample | host: Homo sapiens | place: Germany | collected 2011-05 | reverse complement strand
TTCCTGTGACTACGGATGTGCCTCGACCAACTCCTGCGGTATCTGCACCTCTTGTTCGGGCAACCCTGACTGCGACGTAGCCGACAAATCCTGCGATTACGGTTGTGCGGCGACCAATTCCTGTGGCAAGTGCACTTCCTGCAAGTCTTGTACTCCGTCGGCAAACGAGACCGGCTGTACCGACGGGACGGAGTCTTGTTCCGACGGCTGCGGCGGTACCAGACTGTGCTGTAAAGGGCACACTCATTCTTACTCTTGTCCGAGTGGGTACAGCAGCTCAAACTCTTGGGGAAGTTTGGCTCAGACCGCATCCAAGACCTGTTCTTGCGGGGCTGCTTCGGGAACCTGTTACAAAGCTCCGGCACACACCCACAGCTACAGCTGTCCGTCCGGATATCAGGAATCCAGTTGTTCCTCGTCTCAAGTTCAGACAGGAACAACCTCTAAAGTTTGCTCTTGTGGTGAAAAATCTGGTACCTGCTACACTTGTCGTGCTAAAACTTGCCGTGAGCAGGGCAAAAAAGACTGTAACGGCACTTGCATTGATAAGTCTAAATGCTGCGGCAGTGCTCCCTCAGACAGACCATACTGTGTTTCCGGTGACTGGAACGAATGCAGTCAAAGTGAACTGGACGACATGGACTATCATTATAATAAATGTCCAGGGAAAGTGCCTTACCCAGTCAAATGTGCCGGAAGAGAATATTTTTGCATGGTATGGTGCTGCCCTAACCCCGGCACTCAGTGTGCTACGGTTAAAACAACTGGAGGCTGTTTCGTTATGTATTAGCGACATTTTAACAGCGCGTGCAAAAACCCCGGACGGTTAAATCCGGGGTTTTCCTTATTATGAAAATTCGATGTTTTCAAGAATGCAGCGAAAACCGGCACGCTGGGGAGAACAGGCATATGCTCCGACTTTTACGGTATCCGCCTTTTCCAAAAAATGAAACAAGCGTATCTGCTGAAAGTTCTGACCGTCGACCGAATAAAAAATTATGAAATCTCCATTTTTGCGACGCAGCCGATACCAAAAATCGGCGTTGTAATCATATAACGGAGACACGGCCCAATCGGAGTGTCCGGCGTTGGTTACGACCGTTCCCAATTGGGGCTTATACAAATCGGGCGAAAGTACGCCGCCTTTTGCCCAATTCAGGTTATTAAGACGCACCATAACGCCGCATTGGGCAAAAGCCAGCGGCTCATCAGAATGCCATTTCAGCGTGAGGGTAAAATCTCCGGTTTTTTCCGTATAAAAAAAGTGTCCGTTATCCCGATGAAAATTATGAGCGGCGCTCTGCCAAAAATCCGTTTGCTCGGCAACTTCAACAATCATTCCCTCTTCGATAAACCGCACGTTATGCGGTTCATTATACCAGGTAAAGTCTCGAAGAGCGTCCAACAGCATTAAAAGCTCCTTACCTTTTCGTCAGGCATTGTCTGAAGAGCCTTTTCCAATTCGGCATTTGCCGTTTTGGGCGAGATAATCTTTAAGGTGATTATTTCATCGCCGGCCGTGCTTTTGGTTTTGATTCCCTTGCCTTTGAGGCGTAACTTTTCTCCGCTGGAAGCATAAGGAGGAATGTTTACAATCACATTTCCGGTGATTGTGGGCACCGTAACCTTGGCTCCCAGAACCGCCTCTTTCATCGTAATCGGCAGTTCCATCAAAATATTGGCTCCTTCAGCCGTAAAATAAGGGTGTCGGTCTACATTCAGAGTTATCATGACATCTCCCGCCGAACCCCCGTTCGGGCTTGGCTGCCCCAGGCCCTTTAACCGCAAAGTCTGGCCATCCGTCGTTCCGGCAGGTATTTTGACATTAATGTTTTTACCGTTGAGGTTAACCGTTTTTTCGTCGCCGCGAGCCGCCGACAAGAAATCCAGACGCATCGTATAGGCGATATCCTCGCCTTTGCGCGGCCGACGCGACGATGCTCCGCTAAATCCGGAAAATCCGCCGCGGCCGCCGGAAAACTGGGAAAAAATATCTTCTCCGAAAATTGAAGAAAAATCAAAGCCGGCACTGTCTCCGCTGCTGTATCCGCCCTGAAAAGGATTGCCGCCGTAACTGCCGTAGCCGCCGCCCATACCGGCTCCGAAGCCGGTCGGCTTTCCATCCGCGTCAATCTCGTTGTTGTCGTATTTTTTACGTTTTTCCTTATCGCCGAGAATATCATATGCGCAGGATATTTCTTTGAATTTCTCGGCGGCGCTTTTGTCGTCCTTGTTCAGGTCCGGATGATATTTGCGGGCCAGTTTGCGATAAGCGGACTTAATTTCCGCCTCGCCGGCATCTTTGTTTACACCTAAAATGTGATACAGATTTTTATTCATTACTTTTTGCTCTTATATAAAAATTCCCAATCTATATGCTATATAGGTAGAATTGGCATATATTGCAAGTTATCGAAAGCTGCCTTCGGAAACTTTCCGGCATACGAAGGTCGCGCGGCGGGAATTGTTGCGGTGTAACGTTATTTCATACAAAGAAGCCTGCTTTTGACCGCGATCGTAACAATACTGGGCGGCAACGGCAGCTATTTCGTCAACCCGGATATTTTTATATTCATAAGTCACATATTTGGGAGATTTGCTGACGACGGTTACATTACGGGCTATACGGTTATAGTCAGGATTAAAAACCAACTCCTCTTCGGGATAAGAATTGGTACAGGCACTTAACGCCGCAACTGTCAACAGAGCAAACAATCGTAATTTCATGAATCCAAGGTCCTGACTTTTTTTACTTTTATCGGTTTAACGGGTTGGGCTTCAGCATTTTCAAGCTCGACTACCTCCGGTAAGCCTACGTCTTTATAAGTTCCGTCGGCAACCTTTATCTGGCGAACCTTGGCTCGCATTACCTCAAGGCGGCGGGCGGCGGCGGTGTAATCGTATTCCATGAGAAAGCCCTCTTAAATTTAAAATCTATGGTTGATATATACCACTTTTTTATTAAACAATACTTAATTGAGTTCGCGATAAATATCGCGGCCGGCCTTTATCAAAATATCATAAACCCGGCGGTTGGTCGCATTTTTGCTCCGGGTGTTCTGGAGTTTGTCAAGCATACGGGTCAGCTTTTGGTTAAACCATTTGTCTTCGCGGAGCTTTTCAATGTTGCGGATATTTTCCTCGTCATCAATTTTATAGTTCAGCACCGCGCGAAGCGTAGCGATATACTGGGCATCCTGCGTAGCGGCAAACTGAGCCGACGCCGGCACCGCCATAAAAAAGCTAAACAAAGCCAGAACAAATGCCAGTTTCATCTTATGCTCCTCCCTAAATAAATTATTGTTTTAATGTCGATAAATAATATACTACAAATATTCGAATCGGTTGACTATGGATTTTTGAAAGTTATCAGACATGAAAAAAACAATATGGGCGCTTTTTGACGACCGCGTCGGAAGCGTTAATCAGGCCAAAGGGATTATTCAGGCGCTGGGCGACGAGTATGATGTCACGTACAAGCATATTACCTATAATCGCTGGGCCAGCCTACCCAATTGTCTGCTCGGGGCAAGCACAGCCGGAATCAGCAAAGACTGCCCTGTTGACTTGTCTCAGCCCTACCCTGACATCATCTTATCGGTCAGCCGCCGGACAACCCCGATTGCCCGCTATTTGAAAAGAAAATCTCAGGGGAAGAGCAAAATTGTTCAGTTAATGTATCCCGGAAACTGCGGAATTAAAGAACTGGACTTGATAATCGCCTCCCAGCACGATGCTGCCAAGTGCAAAAACGGCAATATTTTTCTGATTACCGGATGTCCGCATCGCATTACCCCAAAAGAGCTGGAGCTTACAGCCGAAAAATGGAAAGAGGCCTTTACCGGCCTGCCGGCACCCCGCACAGCCGTCATTATCGGGGGCGCCATCAAGGGCAAGCCGTTCAGCGAAGAAAACGCCCGCAATCTGGGACTGGCTGTTAAGACGCTTTACGAAAAGACAGGCGGTTCACTGCTGATAACCACTTCGCGCAGAACCGGCAGCACGGCCGAAGCCCTTATAAAAGAACAGGTGAAAGACATTCCGGCCTATACGTATTGGTGGGGGGAAGAAAAAGAAAATCCGCTGATGGCTTTCCTGGCTTTGAGCGACCGGATTGTGGTTACCGGAGACTCGGTTTCGATGTGCAGCGAAGCCTGCGGAACCGGAAAACCGGTTTTGGTCTTTTGCGGACGCAACTGGCTGACGCCCAAACACTACCGCTTTGTCAATTCACTGTACGAGGGAGGGTTTGCCACTGCTCTGGAGGACGAAAAAGCTTTAGCCTTTACGCCGCGGAACAGACTTGATCCCGCCTCTGAAGCCGCTGAAAAAATAAAAGAACTGTTTTAGAACTCCGGTACAAAAAACGAGGGCCGTTCGGGAGTACGCGGCTTATCATCGACAAGGAGCTCTTTACGCGTTGCAACGACTTTTTGAAACATCCGGCCAAAATAAGTGCTTTTTCGCCAGACAAAATCCATACGGTTTTCGGCAAAGGTGTCAATATCCCGGTCCCACAGCTTTTCAACAAAGGGATGGTAAAGACGGTTGTACATCCGTACCAGATAGCGTAAAGGGTGGTAACGCTCCGGATTATGATAATCGATAAAAATAACGCTGCCGCCGTCTTTGACAGCCCGCATTGCAGCATTTATCACTTTTGCCTTGGTTATGTTGGGAAGCTCGCTCAACAGCAAAAACAAAATAACAACGTCATAAGGCGCATCGGTTTTGAACTCTGCGGCATCCTGACAATGAAAATGCATACCGGGGTACATATCGCCATATTTTTCAAGACAGCGGTCAACCTGATGCTGGTTAATGTCAATAACGTCAAAGCAGCCGTAAGCCCCTACCCGTTGGGCTATCTGGTCCAGTTCATTTCCAAAAGTTGCTCCCATCTGCAAAACCCGCTGGTTCATCTTTACTTCGCGCACTGCGGCATTAACCAGATTCTGGTATTGGAAAAGACTGCGCAACTGCACGCTCCATTTATGGTCGCGAAGATTGCTCTTATCCATGTCATTATAAACATCGCCGTACAAAAAATCGATATAGGCGGGCAGCTTTGGCGCCAGTTTGTCAGTTATCTGTTCTGTCATTTTCATCATCCATTTTAGCAAAGTAGGGAATAATCTCCCGGACACTATTATGATAGCATTGGCGGCACTGTTCAACGGCCTCATCCAATTTATCCAGACGCCGGCTCAAAATATGCTCTTCAAGCGAGGCGCAAAGGGCGGAGAACTCGTCCATACCAAAGATTTGGCTGCTGGATTTCCAGCTGTGAAAGATTAAACGACGCCCTTCCAAATCTCCGGTCTCAATTTCCTTCCAGGAAAAAGTCCCCTGTTTAACAAATTCGCACCACAGTCCGTGCATCTTGACCAAACCGAAGATACGGGCATATTCGTTAAGATGCCGCCAGTTTACAAGTTTAACCATGTTCTTTGATGACTCCCAAATGAGTAGCTTCGACGACGGCTCCGGTTCGGTTGTATACATTCAGTATTTTCAAAATTGCCGTCACATGGAGTTTGACGGTTCCCTCCGTCAGCCCCAATTCATAAGCTATCTGCTTATTGGACTTTCCCTGAGAGATAAGCCGCAAGACGTCAATCTGACGGGGAGACAGGTTGCGGGCTTTTTCCTTAGCCGTTTGCGCCGGAGAAAGGGTCTCCACATTTTTGAGCATATCAAAGTCATTTTCCTCGGTTTGTTGCAGCAGCTCCGGCGGAATATACACACCACCGGACAAAACAAGGTTAACGGCACTGATGATGACGGCATTCGAAGACGTTTTGGGAATATAGCCGGCAGCTCCGAGTTCAATCGTCTTTTGCACAATCTCTTTATCAAAAACAGCCGACAAAATGATAATCGGCGTATCCGGCAAGATTTCGTGAATTTTACGAATGGCATCCAGCCACTTGGCTCCCGGCATTGCCAAATCGGTCAAAACCAGTGAAAAATCCCGCTGCTCGGAAATTGCATCAAAAACTTCCAGATAATTTTTGGCAAAAACCAATTCCACGGCGGGATCAAAATCATGCAAAATCAGTTCCAGCCCTTTAAGAAACAACTCGTGATCGTCAGCTACCAAAATTTTCAAATCTAATCTCCCGTTTAATTACTGCCAATCGCCGGCAACAGACTGCCATACGGAAAGCGCCGCGGCTACCGCGGTTTCCGCCCGAAGGATTCTCGGCCCCAAAGACACTGCGCGAGCATAGGGAAGACTGCGCAGCAATTCCAGTTCAGACGGAGAAAAACCGCCCTCAGGCCCCACAAGCAGTGCTGCCGGGCAACCTTTCCGCTCATCAAAAGCCCTAACGGCGGAAACGCCGGTTCCGGTTTCATCCATAAAAAACAAAGTGCGCCCGCAATCCCAATGCGCCAGTATTTCCGCAAGCGGCGCCGCAGGTGCAATTTCCGGCAAATCAACACGGCGACACTGTTCAGCTGCTTCAACGGCCTGCGCCTGATAGCGTTCGCCGCGAATTTTATCAACAACGGTTCGCTCGGTTATGACCGGCTGCAGCAGACGGCACCCCAATTCAACGGATTTTTCAACGATAAAATCGGTTTTGTCTTTTTTTACCGGAGCGAACAAAACCCAGATGTCGGGAACCGGAATATATTTTCGGTTCTGTTGCAGGACAAGTACTTCGGTTTGTTTTTTGTGCGCTTTTTCAATCCGACAGTCAAACTCACCGGCCGCATTGTTGAAACAGGCGATAACTTCGCCGGCGCCAAGGCGCATAACGTTGCATAAATAATGCGAAGCCTCTTCCGGCAAAGTTATCCGGGAAGACGGCTCCAAAACGGCGTTAACGAAAAGGCGGATTTTATTTTTGCTCTTTATGCTCATGGCGTTACTTTTACTCTTAAAATTCGGCTTTGTACAGCTTTATGAGTATTTTCCGTCGGCAGCATATTATCCAGATACAGCTTTGTCAGTCCAACGGAAGCTCCCTGAAATTCAAGCACCCGTAAACCGCCGCTCTTATGAGAACTCAAAGGTTTGAGAATATTCTCATTTGTGTTGATATGCCAAGATGACCGCTCTTCTTCAGGAAGTGTAATGACCAAAGTGTAACCGTTGGGAATTTTGACGTTCAAATATGTCAGACTTGTCAAATCGACTTCCAAAATATTCTGCAATTCCGGCAGCAGATGTTTGGCAATGGCCTTGTTGTCAACGGCATCCTCAAAAGAACGATGCTCGGAAGAAAAGGAAGAATCGGAGCCCGACGGCGAAACAGGTATTGAAACGCTTGAAGCGGCAGGGGCGGAAGACGGAGACGAAACCGCCGGTGTGCCGTCCCGTGCATAATTGTTATAAGACAAGGCGGTTCTGCCGTCCTGCACCACAAAGGAATTGGCCGTACCGACACCTAAAAACAGCAGCAGCATCAGAGAAATGAAGGGTAAATATCTGGTCATTGGTCCAATCCTTTTACAACATTCTTCTGTATAAATCAGAAATAGTAATACCCTAAGTTTAGTTTATAAGATAATTTACCAGATATAAAGTAAACTTTTTGTTACAAATTATAAATTTTGTTGGAATTTGAAATGATTGTTACGATTGACGGGCCGGCAGCAGCCGGCAAGGGAACGCTTGCGGCCAGACTGGCAGAAAAATACAAACTAGCCTATTTTGACACCGGAATGGTTTATCGCGCCGTCGGGCTGGAAATGTTTTTGAACGGAGAAGACGTTACCGACGAAGTTCAGGCGGAAAAAACGGCCAAAGAATTAACTTTTCAAAAAATGACGGCATTGGCAAAGCATCCCGAATTCCGCGGCGCCGTCGGCGGAAAAAATGCGTCGATTGTTTCGGCTCACCCCAAGGTACGCCAAGCTTTGCTTAAAATGCAGCAGGACTTTGCCAAGAATCCGGTTTTTGCAGACGGCAGCAAAGCGGAAGGTGCAATTTACGACGGCAGAGACACCGGTACGGTCGTTTGTCCCGATGCTACCGTCAAACTGTTTGTTACGGCCTCCAGCGAAGTTCGGGCCCGGCGCCGCTATAAAGAATTTTTAAGCAAAGGAATCGCTGCAAATTACGAAACCGTTTTGGAAGACATTAAGAACCGTGACATGCGGGATTCCCAACGGGCGGCGGCCCCGATGAAGCCGGCCGAAGACGCGGTTATTTTCGACACTTCAGACCTCAGCATCGACGAAGTCTTTAAAAAAGCCTGCGAAATTATCGATTCAAAGCAATAAAGTTCTTGAAAAATAAATATTTACGTGTATAAATTTAAGCACTTTAGGCGATATGGTGCGATATTGCCATAGTTTTAGCTGTAACTTCGCACAAGTCCGCTTTAATTTTTTATTGAAAAGCCGGCATTTTATTGAAATTTTATTTAATGACAAATACAGAAATTCAAATTCCCGAAATGACTGAAAACTTTGAAGCTTTGCTGAACGAACAGTTCGGCGACAAAGGCATCACCGGTTCAGTCGTTAAAGGTACCATTATCAGAGTAACTCCGGATTTTGCCATCGTTGACGTTGGTTTGAAATCTGAAGGCCGTATTCCCTTGCGTGAGTTTGGCCAAAACGCAGAGCTCAAAGCCGGCGACCAGGTTGAAGTTTATGTTGACCGTTATGAAGACAAAGACGGCAACATTGTTCTCTCCCGCGAAAAAGCACGCCGCGAAGAAGCTTGGCAGGATCTTGAGAAATGCCTCAACTCCGGCGAAAGAGTCAACGGCGTTATCTTCGGACGCGTTAAAGGCGGCTTTACCGTTGACCTTAACGGCGCTATTGCATTCCTGCCGGGTTCTCAGATTGACATTCGTCCGATCCGCGACATTACTCCGCTGATGGGCATTACACAGCCGTTCCAGATTTTGAAAATGGACAAGGTCAGAGGCAACATCGTTGTTTCCCGCCGCGTTGTTCTGGAAGAAACCCGTGCCGAAGCCCGTGCCGAATTAATCAATGACCTGAAAGAAGGTTCCGTTCTCGAGGGCGTGGTTAAAAACATTACCGATTACGGTGCATTTATTGACCTCGGCGGTGTTGACGGCCTGTTGCACGTTACCGACATTTCTTGGAAACGCATCAATCATCCGGCAGAAGTTTTGTCTGTCGGCCAGACTGTTAAAGTTCAGGTTATCAAGTTCAACGAAGACAACCAGAGAATTTCTTTGGGTATGAAACAGCTTGAATCCGACCCATGGCAAAACGTTGCCGACAAATACAAAGTCGGTGAAGTTTACACCGGAAAAGTAACCAACATCACTGATTATGGTGCCTTTGTAGAACTCGAAGACGGTATTGAAGGTTTGGTTCACGTTTCAGAAATGAGCTGGACCCGCAAAAACGTACACCCGGGTAAAATCGTTTCTACCTCTCAGGAAGTTGAAGTTAAAGTTCTGGAAGTTGATGCCGACAAACGCCGCATCAGCCTCGGCATTAAACAATGCACACCGAATCCCTGGGCTGCTTATGTTGAAGAGCATCCGGTCGGTTCCGTTATCGAAGGCAAGATCAAGAACATCACCGAATTCGGTTTGTTTGTCGGTCTGAGCGATGAAATCGACGGTATGATTCACCTGTCTGACATTTCTTGGGACAAAGCCGGTGAAGAAGCCGTTAAAGACTACACCAAAGGTCAGGATATCCAGGCCAAGATTATCGACGTTGACGTTGAAAAAGAGCGCATCAGCCTCGGCATTAAACAGTTGACCGAAAATACTCTGGCTACCGCTTTGGACGGACTGAAGAAAGGCGACGTTGTCAAAGCTACCGTTACCGGTATCGAAGACAAAGCCGTCAATGTTGAAGTTAACGGTATTGCCGCTTCCATCAAGAGAACAGACCTGTCTAAAGACAAGGCTGCACAGAACCCGGAAAACTACAAAGAGGGTGACGTTATCGAAGCTAAGGTTACTTCTGTTGACAAGAAAAACAACAAAATCGGCCTGTCGGTAAAAGCATTGGAAATTGAAGAAGAAAAGAAAGCTTTGGAAGAATATTCCTCCAACAGCAGCGAAGGTTCTTCTTCTCTCGGAGACGCTTTATCCGAAGCTTTGAAAAAGAACGCTTAATCCATATTAAGCACGCTCAAACAAAAACCTCTCTGATCACTCAGAGAGGTTTTTTAATGAACAAAAAGTATCGGTCAGGAACCACGGACCCAACCGGAAAAAGTGCCAAAATTACAACAGGCGCACCAAGCAACGACATTCCATATCATTCGACACAGCAGGCAGCCTATTGCCAAATTCATCGGAATATCATACCATTGATTAAAAAGCGGTACCAGGTTTATATCGTTATAAAAAACGACAACAGTACCGACAACTGCCAAACAGCGGATTATTATCAAATTACGGCGGCGGCTTCGCTCCGGCGAATTAAAAGCCAGCAACAATGCACTGCAAACCACAAAATAAAGCAAAACCGTGCCCGGACTATTCCAAACCTGCGCCCATAAACGACTGAGATAGAAAGAGACCCAATCGTAAATTAAACTAAACGGATTCATATTCTAATTTTTTAATTGTTTTCATCATAATATCAAAAGGCTGTTAACACTCTACCATAAAAATGAGGAGAGTCAATTGACAATAGTCAAATTTTGCCAAAAACGATTGACTGGGATACAAAATCTTATATAATCATCATATTCAAAAGAGATTATTGTGCCTATTGTTAATGTTAAAAATTTTTGATTATGAGAAAAAAATTTAAAAACTATTCTGATTTTATAGAATATTTCAGAAGTTTCGAAATTGACAAGCTCGAAAAAAGCGAAGATATCTTTTTCGTATATGGCATTATGAAAGACTTGTTGTTGAATTATGAACTTCCTTTTGAAGACCGGGAGTTAATATCCGGTATTGTCACCAAGCTGGAAGCCCGCTTCAAAGAACTAAACATCTTTATCTTACAGGAAGATAACCTGGAAGAGGCTCTGACTGAACTGCGAATGCACCTTTCCGATGAAGACATTGCCCAGATTATTCTTATCAATGACTATATCGAAAATATGAGCAACAGCAGTCTTGACGTACTCTACCACTTTTGCTGCAACAGTCAGTTTGATGCCGAAGACGACAACAGTTTTCTTACACAGCTGTTTGACGCCGTTTGCGAATTGCGCTACACAAGGAACCCCAATTCTCAAAACCTGAACTGAAAGGTTACGGTTTTTTTAGAATTTAGAATCAAATGTTCGCGCTCAATCTCTGTAACAAAAAGCCCCTTGATAACTGGCAGATTATCAAGGGGACTTTTTTTACTTACCAAAGTTATGTGTTTTTATTTAACGAAGATTTGAACTTCCGAAGAAGTTACATCTCCGCTGGTCTTGGCAGAAAGGTTAATTTTTTCAGCGCCGACACCCATTTCAATCATATCCTGAAAGATTTGGGTTGCATTGTTCTTGGCGGCTGCGGCAGAAAGCTGGCTGCCTTTGGCAGGGCTTACGGCGACAACGTCAAACATAACGCCGGGTTTTTTAGAAACAGCACTGCTAACCGCGCGCTTCAATCCGTCTTTATATTTGACGTTAGATTTGTTAAACTTGGCCACAAACAAGGGCTTGCCGGAGATTCCCGCTTTGGAACCGGAGAAAGACACCGCTGAATTTTTAACCGGCGTCAGAGGGGCGTTATCAACGCCATAGCTTCCGGCTTTGATTGCAGAGCTCAAATCTACAATATAGTTTTTGGCCGTTTCAATATACTGCTGCTGACGGGAAATATCGCTGTTGATTTCGGTTAACAGGCTGTTAATCAGAATTGAAGTCTGGGTTGCCTCGTTTTCCAAAATACGCAGTTGGCGGTGGTCTTCATCGACGGCGCCGGAAATACCGTAAGCGGCTTTGATGGAATCTGCAAGATATGTGGTGTTGGCGGCATCAGACTGAACGCGGGTCGACAACTGGCTTAAAGCAATAGTGTTGGCATTCATCGTCTGAATGTTGCTCTGGGCATTTTGCAACATACCAAACATCTGGGGATTTCCCGGTGTGGTACCAACCTGCAGTTTGGCCTCAATCATGCCGATTACTTTATGATACTGAAGCGCATTGTTAATGACAGAACCGCGAATCTGCTGGAGCTGTGCGTTGTTGTTACGGATAGACGCCTGCAACTGGGCCAATTCGCTGCGGAAAGTGGCGACTTTCTGGCCAACAAAGGTGCCGGTGTTGCCGCCTTCAGAAATTTCTAAGGGTTCAAAATTGGTTGAGCCTAAGGCCGGAACCGCCTCATCGGAAAAACCGCCGTCTCCGGCTGCCATTTCTTCCTGAGCGTCAGAACCGAAAAGCGAAGGAAACAATGCATCAGAAGAATATGTGCATCCGCTGATGAGAAACATTGAAACCGCCGACAAATACATTTTGAGAGCTGATTTTGTCATTGAATAAAGCACCTTATTAAAAAAATACATACACTTAGTTTTTTACACCATTCACTTTTATTGTAAAGTAAATTCTGTAAAAAACCGGCGTACAAACAACATTTAGTTTTATAGAAAACCTCGTTGGAACAACTTTACCCCGGAATAGATTAAAATTCTTTTAAATTATTTGAAAAAATTGCTTGCAATTAAAATTTAAAAGCTGTAATAAAGGTTCTGTTGTCAAAACAGATGCACCCGTAGCTCAATTGGATAGAGCATCTGACTACGGATCAGAAGGTTGTGAGTTCGAATCCCGCCGGGTGCGCCATTAAACCAAAACCCCTCGTTATGAGGGGTTTTGGTTTAATGGCAACAAAAGTCCCTCCTCCAAAATCACATTAACACAAACCGAACAAGCATCGACACTGGGTATGGATAAATAACATATTATGTTTCGGCGCCGAAAGCCTGTCCTGTTTTGATTTGACAAAAATTTGGATTATGCTAGATTACAAACGCTAAAAAAATTTTTATTAAATAATCTTAACTTTACAAAAATGGAAAAAATTAAAATCGGTTTTGCGGGTCTGGGAGACCATGCATTACAGTTTCATCTGAAACCTTTGCTGAAAATAGAATATGTTGAATTTGCAGGAGCCTTTGAGCCAGACATTCAAGCTTTTGAACGTGTTGAAAAGAATTACGGCATCAGCCTGAAGCCTTTTGCACGTTTTGAAGACATGCTCAGCGCATCAGACGCAGTCATTATCTGCTCTCCGGACAAATATCATATTCAGCAGCTTAGAATCGCGGTAGAAAGCGGTAAGCATATTTTGTGCGAAAAGCCGCTGGCAGCAACAGAGCATGAAGTTGTCCTGCTGAAAGCCTGTCTTGATTTGGCAGAACAAAAACAGCTCGTCATCACCGGCTGTCATCCCCGCCGGTTTGACCCTCCCTACACGGAGCTGAAATACGCGCTGCCGGAGTTACAGGACAAATTCGGCAAAGTCATCGGCATTGATTTTGACTTCAGCCATTACCGTTTGCCGAAAGACACGGCGGATCTGCCTGACAACAATTTGCTGCAGAAACATATCGGCGATGAAATCGACTGCGTAAACTTTTTATTTGGCCTGGATTCATTCAAAGTTTATAAACTGATTGACGAATTTGACCGCTATGAAGTTACAGGCATCAGAGACGACGGCCTTACCTTTCGTTTTCGCGGAACCTGCCGGCTGAATTCCCGTACATCTCCGGAAATGATTGAACTTCGTTTTGAAAAAGGCACGGTTTCCGTCAACACTTATCAAAACGGTCTAAACGCCGTTTACAACCATGAATATCCGGTAAAAACCCCGAGATACTTTTCGGTTAGCAACAACGGCAAGAGTTTTGAGGCCATCAATAGAAACTTTATTGATGCAATCCGAGGCAAAGCCAAGAATTATCTGACCGCCAACGAATTGCTGATTACCACGATGACATCGACAGCGCTTAGATATGAAAACAAATTCCGTTTTTAACCCTGAATTTAATTCAAAAAAAGAGGCAATTATTAAAATTGCCTCTTTTTTTACAATTTTCCCGACACTATCGGCCGGCAGGGAGGATAAATGTCGTTATTGACTTCAAGATAGCCCTCTGCGCCGCGATTTTGGAAAACGATGTGCCCGGTGATGTCTTCGTAACGGGTTCCTGAAAAACCCTTCACCTTATGCAAAACCAGGCGATGTTCTCCATGCGTCAGCACGATAAACCCGTCATTTTGGTATTTTACGCGAACAAGTTCAGTACCGCACTGATATGACGCGACAGATTTGGTTTCGCTGGGATTTGCGCAAGCCGCGGCCAGAAGACTCAGACCCGCCAAAAAAAATATTTTCATCACTCACCTCATTCTTTTAAGTTCTGATGTAATCTGCGGCATAAAAAAATCAAGGCATATTTTTATAACTTGCTTTTTTGTCAAAAATCGGCTAAATTAAATCCATTACGAAAAAATTATTGTATAACCCAATTAATATAAAAAAATTATGGAAAAAGTAAAAATCGGCCTCATCGGCCTTAGTGACACCGCCATTGAAAATCATATCAAACCGTTGTTAAAACTCGACGGCGTATTTTTAAGCGGCGGATATGACACTGATTTGGATGCATTTAGCCGCGTTGAACAAGAAACCGGATTGAAACTTCAGGTTTTCGGAGACGTTACCGACCTGGTGCGTGCCAGCGATGCCCTGATAATCAGCACCCCTGCCGATGACCATGGCATAAATCTGTTCGGCTGCCTGATACACCGTAAACATGTCCTGTGCCAACCGCCCCTCTGCAAAAAAAGCGAGATAGACAATCTGAAAGACACTTTCAGTTTAGCTAACTCGGCAAAACTGCAGATTTCGACATATTATCCGCGGCGGTTTGACCCTTTATACGTATGGTTGAAGCAGCAACTGCCCGACCTGACGAAGAAATACGGCAAAGCCGTCAGTTTGAATACGGACTTTTCCTACCCGGAAAAGAGAGCCAGCAAAAAAAACAATCTGCTCGGCAAGTATTATGACCAGGATGCCGACTATCTGAATTTTTTGTTCGGAGGCGGAATACAGCAAACCGTTTATAAAATCGAAAATTCCGGCACCCATTATGAAATCGCCGGAAAACGAGAGGACGGCATTTGTTTCCGTTTTCAGGGTTCTTGCGCCTTGGGCGAGGAAAAACCTTATGAGAACGTCGAGCTGCGATTGGAACGGGCAACCGTTTACCTTTACTGCGGCCTGGGTGCGGACAAAGGGTTCATTATGGAACATGCAACAGCAGAAATGCTGCCGATAAAGCTTAACACCGAAATTTATTCGGAAGAAGTGATTGCCCAACAGATAAATCAGAATTTTGTTGACGCTATCCGCGGCGAAGCTCCCTGTTACATAAACTGGAAAGAATTGCTGCAAAACTACTGTTATTAAGCAGTCAATAAAAATAAAGGCAAACCGGTCCGGGTTTGCCTTTATTTTTTTATGCAACAAACAAATCTTTGATTTTATCAAAAAAGCTTTTCGCTTCCGGCTGGCAGGTATCGTCTTTGCTGACGGAGCGAAATTCTTCAAGCAATTCTTTCTGCCGAGCGGAAAGATTAACCGGAGTTTCTACCCGCAGTTTGACGAACAAATCTCCGCGGCGGGACGAACGCATCATGGTCATTCCCTGATTTTTGACCTTGACAACCTGATCGCTTTGAGAACCTGCGGCTATATCAAGCTCGATTTTTTCTCCGTCAATGGAGGGTATCTCCACTTTGCCTCCCAAGGCCGCACAACACATGGATATCGGCACACGGGTATAGAGGTTGGCTCCCTCGCGGGTATAAAGCTTGTGTGATTTTATGCTGACAAAAACATACAGGTCTCCGTTTTCACCACCGCGGGAACCGGCTTCTCCGGCTCCGGCAATACGCATCCGGGTATCATCCTCAATTCCCGCCGGGATTTTAACTTTAATCGTCTTTTCCTGATTAAGGACGCCGGCCCCCTTACAATCGGGACAGGCCTCTTTGACCATGCGGCCGGTACCGTGACAATGCGGACAAGCCTGTTCAACCACGAAGAAACCTTTTTGCATCCGAATTTTTCCGCTGCCGCGACATTCGGAACACACCGGCGCTTCTTTGCCGTCTTTGGTTCCGTGGCCATGACATTTTTCGCAAGTGACGGTGGAGGGAATCTTTATTTCTTTTTCGACGCCGCTGAAAGCTTCTTCCAAAGTTATTTCCAAATTATAGCGAACGTCTGCTCCGCGCTGAGCATAACTCTGACGGCGGCCGCCGCCCATGAATTCTGAAAAAACTTCCGAAAAAATGTCTGAAAATCCGCCGGAACCGAAATTAAACTCAAATCCGCCGAAGGGATTGCCACCGTTGCCGCCCATACCGCCGGCAAAAGCCTGCTTGCCGTAGCGGTCATAAGCCGCCCGTTTTTGTTCGTCTTTCAGAACTTCGTATGCTTCGTTGATTTCCTTAAATTTGGTTTCAGCTTCCTTATCGCCGGGGTTACGGTCTGGATGGTATTTCATGGCCAGACGACGATAGGATTTTTTGATTTCGTCACCGCCGGCATCCCTGCTGACTTCCAGCAATTCGTAATAGTCATTTTCTTCACTCATAATTTTGCGCTTTTTATTATTCCGATTAACTTAAGTTACATTGTATTTAGGGAGTTATCTCAGTAAAGTCAAGTTATTAATAAGTTAAACCGGCAGCCGCAAGAAATAATTTTAAAAAAGTTGCAAAAGTTTTGTTGACAGCCCCAAAAAATTTTTATATATAGTCGACCCGTTGCCTGTCAAAAACCGGCAGGCGGCAAATCTTAATCTAATCATGTAGACTCCCTAAATCCCTGTTGGACAGTTCTCCTCCGGGGATTTTCTTTATGATGCGCCACGCGGCAAAAAAAGCGCCGCAGCGTTTCTTTATTTATTAAAAGAGCATTTTAACGAATCTTAAACCAGTGGCATATCATAATATGTTATTATTCCGATTAAACAGGAGCAGGGTCATTAATGCTTAATCTCAAACATATAGCCGTCAGTTCCTTTAACGAAAACCTGGCTTACATCCACCGCGACTGCGTCGCTTACAAAGTGGACGACATCAAAACCCTTACCAAGGTGGAAATTCACGGCGGGGTCAAACCCATTTTTGCCTTTTTACAAATTGTGGATGACGCCAAACTGGTCAAACCAAATGAACTGGGACTGAATACCGAGGCTTTTGAGCTGATTAACCTTCCCGAAGGAGCCAACATTTCGCTTACGCTGTCTCCTCCTCCGCCCAGTTTGGTCTCGATTAAGCGCAAAATTGCCGGAAACATTCTGAGCGCCGGGGAATATGCCGCCATTATCAACGATATTGCGGCTAAACGATATTCCAATATGGACATTGCCTCGTTTTTAGTGGCATCCGGCTCCTTTATGACGGCTTCCGAGGTTTTGGCGATGACCGAAGCCCTTATCGGAGATAACACCATTCGCTGGGACAACGAAGGAATTGTGGTTGACCATCATTGCTTCGGCGGCGTTCCCGGAAATAAAACCGACATTATAATTACGGCTATTGTGGCCGCCTATGGCTTGCCGATGCCGAAAACGGCTTCCCGCTCACTGACGTCCTGCGCCGGCGTTGCCGATACCATGAGTGTTTTGGCCAATGTGGATTTGGATGAGGAAACACTGCGCACGCTGGTTAAAGAAAACCGGGGCGCAATCGCCTGTTATAACTCGCTGCCGATTGCCGAAGCAAACAAAATCGTTTCTGGGGTTGAACGCCATCTGGGCATTACCCAACAACAGCATTTGGCAGCATCAATCCTTGCCATTAAACTGGCGGCTGGCGTTACTCATCTGGTTTTGGACATTCCCGTGGGACCGAGCTCGCGCGTTAAGTCAACCAATGAGGCAATGCGGCTGCGCAAACTTTGCGAATATGTCGGCGATATGCTGTCTTTGGAGATTGACGCCGTCATTACCGACGGAAGCGAACCCATCGGCAATGGCATCGGTGCCGTGCTTGAAGCTCGCGACGTTATGAAAATTCTGCGCAACAAAGAAGATGCCCCGCAGGACCTGCTGGAAAAGTCACTGTTTCTGGCCGGGCGTATTTTGGAGTTTGACCCCAAACTCCGCGGCGGACAAGGATATCACGTGGCTAAAGAAATTTTGACTTCCGGCCGGGCTCTGGAAGCAATGAACCGCATTATTTACGCCCAGGGCAAAGCACCGCAGCCGCAGCTGGGACATCTGACCAGAGACATTGTTTCGCAGGTAAGCGGCACGGTTGAAAACATAGACAATGCACGAATCAACAAAATAGGCGTTTTAGCCGGCGCCGCACAATATCCCGGAGCCGGGCTTGACCTTTTGAAAAAGGTCGGCGACCATGTCGAACAAGGCGAAACCCTTTATCGGATTCATGCCGTAAATTCGACGGATTTTGCATTTGCCAATTCGGTAGTCGACGGCTATACCGGCTATGAAGTCTCTTCGGCTGGCGGGCCCAAAGGGGGATATTAAGACGTTTTGGCAACAACCGGCTTATGATGAGAAAAGCCGTTGACAATCCAATCGGCATCAGTTACCGGCCGCGGACAACGTTATGACAAACCGGAAGCGGAAATCAGAAATATTGAACAACAGGAACGTTCCCGGCAAATTCTCGGTATTGACAAACAGCGTATTGCCAAAGTTTCAAGGCTTTCTGCCGCACAAATAAAAAACCTTGCCGGACGAAACCGCAGACGAGCGTAAAAAACAAGAACCACGTTAACAAGGGCAGATGCTTTAATGCTGTCTTTGTTTCTTTTTTATTATTTGCTGTGTGAGATTTCTTGAGGAATCTTTCACTTCATTATAAATTGACGAGATAAAAATCCTTCCCGTTTCTATCTCTTCTTGATTTTGTTTTAAGTAAATACCTATCTTATCAACAATATCACCGGGAAAGTCCATATTTTCCGCTCTCCGGAGTTTCTTTTGCGTAACAATATCATTATATTTTTGTGTTATTTCCGGACTAATAAAATCAACACCGACGGTTTTTTGAACGTCTTTAACAACTTTATCCGTAAGTTGTTTGTCTGCCTCACCATTTTCCTTAACAAAAAAGTCCTTTTCAAAGCCAAGAGGTAAATAACTGCCATCCTTTTCATCGTATAAAAAAGAACAATCATAAGTTTTTCCATCAGGGGCAGCCAGGTATAAGACATCATTATGTTGTTTCTTAATTTTTTCCGGAGAAGTATGCTGACGCACCACCTTAGATGAAATCATAAAATAGCCGTCTCCCAAATCAAATAAAATCTGGGATGCCGCGTGGTAATCTTTTGTTACGCCATGCTTGGTAAATGCCGTCGTTTGTTTGCCACTTTCAATGTATTTTTGAGTATATTGATTATTTATATGCTTAGTAATAACTTCCGTTTTATATTGGGTTTTTGACGTATCCGTTGTTTTGTTATTTTCTACGGCATTAGCACTTAAAGCATTTCCACCTAAGATCCCGCTCAAAGTCAAAGCCAATTTAAGCTTATGTAACTTATTTTTTAATTGCACTTTGTCCATAATTGCAGCTCCGTATAACTTTTGTGTTTTCAAACACTTAGAAACGTTCTTACATTAAAATATATCATATCGGGATGAAAATAACAATTAAATTGTCATTTTTCTGGTCAGAGCTCTTGCATCGCCGATTTTTACTCTCTATATAGATTAATAGAATAATTTTGATAAACAAAGGATGAAAATTATGAGCAATAAAGTAATTGGTATTGACTTGGGTACAACCAACTCCTGCTTCGCAGTTATGGAGGGCGGCGAGCCTAAAGTTTTGGAAAACTCCGAAGGTGCCCGCACAACACCTTCAATGGTTGCGTTTACAGATACTGAACGTTTGGTTGGTGCTGCGGCAAAACGGCAGGCGGTGACCAATCCGGAAAACACCCTGTTTGCCATCAAACGTTTAATCGGACGTCGTTTTGATTCTCCTGAAGTTGCCAAAGACAAGGCTTTGGTTCCGTTTAAAATCATTGACGGAGACAACGGTGACGCCTGGGTAGAAGTCAAAGGACAGAAATATGCTCCTTCGCAGATTTCCGCTATCGTTTTGCAAAAGATTAAAGAATATGCCGAGAGCTATTTGGGTGAGAAAATTGAAAAAGCCGTTATTACGGTTCCGGCATATTTTAACGACTCACAACGTCAGGCTACCAAAGATGCCGGTAAAATCGCCGGTTTGGAAGTATTGCGCATTATCAACGAACCGACTGCCGCAGCCCTGGCATACGGTATGGATAAAAAAGCCAACGGAACAATTGCCGTTTATGACCTCGGCGGCGGTACTTTCGATATTTCCATTTTGGAAATCGGCGACGGCGTATTTGAAGTAAAATCGACCAACGGCGATACTTTCCTCGGTGGTGAAGACTTTGACCAGCGTTTGGTTACTTATCTGACCGACGAATTCAAAAAAGAATCCGGCATTGACCTGAAAAACGACCGTTTGGCTTTGCAACGTCTGAAAGAAGCAGCAGAAAAGGCCAAAATAGAATTGTCTTCAGCAACCCAGACCGAAATCAACCTGCCGTTTATTACGGCAGATCAGACCGGTCCGAAACACTTAAACATTAAGCTGACCCGCGCCAAATTAGAGTCTATCGTCGAAGACTTGATTGAAAAGACGGTTGAGCCTTGCAAAAAAGCCATGGCCGATGCCGGCGTTAAACCCAGCGAAATCAGTGAAGTCATTTTGGTCGGCGGTATGACCCGTATGCCGAAAGTTCAGGAAAAAGTTAAAGAAATTTTCGGAAAAGAACCGCACAAAGGCGTTAACCCGGATGAAGTCGTTGCCGTCGGCGCTGCAATTCAGGGCGGTGTTTTGATGGGTGACGTTAAAGACGTTTTGTTGCTTGACGTAACTCCGTTGTCTTTGGGTATTGAAACCCTGGGCGGCGTCTTTACACGTTTGATTGACCGCAACACGACCATTCCGACCCGCAAGTCGCAGGTTTTCTCAACAGCCGAAGACGGTCAGACAGCCGTTACCATTCGCGTATTCCAGGGTGAACGCGAAATGGCTGCCGACAACAAGCTTTTGGGCCAGTTTGATTTGGTCGGTATTCCTCCTGCACCGCGCGGTATGCCGCAAATTGAGGTAACTTTCGATATTGACGCAAATGGTATCGTTAACGTTTCGGCAAAAGACAAAGCCACCAACAAAGAACAGGCCATCAGAATTCAGGCCAGCGGCGGTTTGTCTGACGCAGACATCGAAAAGATGGTTAAAGATGCAGAAGCCAATGCCGAAGCTGATAAAAAGAAAAAAGAATTGGTTGAAGCTAAAAACCAGGCAGAATCTTTGGTTCACGCCACCGAAAAAACGCTTAAGGAACATGGTGACAAGGTAAGCGCTGCAGAAAAGAGCAAAATTGAGGATGAATTAAAAGCCCTCAAGACAGCTATCGAGGCTGAAGACTTATCGGTTATAAAAGAAAAGACCGAAAGCCTGATGCAGGCTTCCTTGAAACTTGGCGAAGCGATGTATAAGTCGCAGGCTGACGCTTCCGCCGCGGCCGGTGCACAGCCGGGTGCCGACGCAGGAGCCTCCGCTGACCAGCCGGCCGGTGACGACAAGGTTGTCGATGCTGACTTTGAAGAAGTTAAATAAGTTAGTACTTGCCTCAAAAAACTCCCGCAAAATTGCGGGAGTTTTTTTATGGTTTATATACATATTTTTTTATGTCAAGGCTTATGCTGCCAAGAAAGCCGAAAAAACGCCGTTTGAAGAGTCAATGTCACTTGCTGCAGTTATGATGTCGTCCAAATCTTTTAATTGACTAGAGACCTAAAAAAAGCGCTTAAAAGCGCTTTTTTTATAAAACCTGTCTTATCTGTTTTCCAGCAGTTTAGTACTCAGCTGCGGTTTCCGATGGGTTAAAATGCTCAGTACTTTGACCAGCTCATCTTTAAGCTCCGGGCGACGGACAACGATATCAACCATACCGTGTTCTTTCAGATATTCGGCCCGCTGGAAACCCTCGGGAAGTTTTTCGCGAATGGTCTGCTCAATAACGCGAGCACCGGCAAAACCGATTACACAACCTTTTTCCGCAATATGGATATCGCCAAGCATAGCAAAAGAGGCTGATACACCGCCGGTAGTGGGATCCGTCAGAACAGAAATAAAAGGAAGGCCTTTTTCTTTGACCATATTGACCGCGGCGGTCGTGCGCGCCATTTGCATTAAGGACAAAATGCCTTCCTGCATACGGGCACCGCCGGAAGCGGAAATGGTAATCAGAGGATAGTTGCCGCGCATGGCTATTTCGCCAGCTTTAACAATACCCTCACCGACGGCCGTTCCCATAGAACCGCCCATAAAAGAAAAATCAAACGCTGCTACAACGCAGGTAATGCCGCCGATTTCGCCCTGGGCAACCTTAATGGCATCATCACTGCCGGTGGCCTTACGATAAGACTTCAGACGATCAGTATATTTTTTTGAATCTTTGAAGTTAAGCGGATCTTCCTGAAGTTTGGGCAAAGTGATTAATTTGTAGTCACCGTTATCAAACAACATTTCAAAACGTTTGTTCAGCGGCAGACGCAAATGATGGTCGCAGGAAGAGCAAATGAAATTGTTTTTTTCAAGCTCCTTTGTGAAAAGCATCTGGCCGCATTGAGGACACTTAGTCCAGAGATTGTCGGCAATCTCCTTAGTGGTAATTTTTTTGATTTTCGGACGTACGAAATCGGAAAGCCAGTTCATAGTTTATACCTTATCAAAGTTAATTTTGTTTTTTCGGTTCGACCGCAGGGGCAGAGGAACTTTCCTTTTTGCGAGAAAAAATTCCTTTCAGACGGGCACCTAAACCGGGTTTGGAAGTTTTGACCTCCTGTTCCTTGTAAGATTCAAGGTTCTCATGGAGGTTTTCCATTTCCTTAACCAATTTCTGCTGCTCTTTGCTGAGTTTTCTGTTCTGTTTGCGTTGAGAACGCAATGCTTTGCGTACCGGAGCATACGACATCCAAGAAAACAACTCGCCGAGAACGAAACCGAAAAAGATAAAAAAGACAATGGCAACGCTCAAAGAAACCGTGATTTCAATATAAAAAGGCCAAAGGTTAAACACGGCCAAGTCGTTATTTACAAAGGCAAAAACCAAAATAACCACCAGCAACGGCAAACCAATAAGCATTTTTATGAAACCCATGAGCGGCGCTCCTTTTTAATGATTAAAATTGTTATTATTTCTTATTTAATAACTCGAACAATTGTTTACCAGTCTTAAAGTGAGGAATATTGCGCTCTTCTACCTTAACCTGTTCGCCGGTACGGGGATTCTTGGCAATGCGCGGCGTACGGGTGCGTACGGAAAAAGCGCCAAAGCCGCGAAACTCGACACGGTCGCCGTTAGCCAGAGAGTTAGTAATCTTATCAAAGACTACGGCTACAATCCTCTCAACGTCTTTCAGCATCAGATGCGGGTTTTTGTTAGCAATACGTTCAATTAATTCTGATTTTGTCACTTTATTACCTCTTTTATTCTTATTTAATTCAAGTTTAAGTTATCCGTTTTTGTTTTAATTATCAATATCGCAAATTAAAAAAAAGCCAAAATTTAATTGTTTAGTTATCCATAGGGATTTTATTCGTCATTAGCCAAGTGGGCAACGGCAAGATGATTAGCCGCCTCTCCCAGCTCAATGTCTTCAATCCGCTGAATGCGTTTGCCGATTTTAGACGATGAAATACGGATATTGTCAACATCTTCATTGGCTTGTTTAAAGTGCTTGCTCAGGCTTTCGATACGGGAATCGAGACGCCCGATATCTTCAACCAAAGTTCCGACTTCCTTCTGGATTACACCGGCCTGTTCCCGCATTTTGGCATCTTTCAGCACGGCGCGAACAGTGTTCAGAGTCGCCATGAGAGTCGTCGGGGAAACAATCCAGACCTTGGAGCGGTATGAAACTTCCACCACGTCGGTGAAATTAGCATGCAATTCTGCATAAATGGCCTCACTGGGCAAAAACATCAATGCGGATTCCGCCGTTTCTCCGGGAATAATATACTTTTCCGAAATGTCTTTGATGTGTTTTAACACGGAAGCTCTGAAAAAACGTTCCGCCTCAAGCTTTTCCCGGTCTGACGCCGCCGCACGCAGAGCATGATAGCTCTCCAAAGGAAACTTGGCGTCTATGACAATGGTTCCCGGAGGGTTAGGCAGCCGGAGTACACAATCGGCACGCTTGGCATTGGACAGCACCATCTGAAACTCATATGCGTTGGGAGGCAGAATTGAGGTGACAAGATCGTTCAGCTGTATTTCGCCAAAGGCGCCGCGCGCCTGTTTGTTGGAAAGGACTTCCTGCAAGGACACAACCTGCTCCGACAGAGACGAAATTTTTTGCTGAGCAACGTCGATTTTAGCCAGGCGTTCCCGCAAATCGGTCAAGGTCTCGGTGGTTTTGGCCGTGGTCTGCTGCAAGCCTTCGCCTACGCTTTTGGTCACAGCGAGAAGTTTTTCATCCATAATCTTGAGAACCGCCATTTTTTGCTCGCTGATGGCCTGGGCAATCTTGTTCTGCTCCTGGGAGCTATGTTCGCTCAACTGGGACAACCGGCCGGCAAGTTCAGCCTGGCCGCGCAACAAAATGTCGCTGAAGGAGCTCAGCTCCCCGCGGTCCCGGCGAAAGAGCAGAACAGCAATGTTGGTGAGGAAGAGAATCCCCACCAGCACTACCAAAATCGCTTCAAAATTCGCGGTTATAAAATTACTTAGACTCTGCAAAATGACGTCCCATTCTTAAGAATTTTTCGGTGCGACGCTTTTTGAGCTCGTCCCCGCTTTGCGGCAAAAGCTCTTTAAGATGTTTCAAAATACTGTCGCCGACGCGCTCAATTGCGGCCTGCGGGTCACGGTGGGCACCGCCAAGAGGCTCGGCAATAATTTCGTCAATGACACCCAACTTGCGCAAATCCTGCGCAGTCAGCTTCAGGGCTTCCGTCGCTTCCTTAACCTTGTCGGCGGAACGCCAAAGAATAGACGCACAGCCTTCCGGCGAAATGACGGAATAAATCGAATGCTCCAACATCAGAACCCGGTTGGCCGTTGCAATGGCGATAGCACCGCCGGAACCGCCTTCGCCGATGACGACGGAGACAATCGGCGCTTTAATCTGAAGGCACTTTTGGATAGAAGACGCAATTGCCTCGGCCTGTCCGCGGGCCTCGGCCTCAACACCGGGGAAAGCGCCGGATGTGTCAACAAAACAAATAACCGGCATATTAAACTTGTCTGCCAGATCCATAAGGCGCTGCGCTTTGCGATAGCCTTCGGGCTTAGCCATTCCGAAATTATATTTGACGCGGGATTCAATATCGTGGCCCTTTTCCTGTCCGAGCACAACGACAGAAATATTTTTGAAACGGCCGATACCTCCGATCATCGCCTCATCATCGGCGAACAAACGGTCTCCGCACAACGGAGTAAAATCTTCAATCAGGGCGTTCACGTAATCAAGGCAATGCGGGCGCTGCGGGTGGCGGGCAACCTGAGACTTCTGCCACGGCGTAAGATTGGAATAAGACGACTTTACCTGTTTTTCCAGCTTTTGCTGCAGACGGGAAACTTCTTGGGAAATGTCGACATCTTCGCTCTGAGCCAGATATTTCAGACTCTCGATTTTTGATTCAATTTCAAAAATATTCTTTTCAAAATCCAAAACTAAAGTATTTGCTGTAGTATTCATAGAATCTTCTCGTTAATTATGACATAGTTTTGGCTTATGCATAACACACTTTTTTCGAGATTTCGACTCTTATTTTACTTTTTGTGCAAGAAGTTGGTTTTTTAGTTGGAAAAAAAGACAATATCTAATAGTATAACGCTTAAATATAAACATCGAAAGAAAAACAGGGAGTATATCCGTGCCGGCCGTTTCCTTTTTTGCATTAATCTTTTCATCGCTTTTGTGGTTTATTTTTGCCCTCAAGTTTGTCTTGTCGAGTTTGGGAAATACGCCTTTTTTTGCGGCGGGAACATCCAACATTCTGGCATACATCTGCATCGTGTGCCTGCCGGTATTTTTAATCTGGCTGGTGTTCAGCTACGTCAACCAATACCTGCAAAACAAAACCGTCAACCAACAACTGTACAAGCTTTTCGGACAGATGAAAAAAAATCAGGACTATTCCGACCTTCTGGCCCGGGTCCTGATTGAGACGGAACAACAGGTAAAAGACGGTTTTATGCTTGGAAAATTTGACCTGCTGGTAGCCGACATGAACGAACTTCTGGCAGAGATTATCCGCTGCACCAACATTGCTTCCAGCGAACAAATAGAGCGTTTGTGGAACAAAGTTCAAAACGGCGGAAAGTGGTCTTTCGGAAAAGTCATCATTGAAGTAAACAACGCCCAGCCCAACTTTCAGATGAGAATCTACGAAAAGGCCTGTACGGATATTGTACTGGCCGGTACCATCATGGAATTTTGCGCCCGTTATCTGAGTGTTGTCAATATGTTGGAAAAACATGACCGGGAAAAGGTTTTTCTTAACATTATCGAAACCGGAGTCATGGGCAAGGTTTTCTCGATTTTTGCGCCAATCTCCGACGAGGTTCGCAAAGTCAGAGAATCCAGCGCCGGTTTTATGAAACAGCAGGAGCAGGTTTTTCAGGCACCGAAGCCGCAACCGGCTCCCCATGTTCCGACGCCGCCGGTTAACGTCTTTTCCGACGAACAACCCAAAGAATCCATTTTCGACAAGCTGGACAAGATTAATCCGTTTAAGAAAAAAGAGCTGGAACCTTTGAGAGAAAACCGCGCTCAGGAGCGAGACCCCTTTTCGATAGCGCTTGAACGCAGTTTTGGAAGTGTGCCCGAAGACGAAACACCGCGCCTCAGAATGAGCGAGGAGACGGTTTCGAGAGAATCAATGCCGGAGCCGCGCCTTTCTCCACCAGAAGAGGCATTTGAACCAAAATTTGAAACCGAGCCGGCGGAAGCGCCCCGATTTGAAGAATCTGAAACGGTTTTTCAAGAACAACCTTCCGAAGAAGAGCTTTCCGATACGCAGAAAAAACTAAACAGCCTGAAAAAAGAATGGGCTGAAATGACGATGCCGCAGGCAGCGATACCGGAAAAAACCATCGCGGTACAGGCGGAAGAGAAAAACGAAAACGAGGATGAAGAAAATACGGCATATCCTTTCGGCGGCTGGGTAGATGAAGAAAATTACAACAAATAGTCAGGATTAAGGTGAGAGCAGGTTTTATTATCGCAGTAATGCTTCTGGCCTTTCCGGCCCGGGCGGCAGAAGTGAGGATTGCCGACAGCCTGCCTTTGTACGGAGAATCCAAATACAGCTCAAACTTTAAGCATTTTGAATATGTAAATCCTCAAGCACCCAAAGGCGGCCGGGTTGTGCTTCCGGAGTATGGCGGGTTTGACAACTTTAATCCCTTTATCTTTAAGGGAATCGCATCGCCGGCAGTGGCGAATCTGACGCTCGACAGCCTCGGCGTAGTTCCGGTAGACGACTTTTCAACAGTTTATCCGTTACTGGCCAAGCGATTTGAAATTCCGCAGGACAACTCGTTTATCGGCTTTATTCTGGATGAAAAAGCGCATTTTCATGACGGAACGCCGGTAACGGCAGACGATGTTATTTTCAGTTACAAGGCGTTGGTCGAAAAAGGCGCGCCTTTATATAAAGTTTATTACGGAGACGTTGAACGGGCAGAAAAAGTTTCGCCGCGCCACGTTCGTTTTCACTTCAAAAAAAACAGCCGCAACAAGGAACTTCCCTTAATCTTGTCGCAGATGAAAATTTATTCCGCCAAAGATTGGGAAAACAGGGATTTTGCCAAACCAACTTTGGATATTCCCTTAGGCAGCGGCCCTTACCGACTGGACAAGTTTGTTCCCGGCAAATATCTGGAATTTAAAAGGGATGACGCTTATTGGGCTAAAGAGCTGCCCAGCCGCAAGGGCTTTTTCAACTTCGACAGAGTGCGTTACGACTATTATCAAGACACCACTGTTACGTTGCAGGCTCTTTTTGCCGGAAGCATAGACATCCGAGAAGAATACATTGCAAAAATCTGGGTAACCGGCTATGACAACGAGCTGGTAAGGCAGGGTAAAATCATTAAAGAGGATTTGCCGCACAATCAGGCCGCCATACTACAGTTTTTCGGCTTTAATACCCGGTTGCCCAAGTTCGGCGACAGGCGTGTCAGAGAAGCCGTCGGGCTGGCATTTAATTTCGATTGGGCAAATGACAAGCTTTTTTACAAGCAATACGAACGTCTGTACAGTTATTTTACCAATACGGGCATGGAAGCGGTCGGACTGCCGCAGGGCAAAGAGCTGCAGATTTTGGAAGGCTATCGCAAACAGTTGCCGGAAGACGTTTTTTCCAGAGCGCCCCGGCTGCCGCAACATCAAACCCATATGCAGACGAGGGAAAATCTGCGCCGGGCGGTAAAACTTTTGGAAGAAGCCGGATTTGGTTTCAAGAACGGCGTTATGACGAATCTGAAAACGGGAGAACCGCTGACAATTGAAATTCTGGGCAACTCGGCCAACGGCTCGTCTTTTACCAGAGTTATGCTGCCGTTTATGGAAAATTTGAAAAAAATCGGCATAAAAACCACATTCCGCAATCTGGAAACCAATATATTCAAAAACCGGCTGGACAACTTTGACTTTGAGGTTGCCATTCTCGCTTTCGGCGTCAGTCAAATGCCCGGTAACGAACAGCGGGAGCTGTGGGGTTCCAAGGCTGCGGACATCAAAGGAAGCTACAATCTGATGGGTATCAAGAATCCGGTGGCGGACAAGCTTATCGACGGCTTAATCGCAGCAAAACACAAAGAGGATTTTGTCGCCCACGTCAGAGCTCTGGACAGGGTTCTCTTAGCCGAACACTATATGATACCGCAATGGTACGCTCCGGCAAAACGCGTGGCTTACCGCAACAAGTTCGGCCATCCGCAAACTGGCATCAAAGCCGGATATGATCCGTTTACATGGTGGATAAAGGAGCCGAAATGAGAAACTATATTTTAAAAAGGCTGCTGCTGATTCCGTTGACGTTACTAGGTATTCTGGCAATAAACTTCGTTATCATACAATTTGCTCCGGGAGGGCCGGTGGAACATACCCTGGCCAAATACCGCGGCATAAACGTCAACGCGACCGGCGCCATCAGCGGCGGCGCCGGAATGAATGCGGCTTCCGCAGCAGGAAAATATCAGGGAGCACAAGGGGTCCCCGAAGATTTGATTAAAGAGCTTGAAAAACAATTCGGCTTTGACAAACCGGCACATATCCGTTTTTTCAAAATGATAAGCGACTATGCAAGGTTTGACTTCGGCAAAAGCTTTTATCAGGACAAAACCGTCTGGCAGCTGATTAAGGAGAGGATGCCGGTTTCGGTTTCGCTGGGGTTATGGTCGACATTAATCATCTATCTGATTGCCATTCCGCTGGGAATAAAAAAGGCGGTTACCGACGGCTCTTCTTTTGACATATGGACTTCATTCGCGGTGATTGTCGGGTCGGCGATACCGGTGTTTCTGTTTGCCGTTTTCTTAATTGTCTTTTTCGCCGGCGGGACGTATCTGCATTGGTTTCCTCTTCACGGCCTGACTTCCGACAACTGGGAAGAAATGTCCTGGCTTGGAAAAATCGCCGACTATTTCTGGCATATCACCCTGCCGGTAACAGCCATGGTTATCGGCGGTTTTGCCAGCCTGACCATGCTGACCAAAAATTCTTTTCTCGACGAAATCAACAAACAATATGTGTTGACGGCAAAAGCAAAGGGATTGAGCCAAAACCAAATTTTATACGGGCACGTGTTTCGTAACGCCATGCTGATTGTAATTGCCGGATTTCCGACGCTTTTAATCAAAATGCTGTTTACCGGCGCGCTGCTTATCGAGGTCATCTTTTCGCTAAACGGATTGGGCCTGCTCGGGTATGAAGCGATTATGACCCGCGATTATCCGGTAATATTCGGCACGATGTATATTTTTGCCCTTTTAGGCCTGGTGTTAAGACTTATTTCGGACATTACCTATTCCCTGATAGATCCGAGGATAAACTTTGACAGCAACCAATAAAAAAAGCTCTCGTTTGAGAGCTTTTTTTTCATCAGCGTCCGAGACAGCCATGCGTCTCTTTGGCAAATTTGACATAACGTTTGTAAAAGTACTCCAACCCCTGCCGGACAGCATAGTTGACGGTACCTTTAGGATAATTTCCGTGCTTATCCGGTTTGCCGGCTTTAATACCGGTCAGAATTTCTATGCCGTCATCAACATTGTCAACCGCGTAAATATGAAATTTTCCTTCGTCAACAGCATTCAGGACGTCTTCGCGCAGCATCAAGTCCTTTACGTTGGTACGGGGGATAATCACGCCCTGGTCTCCGGTGAGACCGCGATGACGGCAAACATCAAAGAATCCTTCAATCTTTTCATTAACGCCGCCAATGGGCTGGACTTCACCAAACTGGTTAATCGAACCGGTAACGGCAATGTTTTGTTTAATCGGGAGATTTGCTATTGCCGAAAGCATACAGTAATATTCGGTAGAAGAAGCACTGTCTCCGTCAACGCCGCCGTAAGACTGTTCAAAAACAATCGAGGCGCTCAATGACAGGGGTCGGTCTTTGGCGAAACGATTGGCCAAAAGGCTGGAAAGAATTAAAACACCCTTGGTATGAATAGGGCCGCTCATTTCAACTTCGCGCTCAATATTTATAAACTCGCCTTTTCCGATACGCACCTGAGTCGTAATCCGGGCCGGTTTACCAAAACTGGTACGGGAGAAATTATAAACCACCAGGCCGTTAATCTGCCCTACACGGGAGCCTTCAACGTCCATTAGGATGGTGCCTTTGTCAATCTGCTCCAGCATCGCCTGCTTTATACGGTCGCTGCGGTAAATCTGAGCGTCAATCGCCTGTTCGATATGGTTTTTGCCGATTTGGTTCGCCTTGGATTTGCGTGCCCAATAATCGGCTTCGCGCAACAAATCGCCGATGGAGGCAATATGTGCGGTCAGCTTTTCGGAATCTTCAGCCAGGCGGGACGAATACTCAATGACCTTGGCAACGGCCTGTTTATTGAGGGAACGCAGCTTTTTCTTTTTGGAGAGAGAACCAATCAGCTTGGCATATTCAACCTCGTTTTCGGGCGTACGGTCCATTAAAACGCCAAAATCCGCCTCTACTTTGAAGAAATCAGAAAAGTCGGGATCCCTTTCGCTCAAAACTTCATAGAGCTCCTCGTCTCCGGTGAGAATAACCTTAACCTGAAGAGGTATCGGTTCCGGATCGAGAGAAATCGTGGTGAAAGTGGTTTCTTCGCTGGGCGCTTCGATTTTAACGGTTTTAGAAGCCAACGCCCGCTTCAGAGAATCCCAGGCATAAGGCTGCAACAGCAATTTTCGGGCATCAATAAGCAAAAAGCCGCCGTTGGCCTGGTGCAGAGCACCGGATTTTATCAAACTGAAGTCTGTCAGCAAAGCGCCATATTGCTGGATACGTTCAACGCGGCCGACCAGATTTCCCTGCGTGGGGTGGTCCAGATGAATAATCGGCGCCCCGGAATCCGGTTCGTTTTTGACGATGACGTTAACTTTGAACTTTGCATATTTGTCTTCTTCTGGCTGCTTCATCCGGGAAAACAGAGCGGAAAGCGCATCGTCCCCTTCACCGCCGCCGCAATTGTTTTCCGAAGAAGGCATAAATTCATCGATATTGGTAATAATGTGTTTTTGAATCTTTTTCAAAAAGTCGTTGGCCTGTTTGTGCCCTTTATATTTGGCATGAAGTTCGTCAATGGGGTTTTTGACCGCGATTTTCAAAAACTTCTCGCGCAAATCATTGGTTTCCTTGCGCTGTTTATCTTCCCATTGAGGCAAATCCTGAGCGGTGTTTTCAATTTCCTCCTGCATTTGGTTGAGGTCTTCCAGCAGCTGTTTTTTCTCGCTTTCGGGAAGCTCGTCAAAGGCTTCCGGGCTCAGCACTTCTCCGTTTTTAACGGGAGCAACGACCAAACCGACCGGCATATGCAGCAAGGAAACACTTTTGCCTTTGGCCTTTTTCTGAAGAATTTTGATATATTCTTCCTTATGCTGTTTGAATTTTTCATGAATGATACTTTGGCCGGCTTTATATTCGTCACTTTCCAGAATGGCGGGAATCGAAACCGACAGAGTTTCAATCAGTTTGTCAATGTCTTTGGCAAATTCGGCCGCGGTGCCGGCAGGGAAATTAACTGCCTGCGGTTTATAGGGTTCGTCGAAATTATAAACATAGGCCCAATCATCGGGGGTCGGCCTTTTTTTGGCTTCTTCCACCAAAACACGTTTGACCAGGCTGGTTTTTCCGGTGCCTTCCGGCCCGAGGCAAAAAAGATTATATCCTTTTGACTGGATGTTGATACCAATTTCCACCGCACTTAAAGCCCGATCCTGCCCCAATGCGGAAAGACGTTCTTCCAGTTCGGCGGTGCTGGAGAACTTAAACTTTTTAGGATCGCATTTGGTATAAAGCTGGTTGGATTTTAACTTGGTAATGCTCATAATAAAAATTCCCTATATATTAAATTCGAGATAGAATATCTTAACTAAGTACCATATATAATCAAAAAAACTAAACATAGCGTAAAGAAATATCAAAAACATGAAATATTTTCAGCTTATCTTATGGGGATTGTTTTTTGCCGGCTCAATCGTGCTGTTCGTGCGCTTCAACCGGCGGATGCGCCGCGACTATTATCTCAAAACCACAATCAAGGCCGTATTGAAAAAACAACAGCAGCTGCCGGGCAGAAGCTTTTTTTCCACTTATGTCCTGGCTCAGGCGCTGTTCCCGTTATTGAAATCCCGAAAGAAAGAAGAGGCAAAAACAAGAGAGGCCTTAATCAAAGGGAACCTCTTTACGGCAGAGCGGTATTTCAGAAAAAAACGACAGCCGACTCTTGCTGCTGGGCTGAAAGCCTTTTATCATCCGCAAAAGGCATTGGAGGAGCTGGAAAAAATTGCAAAAGCACATCCTCAGGACAATATCGCACTGATTTTGACCGCTTACCTCCATTTTACTCTGGGGCAAAACGAGGCCGTCCTTCCGATTTTGGACAATATGGACATCTCAAAGGCCTCGGCTTATGTCAAAGCCATGCGTTTTTATCTGCAAACTCATTTTGACATGCGCGACGGAGACTTGCAGTCAGCCGCGGAAAACAGCTCCAAGGCTGCCAAGCTTTTTAATCGGGAACAGGCCTTTTACGAAGAAGCTGCCGCACATTTCGTTATGGGAACCGTTTACAGAATCAGCACAATTCAGGACGTGTCGCAATTTGTGCTGCAAACGGCACAAAAAATATACCGCCATTTGGGGGCGACCAAGGAGGAAGGCGAAGTTCTGGGAACGCTGGGCATGCTGATGGTAATGCAAAAACGTTATGACGAAGCCGACGATTATTTTAACAAAGCCAAGGAGCTTTACAAAAAGACCGGACAACGTCAGGGCTGCGGCGAAATAATCAATCAGGAGGCTCTGGCGGCATTAATCAGGCAAGATTACGGCGCTGCCCGAAAGCTGGCTAAACAGGCTTTACACATTCATGAGGAAGAACGTAACACCGCCGGGCAAGGGTTTAGCCTGGAGCTTATCGGCAGCGCTTACAGCAGGGAAAAGAAATGGAAGCAGGTTATCAGGCATGCCCGGCAGGCTCAAGAGCTGTATGCCGCGACGCATAACAACCCCGCCCGGCTTGAAGCCCTTTATTTGGAAGCGCAGGCTTGTTTTGAAAACAACGACGACAATGAAGCGGAAACGGTTTTACGCAAAATCATCAACGCGGACAAAGAACAACACAGCTGTTTCTTTGTCGGCAACGCCTATAATCTGCTGGGGCTCATCTTTATGAAAAAAGGCGATTTGAGACGAGCCAAAGGCTTTTTTCAACAATCGCTGGACTGTGAACTGCGCAGCAACCGTGCCGGCGGCATTGCCATCGACTATGCCAATATCGCCTTGCTCGAGTATAAACGAGGACAAACCGAGCAAGCGGTCAAAACCGTGGAGACTGCATTGGAATACGCCAAGGCCTTCGGAGAAGGAGAGTTATACAGCCAACTGAAAAAGCAACTCAGTAAAATCCGAGAGTAACGTTAACTTCCGGCGACTTCCGTTCAGGCTTGCGTTCAACGTCTAAAGAAACGATACCGACGTTGTCAAAGGCCAGAACGTAAAATTGCGGCACAGCGAACGGATTAAACCGGTGGCGGCGGCTTTTCAGTATCATCCGGTTCTTTACCTTAAGCTGAGTGGCGCTTAGAAAATCCTTCATTTCAGGAGACCACGAGGGTTCGCCAAAATCACCGACGACAATGACCGGATCATCCTGCATCAAGACAAATTTTTGCAGCTGTCTGAAAGCTTGGATGCGAACGTCGCTGGACAAACCGTCAAAATCAACGCCGACAACGGTAAAAACGTGATAATTTTTTTCAAAAGTTACAAACTGAGACTGCACTTCCGGCGTCAGGTTAAGGTGTCCGGAACGCAGAATTGCCATTCCGTAGGCATTGACATCCAACGGCTTTTCAGCGCTGTGCGACAAGATAATATGATGGTCGTCGCGGACCGCGGTGTCGGTAAAAAGATTGCCGGTTGAAGCTATTTGGGTAAAGTTTATCAGCAAGAACAGCGCAAACAAAGCACTGTAAGCAAAACGGGAAAGATACAGCGAATACAAAAAAACCGCCAGATTGAGGAGGTAAAACTGGAAAAGGTATCGTTTAACTTCTTCAAACAGCGGTTGGTGAGACAGCGGCAAAAGCAGCAGAAAGGTAATTAATCCGAGCGTTATGAACATAACTTTCAGAAAGATATTTTCCCGCTCGTGTTTTTTTCTTTGACTGAAGTAACCCATTTTTAAACTATTGTGATTAAACTCATTATTGTTTTCCGCGGGGAGATTTATCCTCTCCATGCATTGAGTGGTATTCTAATGTGTAAAATGTAATTTGTAAATGGTCTGAAAATAAAATATGTACGAACAAATCATATCCATATTCTCAAGCAGTGAAATTCTGGCTACCGTATCGAACAATATTGATGATTTGGCGACAATTATCGACGGCTATTTATCCGGGGCGAACAATTTGCGCATAGCCTCTATTATCTTGATGCTGCTGGCATTTATCCTTTTTCTGTTTCTCGTCATTATCATTTACGTCAAGTCCATTGTTTCCTTTTTGAAAAGCGACAACAAAAATACTGAAAAAGATGACGGGGCTGTTGATGATATTTTTAACGAAGAGGATGCCGAGCGTCTCAACCGGATTATGAGCGAAGAAGACCGCGAACGCGAGTTGGAGAAAGAGCTGCAAAAAGAACTGGAACTGGCCCGGGCCGAAAAAGAAATGTTCGAACAACGCGAAATGCAGGAAAAACAACGTAAAGATGCCGTTCGCCGAGAAGAAAAAGCCAACACCAGAGAACGTGAAAAAGAAACCAAGGAAAAAGAACAAGCGGAAGAAAAAGAAAGCGAGCCCAAGGGCATAGTCGTCGATTTGGACTGGAAAAAAGGCAAACTGCGTGATTTGGAACAAAATGCCCCGACTCTCAGCAACGAATTTTTATCCTATCACCAAAGCACCAAAGACCTTTCGGAACTGCTGGGGCTTATCATTGACATGATCGGCCGCGGCGTCGACGATCTGAAAATTGCGCAAACACTAATGTTTCGCAATCAAGGCAAAAACTCCGAAGACGACATTTTGCAAATCATCGATTCAATAAAAGACTTTATAGCCCTATGCATCAACCAAAACTTTGACCGTCTGCCCAATGCCAGCCAACTGCCGCGGGAAGAAGACGCCTTGTTTCATTTGGCGCAGGGCGACCCCACGCTGGCTCTGGCTATGCTGGAAGCCTTGATGGACTTTAACATAGACCGCAGCTCTATGGCCGGCATTGACGTTAAAAAAGACGAAATATTTAAAGAAATTTCGGCTCAATCCTGCGTTTTCGGCAGTCTGGCAGCCATTAACGACATACATCTGGCCACCGGAGCATTTGAACTGGCGATAGAACTTAATCCCAACAATGTCAACGCCTGGTGCCGTCTGGGCGATATGTATGCCAAGGCGGATTCAAACAACAAAGCCGTTTGGGCTTATCAGAATGTTCTGACCTTGGCCGACGAAGAAATTTATGCCCGCCAGGTTGCCAACGCCAACAAGATGATGTCTCAACATTTATATGCTCAGGGCAACAGCCTGCAAGCGGCAAAACTGTACAACAGCAGCAAACAATATTATGACTCTCTCGGCATCAACCGCCGCCTGGACAAGCAGGAGGTTGAAATCATCGAAATTATCGAAGCCCATCAAAAAGAAGAACTGCAGGCGACTATCCAGAAAATCCTGTCGCAAAAAACAAGCAGCCGAGCCTTTAGCTTTGCCTAAGCTTTAGGAGCCGAAACATCCGGCGCCCGCAAATACAACGGCTTGGGAAAATCGGCGTCTTTATCGTAAAAATGCTTTATTCCGCAGGCTGCCAGCTGTTCGACGGGCAAGGCTTCCAACATCTTTATGACATGAAGACTTAATCCGCTGGGGCGGCTGAGAAAGCGCTCCACCCCGTCGCCGACAAGAGACACCTTCCGGTGACGCAGCTGAGGCAAAATGTCTTCATAGTTTCCGGCCTGAGGCGGCGTGATTTTATTCAACCGGGCATCAAAAATCTGATAATAAAAGTCATCCCGTTTGGTTTCGATAACCACGCAGTTAAGTTCTGCCCGCTCTTCCTCTTCCAAAGTCCGGGCATAGGCCTCAAATGCCGATATGCCGGCAACGCAGAGATCAGGTGCGGCAATGGAAAAAGCCCGGGCGGCGGCGATGCCGGCCCGAACGCCGGTAAAAGAACCGGGACCGACGCATACGACGACCAAATCCAAATCGGAAAAAGAAAGTTTGCCTTCTTGCAGCAACTTTTCAATCTGAGGAATTAAAACCTCGGCCTGACCGAAATCCATATATTGGACATAGCTGCCGAGAGTATCGTTATCTTTTTTCAGAACAACCGCGCATTGAGCCGCCGTTGTGTCATAAGCCAAGCTGTACATCTTTTTTCCACTTATCTAAAATTCTAGTTTAATTAATGCATTTTATATAATAGAATCCGAAAAGAGACAATTGTTTTTGTAAAAATTTTAGCAAACCGCAAATTCTGATGATTGATGTACAGCTTTTAACCGATATGTATTATGCCGCTCCGGAACTCTGGTATTTGTTGGCAGGCGCGGTTTTGGCCCTGGTTGCGGTCATTGTGTGGGAAGCGGTCAAAATCCTCCGGCTGCGGCAAAAAAACTATTTTCTCAACCGAGACCGCGAACGTTACGCAGAGACGCTGTATGCCTCGCGGGACGGTTATTTTGCGTTTATTTATCCGGACGAAAAAGTCAACGACCCGAGAAAAAGTATTCTGGAACATTGTTCGCGTCGATTGGCGGTTATGATGAACCTGCCCGAAGGCACCAAAAGCAGTTTTGAGGATATTTTAAAAAACTTTTATAAAGACGATATCAAAAAGATTCAAAAATATGTCAGTCTGTTGCGGGACGAAGGCGTTTCTTTCGACGACGAATTCATCCTCAAAAGCGGCAACAAGTTCCTGCGGCTGGCCGGTTCCCGCATTAACGGCCTTGACGGCAACGTTTACTGCGACATGATCTGGTTTCGCGACGTCAGTTATGAAACAAACAAAATCGCGCGGCTGGAAGAAGAAAAAGAAAAAACCTCGGCAAGACTGGTTCAGCTTGAGGATTTGATTGACAACATCCCCTTTCCCATTTGGCTGAGAGACGACAAACTGAAGCTGGTCAGCTGCAACAAAAAATACCTTGAATTTACTGAAAGCAAAAACAGGGAAACGGTTATAAACGAGGGAATAGAAATCAGCGGCGTCAACGGAGAAAACGTTTCGCAAAATCTGGCGCTGCTGGCACATACGACCAACCGGGTCAAGAAAAACACCGTCAATGTCGTGAAAAACGGCGAACGCTTTGTGATGGAAGCGATAGAAAGTCCGTTTCACGTTGAAGACAGCCTGGATAAGATATGCACCGCCGGCGCTTTAATCGACATCAGCGAACTGGACGAGCTCAAGCGCAACCTGAAACTGCATCAGAATGCGCAGCTTGAAATTTTGGGAACGCTGGGAACAGCATTTGCCGTATTTAACCAACAGTTCAAACTGGCCTTTTACAACCAGTCTTTTGCTCGTCTGTGGGAACTGGACAACCTCTGGCTGGAACAACAGCCCAATTACTCCATGTTTTTGGACGTTATCAGAGAAAAACGCCTGCTGCCGGAAGTTCCCGACTATATGTTATTCAAAAACGAAGAACAAAAGGAATTTTCAAAAATCATCGAACCCAAAGAAGATATGCTGCATCTGCCCAACGGAAAGACTTTTCGGCGGGTGCGGGCTCCGCATCCGATGGGCGGCCTGATATTTGCCTACGAAGACATTTCGGACAAGCTGGCAACGACCAGCGCTTATAACGCTTTATTGGCCGTACAGTCCGAAATGCTCGAAAATTTGTTTGATGCGGTTATAATCTTTGGTTCAAACGGCCGTTTAAAATTTTATAATCAATCCTATGTGAAGTTGTGGGAATGCAAAAAGAATTTTCTGGACAACGAGCCCAACCTAAATGAACTGCTCGACTCGCAGAAAAAGTTTTTCAGCAAAGACGAAAACTGGGAAGACTTAAAAAAAGACATTATGGACCACCTGCTGAGTATGACAACCAAAACTTTTATTCTTAATCGCAATGAAATTGACGATATAGAGGTTTCCGCCGTCAATATGTCCGACGGTTCGATGATGATTACCTACAAAAAAATCGGCTAAGAACATTTTTATTTAAGTTCAATCACTTATCACTGTTCAGATTAAAAGGAATCGGTTTGTCAATTGACAAAAAATCATTTGTATGCCAACATTAAAGTGCTGAGGGAAAGAACTTGCAGCTCAGCTTTTCCAAAGAACGGAGCAATATATGGAAGATGAAACTTCTGACACAAATCTAGAATGGAAAAAGAAAGGTTTTGAAAGCAAAGAAACCTTAACCTTGAAAACCAACGTCAAAAAAGCTCTGCAATACGAGGCTACAGCCAAAAAGCCGGTGCAGAACGGTTTTTCGCCTCTTCCGTCAGAACTGCCCAAAGGCCTCAAAAAAATCCGTAAAAAAATCAAAGACGTTTATGATGACGAGGAAGACGAAGAAGAAAACGAAATCGACTTCTCTTTTATGGAGCAGAACAACACGCTCCTTAACGCTTTGCACGAAGACGAACGCCGGCAGCTGAAACAACAGGAACAACAAAACAACGTTCGGATTTTGCAGGACACGGGAAAACTCGACGCCATTCATATGGCAAACAAAGTTTCGCAAGACCTGGGAATGAAAGGCCTGAAACAATCTACCATAAACAACAGCCGCATGGACGTTTCCATGGGTATTCAGACGTTTGACCGCGCGCTGAAAGAAGATTTGTCGAAGAGAACAAACATCAAAGGACGTAAACTTTCCGAAGCGGAAACCGTTACGCTGCTCCGCGGCATTAAACGCATTCAAAATGTTGCCGCGGCCGCAGACGAATCAAAACTGAAAGCAATTGAAGGATGGAAGCTGGAGGAAATCGTCAATGCCGGCCGGTCGTCTACGGACGATAAGCAGATTGCCGAAAAAATACTTGAAAAATCAGGAAGAAAAAGCGAATCGGTCAAAAAGAAAATGCTCAAAAATTCTTCCCGAACCAAAAGCACAAACAAAAACAAAGATATGCGCACTTCCGGCGGCAGAGAGGTGTACCGCGATTAAGAAAGTTTGGCCAACAGCGTTTTGTAGGCGGTTCCGAGCTGCTTAAACTTTTCTTCCGCATCCGCATCATCCCGATTAACGTCCGGATGATATTTTTTCACAAGTTTTTTATATTGCTTTTTGACAATTTCCACCGTTAATCCTTCTTCCGAGAGTTCCATTATTTTAAGGCACTTGCGTTCCTGCTCGTTAAAATAAGGGGTATTCATGGTAGAAAAATCAGGCTGATAATCATCAAAAAACTCAAAATTCCCTTTAAAATCAAAGCCGAAATTATACTTTATCCGGGAACCGAACTTAAAATGCATCCGAGAACGTTCATGCGCACCGGCTTCTTCCTCATCAAGCCCGTCATAGTAATTCCATTTGGCATTATACTCCTGAACATGCTTAAGGCAAAACCAGTAATATTCCTTAAGACGGCGGTCTTTAGGAGCGCGGTATTCTCCGGGTTCGTTACAGCCGGGATGGTCACACTTGCGGGCGGTATCCTCGGTTTGCGGAGCAAAATATTTACTGCGTCGTTTGGTTGGCTTTTTCATATTCGTACTATTTTTTATGCAAAACAATCGGGGTAATGTACACCAATTTACAGCTGAGGGCAAATGTTAATTGTTCAAAAGAATTTTAACAAGATATAGATAACCACCAAAAGCGGCAAATAGTAGAAAATTGAAGATTTTTTAAACTGGGGGTCTTTTTTAAACCGGTTTTTATCCAACAAATATGCCAAAGATTCCGGATTGGGTTCCGTCAACTCCGAACGCGGCGACAAAACCAGCCCCTGTTTGGAATAAATGTCCATCAATCCGCTCCGCACCGGCGCGTTCTGCGGCTGGGACCGGGGATATTGCTCCAACCGGCCGAGCAAAACGGCGTTTACATCCTGTGCAGGGCAATACAGACGCAAAAGTTTAATCACCCTGGCCAGTTTATGCTCCATTAAGCCGCGCGGTTCACACTCTTCTCCGAGATACTCGGAAAGAAAACGCCGCAAGACCGAATCCACGGGATAGATATAATCAAAATCCATTACGTTAACCTTGTCGTTTTCATCAACCGCCACCGCGTCAAAATAAGACACAAAAACAGAACGCTCAAAAAAGAGAGAGGCAAAGAGGTTCAACAGGTTTTCCTGAGCGGCAAGCGAAAGCTGCCTGGTATAGACAACCGGTTCGGGAAAATAAAGGCACAGTCTGGGTTTGTCGGTTTGTGCCCAGTCAACCGAAACAGAACAGCAACCGGGCAGACCATCGGTATACTCGAAAAAAGTTTCCAGTTCGGCACCGTAAAAACGCATATCGCGCAATAAATCGAGCCGCTTGAGAAAAGTTTGCAATTGAGGTTTGAGCTGCGGAAGGTCGACATCGGCGACTTCACCGAACAAACGAATAAAAAAATCATCATCCGCAAGTTTTTCGGAAGTTTTGAAAACCACGTCGCCGTTGAAAATCCGTTCTTCCCGGTTTTCGTCAAACAAAATTTCAGAACCGACGACGTCGCTGCGGGCGGTTATTTCATCAAATGCGGCATAAAGAAGAGGATTGTCTTCAGCGTTGAGAAAAGATGACACCCGTTCTGCCGGCGTTGCATCCGAGGGAATCCGAAACAATGCAGCCAGACGCGCCGGCAAGGCAAAACTTTTGAGCCCGGAGACGACGAACAACGAATCGTGTTCGGCAAGCGAAATCGCCAAATTTAATTTTTTTATAAATTGTAATATATCAATTTTCATTTATAATGCTCTTAAAACCAGTCTTAAATCTCGGGGATCAAAAATGCCTGAACTTCCGGAAGTAGAAACCATCAAATCGGCAATTTGCCAGTCTATCGGTAATTGTAATATAAAAGACATAATTGTAAACAACAATCGGCTGCGGGAAAAAATTCCCGACGATATCGGCGGCAAAATCTGCGGTGCGGCCATTCTCGGCTATCGGAGAATCGCCAAATACATCGTCATTGACCTAGACAACGGCATCAGCCTCATCTGGCACATGGGGATGAGCGGCAAGGTTAAAATAACAGACGAGGTTCCCCAACACGCCGAAAAACACGATCACGTTCTTATCATTACCGACAACGGCTGCCTGGCATATAATGATGCCCGACGTTTTGGTTTGCTGACTTATTGCGAAACGGAAAAGCTGAAACAGCACAGGCTGTTTGCCAGACTTGGACCGGAACCGCTGGACTCCGAATTTTCGGCAGAATACCTTTATCAAAAGCTGAAGAACAAAAAGGTTCCTATCAAAGTCGCCATCCTCGATCAGGAAGTCGTGGTGGGAATCGGCAACATTTATGCTTCGGAAACCTTGTACAAGGCAGGAATTTCCCCTCTGCGTCGGGCAGACAAAATCACAAAAAAAGAATGCCGGAGAATCGTCGAAAGCTCCCATGAAGTTTTGAAACAGGCCATTGCCGCCGGCGGCTCCACCATTCACGATTATAAAAAACCGGACGGAAGTCTGGGGTATTTTCAAAATATGCATTGTGTTTACGGAAAAACTGGGCAAAAATGTCCTAACTGCATTTGTGATATCAACAAGACGGGCGGAATCCAAAAGATTGTGCAAGCCGGTCGTTCCAGCTTCTACTGCCCGACAAAACAGAAGTAAAAAGCCATGATGAAATATGTATTATCCGCCCTTATGATTATAATGATTAACGCTCAGGCCCGGGCCGCCTCCTTCATCGAAGGACTGGAAGACGTGCCGGTTATGGAAGGAATGAAGCAGGTTCCAAGCGACAGCATCTCGTTCGGTAACGAGGAGAGCCGGTTGGTGGAAGCGCTCTTAACCAGCAACAAGGTCGGTTTTAAAAAAGTCGAAAAGTTTTATCAGGACACTCTGCCGCAAATGGGCTGGACTTATCAAGGCAAACGCGGCGACACATTGGTGTTTGAGCGTGAGGGCGAGGTTATCGACATCTCCAAAGAATCGGCCAAGCCTTTGATGGTACGGATTACGGTAAAAAGCAAAATTTAAGGTAAAAAGCACATGGATGAAACAACCACAATCTTAGTCGAAACCCGGGGCAACGTCGGAATAATCACCCTCAATCGCCCGGATATCCTCAACGCCGTCAATCTGGTCATGCTGAACGAAATTGCCTATCAGGTAGAAACCTGGGAATATGACGACAACATCAGGGCAATTATCATTAAAGGCAGCGACAAGGCTTTTGCCGCGGGAATCGACATTAAGGAAATGAGTCAGGAAGTCAGTCAGCAAAGCCTGGCCCTTAATGCCTGGTATAATGAATTTTCGAGAATCGAAAACTGCAGCAAACCGATTATCGCCGCGGTTGCCGGATACGCTTTGGGACTCGGCTGTGCACTCGCCTTGGTTTCTGACATTGTTTTGGCGGCGGACAACGCTCGTTTCGGACATCCGGAAATCAGTTTAGGAATCTTGCCGGGGTTCGGCGCCTGCAGCCGACTGACCCACACCATCGGCAAAGCCAAAACCATGGAAGTTATCTTAACCGGAAAAGCCCTGAGCGCAGAAGAGGCGATGTTGAGCGGCCTTATCAGCAGAGTGGTTGCCCTTCCGGATTTGGAAGAAGAAGCCCTGAGGGTAGCGATGAGAATCGCCTCGCTGCCGTATCAGGCTGTTCTGCAGGCAAAAGAAACAATCAAAGAAGTCAACGAAATGAGCCTGCAAAACGGAATCGAACTGGAAGCCAAAAGCTGCAAACTGAGTATGAATACCGCCGAGTTTCGCGATAACCTGCAGAAATTCATACAAAAAAGCTAGCAAAAATGACGATTTTGCAAAAATGGTATTGACTTAAGAGCTTGATAGAGTTTATAAAGCATTACATTTAAAAATTTGTATTTAACTTTTTTAGTGAAATGGAATAAGAAAAATGGCCAATCATAAATCGGCAAAAAACAGAATCGTAAGAAACAGCAAGAGAAACGTCATTAACGGCGCTCGCAGAAACCGCGTTCGTACTTTTGTTAAAAAGGTAGAAGCTGCAATTGCCTGCTGCAACAAAGAAGAAGCCGCCGCTGCATTTAAAATTGCAGAATCCGAAATGATGAGCGCTGCCCGCAAAGGCATTTTTGCTTTGAACAAAGCTGCTCGTACCGTTTCTCGTCTTTCTAAGAAAATCAAAGCTCTGTAATCAGCTTTTTTACGAAAAAACAAAAAACACAAATCTGTGCCCTTTTTTACTTGACAGGGTCGTTCGGATTTGTGTTTTTTTGTGCGGAAAACCAAGGAATCCGCGCGACTCTGTGAAGACTCTATGTCAAGACAATTAATTTCAATGTTCATATAATGTTCTGTTGTAATTCTATTTTTTTATCTTTAATATCCGAATCACTTTTTAAGAGTTTGTTAAGAATGTGATTTAGAAAAAGTCATATTTTCCGGCAAATAATTAAGAGTTGAGAATCTGTTAATTACGAAATTCGTAATTAATTTTGGGGTTTAATTTTTATATTTAATTGGGGAGTAAAAATGGCTGAAGAAGCAATAAAAAATAACGACTCTGTTCAAGACCAATGGGGACAGATTTGCAGCCAATTAAAAATTGAAGTTGGGGAAACAGCTTTCGACAGTTGGTTAAAACCGCTTACTTTAGGTTCTTTCAACGACGGCGTTATGAACATTTGCGTTCCGACCCGCTTTATGAGAAACTGGGTTATCACTCATTACAGTGACCGAATCCACAAAATTTGGGAAAAGAAAAACCCTGCAATTAAAAATGTCAATTTCGTAGTTCAAGCCGTTCAGGAGGAAGCCCACGGTCTTTATAACCCGACCTGCCGCTCTCTTCTGAAAAAGATTTCTTCTTCTCCGGCTCCGCAAAACATCTATCAATCCGGCGCCAGCTCATTAATTGCCAACAACAACGACACCAACTTAAACGACTCATTGTCCGTTCCGCTGAATCCGCAATATACCTTTGACAATTTCGTTGTCGGCAAAACCAATGAATTCGCTTATGCCGCAGCCCGTAAAGTTGCCGAATCCAGAAACGTCTCGTTTAACCCCTTGTTCCTGTATTCCGGCGTCGGTCTGGGCAAAACCCACCTGATGCACGCCATTGCATGGCATATCAAACAGCAGGATCCGAGCCGCAACATCGTTTATCTCTCGGCAGAAAAGTTTATGTACAAGTTTGTCAGAGCGCTGCGTTACAAAGATACGACCGCATTTAAGGAACAATTCCGTTCGGTTGACGTTTTGATGGTGGATGACGTTCAGTTTATGGGCGGCAAAGACACTACCCAGGAAGAGTTCTTTTATACCTTTAACTCCCTGATTGAAGAAGGACGTCAGATAATCATTTCCGCAGACAAGTCTCCGGCGGACCTGGAGGGTATCGAAGCCCGTCTGAAGTCTCGTCTGGGCTGCGGTCTGGTTGCCGACATCCATCCCACGGATTTCGACCTCAGAATGGGAATTTTGAACAACAAAGCCCAGCAGCTGGGAATTGAACTTCCGGTAAAGGTCGCTGAATTTCTGGCCCAGAAAATTACTTCCAACATTCGCGAACTGGAAGGCGCTCTGCGCAGAGTCATTGCTCATTCGCAGCTGCTTTCCGACAAGGAAATTACGCTGGATATGACACAGGACGTCTTAAAAGACATGCTGCGTTCTTATGACAAGCGCACAACCATTGATGAAATCCAGAAAAAAGTTGCCGAACACTTCAACATTTCGGTAAAGGAAATGCAGTCCTCAAGAAGAGCCCGCACGGTTGCCCGTCCGCGTCAGATTGCCATGTATCTGGCAAAACAGCTGACTTCTCGTTCGCTGCCGGAAATCGGCCGAAAATTTGACCGCGACCATACGACCGTTATGCATGCCGTTCGCAAGGTGGAGGAGCTTATTTTGGAAGATTCCTCTCTGGCCGAAAACGTAGACGCTTTAAGAAGAATTTTAGAGGCTTAAAACCTACCGAATCCTAAAAAAAGTTGTTGACGACTCATTGTTTTATCTTCTGATTTGCACAGTTTATGCTAGAATCAGCTAAAAATAAAACGATGAGTCGTTTTTTATATCTGAAATTAGGTGGTAACAAATATGAAATTTACTATTGAACGCGCAAAACTGTTAAAGACTCTGAGCCATGTTCAGAGTATTGTTGAAAAAAGAAACACAATTCCGGTATTGTCCAACGTCAGAATCGAAGCCATGGGTGACGGTATCAGTTTTAAGGCAACTGATATGGATACCGAAATCACCGAAATCGTCGATGCCAAGATTGCAGAAACAGGAGCGACCACAGCTCCGGCTCATATGTTGTATGACATCGTTCGCAAACTTTCCGACGGTTCTCAGGTTGAAATCACTTTCCCTGACGAAAAAGGACAGCTGACAATCGCTTCCGGACGTTCCAAATTTGCATTGTCGACAATCGGCGTCGAGGATTTTCCGGTTATTTCCGGCGACAAACTGCCGACCAGCTTTGCAATGGGCAGAGACGAACTGAAAGACGTTATCGACCGGACGCAGTTTGCGGTTTCAACGGAAGAAACCAGATATTATCTCAACGGTTTGTATGTTCATGCCAAGAAAGAAGGTGCTTCCAGTGTATTGCGCGTGGTAGCTACCGACGGCCACCGTCTGGCATGCGTCGAATCTCCGTTGCCGCAGGGCGCCGAAGACATGAAAGGCGTTATTATCCCGCGCAAGACAGTTACCGAAATCCGCAAGCTTTTGGATGACAGCAGCGTTGAAAACGTCAATATTGAAATTTCAGAAAACAAGGTTCGCTTTACAATGGAAGACGTTACCCTGACTTCTAAATTAATTGATGGCACTTATCCGGACTATGAAAGGGTTATTCCGACCGACAACGACAAGAATTTGGAGCTGAACGTTAAAGATTTGGCTTCTGCGGTTGACCGTGTTTCGGTAGTTGCGGAAAGAACCCGGGCAATTAAGATGCTGACCCACGAAAACAAGGTAACCATCACGACATCCAGTCCGGATTTGGGCAGCGCTTCAGAAGACTTGGAAGCCAAATATGAAAACGAATCCTTGGAAATCGGCTATAACTTCCGCTATCTGTTGGATATTCTGAACGAAGTAAAAGGCGATACGGTCCGTATTTCGTTTACGGACGGTTCTTCTCCTTCGGTTATTCATGATACCTCCGACGCCAGCGCCATCTATGTATTGATGCCGATGAGAGTATAACCGGAAAAAAATGGATACGAATCTCGCTTACAATTTAGTGGATTTTGAAAGGGAAAAGTCAGGCGTTACGCGCCTGACTTTAACTGACTTCAGGAACTATCAGTTTTTGCGCATAAACGCCGCACTGGCTCCGATTATCATTACCGGAGAAAACGGCAGCGGAAAAACCAACATTCTGGAAGCGGTATCTTTTTTAACTCCCGGGCGCGGCCTGCGCGGAGCGAGACTGGCCGACATAAAAAGAATCACCCCCGAAAACCTTAACGACGAATATCAGCCCACGGTTATTGCTCCGGTAAGCTGGGCAATTTCCGCCGAAGTTCAAAACGGCGGTGACATTATTGAAATCGGTACGGCCGTCGAACGTTCGGCAAGAGAGACCGAAGAGGATGATTATCGCAGTTTTGAGCGGCGAATCGTAAAAATCGACGGCAACAAGATATCTTCACAAGCCGAGCTGGGCAAATACATTTCCGCTATTTGGCTGACACCGCAAATGGATCGGCTGTTTAGGGGCGGCAGTCAGCCGCGGAGAAGCTTTCTCGACCGTTTGGTTTACGCTTTTGATATGGAACACGCCAAGCGTACGGCAAACTTTGAACATTTGTACAAAGAATGGTACCGGTTGCTTAAAGAAGGCAAAAACGACAACCACTGGCTCAGCACGCTGGAAGAAAACATGGCCGGGCTCGGCGTTGCAATTGCCGCGGCAAGAAGAGAACAGATAGCCAAATTAAATACATTTATCGAACACGAGCCAGACGACGTTTTTCCAAGCGTCAAACTGGAACTCGACGGAAGCATAGAAAAGCTGCTTGATACGCTTCCGGCGGTAGAAGCTGAAGACCGCTACCGTCAAATGCTGGCCAAACAACGTCGCAATATTCTGTATAATGACAGCGTTGACGGCGTCAACCGAACGGATTTTAAAGTTTATTACCGCCGGAAAGGGATGCCGGCGGAGCTTTGTTCCACCGGAGAACAGAAATCGCTGCTCATCAGCATTATTCTGGCACAGAGCAAGTGCCAAACCCTGCACAAGGGTTTTGCGCCGGTATTACTGCTGGATGAAGTGGTTGCACATTTGGATGACGTAAAAAGAGAAGCTCTGCTGGAAAAAGTACGGGAATTGAATGTTCAGGCCTGGATAACCTCAACAAACCCGGAATTGTTCAATTCTCTGAAGAATGAAGCCCAGTTTATGGAAGTCAGAAACAACAACATTATTTCTGCAATGTAAACACGTTAGTCAGCAACCGTTATAAATGCAAAAAAAGGCCTGTTGTTTTGAGCAACAGACCTTTTTTCTAAAAGATTTCAGAAGACAGAACGTTAACAGCCGTCCGGTTTTTGCAAAGGGCGTCCCTGCTTATTTTTGCTATACGGGCAAAGACAGCCGAGCACTCACACCGGTTCATCCAAGAAACTGTCGAATCATAAAACAGCAATCAATAACGAAAAACGTTTTTCAAACTCAAGTTTCTTGAGAAGAGTCTTTCGCGGTAACGACACCCAGAAAATGATTATTCTCGGTTTTCAAATAAGCACTGCGACGGCGGTGTTTTTTTCCGTCATAGTTACGAACCGCATCCCAGGCATAGTTAGAATTTTCATTTGAATCCGTCTTGGACCAGTAATACCATCCGGGCCAAACGGGTTCACACAAAAAAGGCCATAACAATAAATTATATAACCAATAACGGTTGGTTATTTTTACCAAATTGTCGATATCCGGATATCCGACCTGATAGCGTTTCATTTGAAAACGACTGAAAAAATCAACGCCTTCCTGCCACGAACCATAATACCGGCCTGTGTCAAATCCCTTAAACTCGCTGAAACCGTAACTCCAGTCACGGGGCAGCAGAAGCAGCCACATTCCGCGCGAGATTAAAATACCCAGTTTTAACCGACGACGATAACCCGAAGCGGTTTTTACTTTCACGAGAAACACGCGAAAAGGCAAAATGCCGATGAGAAAATCTTTCATACGCATAAATAATTAATTAATAACTTGATAAACTGTTTTGGTTTTAGCACAGTTTTGCAAGTTTGTAAATATTATGCCTTGTCCGTTATGCCGACAAAACCGTCGCTTTGCATTTTATACAGTTTGGCATAACGCCCTTTGCGACGGAGTAGTCCCAGGTGTGTTCCCTGTTCGACGATGCGGCCGTGTTCAAAAACCACAATTCGATCCATTTCGCGCAAAGTGGAAAGACGGTGAGCAACGGCAATGACGGTTTTGTTTTTCATCAGTACCTTAAGCGACTTTTGAATGTGTTTTTCACTCCGACTGTCGAGTGCTGAAGTCGCTTCGTCAAAAATCAATATAGGCGCATTTTTCAGAATCGCGCGGGCAATCGCAATACGCTGGCGTTCGCCGCCGGAAAGCACGACTCCGCGTTCGCCTACTTTGGTTTGGTATCCGTTCGGAAAAGCACGGATAAACTCGTCTGCGGAAGCCTTTTTGGCAGCAGCAACGACTTCTGCCTCCGAGGCGCCGGTTTTGCCGTAGCGGATGTTGTCAAACAAAGTGCGGTTAAAAAGGCAGACATCCTGCGGAATGGTCGCAATGTTTTGATGCAGGGAATCCTGCGTGAAGCTGCGAATGTCGACGCCGTTGATTTTGATACTGCCCTCATTGATGTCATAATAGCGGGAAACAAGCTTGATAAACGTTGACTTCCCGGCTCCGGAAGTTCCGACAAGACCGACTTTTTCACCCGGTTTTATTTCGAGGTTCAATCCGTTGAAAAGATTATCCTTTCCCTTGTAGGCAAAGCTTACGTTATCAAATACGATGGAACACTTTTTAGCCTGAAGCTTACGGGCTCCCGACATATCGACAATTTCCGGTTCGACGGCAATGGTCGAAAGCGCCGAATCCAGCTGACCGAGCGTGCGGGAAACGTTGTTGGACATCCAGGTAATTTCAAAGACTATCGGAGCAATGGTCATAAACAAGGTGTTGGCGTATATAAAGGAAACGGTGTTTATTTGCCCAAACTTTAGCATCAAAATGGAAAGGAACATAAACAGTAACATTGAAATGACAGTGATAAGATTCAAAGACAAATGAATCAAGGCGCGGATTTTTTGCTCCCGGGTTTCGGCCTTGCGAAGCAAACGCAAATACCTGAGCAGATTATATCGTTCGAACTTGAAGTTGGCGAAACTTTTTATTTCGCTGTAATTAGCCAAGCTGTCGACAATCATTCCGTTGGCTATGCTTTGCTGGGTGCTGGTTTCTTTGGAGTATTGCGAACGTTTGCGCCCCATAAACAGTCCGATGGCGGCCACCAGCAGCAACCATACCGACAGTGCCAGCAGAAACCATAAATTTATGAATCCCAGTATCAGAACCGTCACGAACAGATGCAGGGACGAATAGGCTATGTTTTGAAAAAAATTGAAAAACTCCAACACGCCGTTATTAAGCTGCGAAACCTTGTTGGAAATATTTCCGGACATTTCGTTGTTGAAATAAGAAATCGAATGCCGATTAACATAATCAAACGCATCGCGAATAACAATTGTGCGCGCCTGCGGAAAAAACCTGACGTCAATAAACATCGTTGCTTCAAACAGGAGGACTTTGCCCAACCCGAGAGCAAGAGCCCAGAAAGCATACGCGAATATCCGTTCCCAGACATCGGCATCCTGAGATGCCTTGGCCGCCGTATCATAAATCTTGGCCAGAAAATAAGGATAAAACTGTCCGCATATCTGGCTCAAAAGCGTTAAAAATATGATGAGCAAAAAGAAATACTTAAAGATACGGACATATGACCAAAGATAACGGAGGCTGTTTTTTTCCATATTCATACAGGTTATTAACTCAAAATTGACACATTTTGGTTATTGTTATAACATATGTTTAAAATTTACTCAACCTAATAAGGTATTCTCACCATGGAAACACAATATTACACTTTAATTGAAAAACAGGATTTCTACGAGATTATTGAAAACAAATACGGCGAACTGGCCATTTTTATCGACGCCCGCGACGGAACGCCCGAAAATCCGGTTTTTGAATTTGACGGTAAAAAAACAGCCCTGCTGAAAAGAGACGCTCATCTGGCTGTCCGGCTCGACGACATTCACGAAGATACGGTTGCCCCGCTCGCAGAAGCCGAATTTCTGATGATTGTGGAACTCAAAGGAAAAATGGTGGAGAGAGTTTACGGCGTTCCGGTCGAAAACGTTGAGGAGATTGTTTTTGAAGGACATCAAACCCGTGCCGACGAACTGGTCAAAGCCAAAAGCAAAGACGAACTGCTAAAGAGCTTCGGTGCAGTCAAATGCTGGACCAGCGGCAGTGCAAAATAAGACTTTTTAGGAACAAAAACGATGATAGGTATGGTATTGGTTACCCACGGCAATTTGGCCAATGAATTTATTTCGGCGATGCAGCATGTAGTCGGCAAGCAGGAACAAATAGCCCCGGTATGCATCGGTCCGGAAGACGATATGGAAATGCGCCGTGCGGAAATCCTGAAAAAAGTTGAAGAAGTCAACGACGGTTCCGGCGTGGTGGTTTTGACCGACATGTTCGGCGGAACCCCCTCTAATCTGGCAATTTCGATTATGGACCGGGCTCCGGTCGAGATTATCGCTGGCGTCAATCTCCCGATGCTGATTAAACTCGCATCCCTGCGCAAAGAAAAGAATCTGAAAGAGACCGTGAGCGGAGCGCAGGAAGCCGGAAAAAAATACATTAACGTAGCCTCGCAATTGTTGGGAATGTAAGAAATGAGCGACGATACTTATGCCAAGGATTTGGAAATAAAAAACAAAAAAGGACTGCATGCGCGGGCTGCCGCGGCTTTTGTCAAAACCGTGGAACCTTTTGATGCGGAAGTCGAAGTCGAACGTATCGGACAATGCGTCAACGGCTGTTCAATTATGGGGCTGATGATGCTGGCAGCCGCAAAAGGTACGACAATCCATGTCAAAACCTCGGGAAATCAGGCCAAGGAAGTGATGGAAGCCCTGGAAAAACTGCTGGACAACAAATTCGGGGAAGAATAAGCCGTGGTGAAAGCAAAAGCTCCCCGCAACAAAACCTTAGAGCTATCCCCCAAAGAGATAGCTCTTTACGCATCAAAAGCCGTCAAACTATCTCAAAAATCAAATTTAACCGACGTCATCAACCGGGTTATCCGACAAGACAGCTTTAAGGCGCTGGATTTGCTTCCGGACGACTGCATTGACCTGATGATTGTCGACCCTCCGTACAACCTGACCAAGAACTTCGGCAAATCCACCTTTAAGGAAATGGATTTCGATGCCTATAAAAAATGGCTCGACAAATGGCTTAAGAAGACGGTGCGCCTGCTTAAAGACAATGCGTCAATATATATTTGCGCCGATTGGAAAACTTCAATCTGCATTCCGGAAGCTGCCGGAAAATATTTTATCTTGCGAAACCGCATCTCGTGGGAAAGGGAAAAAGGACGGGGAGCCAAAGACAACTGGAAAAACTGTCTGGAAGACATCTGGTTTTTTACCAAGGGAAAGGACTATACCTTTAACATTGACGCCGTTAAGGTTCAGAGACCCGTCATTGCTCCTTATCGCAACGAAAAAGGGGAACCCAAGGACTGGCAGGAAAAAGGAAAGCAGCGTTTTCGCCTGACTCATCCGTCAAATATCTGGACCGACATTTCCATACCGTTCTGGTCAATGCCGGAAAACACGCCGCATCCAACCCAAAAACCGGAAAAGCTGATTGCCAAACTCATTCTGGCGTCCAGCAATGAAGGCGATGTGGTGTTTGATCCTTTTCTGGGCTCCGGAACAACTGCCGTCACGGCTAAAAAACTGGGACGATGCTATATCGGAATCGAACAGGAAAAAGAATATGTCGCTTTGGCCTGCAAAAGACTGGAAATGGCTGACTCCAACAGGGAAATCCAAGGGTTTGAAAACGGTTGTTTCAAGGCCCGAAACTGTTGACGGCTTGTAACTTCGGCTAGGTTCTATTGCATTTGGGACACCTTTAATTAAATTGTTAGAGGTGTACGGCTTTTCGTGCATTTTTAATAACATAATTAAGGAGAATTTAAGATGGTAAGTTCTAAAAGCGAAATGGAATCATCAGCAGCTGCCAAGTCATCTTCTGAAGATTCTAAATCCAGATCTTCACGTTCCAGCCGTTCTTCTGGCTCAAAATCTAAGAAAAAACAGTCTTAATTAAGACGAGCCATATCTCTATCTTACGAGCCTCCGCCAAAATTCCGCGGGGGCTTTTTCGTTTATAACTTTGGCTAGGTTCTATTGTCTGCCGCGGTTTGACGATTACATTTTTAGCGTTGCACAGTCCAACAGTGCAAAATTTTTAAATTTTATAGGAGATAATACAATGTGTAATGATATGAGAGACAGCGAAACCAAAATGTCAGCCTCATCTTCATCTGAAGAAAAAAGAATGAACTCTTCCAACCCTTCTGAAAAAAGCTCTTCTTCAGAACAAAACGAAACAAAAAAATCTTCTACCGGCGGCTGCGGTTGTTCTAAAAACTACTAATTACCCGCGTTAAAAAAAGAAATACCCTTTGGACACGACTATGTGTGCAGAGGGTATTTTGTGTTTACTATTTTGATTTATCGATTATATTAAACAAGTAATTAATCATATTAACACGGAAAAGGCGGATACAATGAAAAAATGGCTGGCACTGCTTATCGGACTGTTGTTATCGGGCGAAGTTCAGGCTCAAAGCGCTGAAAACATCAAAAAAATAGAAACTTATCTCAACAACATCAAAAGCCTGGAAGCAACCTTCGTCCAAATGGCAAGCAACGGCGCCACTGCCGAAGGCCGTCTGTTTATTGAAAAGCCAAACAAAATCCGGATGGAATACGGCGCCCCGACAAATGTACTGATTGTCGGAGACGGTAATTATATCGTTTACAATGACACTGACCTTGACCAGGTTACCCATATCGACTATGACGATATTCCGGCGACATTGATTTTGGCCAACGACATCAAAATAGACGGCAAAAAAATCAAAGTCAGCGACTTTTATCAGGATTCCGGCAGCACCAGCATTACGCTGGATTATGCCGACAAGGGAGACTTGGGGCCGATTACGCTGGTTTTCTCCAATGACCCGATGGAATTAAAGCAATGGAAGATTGTCGACCCGCAAAGCGTGGAGGTGACGGTATCTCTTTACGACACCCAAAAAGACGTCAGCCTTGACAGCAAGTTGTTTAAATTCCGAAATAAAAAAGACAATCCTCTGAACTATAAAAAGAAAAGATAAATATGGACTTTTTTAAACTTATTACCTGGAACGTCAATTCCATCCGAATCCGTTTGGAACTGTTGAAACATCTATGCGAACAGGAAAATCCCGATATCATCTGTCTGCAGGAAGTTAAAGCCAAGGAAGAAGATTTCCCTTTTGAGGCAGTAAAAGCGCTGGGATTTGAGCATATTGCCCTATACGGCATGGCCGGTTACAACGGCGTGGCCATCTTGTCAAAACATCCTTTGAAAAACCCCGAAAAACGCGACTGGGTAGGTAAACAGGACGCAAGACACATCAAAGCCTGTGTTTTTGACGACATAGAAATCAACGACGTTTATATTCCTGCCGGAGGAGACATTCCCGACCCGGTCATAAACCTGTCTTTTGCACACAAGCTGTGTTTTATGGACGACATATCAGAATATTTCGAGCAGCAAAAATTATCCTGGAAGAATAAAAAAATGCTCATCTGCGGCGATTTTAACGTTGCACCGTCGGAAAACGACGTTTGGAATCATAAGCAGCTGCTGAAAATCGTTTCGCACACGCCGGTAGAAGTCGAACGGTTGACAAGGCTGTTTCAATCTTTAGATTTTGTAGACGCCGTACGCAAATTTTATCCCGAACCGCAAAAAATATTTTCCTGGTGGAGCTATCGCAACCCCAACTGGGCAACCAACGACAAAGGCCGACGGCTTGATCACATCTGGGTAACGCCGAATTTGCAGGAACGCATTATCAGCGCAAAAATCATTAAAGACCTGCGAGCCATGGAACGCCCTTCCGACCATGTTCCCGTCGCTGTTGAAATTAAGCTTTGATTAGCGCATAAAAACTGTCGGGACAATTTACATAAAAAAGCTTTCTAGAAGAAAGCTTTTTTTTTATTTTTACAACTTCAGTCGATAACCGCCTTCAAGCGTGATAATCAGCTGGGCTTCAGGATCGTCATGTTCGACTTTTTGACGTAAGCGGTAGACATGGGTTTCTATGGTGTGGGTAGTAACATCCGGCGCATAGCCCCATACTTCCTGCAGCAGTTCATTTTTGGCGACAATCCTGTCCTGAGCCTTATATAAATACTTGAGGATAGCTATTTCCTTTTCGGTCAGTTTGACGATTTCGTTGTTGCGCTGATTTAAGATATCTTTTTTTACCGGGCGAACAACATAGCGGTTAAACATCAGATAACCGCTGCGGCTGTTTTCAAAAATATTAATGCTGGCTTGCAGTTCATTCAGAAAAAACTCTAAAGAAAACGGCTTTACAATCAAATGATTAAGATGCAAATCGCGGTCAACGTCTTCCGGCCGGGAAGTAAACAAAAATACCGGCGCTTTTATATAACGGCCGTGAAGCTCTTTCAGCTTGTTCAAATTTTCATCAATCATGATAATATCGGGAACGGCGTTTTTGTCCTCGGAATCGATAAAATTAAAATCTTTGGCATGATGCGCGATTTGATCTTTAACATCGGCAACAAAATCTTCGTTTTCAGAAATAAACAATATGTTAGGCATTTCGTACAGTCCCTAAAAGTTCAGCCCGATACCGGCTACAAAGGCATAACCCTGATTATTGTTTTCAATATCGCTGTTTTTTCCCTCAAAGTCAACATGGGCCGCGGCAAGATATACATCCATATGTTCATTAAGCTGATACTGATTGGAAAAAACAATCACTTTGTCACGATTGTCCGTGCGGGAGGCTTTGGATTCAAAATATGACAGTGCGGTCTGATAAGGTCCGATTTCATAACCAAGGCCTACATTCCAGGCCTGTCCCTCCCGATAATTGTCAAACAATTCCGGCGTGCGGGACGTCACGGCGTTCAGGCTTTTGTCCCGGCCGTCAGTGTAAGTTTTGCGCCAACCGCCTCCTAACGTCCAACCGCCCCGGCTTAAACTGAGGCTGGCAGACATTTCCTTGTCGTTGTCGTGAAATTCGGCATAACCGAAAGAAATTTTAGCGTCCGCAAACCCCAAATCAGAAGCATTGTAAATGCCGGCGACAAAGCCGCCGTCTTTTTCGTAAGAAGCAAATTTGTTAATCAATCCCCGACGGTTATATGCATCGGGAACATAAGTAAAACCTATCATGGTGTCATAAAAAGCCGGAGAAATGTAACTGATTTTAGGCGCAACGCCGTCGGTATTGATATATGTCGTATTAAGGGTGGCAAAACGCGTGATTTTGCCGTTACGTTTCCAGTTGGGATTACTGATAAAATCGACGACGTCGTTATTGTTGGCCAAAGCGCCGGCTGTCGGCGCCCCCTCATGGAACTGAGCATCTACGTTAAAAGTTTGTCCCACCATCAACCGGCCATACGGACTGTCGGCAATAAGGTAAGCCTCTTCACCCCAGCGTCCCTGGTTATAATCTTCAAGCTCCTGGTCGACGCCGCCCATAACATCAAGGTTAAGACTGGCAGAATAATCGTCATTGTAGGTATACTGCGCGGTAAAGCCGACATCACCCTGGCCTACGCCGTGATTGCTTTTGTCATTGTGTTTGAAGCGTTTGGAGAGATCGCTGTAACCATACAGTCCCTGGACATGTCCGCTGTAAGAAAAGTCCCATTCTCCGGCAAACACGGGGGCGGGCAACAACATAAAAAGAAAAAACAAATATACATACGGTTTCATAAGACAAAGGCCTTTAGCTGGTTGAGATTTAAGTTTAATTCATAAGCAGGCAGAGTCAATATAAATTGTATTTGCTTTTTTCCAAGTTTACGGTCATAATTTTGGTAATTTGAAAGGAAGGCGCCGATGTCTTATCAATATCAACACGGACTAGTGGTTATGCGGGCGCAGCCGCTGCATATCGGACACGAACGGGTATTGCGCGACATGCTTGAAAAATGCGCCCGGGTTACGGTCATTCTGGGTTCTATTCAAGAACAAGGAACCGCCAGAAACCCCTTTACCTATCTTACCCGCAAGCAAATGATTTTAAATATTTTTCAAAATGAAACGGCAAGACTTAAGGTTATGGGTCTGTTTGACATCAACAATCCGACGCAATGGTCTGACTTCGTCCTCGATTTTATGCGCGAAAATATGCCGGAATGGGGAACGCCGGACGTTTATTACGCAGGGAGCCCTTATGATGCTCAGTGGTTTACCCCTTGTTTTGAGCATATCGAGTGTATTGACCGAACCAATCCCGACTTTCCTTACGTTTCAGGAAGCATGGTGCGCGATATGATGACTATCGGCGACCGACGTTGGAAAAATTTCGTTCATCCGCTTAACCATCATTTTATCGAAGAATATTTAAGCCCCAAAAAAGGAGAACTCTGATGCAGGAAATTTGGAAGAATCTGACAAACGGAATTCGTCAATACTGCCGCAACAACGGTTTTGAAGACGTGGTTTTGGGCCTTTCCGGCGGGCTGGATTCCGCCGTTACGGCGATTGCGGCCATGGATGCCCTGGGAGCCGAACATGTACACGCCCTGATGATGTATACGAAAAACACTTCAAGCCTGAGTTTGCAGATTGCCCGCAAAATAGCCTCCATGAACAAGTTAAACTTTAAGGAAATAAATATCCAGCCTGACGTCGACAATATGGAGAAATCTCTGGAACTGATTATGGACGCGCCGTTGAAAAATATTGTGCGGGAAAATCTACAAGCCCGGATACGCGGATTAATCTTAATGGCAGAATCAAACCAGGACGGCTATTTGCTTCTGGCCTGCGGCAACAAATCCGAAATTGCCATGGGATATTGTACGCTTTACGGCGATACCTGCGGGGGATTGGCTCCAATCGGGGAGCTTTACAAAAGCCAGATTTTTGAGCTGGCGAAATGGCGTAACGAACAGTGCCAGGCACTGCCGATGGAGGTAATCATCAGGGCTCCCAGCGCGGAATTATCCGCAAATCAGAAAGACGAAGACACCCTGCCCCCGTATAAAGTTCTGGACAAGATTTTGGAGTTGTACCTCGACCGTCATCTGAGCGCAGCCGAAATCGCCATAGAAGGTTATGATGCAGTTACTACCGAATGGATTATTAAAAGATACCAGTCACAGGCATTTAAACGCCAACAACTGCCGCCGACAATCAAGCTCTAGCTTTTGACAACGTTTTGCGTTACTTTCGGTACAAAACAAATTCATAAAAACCCCGAAGCTTGAAACTTCGGGGTTTTTAACTGAGAATTAAATATCCAAGTTAACCACGTTAAGGGCATTATCCTGAATAAACTCTTTACGGGGTTCGACCACATCACCCATAAGGGTGGCAAAGGTTTCATCAGCCTCTTCCATCCGGTCGATTTTAACTTGCAGAAGAGAACGCGCTTCAGGGTCAAGCGTGGTTTCCCACAACTGCTCGGGGTTCATCTCACCCAATCCTTTATAACGCTGAATGGCAATGCCTTTTTTACCGGCAGCCATAATCGCGTCAACAAAAGTCACCGGACCGGTAATCTTTTTTTCCAACCCCTGTTTGGAAGTCAGAATACTTACGTTACCAAAGTTTTCACGAAGCACGTCGCGCATATTGTTGAGCGCCTGAGCTTCCGGGCTTTCAAATACGATGTTACCAACACTATGCTTTTCGGTAACACCGCGCAGCGTACGCTGGAACAGCAAGGAACCATCACCCTGAACCTCGGCTTCCCAGCCTCGGTCATATTCAGCTTCAAGTTCATTAAGGCGAGCCGCCAGTTTTTCCAGTTCTTTTTTCAATGCAGGAATGTCATTGAACAGCTGATGATCAAACAGACCGGAAATAGCCATTTGCTCAATAATCTTTTCAGGAACGTTTTTGCTCAAAGTTCCAATCATACTGCGCGCCTTGCGGTTTTGTTCAACCAAGCTGATGAGGTCTTCGCCGATGACCTGCTCCCCGGTGGAAAGCGTCAAAGTTGCATCGTCACAACCGCCGCGGATGAGGTAATCCTCCATTTCCCGCTCATTTTTAATGTAGAGAATGGAGTTGCCTTTTTTAACCTTGTACAAAGGCGGTTGAGCAATATAAACATATCCGCGCTCAATCAGCTCCGGCATTTGGCGATAGAAAAACGTCAGCAACAAAGTACGAATATGGCTTCCGTCGACATCGGCATCGGCCATGATGATAATTTTATGATAGCGGCATTTGTCGGCATTGAAATCGTCACGTCCGATACCGGTGCCAAGCGCGGTAATGATAGTTCCGATTTCGGCGGAATTCAGCATCTTGTCAAAACGGGCACGTTCAACGTTCAAAATTTTACCGCGCAACGGCATAATCGCCTGATTGCGGCGATGACGCCCCTGTTTGGCAGAACCGCCGGCGGAATCTCCCTCAACGATGAAGACTTCTGACAAAGCAGGGTCTTTTTCCTGGCAATCAGCCAGCTTTCCGGGCAGAGAAGCCACATCAAGCACGCCTTTGCGACGGGTGAGTTCACGCGCCTTGCGGGCCGCCTCGCGAGCGGTTGCGGCTTCGAGAATTTTTCCGACAATAACCTTAGCTTCGTTGGGGTGTTCGTCCAACCATTCTTTAAGCTTGTCGCCGACAATGTTTTCAACTACCGGACGAACCTCTGAAGAAACCAGCTTGTCCTTGGTTTGGGATGAAAACTTGGGATCAGGCACCTTGACCGACAAGACGCAGCTCAGACCTTCACGCATATCGTCACCGGTAAGGGCAACCTTTTCTTTTTTGAGCATTCCGTTTTCAAGGACATAGTTGTTAAGCGTACGGGTTAAGGCACCGCGGAAACCGGCAAGGTGCGTACCGCCGTCTTTTTGAGGAATGTTGTTGGTAAAACAGAGCATACTCTCGTTATAGGCATTGGTCCATTGCAAGGCGACTTCTACCGTAATGTCGTTCATTTCGCCGGAAACGGCAATAACTTCGTCATGCAGAGGAGCCTTTGATTTATTGATATGGTTCACAAAAGCTTTAAGACCGCCTTCATAGTGGAAATCCACCTCACGGGGTTCGGCGCCGCGGTTATCGATGAGTTTCAGGTAGACACCGGAATTCAGAAAAGCTTTTTCGCGAATAGCGCGTTCGAGAGTTTCAAAACTGAACTCGGTTTGCGTAAAAGTTTCGGGAGAAGGCAGGAAAGTTACCTCGGTACCATGTCTTCCGGGAGCATCGCCGACAACGGTCAGATGTTTGGTTACGTTACCATGGGCAAACTCGGCAACATGCTCATGCCCTTCGCGCCAAATGCGCAGACGCAGCCAGGTAGACAGTGCGTTAACCACAGAAACGCCCACACCGTGCAAACCGCCGGAAACCTTGTAGGAGTTATTATCAAACTTACCGCCGGAGTGCAGCTCGGTCATAATAACTTCAGCCGCAGAGACGCCTTCTTCTTTGTGCATCCCCACAGGAATACCGCGGCCGTTGTCCCGGATGGTGGCGGAACCGTCGGGATTCAGAATGATTTCGGTTTTGTCACAATAACCGGCCAAAGCCTCGTCAATCGCATTATCCAAAACCTCGTAAATCATATGATGCAGACCGGAACCGTCATCGGTGTCGCCAATATACATTCCGGGACGTTTACGAACAGCGTCAAGGCCTTTCAAAACCTTAATGGAATCGGCTCCGTACTCTTTTTCTTCCTTATCAATTTCTTCTTGGGTCATCTCTGAACTCATAATATTTCTGTCCTTTAATTAGTAACAAATTTCAGTTGGGGAAAATATACTACGATTTGTATTATTTACCAAGCCAAAAAACAAAGTTTTCCAATACTTTGGTAATAAAAAAACGGGTTAAAAACAGCGGTTTGAAAAGGGCAGAAAACTTTTAGACCATTTTGTCTAGACAACAGTGCCGAATTAAGCTAAAATGATGCTAATTTGCAAAAATTATTAATCAATTAAATAAAAAAATTAGTATGAAACAGATTATTAAAGGTATCGAAAGATACTCGGTAAAAGACGTGCCTTTTATTTCCGTTATGTTTGAGACTACATCAACAGGCAAACAGACAACCAACAATTATTTCGTTATAGACGGCTGCTACGAACGCAACCTTTTCGGCGTTCTTGTCCATACCCGTATTGGGCATGAAGTGGATTTGCAATTCGATATCTTGACAGGAAGGCTAAGCGGAATAAAAAACCTTTCGCTGGGAATTGAAGCCAATTACAAGGGCAACTCAGCGGTAAAAGATATGGTAGAAATTTAGAGAAAAACAGTCTTACACAGAAAAATCCCTTTTCCCTTTTAGGAACAAGGGATTTTTTTTATTAAAATTACGAGTCTTTGTCAGATTTCAGGATTCTAAAAATAATTTCCGCTCAAATCGTCGAATCGAAAAAAATTTTTTATCCGCGGCAAAACGAATCCAGGCTTGTATTTGCGGCGAATCGCCGGATTGATTCACTTTTCGAGTAATAATTTTTTAACTTTTATATCTTTAGAATCCAGACAAACAATTAAGACTGCAGATTGATTGTTCACAAAGCTTTGTTATTAATTTTGGTATATTGAGGTTAAAAGTCCGGATTGCGGAAGTTGTCGCCGCAAAGAACCGGACAAATACCGGAAGGATTCCGGATGTTAGAAAACATAACCAAGAATTGGTAGCCGCCTCATATAATTATGTTATCTTTTTTTACCTTGTTCCGCGAGTTAGTGCGCTTCGGCCCAGTTGGTTCCGACGCCTACTTCCGCAGTAAAGGGAACTTCGTAATCAACGACGTTCTCCATAATTTCCTTTACGAGGCGGCTGACAGCTTCAACCTCATCATCGGGTGCTTCAAAAACAAGTTCATCGTGAACCTGAAGAAGCATTTTTGTTTTGTATCCCTGTCTGGCGAGTTCAAACTCAACTTTATTCATCGCCAGCTTGATAATATCTGCGGCACCGCCCTGAATCGGGGCATTGATTGCCGCACGCTCGGCATTTGCCGCCAGACGCTTGTTTTTATCATTAATCCCCAAAACCGAACATTTATGTCCGAAAGGCGTTAAGACATAACCGTGTTTGCGGGCAAAAGCGATTGTTTTCTCCATATATTGTTTGATTTCAGGCATTTGCGCAAAATAGGCGTCGATATAAGCTTTCGCTTCATCAGAGCTGACGCCGATATTTTTGGCCAGTCCATATTGGGATATGCCGTAAACGATTCCAAAGTTGATTGCCTTAGCGTGACGACGCAGGTTAGCATCGACCTTATCAACCGGAACGCCGAATACATGAGAAGCCGTGGCCGAATGAATATCGATGCCGTCGGCAAAAGCTTTTTTCAAATTTTTGACATCAGCGACCGATGCCAGCAAACGCAGCTCCACCTGCGAGTAGTCAGACGAAATAATCTTGTGTCCCGGTTTGGCAATAAAGCAAGCCCGTATTTTCTTCCCTTGCTCACTGCGGATGGGAATATTCTGAAGATTAGGGTTATTGGAAGCCAGGCGCCCGGTATTGGCAACAAACTGATTATAGGTCGTATGGATGCGATTATCCTTATCAAGCAACGCAAACAGCGCATCACTATAGGTTGACTTCAGCTTGCTAAATTCGCGCCAGTCAAGAATCCTTTGAGCCAGTTCTATTCCCTGTTCGGCAAGCTGTTCCAGGATATCAGCGCCGGTCTGCCAGGCGCCGGTAGGCGTTTTTTTGCCCTTCAGTCCCTGCCGGTCGAACAAAATCTCACCAATCTGCTTGGGCGAGCCGACATTAAACTCTTCACCGGCAAGCTCAAAAATCCGGGCTTCTATTTGGCGGATTTCGCTGTCAAAGTAAATGCTGAGCTCCTGCAAAGCCTTGGCGTTTACCATAATTCCGCGTTCTTCCATCGCATAAAGCGTCTTTAGCAGCGGCCGATCAAAATTTTCGTAAACACTGACTTTTTGTTCAGCAATCAGACGCGGTTTCAGGATATGGTAAAGGCGCAGCGCATAGTCGGCCCGGGCAGCCATATAATCCATCGCCTGTTCAATGCCGACCTTGTCAAAAGGTATTTTATTTTTACCGGTGCCGGTAAGCTCTTCAAACTTCTGCGGAGTAACATCCAAAAACAATCCGCAAAGTTCGTCCAAGGAATGTCCGTGCTCGGAACTGTCCAAATCATAAGAAAGGACGGCAATATCTTCCAGAGGGAAGAAATCGGTCCCTGTTCCCAAAAACTTGGCAATAAAGTGCATGGACGTCTTGATGTTATGACCGATTTTGAGAACGGATTTATCCGACAGCAAAGGTTTCAGATACCGTTTCAGAGTTTCTTCGGACAACTGGCTTACGCTGCGATTTTCTGCAAACAAATCCATATTGTTATGCTCCGCGCCGTGCGCAAAAGGAATGTATGCGGCCTTTCCGGGATTGACGGCGACAGCAAGACCGACAATATTGTCAAAAACCGGATCCGGGCCGTTATAAGCCGCAGCTATCGAGCAAACGCGGCTTTTATAAATCAAATCAACCCAGTATTTCAGCTTGGCCTCTGTCTGAATCAGCTCATAACTTTTTTCCGGCTGTTTAAATACAGCGTTCTCAGGTGATTTAAATACACTGTTTTCATTCTCCGCCTCCGAAGATTTAAATACAGTGTTTTCAGAGGCTTGGCATGCTATCTTATTACAGCGTTCAAGCACCCATTTCTCAAGCCTTGGCCGGATTGAACGAAAACCGTAAGTTTCTATGAAGCGGTCAAGTTTTGCCATTTCGGGAGGCAGACATTTGTATTCGGCAATCCGATGGTCGACGGGAACGTCGCCACGCAGCGTCACCAGCTGAAGAGATATACGGGCATTTTCAATATTTGCGAGGATAGTTTCGCGACGCTTGTTTTGTTTAATCTCTCCGGCTTTGGTCAAAACGCCTTCCAACGACCCAAAGTCGTTGACAAGCTGCGCGGCCGTTTTCAGACCAATGCCAGGAATGCCGGGAATGTTGTCGGTGGTGTCTCCGGCCAAAGCCTGCACATCGACAACCTGTTCCGGATAAACGCCGAATTTTTCTTTAACGTCTTCCGGCGAAAAGAACTTGTCTTTCATCGGATCATAGAATTCGACGCCGGGACGAATAAGCTGCATCAAATCCTTGTCGCCGGAAACAATAACAACCTCAAGCCCTTGAGCCAGCGCCATATTGGCATAAGTAGCAATCAGGTCGTCCGCCTCATATCCCTCCATTTCCAGGTGATGAAGGTTCAGCGCTTCTACCGCTTCGCGGATGATGGAGAACTGAGGAATCAAATCTTCGGGAATTTCTTTGCGCGTGCCTTTGTAGTCGGGAAAAATATCGTTACGGAAATTCTGCCGTTTGGCGTCAAAGAGAACCAAACAATATTCACAGGGGATTTTTGAGGTCAGTTTTAAAAACATATTGGTAAAGCCATAAACCGCATTTACGGGCGTACCATCCGGCGCGGTCAACGGCGGCAAACCGTAAAAAGCGCGAAAGATATAACCGGAACCGTCTATCAGGCAGATTTTGTGGGACATGGCATTTTTCCTTAATCAGCGACACCCGGCAACTGTCTTGCAGACCGGGCGGCAAAATAAATATAGCGGATGAAAGCTTATTCGCCAATAGATAAAAAGAAAGAGCGCTCCAGACTGTCAACCGAACACAAATCGGTTTTATAAACGTCTTCGTAATTGTCAATGTAATCACGCAGCGCAAGAGCAATACAATCATCAACCGTTTTGCCGCTTTTGGCTGCAATGGCTGCGATTTTTCTGTTCAAATCCTCACTGATCGTTACCGAAACATTGCTCATAAAATCTTCCTTAACTTATTTATGTTACTGAATAATTTAATTTTTAAAACAAATTGCGAATCGAGGCAAGGAAGAAAAGGACGCGAATCGTGGCTAACGCTCAGAAAAAAAGAAAAAAAACTAAAAAAAGAGAGTCAAAACAACGTTTTAAGAATCGGATGCGACTCCTAAAATTTTTTGGATTGCTGGTGATAACTTTATTAATTTATCTGAGCTATTGTTTTTTTACGCTGCCGGATATCAACGAAGCGGTTTCGCGCACGCGCCAACCTTCGACGACCATTATTGCCGAAAACGGTAACGAAGTACAGACTTTCGGCACAGTTTATTCAGAAGTCATCCGTTCGGAAGAACTGCCTCAGTATGTCATCGATGCCATCGTTTCCACCGAAGACCGGCGGTTTTACGGGCATTTCGGCTTTGACATCATTTCGTTTACCCGGGCAATGATTGCCAACGTCTTTGCCGGTAGATACGCTCAGGGCGGCAGCACCATTACCCAACAGGTGGCAAAAAACCTTTTTCTGACTTCGCAAAAGAGCATCAAGCGCAAGACCCAGGAACTGCTGCTGGCATTTTGGCTTGAACATAAGTTCAGCAAAGAGCAAATTCTGACCCTTTACCTTAACAGGGTCTATCTGGGGGCGGGAACATACGGCATTGAAGCCGCCAGCCAAAAGTATTTTCAAAAATCGTCGCGCGATCTTAACCTTTTGGAAGCGGCCATTATTGCCGGTATGCTCAAAGCTCCGTCGCGCTATAATCCGATTGCCTCCAAAGAAAGAACCATGGAAAGGGCAAAAGTTGTACTGCAAAATATGGTCAGCAACCGCACTATTACCCCTGAGGAAAGAGACGAAGCCCTGACGATGAGGTTAGGTAAAGAAAAAAACTACAAAGTCGAAGATGCCAATTATTTTGCCGACTGGGTTTACAACGAGGTTAACGATTATATCGGCGAACGAGACAGCGACATTTATGTGATGACAACATTGGATCAACACATTCAAGAGGCCGCTTCGCGGATTTTAAGAGAAACGGTCGAGGCCAATCAGAACCGTAACGTTACCCAGGGTGCCGTTGTGGTCCTGGATAAAAACGGCTCGGTAAAAGCTATGGTCGGCGGCGTAAACTACAACAAGAGTCAGTTTAACCGGGCAACACAGGCTCTGCGTCAACCGGGTTCGGCATTTAAACCCTTTGTTTATCTGACTGCCCTGCAACAGGGATGGAAACCGGAAGACAAGGTAATGGACGCACCGCTTTCCATCGGCAGCTGGCGCCCTGAAAACTCCGATAAAAAATACTATGGCGAAGTCACGCTCAAATATGCACTGGCGAAATCTCTCAATCTGGCAACTATCAATCTGACCGAGCAACTGCCGAGAAACAAAATCATCCGGAATGCCCGGAAAATGGGAATAACCACCCCGATACAAAATACACCCTCGCTGGCATTGGGAACGTTTGAAGTAAAGGTCATTGATATGGCAGCGGCATATTCGGTCATTGCCAACGGCGGATTTTCCACCTGGCCGCATGCTATCAAAGAAATCTACAGCAAAGACGGTTATCAGCTTTATCAACGTGGCGGAGACGACAAGATGAGAATCATCGACGGCGGCGATGCGGAAGAATTGACGCAGATGCTGTCCAAGGTGCTTAAAGGCGGAACCGGCAAGCGTGCCGCACTGCCCTTCTTTGCCGCAGGAAAAACCGGAACATCACAGGACAACCGCGACGCCTGGTTTGTGGGCTTTACGGAAGACTTAATCTGCGCCGTATGGCTCGGCAATGACGACGACAGCCCGATGAAAGGCGTTTACGGTTCGGGTCTGCCTGCCGAAATCTGGAAAAAAATTATGATGGCCGCTCAAGCTGCCGAATAAAAGAAAGGTTCAAAACCATTTGTTGAAAAGCTTTGCTCCGTCGGCAAAAAAATACCTCAGCCGTGGCAGAACATACTTTCAAAACGTTGTTTGCCGCTTTCATCTTATCGGAGCAAGCTCTTTGAGATTAGTCGGTTAAGAATGAAAATAGTGCTTTTCGTTTGCGAATTATTATATATAATACGAAGAAGTTTTGAAAATATCCCGCGTAAGAAAATCGGGATGACAATTTGAATGTGAGGAAATAATGACACAAAGACCTGTAATGTTGATGATTTTGGACGGCTGGGGTTATCGCGAGCCGAAAACTCCCGACAACGCTATTGAAATGGGACATACGCCAAACTGGCATCGGATGTATGAAGAAAATCCGCATTGTCTGGTGGAAACCTACGGACTGGCGGTCGGACTGCCGGAAGGCCAAATGGGCAACTCTGAAGTCGGACACACCAATCTCGGCGCCGGCCGCGTCGTTATGCAGGACTTGCCCAGAATCGACCAATCCATAAAAGACGGTTCTTTAGAAAAGAACCCGGTTCTGAATGAAATGATAGACACTTTGAAGACTAACGGAAAAGCTGCTCACGTTATGGGGTTGATGTCCCCGGGCGGCGTTCACTCCAGCCAGCACCATATCGTTGCCTTGTGTGAAATTCTGGCTAAGAACGGAATCAAAGTCTGGGTTCATGCCTTTTTAGACGGACGCGACACGCCGCCGGCTTCGGCCGAAGGCTTTTTAGCCGATTTTGAAAAATCAATCGCGGCATTGAAAGATGTTAAAATAGCAACAATCGAAGGCCGTTTTTATGCAATGGACCGAGACAAACGCTGGGACCGCGTCGAAGCGGCCTACAACAATATGCTGATTGCCGAGGGCAAGCGTTATACTACGGCAAAAGAAGCTATTGAGGCCTCTTATGCAGCTAAAGTTACCGACGAGTTTGTCATTCCCTGCGTTATCGGCGATTATCAGGGCATGGAAAACGGCGACGCCATTTTGATGGCAAATTTCCGCGCCGACCGCGCCCGAGAAATTCTGTATGCTTTGGCTGACGCCGAATTCACCGGTTTTGCCCGTAAAAAACAGGTTAAGTTTTCAAAGCATGTCGGCATGACGGAATATTCCGTCGACCACAACCGTTTTATGAACACGATGTTTCCGCCGGAAGCTCTGACCCACATATTCGGCGAAGTGGTGGCCGAACACGGGCTGACCCAGCTGCGTATTGCCGAAACCGAAAAATACGCTCATGTCACGTTCTTTTTTAACGGCGGCGAAGAAAAAGAGTTCAAAGGCGAAGAAAGAATCCTCATTGCCAGCCCCAAGGTGGCAACTTATGACCTTAAACCGGAAATGAGCGTTTATGAAGTTACCGACAAGCTGGTTGAAGCCATCGAATCCAAAAAGTTTGACACCATTATCTGCAATTACGCCAACGGCGACATGGTCGGTCATACCGGCATAATGGAAGCAGCCCTTAAAGCGGTTGCCGCGGTAGACGAATGTCTGGGACGGGTTGAAGCAGCCATCAAAAAAGTTGGCGGCGTCATGATTGTGACCGCAGACCACGGCAATGCAGAAAAAATGGTTGATGAAAAAACCGGAGAACCCTACACCGCACACACCGTCGGTAAAGTTGCGGCTATTCTGGTTAACAGTCAGGAGCACATCTGCCGAATGAACGACGGACGGCTGGCCGATATTGCACCGACCATGCTGGATTTGATGCATATTGAAAAACCTGCAGAAATGACAGGGCACTCCCTGCTGGTCAGAAAAGCAGACTAAGCCGGAGAACGCATGAAACTTTCAACCGTCCATTACCTTTGCTGGATGAGCGTTGCCCTTGCGGCGGCAACGTCCGGTGAGGCATGGGCGGTTTCCGTTTCAAAATCAGAACTGGCAAAAATGGAAGAACAGGTTGAAAAGCAAAGCATTGAACATCGTAAATTACAGGCTCAGGCCACTCAAATCAATCTTGAACTTACCAGCGTCAGCCAAGAGATGATTAAAGCCGCGAAGTTAATTCAGAACAATGAGGAAAAACTGTCGCGGATGGAAACCCAGCTTGAAAAGCTGAAAGCGGACTTAAAAACCGCCGAAGAAGGTTTTACCGAAGAAGACGACAACCTGATAAAAACGCTGTCAGCCCTGCAAAATCTGGCATTAAAACCCACCGAAGCCCTGTTTGTCCAACCGCTGACCCCGGTAGAAATTATCCGCAGTGCCATGCTGCTGCGCGAAACGGTGCCTTATCTGGAAGAAAATGCGGAGAGAATCCGCAAAGAACTTGACGCGATTGCCCGTAAAAAAAATCTGGTTGAAAAACAGTTCCAGCAAATATCCAAACAAAAACAGGTTTTGGAAAAAGAACATGAAAGAATGAAACTGCTGGTTCAGCGAAAGTCAAAAATCCGCAATGCGGTGGAGATAAAAAGCGAACGCGCCAAACGCAATATGGACAAGCTGGCGAGCCAGGCACAGGATTTGCGGGATTTGCTGGGAAAACTGGAAGCACAGCGACAAGAAAAACTGCGCAAGGAAGAAGAAAAAAGACGAATTGCCCAACAGAAAGCCGAAGAACAAAAACGGCTGGAAGCAAAAAATCGTGAAGAAAAACAAACTGCTGACTTGATTAAATCCCAACCGGCGTTTATAAATAAAACAGGCGGAAGTTTTATTAAGGCAAAAGGGAAGCTGCCTCTGCCGGCCCGCGGACAAATCGTTACCGCATACGGCGAGCAAAAGGTCAAAGGGGTTTCTTCCAAAGGCATTATTATTAAAACGCGGGATCAGGCTCAAGTTATTTCGCCATTTGACGGAACCGTCATCTTTTCAGGACCGTTCCGCGGTTACGGAAACCTGATTATCATTGAGCACGGCGAGGGATATCTGACGCTGCTGGCCGGGCTGAAAAACATAGACGTCGATCTCGGACAAATGCTGCTGGCCGGCGAGCCGGTGGGGCAAATGCCGGACGACGGCGACGCCAAATTATATGTGGAACTCAGAAAGAACAATCAACCGATTGACCCGATGGCCTGGATGAGGCTTTAGAAAAAAAACAAAGGAAGAGAAAAGATGTCAAAAAAATTATCAGTTTTAGCCGTTATCGCCCTGAGCCTTATGCTCGGAATGTCAAACGCCTGTGCCGAAAAGGCCGCCAAACCCGCCGAAGAGGCAGACACCTATGAACTGCTTAACCTGTTCGGCGAAGTTATGGAAAGGGCTAAGACATCTTATGTTGAAGAGGTAGACGATAAAAAACTGATTGAATCGGCCATCAACGGTATGCTGGTTTCCCTTGATCCGCACTCCAGTTATCTGGACGCCCAAAGCTACAAATATATGAACGAGCAGACCAAAGGCAAATTCGGCGGTTTGGGAATCGAAGTAACCATGGAAAACGGCGTGGTTAAAATCGTTTCACCGATTGACGACACTCCGGCTGCCAAAGCAGGATTAAAACCGGGCGACTATATTACCAACATAGACGGAGAACAGGTTATCGGCATGAGCCTCAACGATGCCGTCGACAAAATGCGCGGCAAGGTCGGTTCAAAAGTAAAGCTGACAATCCGCAGGGTCGGAGAGAAGCCGTTTGAAGTTACGCTTAAACGGGAAGAAGTCAAAATCCAGTCGGTCAAAAACGACATTAAAAGCGGCGACGTCGCTTATATCCGGATTACTTCTTTCAGCGGAGACACCGACAAAATGGTTGAGAAAGCCATCAAACAGGCTAAAAAAGAGCTTAAGGGCAACATTAAAGGCGTCGTACTGGATGTCAGAAACAATCCCGGCGGCCTGTTGGACCAAGCAGTCAACATTTCGGATCTTTTTCTTGACAAAGGAGAAATCGTTTCAACCCGTTCACGCAACGAAGAAGACACTGTCCGCTACACGGCCAAAGAAGGCGACATTACCGAAGGGCTGCCGATTGTCGTGATGATTAACGACGGTTCGGCCAGCGCTTCCGAAATTTTGGCCGGAGCATTGCAAGACCATAAAAGAGCCATTATTCTGGGTGAAAAATCATTTGGAAAAGGTTCGGTTCAAACGGTTGTTCCGCTCGGGAAATACGGCGCTATGCGTTTAACCACCGCTCGTTATTACACTCCCTCGGGACGTTCTATCCAGGCAACCGGAATCATTCCCGACGTAGAAGTTCATCCGGCAAAAGTGGAGGAGTACATTAACAATTACGGACTCAGCGAGGCAGAGTATCGCAACGCTCTTAAAAACGAAGCAACTGGAGAAGACAAAAAGACCGAAAACAATACCAAGGACGAGGACTGGAGAAAGGATTACCAATTGTCCCGTGCGGTTGATTTGGTAAAGGCTCTGGGCATTTATACGCAGGGCAAATAGGAGACAACCTTGATAGAAAAGCTTAATCAATACAAAAAATTAATCGGTGCCGTTTTTCTGACATTGCTAGTGTTGGTCGGAATCGGGTATCTGTTTGCAGATAAAAAAAGCGAGCCGGTTTATTTATCAAAAATTGACAAGCTGATGTTTGACGATGAAAACAAAGCGCCGAAATTTATTTTGACGCTTCCCGATTACCACCAGCCGGGAAAGAAAAACGAGGTCGTCGAAAAAAAACCGGAAGCGGAAGAACCTAAAATCGAAATAGACAAAGTTCCGGAAAGCAAACCCAAACCGGCAAAGGAAAAAAAGAAAGAACTGACGATGGACGACGTTTTGGCGACGGTGCCGAGCGTCAGCAAACTGGGCAGCAAAGACCCGACGCAATCTCTGCGCTATGTCAATTTAAATGAAAAGCTTACGGAAATCAACGGAGACGACCGTCTGCCCAAAATCTCCGACAACGGAAAAAAGCCATGGATACAATATGGAAAAAGCGTCAAAGTCAAACCTAATTTCAAACGCGTGGCTATCGTCGTTAAAGGCCTTGGTTTTGACGAAGGCGCTTTGGATATGATTAACAAAGGTTTCGCCTCGGAGGTCAGTTTTTCATTCAGCCCTTATGCCCAAAACAGTGACAAGAAAATTATTCCGGTCAGACAACAGGGACATGAAACCTATGTTGACATGCTGCTTGCTTCCAAAGACTTTTTGAAATCCGACAGCGGACCGATGTCAATGAGCTTGACGATCAGCAGCGATGAAAGCATAAACCGCCTGAAAAAGTCGCTAAATGTCGGAGCTCCCATCGGCGGGGTGGTTGTCAATGACGGCGTTGCAGACGAAAGCAACAGCGAAATTCTGCAAAAACTGATGGAAGAATTAAAAACCCGCGGGCTGCTCATGATTGACGCTACCAGCGGCAACGGTTTGGAAAACATCAGCGTTCCGGGCCTGGCCAGAAAAAAAGCAAATTTTGTCATTGAAGACCTGTTGGACAAGAAACTGATTAATCAGGTTTTAAAAATGGCGGAAAATATGGCTTTGGAAAAAGGGCAGGTTTTAATCGTGGTAGAATCGAAACCGGTTATTTTGACAGCGGTAAACGACTGGATTAAGACTTTTTCGCCCCAAGTTGATTATAAAGAATCCAAAAACACCAAAATAGAGAAGCCTCTGGCTTTGGTTCCGGTTTCTAATCTGGTGGTGGAATAAGATGGCGGGAGTTTACCGTAAAAACGTCGGAATTGCGGTTTTTAACAAAGACCAAAAAGTATTGATGTGTGCCAGAGCAGACAAACCCGGATTTGCGTGGCAATTTCCCCAAGGCGGCATTGACAACGGAGAAACGCCTCTGGAAGCGGCTTATCGCGAGCTCAAAGAGGAAACTGGCATAACTTCGGTTGAGCTCGTCGCTCAGCTTAACAAACCGCTGAGATACGACTTTCCGACAGAGATACTGGAAAATTTCAAAAAACTCGGCAGAAACAATATCGGGCAAGAGCAGTACTGGGTTTTGTTTTATTTTTACGGCGAAGATTCAGAAATTGATTTTGCCACCCATCCTGAAGAAATAGAGTTCAAGGCATATGAATGGGTTGACATCAGTGAAGCGCCGCAACGGATAGTACCTTTCAAAAAGGACGTATATCAAAATGTGGCAAAGGCATTTCAGCCTTATATACGCAAGAAAAACGGCAAAAACTGGTCCTTAAGCAAGGAAATGATCTTGCAGCATAAAATGGAAGATATCCGCATTTACAGCAGATACCGCGAGAGATAATATCCTGTCTAATTGCGTTATTGCATAAAAGGGCTTTTTTTGCTATTATCATAACATTGCGGCAGGAAGGTTATGATGACGGAAGAAAAATTTTCAAAGGAAAGGGAACAGGTTTTACGGGCTGCCCGACAGGGTATTTCGAGCAACATTCCTTTGGCCGGCGTACAAAAAAAATACTTAAAAAACCTGTTGCTTTTTGCACTGATGAATGCATCGGGCAATGAAACCGTTACCAACCGCAACTTTATCAAACTGGTCAACAAGCTATTCAAAAAATTTCTGATTCAAATCATAAAAAAAGCTGAAGACGATGATGACGACGAGACATTTGAGGAGGCTCTGGACGTTGAGTTAAACAGAATCGTCGCAAATAAGGAAATGCTGGATTTGCAAACGCTGCAAAGCATTTTAACGCCCTCAAACATCATTGCCAACATTAAGATGAACATCGACGGACTATCGCAAAGACAAGTTTTGAACAAGCTTTTGAGTCTGCGCGACGCCTTTGTCAATCATCGCGAGACTCCCGAAGAAGCCCGGGAAAGGGAACAACGTCAAAAAGAATACGAACTGCAGAAAAAACGCGAACGGGTTTTGGAAGAATATGCCCGGCAGCGCAGTTTGGAACGTTAAAATGAGACTTGACGAGGCGGCTCTCCGAGGGTATTTTCAACTTATCTGAAAATATGTTTAATTAAATAATTATGTGTTATGAGAATACGAAACCGCAGGGGCGACCGGCCCGAAGAAATTTTTAAGCTGCTTGATGAACGACACGAAATTATCTTTATCAAAGGAGTGGCGTTAGAGTACAAAATTAAGGACAATTCAAAAATTGTCAGAACTTTGCCGGCAAGATACGAAAGTAAAAATTACATTTATTACTATCTTAAAGGCCATCATATCGTTTTTCAAATTATTCGGCGCAAAGCCTATCTGATTATGGAATGTCAGGATGAAGAAATCAGAGACGATGAAGCTTATTATTTTCATTTTGACGACATCCATAAAAGAGTCATCCGGGATGTTATTTATCAGCAACGGGTAATTAACCATGAGGTTTATTATCCAAAATCTTTCTCCTTTGAGGCGGTTGTGCAAAAAGGCCCTTATATGGCAGCCTGTTTCAAAAAAACAATCGTTATGCCCAGTCCGGGAGAATGGATGCCGGAAGAAAGTTTCAGGGTACAGTGAAGTTTTAAGCAATAAAAAAGCCCCTCCTGCGAGGGGCTTTTTGCTTTTGCATCGAATTACTTGTTGAGCTGAGAAGCGACTTCAGCAGCAAAATCTTCTTCTTTCTTCTGCAAACCTTCACCAAGCTTAAAGCAGGCAAAATCAGCAATTTTGATATCTGCCCCAAGTTCTTTGGCCGTATCGGCAACAACTTGTTTAACCTTTTTGTCAGGATCCATGATATAAGCCTGTTCTTCCAGAACGACCTCATCATAATATTTGCGTACGCGGCCTTCAACCATCTTTTCGATGATATTTTCCGGTTTGCCGGAAGCTTTGGCCTGTTCAGAATAAATTGCCTTTTCATGTTCAACGGCAGCCGGATCAACGGCAGCAACGTTCAGGAACAAAGGATTGGAAGCGGCAACGTGCATTGCGATATGCTTGCCGAGTTCAGCCAATTTCGCTTTGTCAGCCTTAGATTCCAAAGCAACCAATACGCCGATTTTACCAATGTTGGTTCCGGCAGCATTGTGAATGTAAGAAGCGACGACACCGTCATTAACTTCAATCATTTTCGCACGACGGAGATTCATATTTTCACCAATCTTGGCAATCATGTCGGTCAGGCGCTCTTCAAAGGTTTTGCCGCATTTCGGGCAATTAAATTTCTTCATTTCGCAGACATCGCCGTTGCTTCTCAGAGCAACAATGGCAGCGTCGGTAACATATTCCTGGAAAATTTCGTTTTTAGCAACGAAGTCGGTCTCGGAGTTAACCTCGACAACGGCACCTTTGTTACCGTCAACGGCAACAGCAACCAAGCCTTCGGCAGCAATACGGCTGGCTTTTTTAGCAGCTGAAGCTAAACCTTTTTTGCGCAGCCAGTCAACGGCTTCATCCATATTGCCGTTGCATTCAACCAAAGCTTTTTTACAATCAAGCATACCGGCGCTTGTTGTTTCTCTCAGCTCTTTTACCATAGCAGCTGTAATATCTGTCATTTTTGTATCCTTCTTTATGATTAAAATGCGGCGATAGTTACCGTTTGAGGGTAATACCGCCGCGAGATTTTGATAATATTTCTAAAACGGTTTAGAACTATTCAGCAGCAGCCTCGGCAGCAGCTTTTTTAGAAGCTCTTTTCTTTGCAGGTTTAGCTTCTTCGGCGTTCTCAACCATTTCTTCTACCTTAACACCTTGGGCAGCAATCTGTGCCTGCATACCGTCGAGAACGGCAGCAGAAATCATTTCGCAGTAGAACTGAATAGCACGGATAGCGTCATCGTTACCCGGAACCGGGAGATCGACTTCTTCAGGATTTGAATTGGTATCGCAGATACCGATTACGGGAATGCCCAGCTTTTTGGCTTCTTTGATTGCCAAAGATTCTTTGCAGGTGTCAATGACGAAAACCAAATCCGGCTGGCCGCCCATATTCATGATACCGCCGAGTTCCTGATTTAACTTATCCTGTTCTTTTTTCAGGTTCTGCATTTCTTTTTTGGTGTAACCGGCGTAATCATTTTTCTCAGCCATTTCGTTCAGTTTAACGAGACGGGAAATTGATTTGTAAACGGTTTTCCAGTTAGTGAGCATACCACCAAGCCAACGGTGATTGACATAGTACTGACCACATCTTTCAGCGTTTTCCTTAATGATATCCTGAGCCTGTCTTTTGGTGCCGACAAACAGAACTTTACCGCCGTTGGCAGCAATTTCGCGCGTGGTGGCCAATGCCGTATACAGCATCGGATAAGTCTTCTGAAGGTCGATAATGTGAATATTGTCTTTCTTACCATAAATGTAAGGAGCCATCTTCGGGTTCCAACGACGGGCGTGGTGACCAAAGTGTACGCCAGCTTCAATCATCTGACGCAATGTAAATGTAGGAAGTGCCATATTAAAATTTCCTTTATTTTCCGGTTAATCCTCCGCAGGCTCACGGTCTTTTAAGACACCGGAGTGAGGCTTGAAAGCAGCCCCAGATACCTGCGTGTGAGTTATAAAGCCGCACCATGCGGCTCTTTCGGGACTCTTTCTAACGCTAATTTAATGATTTTGCAAGTGTTTTTTACAAAAAAACGGATAAAAAAAAGCGCCTCGAAAACACTGCGGAGACGACTGGAAAACAAAGCCCTTTTAACATAAATACGCCCTCTTCAACAGAAAACGGCAAAAATCCGATTATTAAAGCGCCGGCGCAAACCGTTTGGTAGCGACGAACATAATCAAAGAAGCTTGGCAATCCATATGGGCGGGCAAGACGCGTCAAATAAAAATCTTGTTCACGCTTGGAGGTTTGGACTTGCCTAAAACGCTTAATTACTGTATGTTAGCGCTAAATTTGGAATATATTTGAGGAAAAAATGTCGGATTTATTTGAAACACCCAACACAACTACCGCCAGCAACGATTACAGCGCAACCAGCATTGAGGTTTTGGAAGGGCTGGAACCGGTCCGCCACCGCCCGGGCATGTATATCGGGGGCACGGACGAAACCGCCCTGCATCATTTGGTTGCCGAAATACTGGACAACTCGATGGATGAAGCTGTTGCCGGCTATGCCAATAAGATTGAGGTTCAGATGAACGCCGACTATTCGGTGACAATTACCGACAATGGCCGCGGCATTCCGGTGGATCCGCACCCCAAATATCCCGGAAAATCAGCCTTGGAAGTCATTATGACGATGCTGCACTCCGGCGGCAAGTTCGGCGGCGGGGCATATAAGGTTTCCGGCGGTTTGCACGGCGTCGGCCTTTCGGTTGTCAATGCCTTGTCCGAAAAACTCAGTGTAGAAATAGCCCGTGACAAAAAGTTGTATCGGCAGGAATACAGCCGCGGTTATCCGATGGGACCGTTGGAACTGGTGGGAAACGCTCCCAATCGCAGAGGAACGTCGGTCACATTCAAACCGGACCCGGAAATATTCGGTGCAAATTCTTGTTTGCTGCCTAACAAAATTTATCGTATGGCTCGCTCAAAAGCGTTTTTGTTCAAAGGAATTCACATCAATTGGAGATGTGCTCCGGAAGTCTTGTGCGAAGGCGATGTTACTCCCCAGGAAGCTGAGCTGTGTTTTCCCAACGGATTACTTGACTTTTTAAACTATCAGGTAGGTGCCAGAACAACCATAAACCGCAAGCCTTTTTCCGGCGATGCCAATCTGGCAAACGACGAAGGCAAGGTTGAATGGGCAATTACCTGGCCGGAAGACGAAAACGGCTTTTGCCATTCATACTGCAATACCGTCGTCACTCCCCAAGGCGGAACACACGAACTCGGTTTTAAGGCGGCCCTTATCCGCGGTTTGAAAGAATACGGGGAAATGGCCAACATCAAAAAAGCGGCGGCCATTACCGGCGAAGACTTTTTAAGCGATGCCTGCATTATGCTTTCCGTCTTTATCCGAGATCCGCAATTTCAGGGACAGACCAAAGACAAACTGACATCCAACAAAGCCATTCGTCTGGTGGAATCCGCCGTCAAAGATTCATTTGACCACTGGCTGACGTCGGATGTGGAAAATGCCACCGCATTGCTGGAATACGTTATTGAGCGGGCTGAAGCACGTAAAAAGAAAAAAGAGGAGAAAGTCCAAAACCGCAAAACACCGACCAAACGGCTCCGTCTCCCCGGAAAACTGGCCGACTGTTCGCAAGCGGCGGCTCACGATACTGAAATTTTCATCGTCGAAGGAGACTCGGCCGGCGGTTCCGCCAAACAAGGCCGCGACCGCTTTACCCAGGCCATTCTTCCCCTGCGCGGCAAAATTTTGAACGTTGCCAGCGCCAGCCTTGATAAAATCCTGCAAAACCAGGAAATAAAAGATATGTGCGAAGCTTTGGGCTGCGGTGTCAAAGAGCATTACAACGAAGACAATCTTCGTTATGAAAAAATCATTATCATGACCGATGCTGACGTGGACGGTGCACACATCGCCTCCCTGCTGATGACTTTTTTCTATCAGCAAATGCCCAAACTGATTGAAAACGGACATCTTTATATCGCAACACCGCCGTTATACAAAATAGCGATAGGCGGAAAAAACTACTATGCCCTGGACGACGATGACAAAGACAAGATTTTGGCAAAGGTAGTGAAAGGCAATCAAAAACCGGAAATCAGCCGTTTTAAAGGGTTGGGCGAAATGAGCGCTCAACAGCTTAAAGAAACGACCATGGACAAGAAAAACCGGATGTTGTTGCGCGTTATGCTTCCTAACACCAATACGGAAGAAGGCAAAGAAGAAGCCTTTGAAACCCGGCGGCAGGTTGAACGCCTGATGGGTAAGAATCCGGAAACCCGTTTCAAGTTTATTATTGAGCGGGCCAAGTTTGTGGACGATCTGGACATTTAATGATTAGAAAAGCACAGCCGGCAGATTATGAAAAGTTAACGAGATTGTGGCTGGAAAGCAGTTTGCTTGCCCATGCCTTTATAGACGCCGCTTATTGGAAAAAAATGCAATCCACGGTCAGGGATTACTACCTGCCCAACACGGAAACCTATGTCTTTGAGGACAGGCACCGGATAAAGGGTTTTATCAGCTTGTGCGAAAACAACTATATCGGCGCACTGTTTATTGCTCCGCAGCACCAAAATCAGCGCATCGGAACCAAGCTTCTCGAATACAGCCGAAGAAAGCGGCCAAACCTGAGTTTGCGGGTTTTTGTAAAAAACGGCAAAGCATTGCGTTTTTATCAGAAATCCGGATTTAAAATCATCAGCGAACAAACCGATGTTTCAACGGGAGAAATTGAACTGGTCATGAGCTGGGGAATGGGATGCAAAAGCGGCTTTTTCAAACGCAGACAAGGAGATTCTTAACTTATGAACGAGAAAGAAAAGATGCTGCACGGCGAAAATTACAACGCTGAAGACAAAGAACTGAAAAAAGACCGCAGGCATGCGCGTCAGGTTTGCTTTGAATATAACAATACGCCTCCCGCAGATGCGGAAAAGATGCAAAAGATTATGTCCTCCCTGTTGGGGAAGCATGGCAAAAACTGCGGGATCAGGGCTCCTTTTTATTGCGATTACGGATATAACATCGAAGTAGGAGACAATTTTTTCGCTAACTTTAACCTGACTATTTTAGACGGCGCCAAAGTTACAATCGGCAACAACGTTTTTATCGCGCCTAACGTGGGAATTTATACGGCAGGACATCCGCTTGATGCGGAACGGCGCCGAAGCGGAGAAGAATATGCAAAACCGGTCAGCATCGGAAATGACGTATGGATTGGGGCCGGCGTTTCCATTTTGCCGGGCGTCAAAATCGGCAATAACTGCGTTATCGGTGCTGGAAGCGTCGTCAATAAAGATATCCCTGACAATTCCTTAGCGGTCGGCAATCCCTGCAAAGTCATTAAACAGATTTAATATAGAAACAAAACATCAACCGACAAAAGCAGATTCAGCATAAAATATTTATGCAAAATATTTGCAGGACGACGCAAAAAACAATTTTTCAAAAAATTTATTTGACAAACGGAATTTCCTCTTTTATATATTGTCCTTGCCTATGGGGTTATAGCTCAGCTGGGAGAGCGCTTGAATGGCATTCAAGAGGTCAGGAGTTCGATCCTCCTTAGCTCCACCAATTTCGAAGAAAAGCATCGTCACGGACGGTGCTTTTCTCATATTTCACCCTGACCGGGAGAACATTATCGGGGGTATAGCTCAGTTGGGAGAGCGAATGGTTCGCAATCATTAGGTCGGCGGTTCGATCCCGCTTACCTCCACCAATTAGAAAAAGCCGTGTTTTATCAGAAAAACACGGCTTTTTATTTTCTTTATCGCATTTTGGCTACTCGCCGGCGACTTTTTTGAACTTATCCCTGATATCAAGAAGTTCTTGTTTGCTCAACTTAAACCCGCTGCCAATCCAGATTTCTTCCAATTCTTTCAGAATCGGACCGATTTGATGCGGATTTTTAACGCCGGAAGCGATGATGTCTTTACCGCGAAGAGGAAACTCAGGAATTTCCATAGAGCGGATTTTTTTTATCAAATTATGCAAACCGAGAATACTTTGCTGACGCTCGGCTAACAGCAGCAAAAGCTTGTCAACGCAAAACTCGGCACCAAAACGATAAAGCAACCGGTACAAAGCCGTCTCATTCTGGTACTCCTCAAGCTTGACTTCGTTTTCCGCCCAGCTTACAAAATGCTGTTTCTGCTTTTTGGTTAAACGCAGACGAACAGCCAGGTTTTCAGCCAAGGCCTTATCCGGCTGATAAATAGTATACAGCCGCCGCATCGCTTCGTGCGGCAATTCTTCTTCATCGACCAGATTAATCAAGAAATCAAGTTTATCAAAATGTTGGGGGTCTGGCAGGATAAAGCTTAAAATATCATTTTCAAACATTATCCGCAGAGTGGAAACAACATTTTTGGTCAGCAAAATCTTGGCAAATTCGTCGCGAATCCGCTCCATAGACAGGGTTGTCAACCCTTCCCGGTTTTCCCGGCAGGCCTCCAAGGCCTTTTTGTCGACCGGTCCCTGTCCGAAATTTGAATAAAAGCGGAAAAAACGCAAAATACGCAGGTAGTCTTCCCTGATACGCTGCGAAGGCGAGCCGATAAAGCGCACAGTCCCTTTTTCCAAATCTTCAATGCCATTGTAATAGTCAAAAACGTTGCCTTTTTCATCAGCATAAACGGCATTAATGGTAAGGTCACGGCGGGAAGCATCCTCCTCCCAGTTGTCGGTAAATTCCACCTCGGCATGACGGCCGTCGGTTTTTACATCACGGCGCAACGAGGTAACCTCCAGCACTTCATCGTCAATAATGACGCCCACGGTTCCATATTTGATGCCGATGGGAACCGTTTTCAGCCCTTCTTCGGTGCAAGCTTCCACCAACTCATCGGGAGACAAATCGGTTGCCAAATCGAGGTCAAATCCCGACAGCCCTTTAAGAGCATCGCGTACAGCACCTCCGACGAAACGCAAAACGCCGCCGTGTTGTTCAACGACGCGAAACAGTTTAAAGATTTTTTTATTGCCGACCAGTTTGTTTACGTCCAGATAATTATCTCTAATCATAACCTTTTACCTGAAAAATTTTTTTTGAAGTTAACAGTTTTTATATATTTTTCAATTACTATTATGTTAAATTTAACCATAATGTGGGTATGTCAGTATGAAAAAATTTTTATTTTTAATAGGTTTAGCTTACTTTTGCGGCATTTGCCGGGCAAATGCGGCCGCACCGCAGATGATCGGCGAATATGACGACTGGGTCGCTTATTATTACAGAGATTCCGCCGGACCCGTCTGTTATATGGCTTCTACGCCAAAAAAAGACGAGGGCAAATACAGCCGCCGCGGCGACATTTATGCGGTTATAACCCATCGTCCCAACGAAAAAAGCTTTGACGTTTTGAATATTAATGCCGGCTATACTTACAAACCGGATTCAAAAGTTACAATCAAAATCGGCGCCAAAACCTTTGACCGCTTGTTTACCAGCGGCGACAAGGCTTGGGCGGTCAGTGAAAAAGTCGACAAGGAAATCGTAGACGCGATGAAACGCGGCAGCCGCATGGTTGTTCACGGAACGTCCAGCCGGGGAACGCAAACCAAAGACACCTACTCCCTGAGCGGCTTCAGCAGCGCTTATCGTGCCATATCCAATAAATGTAAGAGCAAATAATGGAAAAAAAAGAGTTAATCGGGCTGTCTAAAGAAGAGTTGACGGCCGAGCTGGTCAATATCGGAGAAAAAGCATTCCGGGCCAAGCAGTTGTGGCAATGGATTTATTTTCGCGGAGAAACCGATTTTGACAAGATGACCAACATCTCCAAAGACCTGCGCGAAAAACTCAAACAACATTTTTCGATAAGCCGCCCGAAAATCATTACCGAGCAAATCTCAACAGACAAGACCCACAAATGGCTGCTGGAATTTTCAGACGGCCAGCGGATTGAAACGGTCTATATTCCGGAAGAAGACCGCGGCGCCGTGTGTATTTCCACGCAAGTCGGCTGTGCGGTCGGTTGCAAATTCTGCCATACCGGAAGCCAGAAAATCACCCGAAATCTGACAGCGGGGGAAATTGTCTCCCAGTTTATGGTTGCCAGGGACGCATACGGCGAATGGCCGAGTCCGACGAACGAAACCCGTTTTCTTTCCAACATTGTGGTTATGGGAATGGGAGAACCGCTGCACAACCCGGAAAATACCATTAAGGCACTTAAAATCCTGTCTGACGGAGACGGCATTGCCATATCCAAAAGAAAAATAACGCTTTCAACTTCGGGCATTGCTCCCAAAATTCCTCTGGTTGCAACCGAACTGGGTGTCAGACTGGCCATCAGCCTGCATGCTCCCAACAACGAAAAACGTTCGCAAATTATGCCTATCAACGACCGTTATCCGATAGAAGAAGTGCTCAAAGGGTGTCAGGAATATCAAAAAGCCATGAGTCCGGGCCGTTATATCACTTTTGAATATCTGATGCTGAAGGATTTTAACGACAGTCTTGACGATGCGAGAGAGCTTATCGCCTTAATGAAAAAGAACAAAATCGGCGCAAAATTCAATCTGATCCCTTTTAACCCCTGGCCCGGATGCCAGTATGAACCGAGTTCAAACAATAAAGTGCACGCTTTTTCAAGAGAACTTGAAGCTGCCGGTTACGAAGCCCCAATCAGAGTTGCCCGGGGACAGGATATTCTGGCTGCCTGCGGACAGCTTAAGTCAAAACATCAGGCCTGATTAAAACGCGTTCGGAAGATGAACGATTTTGAACGGAAGGGAAACCAGCACCGCGTCAAAACGTATGCCATAGTCCATATATTGAGGGTGGCGGGAAAGGAAAGCCTCGGCGGCACGGCGAATCCGCTTTTTTTGCAGGGGCAAAACGGCATAGGCGGCTTTCTCAAGCGTTTGACGCTGCTTAACTTCAATAAACACAACGGTTTTCTTTTTAAGCATAATCAAATCAACTTCACCGGCATGTGTTCCTTTGCCGCAGCGATAGTTTTGAAACAACAGGCGGTATCCGCGAAAACGCAGAAACCACATTGCCATATATTCGGCCAAATGTCCGTTCTGATAATTATTCATTTTTTATTTTCAGAGCCAATTCATAAACTTCGTTTTTGTTAAGCCCGTATTGGGAAACTACGTTTTTTACCGCGGTTTTAAGACTGTTTTCGGCCAACTCCCGGCGAATCAGAGCGGCAATGTCCAAATCCGCCGCAGCTTCGCCCGGCGTCGGCGGCGCAATCATCAAAACCATCTCGCCTTTGGGCTCTTTTTGAGAAAAGTGTTCTATCAATTCCGCCGCACTGCCATTGACACACTCTTCATAAACTTTGGTAATTTCCCGAGCAACCGCCATTTCGCGCAAAGAGAAGACCTCTCCGGCCGTTTCCAGAGTTTTGACAATCCGATTAGCCGTTTCATAAAAAACCAACGTGGCGTCTATATCTTTTAATTTATTGAATAAATCTTTGCGCGCCTTATCTTTATTGGGAATAAAGCCGGCAAACATAAAGGAATTGGTGGGGAGGCCGGAAAGCTGCAAGGCACAAATCAAGGCACAGGGACCGGGAATCGTGGTAACCGCAACGCCTTGCTCACGGCAACGTTTTATCAGCTTATAGCCGGGATCAGAAATCAACGGACAACCGGCATCGCTGACCTGAGCAATACTTTGTCCGCGGTTGACCATATCTATCAGTTTTTGCGCTTGTTCTTCTTCGTTATGGTCATGAAGCGTAACAAAAGTTTTTTTCAAACCGAGCCCCAGCAACGAAAAAAGCTTTTTGGTAACCCGGGTGTCTTCACAGGCGATAACGTCGGCGTTCTGCAAAACCTCCAGCGCCCGGGAAGAAATGTCGTTCAGGTTGCCGATGGGGGTCGCAACAACGTAAATACCGCTTTTCACAAAGACCTCTCTTTACATTAGTTAAAAATTAAACTAAAACTCTTATAAAGTTCATATAGTTATATCATTTCTATTTTGGGATAAAATGCAAGTGTTAAAAAAAATTAGTATTTGTTTGCTTTGTCTGGGCATCATCGGCTGTTCGACGCCGCGCGGTCCGGAAATCAGCGATCAGGGCGGCAGCAACGCCTTCAACACGGACATCAGCGAAATAAACATTTCAGGAACCTCAAGCCGGAGCTTTCGCGTCGGCGTTTTGCTGCCTTTAACAGGGAAAGCGAGCAAACACGGCCAGGGATTGCGTAATGCGACGATGGTTGCATTGGAAGACGTAAGAAACCCCAATCTGGTTTTGCAGTATTATGACACCCAAAGTACGCCCAGCGGCGCAAGAATCGCCGCAGAAAATGCCATTCGCCAAAATTCGGACCTGATTATCGGCCCGCTAATGAGTACTGAAGTTCAGGCCATCTCAAACGAAACAATCTATCAGGGAGTGCCGGTTATCGCCTTTTCCACCGCACAGGAAGTTTTGCAGCCGACGGTTTACACACTTGGCCTGTTGATTGAGGAACAAGTCAACAGGATTATGACTTATGCAGCACAAAAAGGGCGCAAACGCTTTGCTTTGCTGCTGCCGGACAACTCTACCGGAAGCGCGGTTGCCAAAGCTGCGGTCAAATCCGCTCAGAAAAACGGCGTAGAAGTAACCGTCATCGGTTTTTACGCTCCGAGCACTTCTGATTTTTCGGGAATCATCAAAGAAATGACGGATTATCAGACCAGGCACGCCCGTTTGAGCAGCCTGCGCAATATGCTTCAGCGCAAAGCAGACAACGGCGACGGTACGTCCAAAAAGGCTTTGGAGCGGCTGAGCACCAAAGAAGGATTGGGAGACATAGGCTTTGACGCCATCATAATTCCAGAATCCGGCGCCAAGCTTACAGCGGCGATTTCGATGTTTGCCTATTATGACGTTGCCTATCCGCAAGTGCAGTTTCTGGGTACTTCGGTTTGGGAAGGCAGCCGGCTGAACAACGAATCCTCAATTGTTCACAGCTGGTATCCGGCCCTATCAAGAATGCACAGCAGCTATTTTGCCAACAAATATGCCGGCATTTTCGGCGAAAAACCGAGCAGCCTGTATTCTTTTGCCTATGATGCCGTAGCGCTGGCCAACGAAATATCCAAACAAGACACGGACAACATTAACAAAGTGATTACCAATCCGGACGGATATGCCGGCATCAGCGGCGTTTTCCGTTTGTTTGAAGACGGTTCCAATCAACACAGTCTGGACATTTTGGAAATCCGTCCCGAAGGCGATGCCGTCATTAACTCTGCTCCGCGCAAGTTTACAAACAGCGGCGAGGAAGAGCTGTTATCCGCTGTCAACATAGACAGCAGTTACAGAGCCCCCTTAATTTACGGCAAAGACAATGCTACGGCTCAAATTCTGATATACGGAGAGGTTTTGCCGATTGAGAATCAGGGCATTCGTTTCCGGGATCCGGAAAGCGAGCGCCAAGCCGTCAACAAAGAGCTGCGTCAAATGGGAATTGTTATCCCTTAAGCGCAGAATAAAACTAAATTTTGCTTGAATATTAACGGATATTTGATATTTATAGCAAAGGAGGGCAACGGGTTGACCGTTCGCCAACCCGGTCAGGTCCGGAAGGAAGCAGCCGTAACGAATCCGGTTAAGGTCGATGCTCTCCACCATTTTTTTGACAGGTTCTACATAATTTTATGACAGAAGCAACTAACGACATCTCTAATGAAAATGACAAGCAGTACGTGGTTTTGGCACGAAAGTACCGCCCGCAGAATTTTGACGAGCTGCTGGGTCAGGATGCGTTAGTCAGAACCCTGACCAATGCAATAAAAAACAACAGACTGCATCATGCCTATATTTTAACGGGAATCCGCGGCGTCGGCAAAACGACGACGGCCCGGCTTATTGCCAAAGCCTTAAACTGCACCGGTGCAAACGGCAATGGCGGTCCGACGGTCAACCCTTGCGGCGTTTGTGAAAATTGCAAGGCGATTGCAGCTTCCCGCCATATAGACGTTTTGGAACTGGACGCAGCTTCTCGTACCGGCGTGGACGACATCCGCGAAATTTTGGACGGCGTACGTTATAAACCGACCAATGCCCGTTACAAGGTTTATATCATCGATGAAGTTCATATGCTGTCTAAAAACGCTTTTAACGCCTTGTTAAAAACGCTGGAAGAGCCGCCGTCACATGTTATCTTTATTTTTGCGACAACGGAAATCCGCAAGGTTCCGATTACGGTATTATCCCGCTGTCAGCGGTTTGACTTGCAACGCCTGACTATCGATACGCTGGTCGGCCATTTCAAAAACATTATTGCCAATGAAAAGCTGGAAGCCGAAGAAGAAGCCCTGCATATCATTGCCAAAGCGGCGGACGGATCCTGCCGCGACGGTTTGTCACTGTTAGACCAGGCCATATCTCTGGGGTCCGGCGCCGTTAAGACCGACATTGTTAAAAATATGATCGGGCTGGCAGACCGCAATCAGACTTTCGCTTTGTTCGAAAGCCTGGTCAACGGTAAAACAGACCAGGTTATTACCAATATGGCCGAGCAGTATAAAAACGGTGCCAATCCGACGACCATGCTGCAGGATTTAATCAACATCACCCATATGACGGCCAAGGTTAAAATCGTGCCGGCGTGCATGAACGACGACAACCTTTCGGAAAGCGAAAAGGAATTTTGCAAAAGGGTTTCTCCGAATGTATCCATTGCCGTTTTATCAAAAATCTGGCAGATGATGATAAAAGGCATTAACGAACTTGCCATTGCGCCGGTACAAATTGACGCTCTGGAAATGATACTTATCAGGATTGCCTATTCCGCCAGTTTGCCAACGCCGTTTGAACTCTTAAACGACGTAAAAAAAAAAATCTAAATTAGTTCCGTCCGAGACAATTAAGGCAGCACCGTCTGTCTTAAGCACAAGCAGTGCCGAAGCTGCGGCTGCCGGCAGCATTTCGGCGGCAGAAAACAAAACGACGTTCAATACCGTGGAAGACCTGATATCCTATTTGGAACAAACCAAGCGGATGCTGTTGATTTACGCCCTTAAAAACGACGTTTCGATATCCGAGTTTAAGCCCGGTGAGATAAAAATGACTCTGGCGGACAAGGTTAACAACGATTTTCTGCTTAACCTGCAAAAAGTTTTGACAGAAGCTACCGGGGAAAAATGGAAAATAGAGACCAGCCGGGGAAAAATGGGCGAAACAATAGCGCAACATGAACAGGCTGCCGACGAGGCTAATAAGAGAAATGTTGCCGACCTGCCTTTGGTAAAGGCGATTTTGGCCGAATTTAAAGGCTCAAAAATAGAAACACTGACCCGTAAGCTTACCGAGGAAAGCCTTGAAGACGAAACAACGGGTTTTGAAGACGCTGAAACTTATTTTGACGAGGATTTATAATCATGATGAACATTCAAGGAATTATGAAACAAGCTCAGGCAATGCAGAAGAAAATGGAAGAAATGCAGGAAAAACTGGCGCAAGAAGAAACCGAAGGCGTCAGCGGCGGCGGAATGGTCAAAGTCGTTTTGAACGGAAAGTTTGAAATGAAAAAGGTTACGATTGACACATCTTTGGTCGTTGCCGACGAAACCGACATTTTGGAAGACTTAATTACGGCAGCTTATAACGACGCCAAGGCAAAAGTTGACGCCAAAATGCAAAATAGCGTATCGGACATGACCGGCGGATTGAATCTCGGCGGTTTAAAACTTCCTTTTTAAAAGCAGAAAACCATGGCCGGAACCGAAATTGAAAAACTGGTTAAGCTGGTATCGAAACTGCCGTCTCTGGGCACACGTTCGGCGCGGCGGATTGTTTTGCAGCTGATTAAGAAAAAAGAAGCCCTGTTTTTGCCTTTGATAGAAGCAATGACGGAAGTTGCGGACAATATCAAGATTTGTGAAACCTGCGGCAACTATGACACGACCAGCCCCTGTTCCATTTGTGCATCGGGCATAAGAGAAACCGGCACCTTATGCGTGGTTCAGGACGTCGCCGACTTATGGGCGATGGAACGGGTTTCGTTCTTTAAGGGAAAATATCACGTGCTGGGCGGCATTTTATCGGCTTTGGACGGGGTTGTTCCGGAAGACCTGAATATTGACAGCCTGTTGTCAAGAATCGGCCAGGAAAGCATAAAAGAAGTCATTTTGGCTTTGCCGGCAACGGTTGACGGACAAATTACCTCTCATTATCTGGTATCGCGGCTGAAAGAGTTTGACGTTAAAGTTACGACGCTGGCTCAAGGTATTCCGATGGGTGCCGAGCTTGACTACATGGACGAAGGCACCATTCAGCTGGCACTAAATTCCCGTAAGCAACTATAAACCTGACATTACAGACATATTGTTTTTGAAACGGGTTCGATTATATCGGAATCCTCCCCGTGATGAAAGGATGTGTCATGAAAATAAGCAGTGCGGCCATAAAAGACGGAAATTTTGAAGACAAATACGGCGCCAAGGGTACTGACTTTGCAAATAAGCTGCCGGCATTGTCCATTCCCTTTGAAATCAGCGAAGTACCGATAACGGCAGAATCTTTCGTGGTTATTTTAAAAGACGACAATGCCATTCCGATTATGGGACAACCATGGACGCATTGGTCCATTGCCAACTTGAAAGAATTGAAAATTCCGGAAGATGCCAGCCGCAAAGGCGGAAATTTTATTCAAGGCAAAAACAGCTGGAATTATTCGGGATACGGAGGAATGACGCCGCCGGAAGCCCCTCACCGCTATGATTTGCATGTTTATGCCATGAATGCAGACTTACCGCTGAAAGAAGGGTTCAGCGAGAAAGAGCTCAAGGAAGCCATGCGGGGTCATGTCATAAGCGAAGCTCTGGTCAGCGGAATGTACAGCAACTAACAAAAACCGGCAAAATGCCGGCTTTTGTTTTTATTCCATCGTATTTTCAATCAGGCGATCGAGGTTATCACGCTCGGACTCTTTATAACCGTCAAAATTCTCCTCAATTTTGACCGGCTTTTTCAGCTTTTCCTTTTGGGTCGGCGCAGATTTTTTCTTTATCTGCGGCTGAGCAAGTTTTTCAAACAACTCATCGGTTTCGTCCTGTTCTTCAAGGTGTTGTTTGGCCTCTGTTTCGGCTTTTTCCTCTCTATCGGCCTTTTCGGCTTGCTCGCTGACCTGTTTGGTTTTTTCGCGTATAATTTCCAAAGTGCTTTCGGGAATCAGCTCCTCAATCGGTTTGGCAAAACTGCCGGCAATTTGAAAATATTTGGACTCGCGCAAGGTATCGGACTGCTTATCGACCGGAATCATCCAGCTGATAAGGATATAAAACAAAATAACCAGCAAACAGGCCCTGGCGATGCCGAAAAACAACCCAAGCATACGGTCTAAGCCGCTAAGCTTGCTGCGACGGATGGAACCGACGATTTTTCCGGTAAACAGAATCCAGACAATCAGGAACAGTATCAAAATAAACAAAGCGGTTACTACCCCGGCAAGCCATCCGGTTTCGATGTAACTTTTGGCAAAGGGCGTGAGCACGGGCAAAATATAAATTACCGCTATCGTTCCCAAAACCCATCCGATGATGGAAAGAACTTCTTTAACCAAACCGCGGCTAAGAGCTATCAAAGCAGAAATGCCGATAACAAACAAAATGATAATATCAAGATTATTGAGCTGATACATTGGTTAAATGCCTTTTAGTTAAACCAGTTGATTAAACGATGAACATTGCCTATTTCAAAACGGTTCATCTCGACGTTTACCTTCTTTTCCTTGCTGTGGGTGGGCGGCGTAATAGCGCTGGCAAAACCGAGTTTGCCGGCTTCTTTAAGCCGCAGACTGGGCTGGCTGACGGCACGGATTTCTCCGGAAAGGCCGATTTCGCCGAAAATAACCATATCGGCCGGGAGCGGCTTGTTTGTCAGCGAAGAGATAACGGCCATAGCTACCGCCAAATCGGCAGCCGGCTCGGAAATGCGCAACCCTCCGGCAATATTCAAATAAACGTCCTGAGAGCTCAGATTCATTCCGCAGCGGGCTTCCAAGACGGCCAGAACCATAGACATCCGATTACTGTCCCAACCGACAACCGCCCGCCGGGGGCTGGCATAGCTGGTCGGGCTGACCAAAGCCTGAATTTCCACCAATACCGGACGAGACCCCTCAATGCCGGCAAAGACGCAGGAGCCAGAGATATTTCCCTGCCGTTCGGCAAGAAACAATGCCGAAGGGTTGTCAACTTCAACCAAGCCCTGATCCTGCATTTCAAAGACGCCGATTTCATCGGTTGCGCCATAACGGTTTTTAACAGCGCGGAGAATACGAAAATGGTGGCCGCGTTCGCCTTCAAAATAGAGTACGGTATCAACCATATGTTCCAGTACCCGGGGACCTGCAATGGTTCCCTGTTTGGTGACATGTCCTACCAAGAAAAGCGTAAACCCTTTGCGTTTGGCCAATTTTATCAATTCATAAGAACAGGCACGAACCTGGGCGACACTGCCGGGCGTAGACTCAACCTCGTCCAAGTACATCGTTTGAATGGAATCGATTATGACCACCGCCGCATCGGCTTTTTCTAGCGTCGCGACGATATCTTTAATATCGGTGGAACTGGCGAGTTTAACCGGGGTTTGATCCAGCCCCAAACGTTTAGCCCGAATGCGCACCTGGTCAATAGCTTCTTCCCCGGATATATAGTAAACTTCCGGCAAAGCCGGTAATGACGCTATTTTGGCACAAGCCTGCAACAATAACGTCGATTTGCCGATGCCGGGATCTCCGCCGACCAAAATAACCGAGCCGGCAACCAAGCCGCCGCCGCAAACACGGTCAAGTTCCTTGATTCCGGTAGAAAGCCGGCTGAGATGTTCCTGAGAACCGCTTAAAGGGACAAACTCAATTATTCTGCCTTTGGAACGTTTGGGATTAAGGTTTGAAAACCCCTCCCCGCCAATTTGCTCTTCAACAATGGTGTTCCATTCGCCGCAGGCGTCGCATTTTCCCTGCCATTTGGGGTAAACCGAACCGCAGTTCTGGCAAACAAATTGTTTTGAATCCTTTTTAGCCAAGGCTAAACCTCCACTTTAATCGGTCCATGCGAACAGCCGTGAATAAACTGTTGAACGTAGGGATTGTCGGTTTTATCCATATCTTTGACGGTTCCCTGCCAAATAATCTTGCCTTTGTAAAGCATGGCAATTTTATCGGCAATTTTGCGGGCAGAAGCCATATCATGCGTAATTGTCAGAGCGGTTGCCCCCAACCCTTTGACGGATTCAATAATCAAATCATTGATAACGTCAGCCATAATGGGGTCAAGACCGGTCGTGGGTTCATCAAAGAAAATGATTTCCGGGCGAGAAGCAATTGCTCTGGCCAGGCCGACGCGTTTTTGCATACCGCCGGAAAGTTCGGAAGGCGACAAATCGGCCACGTCAGGAGCCAGACCTACGGAACGCAAAACACGAATTGCCTCGTTTTTTGCCAGGCGTTTATCCATTTTTTTATTTTCCAGCATATCAAAAGCAACGTTTTCCCAAACGCTCAGGCTGTCAAACAAAGCTCCGCCCTGGAAGAGCATTCCCATCTTGGAGTGCAAAGCCTCTTTTTGCTCTTCGTCTATACCGACGACTTCTTCTTCGTCTATCAAAATCGAACCGCTGTCCGGACGAAGCAGCCCCTGAATACATTTAATCAAAACCGATTTTCCGGTTCCGGAACCGCCGATAACAACCAGGGACTCCCCTTTTTCAATATCCAGGTCAACGCCGTCAAGCACAACCTTTTTACCAAAAGCCTTATGAAGATCACGGATTTTAATTTTTGTTTCACTCATTTTTGTTTCTCCACAGCTTTATTTTGAAAAGAAAAGTTCGGTAATGACATAGTTGAATATCAAAATCAGAATAGATGCAGACACAACCGCATTTGTGGTTGCGGTACCGACACCTTGGGCACCGCCTTTTGACTTGTAACCGTTATAGCAGCCCATCAGGGAGATAATAAAACCAAAAACGGCAGCTTTGACCAAACCGGTCGTAATATCAATCGCCTGTAAGTTTTGCAAAGTCGAATTAACATAGTTGGCCGGGTTGAAGCCGAGCTTGTAAACACCGACCACATATCCGCCAAAAATACCGATGACGTCACCGATTAAAACCAGTATCGGCATAACAATCAATCCGGCCCAGATGCGCGGAGTTACCAGATATTTGAAAGGATTGGTCGACAAAGTGGTCAAGGCGTCAATTTGTTCGGTAACCCGCATCGTACCTATTTCGGCCGCCATTGCCGCACCGATACGGCCGGCAACCATCAATGCCGACAGTACGGGCGCCAGCTCGCGGGTAACGGAAATAAGCACAACCGAAGCCACGGCGCCTTCCGCACCAAAACGCATAAAACCCGAATAACTTTGCAAAGCGATGACCATACCGGCAAAAATCGTCGTCAAGCCAACGACCGGCAGAGAGTAAAAGCCCATGTCGATGACCTGGCGCATAAAATTGCGGCCGTAAAAGGGCGGCGTCAGGCAGTTGTAAACTGTCTGGGCGACAAAAACAGAAAATTCCCCAAGACGGGAGATAAAAGCAACCAAAGGTTTACCCTGGCGGCGCAAAAAGTTTTCGGTTTTAGCTAAAAGCATTATATTTCTCTCTTAATCAGTTAATATTTGGGCATATTTTAGGACCAAGCCCGGAATTAATCAACCTCTAAGGCAAAAATCCTCACAGTTTAAATCAGACATCTGCCAGAGGATTGTGCAAAAAGGCAATTATTTTGGCTGCGGCCGACGCTTCAAAAGCACAGAGACGGATTTGAGGGATGCGCACACCATCAAATTCAAAAAACTCCGGAGCAGGCAACCGTTCTGTTTTTTCTTCAGCGCAATTCAGGCGGACAGCCAGAGATAACGGGACTTCAGACAGACAGGGAAATGTCATTATTCCTATACCCCTCACCTCAAGCAATCCTTTCAGCGGCAACGGCGCAGAAGCCGTAATCAGAGAATTTCTGAGCTCCAGTTCCACACGATCATCGGCAACCAGCACCGCCTTTTTATCCATAATCAGACGCAACGCCAAATCAGATTTTCCGGTGCCGGAACCACCGATAAGCAGAACGCCTTGACCATCGACGGAAACGCAGGAAGCATAAACGTTATTCGCCATCAAACAATCCTTGCAGAGAAGCAAAACGGACAAACTTTGCATTATCCCGACAGGAGAAAACAAGCCGACGCCCTGCCCCGTCAGGCATTAACTCTATTTTAAGCAGGTTTCGGGGCAGATAAGGTTTCATCTTATCGGGCCACTCAATCAGACTTACGCCGTCATACATTGCCTCTTCTACGCCGATTTCAAAAATTTCATCAGGATTTTTAATGCGGTATAAATCAAAATGATAAATTTCAAAGTCAGGAGCCTCATAGCTCTGAACTAAAGTAAACGTAGGGCTCGGGACTTCCTTTGCTTCGGTAAGCTCCTGGATAAAAGCCCGGGCAAGAACACTTTTGCCCATTCCCAAAGTTCCGTACAGGGCAAAAACGTCTCCTTTTTGCGCAAGATGCGCTAAGGTCTGGCCGAACTTTACGGTATGCGCTTCATCAGTAAGCTTGAGCTGTATAGTTTGTTCCATCGGCTATCCCATCGGGTTCAAGAAAGTTCTTTTGCGTTTGGGTTTGGTTTTGATAATCTTAATATTTGGTTTGCGAGCCTGAAGCTTTCGCCAATCCCAAGGCATATAAAATTCGCCCTGCCACAATCCGCGGCCATTTTCCTGAGCCTGAACCTGATAAGGAACATAAATGTCGGTATATTTGGTATAAGCCACGGCCCAGCCGGCATTAACCAAAGCGGCGCCGAGATCGTAAGCTCCCAAAGAACAGGTGCCGACCATATTGCCTTTGGCATCCTGCTGCATCACCCGGCACTCCAACGTATTATCCTGAAGCCAGCTGCTCAGCCAAGCCGCCGCCTGACGGCCGCAGCTGTAAGAACGGCCTACCGCGTCGGCACAAGTTTGGTTGCTTTCAGGCGCATCAATACCATATAAACGGAAATAACGGCCGTTTAACGTCAACGTATCACCGGTAACCACGCCGGCAGCAGAATAAACCGCCGGATAATCCTGCGGATTAAATCCTTTTTGATCAGAAGATTCACCACCGAAAAGCTTATCCAAAAAGCCGGGTTCTTCCTGCGGCTGACGCCGGGGCTGACGATTTTGTGCCGGGACCGGTTGAGCCGGCATTTCCCGCAATTGTTCGGCATTTGCCGCAGGCGCAGAAAAACTTTCGCTGATGGGCGCTTCAAAGTCTTCTTCCTCCAACAGGGCTATGACACCGGACTGTTGAGAAGCATTAGCCATTTTTACCTGTTTGGAAGTTGAGCTCTGTCCGATAAAGCTCCGTAGATTTGCACCGACGTTACCGATGCCGTTTTTAAAGCCGCCAATGGCATAAACGATGAAAACAACAATTGCCAATATGAGAAAAACTGAAGGAAGGCAGCCCATTGCCCGCCATGCCATTTTAGCAAAAATATAAAGAACAACCAGACCAATTATCAGCCCGAGAAAGCCGCCGCCCTGCAACAGGGTGCTCTGACTCTGCGTACCGGCACCTCCCAGCAAAATAAGAAATAAGGCACCGAATCCCAATAAAAACTTTTTCAAGAAAAACATGGTTTGCTTCCTTAGCTGACTGTGCTTCGTCTAATTAAAGCACATAACTTTATTTAATCCAAGAATTTTCTCTTACAATAAAATTTTTTAGTAAAGATATGGTTACCAAACAAGAAAAAAGCAGGATCCCCATCCTGCTTTTCTTCTCCCCATTTTTATTTTTTGCGCGGTCTTATTCGCCGGCTGCCTTTTTACGGTAGCAATGGCAGTGGCATTCGCCGTCGCGCTCAATGTCGGCGCGGCAGGTTTCGGAAATGCAAAAACGGGCAGGGTTATTGCCGTCGCAGGGACAGCGCTGCCATTCTTCTTCTCCGAACATCATTTTTTTTGCCTTGGCAATCTTTTCAACGTTTTTTGTTGTGGCATAACCGGCCTGAGCGCAGTTTTCCAACATCTTATCCAATATAGTCATTTTAGTTCTTTCCTTTTTTAATCTACAATTTTAATTGAAAACTTTTCTGACGGCGAGGCCGGCTGCTCCGCTTTAAATACAGCGTTCGCGGCAGGCTGTACATCATTTCGGCGTTTTTGTTCCAACGTTTCGATAATCATATCCAGCTCAGCAACGGAAGCGTATTGCAAAACAACTTTGCCGCCGCCTTGTTTGTTGGGGGTGATTTTAAGACGCAACCCTAAATTTTTGATTAACTCCTGTTCGATTTGTTCCAAATCTTCATTTTTAGTTTTCTTGGCTTTTGGTTGACGTGGCTCTTTTTGTTTGGCAACCAGTTCTTCAACCTGGCGGACACTTAAATCTTTAGAAACAATCTGTTTGGCTAAAGCTTCGGCGTTTTCCAAACCAACCAACGCCCGCGCATGACCGGCGGAGAGCTTGTTTTCTTTAACCAGTTCCTGAACGGATGCGGGAAGATTGAGCAAACGCAAAGTATTGGCAATGTGGCTGCGCGACTTGCCGACAATCTGAGACAACGCTTCCTGGGTGTGTGAAAACTCGTCTATCAGCCGCTGAAAACCCTCAGCTTCCTCAATGGCAGAGAGATTTTCGCGCAAGAGGTTTTCAACCAAAGCGACTTCCAGAACCTCTTTATCGTCAAAATCTTTTATAATGACAGGAACCTGATTCAACCCGGCAATTTTTGATGCTCGCCAGCGGCGTTCACCGGCGATAAGCTCATATTGTCCTCCTTGTTTGCGAACAAGCAGCGGCTGAAGAACACCCTTTTCACGGATAGACTCGGCCAAAGACTGTAAAGCTTCCTTGTCAAATTCGGTACGCGGCTGATACTTGCTGGGCTTGATGTCTTTTATATCGACCATCAGAGCGTCATGTTTGTCGGAAACTTCCGCAGGAGCGTCAGAAATGCTGATACTGTCGTCACCAAGCAAGGCTCCAAGTCCGCGGCCGAGGCTTTTGCGCTTATGACTGCCGGCAGAAGGCGCAGGTGCGGCTTCCTTATCATTCAAGAGTTCATCCAAATCATCATCTATCAGCATGCTATCAATTCCTTCTCTCTTTTCAAAACTTCTCCGGTCAGGTTAATATATGCCTGCGAACCGGGGCACTTAAAATCATAAATCAAAACCGGTTTGCCATGAGAAGGCGCTTCCGAGATTCTGACGTTTCTGGGAATAACGGTATTGTAAACCTTTTTGCCAAAGAACTGGCGAACGTCGTCTTCGACCATCTGAGTCAGATTGTTGCGCTTGTCGTACATGGTCAGGACAACGCCGTGCAACGCTAACTTGGGATTAAACTTCTTTTTAATCTGATTGATATTGCGAATCAAATCAGTAATACCTTCCAAAGCCAAAAATTCGCACTGCAAAGGAACGATTACGGCATCAGCGGCAACCAGAGCATTTATCGTGACAAGGCTGAGCGAGGGAGGACAGTCTATCAAAATATAGTCATAATTGACAGCATCTTTGGCCAGTGCATTTTTAAGAGCAAATTCACGATTATCCATATTAACCAGTTCAACTTCCGCGCCAGCCAAATCGGGCGAAGAAGGAACCAGAGAAAAATTGGGAATTTCGGTCCAGACGATAGCTTCGGACAATTTGCAATCGCCGACCAAAACTTCATAAGTCGAATTCATACGGCCTTTTTTATTAACACCCATCGAGGTTGAGGCATTACCCTGCGGATCAAGATCAACAACTAAAACCTTTTTACCGGCGGCAGCCATAGCTGTGGCTACGTTAACAGTTGTGGTTGTCTTACCGACGCCGCCTTTTCGGTTGGCAATGGCTAAAATTCTGGGCATTTATTTCACTCCTTTAATTTTAGATAACTTGGTAATCACTAATATCTTTCCCTCGTCGCTTTGTTCGCTGTCAAACACCTGACAATCAAAGTTCCAGCTTTTGCGCGCATCGGCAATTTCTTCCTGATACTTTTTGCCTTTGGGAAAAATGCAGGTTGTTTTGAGAGAACAAAACTTATGGGCATATTCAAACAATTCTTTCAGAGAAGAAAGAGCACGCGATGTAATCACATCGGCTTTTTCAGGAACAAGAGATTCGATTCTCTGATTGATTATTTCAACATTTGCAGAAGTTTGGTTTTTCACTTCGTTTAAATACAGCGTTTTCTTTCCGGTACTTTCAACCAGCTTGACTTTTAAATACGGCGTTTTTTCATTTGCCATAATAGCTAATACCATTCCCGGAAAACCAGCGCCGGAGCCAAAATCATACATTATTTTGGCATTAGGCGGGATGAATTTAAACAGCTGTGCAGAATCCAGAAAATGACGTTCCCATGCGCATTCCAAAGTCGAATTGCTGACAAGGTTAAACTTTTGCTGCCACTCGACGAGGAGTCTCTCATAGGTTTTTAATTTTTCAAATGTTTCACGTGAAACATCATATGTGTCTATAAAATTTTTCATAATTTATTTTTATAATTTTTATGAAAAATTTAAAAGATAAAAATTCAGTTATAAACACATTATTTGGCCGCCAAAAATTTAAAAACAAAAATTGAATCCAAAAACAAACATTTACACATTGTTTATTGAATCATTTTCTCAATATAAAAAGAGTCTACTTGTTAAATTTCCAGCGATTCGTATAATTCAGGGATGATAACAAATCTTCGGCTTCATTAAAATAACGTCCGAGCATTGTTGTGCTGTGGGCATCATCAGAAATAACAACAGGAACGTTCCGCTCTTTTAATTCCTTTAGCATCCAGGGAGCCGGGTGAGGGGATTTGATACGTTCGAAGCCGCTGGTGTTCAGCTCAAAAGGCTGCTTTGCTTTAGCCAAAGCCTCAATCAAACGCCATTTATAATCATCCCATTTTGGCTCTACCCCTAAATTGAAAATGGCACAGTAATCCAGGTGTGCAATAAAGGCAAAATAACCGCTTTGGGCAGATTCAATAACATTCAGCCAGTAGTTCTTTATCAGCTCATCCATATCTTCCGCAGTTGTACCGGAAGGAAGCTCCTCAAGATGGAAGATATTGTAAATACGGCTTTCATCAGCGGTACGAACCGTATGAGTTGAACCGATATAATAATCAACATCCAAAACCTTTAAGAGCTTTTCAAATTGACGCCGCCACAAGGCAGAGGGAAAAAAGTCAACTTCAAATCCGGACAAAACCTTAATGTTAACTTGGGAGGCTGCTTCTCTTAAGACTTCAAGACTGCGCTGCATAGTATCTACCAGCTTGTCAAAATCCTGAAAAAACATCTTGCTGCATTGCGGCATATGCGGATGCCAAATAAGGTGGTTGGTGACTCCGATTTCGGACCAACCGAGATTTTCTGCCTGTTGCAACATTTCCAGAGCACTGCTTCTGCCGTCAAAAACGCCTAAAGCATTATTATGGGTGTGATAGCTGAAATTTTGGATTTTATTCATTTTTTATTCCAAACAGCCTGTATCAAAACAGTCAAATTTATTATTACAAGTTAAAAAATATGCAAGCCTGCCGCCTTCAGTTTTTCACAACACGGGGTGCTTTGTTAAGCTTTCTGCACAGACAACGTCATTTTAGGCATTATAAGGGCAAGTTGCTAACATTTAGTAAACAGCTTTATTTTACCAATCCAAGAAGGGCATAAACGTCGGTGTTACATTGTTTGTCAAAATATGCTTTTAAGGTTAGCGCATTATTTTTAAGAGCGCTCAGTTGAGAAAGCTCAAGGCCATAACGCCGGGAAATATTTAAAATTCGCTCCTCAATTGTTACAATATTAAGCCCTTCAAACAACATATCACAAAACTGGATAAGGCGGTCATAATCGTCATAGGTGAGGTCTGCCAATTTTTCAGAAGCCCAATCCAGCCATTCCAACGGATAGGCATAGTCAGCATAATCAAAATTTGTTTTCGGAAAACTATGCGTAAGGCAAATGCGCGCGGCTTCAGGATATCCCATTGCCATCAGACTCTCATATCCGTCCCGGACATGAAAGTCTTCCCGCGCTTTTTCATTTTTGCGCTTTCCATAGTCATGCAACAACCCCAACACATAAGCCTTCTCGGTATCCATATCAGGAAGCCGTGCCGCAATAAGCGCCGCCGAACGAGCTATTCCCTGAGTATGAAAAATATATTCCTTAACAATCTGAGGACTCATGGTATGATGCTTTATGGCATAATCAATTCCCTGCTGCCAGATTTTTTCTGCCTGTTTGCGGTCGGGCCAACCTTTTTTCATAGCTCTACCTCTAAAGATTATTTCTTCAAATATCCTAATACGGCTGTTATTGCCGCCGGGGTAACACCCGGTATACGAGAAGCTTCTCCGATAGTGGAGGGACGTACTTTTGATAATTTTGCCACCATCTCCCGAGAGAGACCTCCTATTTTTTCATAATCGATATCTTCCCTGATTTTGAGGTTTTCATCTTTTTTGAACACCTCAATATCCGCAAGCTGACGTTTTATATAACCGGCATAGCGCGCCTCTATTTCAATTTGTTCATAAACATCGTCAGGCACAACGGCCAGCTCCGGCCAAAGCTTGTTGATTGTTTCACGTGAAACGTCTATATACGACATTGCATTAAATGCCGTTTTCCTTGTGCCGTCTTTTTTGATGTTTACCCCAAGCTTTTCCAGTTCTGCCGAAGTTGTATATAATTGCTCCGCGAGGTTACGAAAACCCTCTACCGCCGTCTTTTTAGCTTTAAATACACTGTAACGTTCGGCTCCAACGCAACCGGCATCATATCCTTTTTGAGTCAGGCGCATATCGGCATTGTCCGCACGAAGAAACAAACGGTATTCGGACCGGGAAGTGAACATACGATAAGGTTCATCGACACCTTTGGTTATCAAATCGTCAACCATAACACCAATGTATCCTTCCGAACGGTCAATGACAAAATTCCTGTTTATGTTCAAAGCCCGCAATGCGGCATTGACGCCGGCAATCAGCCCCTGAGCCGCAGCTTCTTCATATCCGGTTGTTCCGTTTATCTGTCCGGCAAGAAACAAACCTTCAACCTTTTTGCATTCCAAACGGCTGTTAAGTTCCTGCGGATCAACATAATCATATTCTATAGCATAAGCCGGACGTAAAATTTCGACTTTCTCCAGCCCTTCCATAGTGTGGATGAAAGCATCCTGTACGTCTGCCGGCAAAGAAGTGGAAATACCGTTCGGATAAACGACGTTGGTATTCAATCCCTCCGGCTCGAGGAAAATCTGATGAGAAGTACGATCGGCAAATTTGACCAACTTATCTTCTATGCTGGGACAATAGCGCGGGCCGATTCCGGTTATCAAGCCGGAGAAAAGAGCGCATTTTGAGAAATTATCGCGAATGATTTTATGTGTGTGTTCATTGGTATGGGTTATATAGCACTTAATCTGCGGATTGGTTATTTCCTTCGTCAGATAAGAAAAAGACTCCGGATGGGCATCGCCTTCTTGGGCAGCAAGAATATCCCAATTAATTGTTTTGCCATTCAAACGGGCAGGGGTTCCGGTTTTCAGGCGTCCCGTTTTTAAGCCCGCCGACTTTAAATACGGTGTTATTCCCGCACAGGATATATCTCCGTATCGTCCGCCGACAGTTGTTTGATGTCCGACAAACATTACTCCGTTTAAAAAAGTTCCTGATGTCAAAACAACCGTTTTTGCGTTAAGACGGGTTCCGTCAGCGAGGATAATGCCGCAGATCTTATTATTCTGAAAAAGAAAACCCTCGGCAGCCGCTTCAATCAACTCCAATCGGGGTTGAGAGCGCAAGGCTTCAAGCATATATTTTTTATATAAATCTCGGTCGGCCTGTGCCCGGGGACCGCGAACGGCAGGACCTTTGGAAGCATTGAGCATACGAAACTGAATGCCGGCCTTATCGATAACGCGTGCCATTAAACCGTCAAGCGCATCTATTTCACGGACCAAATGTCCTTTACCCAAACCCCCGATGGCGGGATTGCAGGACATTTCGCCGACAGTATCAATCCGATGGGTTACCAAAGCCGTACGGGCTCCGGTTCTGGCCGCGGCAGCACAAGCTTCGCAGCCGGCATGTCCGCCGCCGACGACAATAACATCATAAACCAGTTCAGTCATTTGTTTTTAAGGCCTTTTATTTCAAATATTGTTGTGTTGCTTTTACACTAAACGATGCAAATCTTCAAGCCTTTAATATAAAAAAATGAAGCTGCCAAACGTTATGTTTAGCAGCTTCAGACTTACAATAATCAAATCAATACGGTTTTACGTCAATACGCATAACCAACGACTCAAAATTTTTGGCTTCTTTGGCGATTGAAGGCTCTATCAGATACAGGTTCATTATGCAATTGATTGCATTCTGATACTGAACGGTTGTTCTTTCCTTAGGATAAACCGCCAGAAGATAGGACACCAAATCAGAAAATTCCTGCTGCGTTCGGGCAATAGCAAGAACATCTTCTCCGGTGGGAAAACGTTTACCGAAATGTTCCAGAGACTCGATAATGTGAGGAAGCGTTCTCAGATCAAGCAGACCGTTTCTTACACTACTGGCATACACACTGAGGATAACGGCATCTTTGCGGTTATCGCCAACAATTCTTAAAACACGTTCTTTCATGATGAAATACATTTAATAGGTTAATAATATGAAAAAGATAGCCAGACCATATAGGGAAAAACCTTTGCCGTCAAGGCAAGCTGATTCCCTATACATTCAAATAATGTTAATGAATGTTACCCGTAACTTTAAATACAGTGTTTAAATATAATAAAAATGCCGATGAACTTAGATTCAACGGCGTTTTTAACAAATGTTTTTTTAATGCGGCGGTTTAACCCTGAAAGAAAAGACGTCTTATTTGCCAATACAGAAACTGCCAAATATTTTATCGAGAATTTCATCGACTTCAATGCGTCCGGTAATTTTGCCGAGCTCGCGAGCCGCCAGTCTGATATCTTCGGCAGACAATTCTATTTCCTTATTCAAATCAAAAGCCGCAAGGTTATCCAGCGTATTTTGCAAAGCTTCGCGATAACGGCGTCTGGTAATGAGCAATCCGGAGTTGGAAGTAAAGCGGCCGGCTATTTCTTCGGTAATTTTATCAAGCAACGCACTGACGCCTTCATGTTGTTTGGCCGAGATGACCAGGCATTCTTCGGCATTTAACTCTGAACGTTGTTCAAAAGTTAATTCGTCACTTTTGTTAGCAACAAACAAGGTCTTGTTTTTAAAAGATTTTTTAATATTATCAAAGATATGAACAGAGTCTTTGGACGCATCAAACAAACAAACGACCAAGTCGGCATCTTGAATTTTGGAATAAGCGATTTCGATGCCTTTTTTTTCTATTTCCTCTTCAGCTTCACGCAATCCGGCAGTATCGGTAAAAATGACGGGATACCCTTTTAAATCCAAATGAATATCTATGGCATCCCGGGTTGTGCCGGCAATGTCAGACACTATTACGGCCTCCCGTCGGGCAACGGCATTCAGCAGACTGGATTTGCCGGCATTGGGCGGACCGACAATAACAACGCGGAACCCTTCGCGCAGGCGTTCGCCGATATTGTCTCCCTGCAAATGTTTGCTTATCGCCGAGGAAAGTTTAAATACATCGTTCATCATTGTATCGACGACATCTGAGGGAATTTCCTCTTCGGGAAAATCTATATAAGCTTCGAGATGAGCCAAAATCGTCAGCAGTTTTTCGCGCCAGTCTTCATACAAATTCTTTAGACCGCCTTCCATCTGCCGCATGGCATACTTTTGCTGTTCGGAGGTTTCGGCATCTATTAAATCAGCTAAACCTTCCGCCTCGGTCAAGTCCATTTTTCCGTTGTAGAACGCTCTTTTGGAGTATTCACCAGGCTCAGCCAAACGAAAAGAAGAAAAGGCTGCCAATGCGTCCAAAACGGAATTTACAACGGCACGCGACCCATGAATCTGAAATTCGACAACATCTTCTCCGGTAAAGGAATGCGGCGCTTTAAAATACAGAACAAGCGCATGATCCAATGTTTCACGTGTAACAGGGTGACGCAAAGCGGAAAAATATGCGTAACGCGGTTTCAGATCTGCCGGCAAATTCGTCATTTTTCGTACGGCCGACACGGCATCATCTCCGGAAATGCGGACAACGGCAACTCCAGATTTGCCGCATACCGTTGACAAGGCATAAATAGTTTTATTATCCATAAAAGGCTCCTTTTGTTAAAACAGTTATACTCAGAAAGCCAAAATCTTGCAAGATTAAAAAAAGCCGGTTTTTTTGACTCTGGAAAGCAAATTTACCGGTTCTTAACAAATCTATCATAGACTCGTTAAAAATCCTCTGTAGAGGCTTTCTGCGGACTCAAAAATTTTAAATCGAAAGTTGTAAAAATGATCCAGCACAAATTTAAATTAATAATATGGGATTTTGACGGCGTCATTGCCGACACCGAACATCTGTGGGTGAAGAACCGTCAAAAAATGTTGAACGAGAAATTTAATCTCGACTGGGACTTTGCAACAGCGAACAAATATCTCGGAGGAATGAGCGACAAAACCAAACGGCTTAACCTGGACAAGCTGGGCATCAAAACCGACGACAAATTCTGGGAAGACGCCTTGGCGGCCGATTATGAAACAATGCACAAAGGTTTTTGCCTTACCAAAGGAATCGAAAAAATATTTAATGACAAGAACTTTAAACAATGTATCGCTACCGGAGGAATCAGAAGCAAAACCGCAGAAAAAATAAAAACGGTCAAAATAGGCTCGTTATTCCCCGATGAAAAAATATTTACCGCCGATATGGTTGAACACGGCAAACCGGAACCTGATTTGTTTTGGCTGGCGGCCAAGACAATGGGAGAACAACCGGAAAACTGCGTCGTTATAGAAGATTCCCTGCCGGGAATGACTGCCGCCCTGAGAGCAGGAATGACTGCCGTTGCATATATTGGCTGTGAAATGAACAATAATCCGGAATATGTCGAAAAAATAAAAAAACTCGGTGTCAAATATATTTTTGACAATATGGACGAGCTGTACGCCTGGCTGAAAAGCTAAGCCCGGTTTCTTCTTAAATTATTACCCCGGCAAGAATTGACATCCACTTTTTGACGCCGGCGTCAAGATTATCAAATTCATCATCCCGGATTTCTATAAGGCAGTTGTCCAATCCTTTTTCTTCTCCGTGAACAAAAGAAGACCCGGTTTTGTAAAGACGCAAATCATAAGGGACATTGGTTTCAATATTCAGTCCCGCAATATCTTTTATTTTTGCATAAACGTTCGCTGCATAAGGATTTTCCTTATTAAACAAGATTCCTGCATTCCACGGGCGATAACTTCCGCCCCGGAGCTGAGGGGTGAATGCATGAACGGAAAAGATACGGGGCTTAATTCCCTGTTTGATTAAAGTCTCTATTTTGTCGTCAATAGCCCGGTGATAGGGGTAGTAATAGCTTTTCAGACGCTTTTCCTTTTCCTCATCCGAGAGGTTTTTATTGGCAGGAATATCTATGCCGTCGCTGCTTTGCACGATGAGCTCTTTTTCGTTTTTCTGCCGATTCAAATCAATCAAAAGTCTGGAATACCCACCTATAAATGCGGTAACTCCCAGCTGCTCAGCCAGTGACAAAGTCAGTTCCCGACACCCTTTGTCCCGGGCTATGTGAGTATTGAGACAATCAGCGTCCAATCCAAGATTTTGATATGAATCGGGAATTAGCGCGGAAGCATGTTCACATGTTAAAATCAGAGGTTTTTGGGAATCTGCGTTAACAACATTATAAGCCTTATCTGACATGACGCGCCTTTACTTTACTGATAAACAACGGATTTGAGTATGCCAGTTTTTTAGTTTCGTTCAAGGCCTGAACCACCAAATGTGCATATTTTTGTTCACCGTCAATCGTCGATTTTGAAACGGTTTCCTGAGGACGATAGCTGTCGTACTGATGTTCGTAGTAATAAGACAGCGGTTTTATGACGGTTTTTTTATCCGTTTCGCGATTTTTCTTCCAGCTGTATTCTTTGGCCAAAGCTCGGTTAACAAAGGTGCCTTCATTATTGGCGGCACTGTTGACCATATCACGATTAAACTGCAAAAAAGCAGATACAAATTCCTTATTGAAATGCGCATTCATAAAACGAAATTCGACAGTATGTTCGGGAACAATATTCAAGGTTTTATACTTATGGCCGAAACTTACCATTTCCACCAGTTGATCCTTGTTGTCACACATATCCGTCATCAGGCACAGCAGAGGGTAGTCCCGGCTGTCATTAGTGCTTAAATTGCGACTGATATAGGTAGCATAAAGCAATTTGCCGTCATGCCTTTCCGGTGCCGCAAAATTGCGCACTATGGCCTTTTCGAACTGCATCATTCTTTTAACCAACCGCTTATACCCGTCAAAGTCAAGTTCTTGGTTAGAGACGTGCTGATGCAGCGAACAATGAACATTGGCATAGCCGTTCTCAAAAGAATCAAACAGTCTCAAGCAGGCCTCTTCATCTTTGGGGGTACGCATAATCTTGGATGCATATTCAACGGCAGCAAGACCGTTGTAGCGAGCCAGGCTTTCGTCCCTCATAATAACTCCGGCAGAATCCGCGTCATCGTAAACGCTGGAGTCTTTATTGCTGGTATAAATGCCTTTCCAACCGTTTTTGTTTTTCAAAAATGATATCAGTTTGGCATAATCGCCCATTTCTTCAGGAACATAAAATTCCAGTTCGAATCCGTTGGGCGTATATTGTCCGAAAGAGGCCGGCGTTTTGGTTTCAATCTGAAAAGTATCGGAAAATCTTCCCTGAGGGCGAACCGGAAGATTTTTATATTCAGCCAAAGCCTGATTAAACTGTTCGGAAAGTTTTTCGCGCCGGGAAACCAGTCTGTTTACGAAATTGCGGCGGCTCTCGTACGTGTATTGCGGCGTATATCGGTAATCGCGAACATAGTTGTTACGCAGATAGGCATCAACCAAAAAACCGGCTTTCTGTTTAACGTCGGCAGCATTTTGGAGCGATGCAAAATTTTTATCTAGGTAATCTATAATTTTGACGGCGGTTTGCAGTCCATAGGTTGTGGAATAAGGCATATTGGTTTTAATCGGCCAGTTTCCGAACGCTTCGTCATGGTCTTTGCGGGTGGCAAAACTATATATAAATTGTCTGAATTCGAACCCGAACGTTTCAATCTGATCTATCGTCTGAGCCAACCGTCCGTCTTTTGTAACGGAAAATTCCCTGCATTTCAGCGAACTGTTGGCCGGATTGTCTACATTGTAGTCTGCAACATTTTGTTTGAATGCAGCGGAGAATTTGGAAAAAGAGCGATGCGGGTTTTCAAAATTTGACGTAAAATATTCCGTCAATTCGGCAAACGGCGCTATCATGGCCTCAATATGCCAATCATAGTAGAACTGCTTAAACTTTTTGCCGCCTATCCGGGTAAAATAATCGTTAAAATCTGATTTTACATCTTCAACCGTATCAAATAATTCTTTATTTTCTAACATTTTATCCTCTGAACTTTACTTACTTATCAATAAATTAAACAAACCGGTAACTTAAAAATTATTTCCCCCTAATCGCTCAAGTTACCAAAGCAAATAGGGGCTGATAAGGATAAGCAAAGAACAAAGAAAACGATTGTTTTCAAAGATAAAATCAAATTCAGATAAATTTTGGTATGTTGTTGTTGTCATTGTTAATTCCCGTTGTTGTTTTGTTGATTTTCAGTTTGTCAAAATTACCCTCCAAGCACCCAAACTTACTTAATGGAGATGCCTAGAGGCTGATAATCAACAAGCCAGCGAGAATTAGAGAAGTTTTAATAAATGTAGCAGCAAGCGCCTCAAGAACAAAATTCTGGGCCGCAGAAAAATGGGAATATGTTAAACTTACTGCATACATTGTTTAAGTATATTTGTTATAAAATATGCTTAAGTATTTAATATTAAAATATATTTGTCAATGCATTTTTGTCCGGTATCGTAAAAAAAAACCTGATTGTAAAAATCAGGTTTTTTATTTTATCAGGAATTCATAGTATTGAAGAAATCTTCATTGTCCTTGCTCTGACGAAGCTTGTCCAGCAAAAATTCCATACCGTCCGTCATCCCCATTTGCATCAGAACCCGGCGCAGGACCCACATCTTGGAAAGGCGGTCTTTGTCAACCAACAGTTCTTCTTTGCGCGTTCCGGAACGAGTAATGTCAATGGTCGGGAACAAACGCTTGTCGGTAAGTTTGCGATCAAGGATAATTTCAGAATTGCCGGTACCTTTGAATTCTTCAAAAATAACTTCATCCATACGGGAGCCGGTATCAATCAACGCCGTGGCGATAATCGTCAAAGAACCGCCCTCTTCAACGTTTCGGGCTGCTCCGAGCAGACGTTTGGGGCGCTGCAGGGCATTAGCGTCGACGCCGCCGGTCAAAACTTTGCCTGACGAAGGAATAACCGTATTGTAAGCACGGCCGAGACGCGTAATGGAATCGAGCAGAATAACAACATCTTTTTTGGTTTCCACTAAACGTTTGGCTTTTTCAATAACCATTTCGGCCACTTGAACATGGCGGGTGGCGGGTTCGTCAAAAGTGGAGGAAATAACCTCACCCTTAACGGAGCGGGTCATATCGGTAACCTCTTCAGGACGCTCGTCAATCAGCAATACCATCAGATAACATTCAGGATGATTGCTGGCAATGGCATGTGCGATATTTTGAAGCATAACGGTCTTACCGGTGCGGGGAGGCGCCACAATCAAGCCGCGTTGTCCTTTTCCCTGCGGAGAAATCAAGTCTATAACACGGGTCGTATAATCTTTTTCGCCGCAAATAATGTCAAAATTAAGTTTTTTGGTCGGATAAAGAGGGGTCAGATTATCAAAATTGACACGCAGCTTGGATTTTTCAGGATCTTCAAAGTTGATTTTATTCACTTTAACCAAAGCAAAATACCGTTCGTTGTCTTTTGGAGCCCGGATTTCTCCTTCCACCGTATCACCGGTGCGCAAACCAAACTTTTTAACTTGTGCCGGAGAAACGTAAATGTCATCAGGGCCGGCAAGGTAATTTGACTGGGCAGAGCGTAAAAAACCAAAACCATCCTGGAGAACTTCTATCGTACCTTCTCCATAGATGGTTTTGTCTTCACTAGCCACTTTTTTCAGAATGGCAAACATTAAATCCTGAACACGCATGGAAGATGCGTCTTCAATGCCAAGCTCTTCTGCCTGAGTTAGCAACTCAGTAGGAGATTTTTGTTTTAAATCTTTTAAATTCATGGAAACCTTGATTGTTAAATGTGGATTTTGTTTAAAAGGCGGGATTGATTTTTTTATATTATGTAATTAGGTGAGAGTCAAATGCAAAGTTGAAAAATGTTATGAACAGCCCCGCAGGGCCTATCAATAAATATTTAAAATGTTTTGGTTGATAGTGAATCCCTGTGACTCTTGTGGATAGTTTTTTATTCATCCGTTTATCCAGAAGTTAACAGATTGTTAATAAAGATTCTGATAAAAAAATTAATGATTCGTTAATCTTTGCGGAATCAATCAGATAATATTGTAAATGAAAATTTTAAGAGTTTGTTAATAAGTTTTTTTATGCACAACTGTCAGCAGGCATATTAACCTGTGCGTAAGTTGCTAGATTAAATTTTACAATATGGTGATAAAAAGTTATAAACTTTAGTTAAAGCTTAGTTATGCACAAAAGGTTAACGTCCTGTTTATAACTATGGCAAGATATTGAATAAAGGACATTTTAATGAAATTAGTCGCAATAACCGGTTCCATCGGCTGTGGCAAGACGACAATAGCCAAGATTGTCGGAAAACTGGGATATACCGTTTTTGACGTGGACGGCTGGGTTCGCCGTTTGTATTTTAAAAAAGACTTTATTAAGGTTATTCAAGAGCATTTTCCCGCGGTGGCGGAAAACGGTCAGGTTAACAAAAGGGCTTTGAGAAACATCGTGTTTTCCGACAACAGGCAACTCAAGGTTTTGGAGGGACTTATTCATCCTTTTTTGCGCGAAACCTTCAAAGACGTTATTCGTAAAAACGCCTGCCGAAACGACATTTTCTTCATTGACGTCGCTTTGCTGTTTGAAATGGGATGGGACAAATACTGCGATTTTATACTGGTTGCGGATGTTGATTATGAAATACAAAAGCAACGGGTTATGAACAGGGACAAGGTTACGGCGGAAGATTTTGACAAGATTAACAATGTTCAGCTGAGTAACAGTTATAAAATAAATCTGGCCGATGTTGTCGTCAATACCGACAAGCCGAAAAACCTGCTCAAGGTTGAAATGATTAACATTATACAAGGATTGGAAAGCGCCGATGACTAGAGAAATCGTATTTGATACCGAAACGACGGGTTTTGAATATGCAAAAGGGGAAAGACTGGTTGAAATCGGTGCGGTTGAACTGATTAACCATATGCCTACCGGGGTTACTTATCATCAATATATCAACCCGGAAAAAGAAGTTCCCGAGGAGGCTTTTAAGGTTCACGGCCTGTCGTATGATTTCTTAAAAGATTATCCTACTTTTGACAAAGTTGCCGACGAATGGCTTGATTTTATCGGAGATGCGGTATTGGTTGCCCATAATGCATCTTTTGATATCAACTTTGTCAATTATGAGCTTAAACAACTGGGGAAGAGCGAGATTACCTGGGACAGAGTAGTTGATACGCTGGAAATTGCCAGACTGCTGTTTCCCGGTGCGCGATGCAATTTGGACGCACTTTGTAAACGTTTTGACATTGACAACTCCAATCGTACACTGCACGGAGCGTTGCTTGATGCCCAGCTGCTTGCCGAAGTCTATCTGGAACTTTTGGGCGGCAGGGAACCCAGTTTGTTGCTTGATGCCAAAAAAAACAAGAAGACCGCAGGAGAGGCGGTTGAAATTTCTTTTAACGGCAAGGTTTTTCGCGAAGCACGCAGTTTTCCCCTGTCTGAAGAAGAACTTAAAAATCATCAGGAATTTTTGGAAAAGAAGATTAAAGGGGCGCTTTGGAACGTTTAATAGCGCACTTGCTGTCCGTTAACGTTTGTTTGTATTTCTGCCGGCGTGTAGGTTTCCGTTACATTATCAATAATAAGCTGGTCCTGCGTATAGGAGGGCTGCATTTGATTGCTTTCCGCATCATAAGGGCGGGTCTGTTGAGTTTGCGGCGGATACAGCGGAACCGGATCTGAGGTTGAAATCGCGTATCCCTGACGGATAATCAGGGTATTGGCCGAACCAGGGTTACCCACGCTGATGCCCTCCTGAGCATAAACAGGAAAAGCGGCAAAAACGGCCAAAGTCAGCGAAGTTATGAAACCTTTTAACATTTGTTCCTCACTTGTATTTTTGATTTATTGAAAAAATAAGCTCGGAAAAAGGATATTCAAGAGGGAAAACGTTTTCACAACAATCAGGGTATTTTCCGCAAAAGAATAGAGGTTGACGATTTTGCTTTTTTTGTTAGTATGGGCAAGGTTATGGTTTGATAGGAGTTAACCGTGGTTTATGGTAAAAAATTTTTAATTTGGGATTTAGACGACACTCTTTATCTGCGGACGCCGGAATGGGCTGATATGCTGGACACGGTTATGGCAGAAGCTTTGGTATGGGATTTGAAAGTTCCGATGAGTGTTGAGGAGGCCAAGCAAAAAGTTACGGAATCTTATACCGTTTATCGTAACGGCGGTGAAATTTTTTATCGTGATTACGGCGTTAATCCGGCAGATTTGTTTTATGCTTATCACAAGAGAAAGCCGGTTGAAAAAATTACGGCCTACGACAACCTGCTGGAAAAAATCGAAAAGGTTCCGGCAGAACAATACATTTTTACGGCAAGCGACCGTTATGCTTCCGAAAAGATATTAAAACATATCGGTTTGTATGACTTTTTCAAAGACAGATTTTATTCTGTTGAAGATTTCGGCGTTTACAAAAAAAATGAAAGTGCCGAGGTTTATGTGCAGTTTTGCAAGAAAATCGGCGCAGATCCCCGCGACTGCGTTTTTGTAGACGACAGTTATTCTAATTTGGAGTTTGCCAAAGAAGTGGGAATGACGACTGTTCGCATTTATTACAAAAACAATTCGGCTAAGGATAAAACGTATATTGACTTTGCGTTCAAGGGTGCGGAAGCCTTTTTGGACGAGATTATTTCATCCGATGCCAGAAAAGTCGCAGCGCTGTAGTTTTTTACTTTTTAAGTTTTTTAGTACAAAGCTTTTTTTCGTGCTCATAATTGCTATGGTTATCGAGCTTGCTTTGTTCTGTCAGCAAGTCTTCTTTGAAAACTTTTATCAGAGGCGATATTTTTTTGTCATAGGTTTGGGTAAGCCGTGTCGTCGCCTTGTCTATTTCCGTCAGGCTGGAGACTTGAACGGGTTTGACGTTGGCGACGATTTTTTCGACCGCGTCCTGGAATAAAGGTATGAAGTAGTCTAATGCGGTTTTGTTTATTTGCTGGTGCGTTTGTTCGTGCCTCAAGACAACGTTGTATTCACAAGAGTCTTTTTTTATTTCGTTGGAAATATATATTTTAGGGTCGGTATAGCCGATAAAAACGTTTATTTTGGTGGGAACGACGCAAATGTCATAGTCTCCATAAATTTTGCCTATGGTATTGACGGATATTTCCCAACTGACGTTTATGGTTGCCAGGCCTGAAGCAAACAGTCCTTTTTCGACAATGCCGTGTCGGGCGGCTATTTCTGTTATTTGTTTGTTGTTTTTTGAAAAGTCATAAGCGAGTTTTCCGTATGAAGTGGTAAACTCTATAGCAGGAACGGATTTTATTGCCGCACAGTCAATTGTCTGAGCCGAGGCTGTTGAAAATGTCGGGAGACTTAAAACCGTTAATATAAAAAAAAGCTTTTTCATGTAATTTATTATAACGGTTGATTTATTAAATTATGGTTGACGAGGTGCTTTATGAAAAAAATGTGTTTTCTTTTTTTCGCGGCGGCAGTGCTTTTGACGGCGGCGGATGCGCTGGCTCAGGCTTCATATGTGAGAAAGCGGCTGGAACCCAAGTTTTTTATGCCTGAAGACGCCAAAGTCCAACCGGAAAAACTGCCGATGCCTCGTTATACCAAAGGTGCGGAAACAACCATCAAAGAAGCAAATTACAGGGACTCCGAAACGGAGGAAGGGCAGGCAGAGATTTATGATTCAGCGGTAGAGGACGAAGCGGAAACCGATGACAGCATGCCTTTGTATCAGCAAAAATATGACGATTATTCGAGAGACCTGGAACATATTAACAATACCGGACAAATTCCCGAAAACCAAACGCTGAATGAAGATTTGGGGGCGATGGACAGCGAGCGGCGGATTACGGTTGCAAAAAAGCCTTATCAATCTCGCGAAGTCAAAGCTAAATTTGATAAGGCTTTGGAAGAAAGTTTGAACAGCAATTAAGCTTCAATTGCATAGAGTTCTTTGACAATCCATTTTCCGTCTTTTAAATTCATGACGTAAATGATGTTTCCGTTACAGAGGCCAAACCAGTTGCCGTTACAGGTGCTTTGGGTATAGACTTCCACCAGATTGTCTTCCAGAGGTTTTATTTTGGTGATTTTATATGACTGGGAGGTCGGCCGTTGGAGGCTTTCATCCTGCATAAAGACAAAATCCGGCATTTCATCTTTATGTTCGGCACATTCGGAAAATTCCGGATTGATGGTGCATTTTACGGACATATTGATGGCGCAGATTATCTGGCTGTCACCGGAACATCCCGGGGTTAAGGTATTGAGGTCGAAAGAATAGATTTCTTCGTCAAGAGGCACCTGAGGGGCGGCCGGAGAAATGTTTTCGGCAGTTTTGTCTTGCTCTGTTTCTTGAGGAGAGCAGGCGGCAATTAGGCAGACGGCGGCTAAAACGGACAACAGTTTAGGCATATTTTTTTCCTTATTTAATTAACTGAAACTAATTTAGATATAGTTCGTAAAATAAAATTTGACTAGCTTTTTAATGAGGAAAAGACAATAAAAATTTAAATACAGTGTTTAAATACAGCGTTTTTTTATAAGAAAAAGGAGAGAACACTGTTCTCTCCTTTGATTTTTGATAACAGAATTAGAAGCTGTATCTGACACCGGCAGTGTATTCCATAATGTGATCTACGGAATTAACTTTGTCGGTGAAAGTGTAGCGAGCCAAAGCTCTTACAGACAGGTTTTCGTCAATGGTATACTGTGCACCGGCACCCAAACGGTAGCCTAAGCCGTTTTCGGTGTATCTTTTTTCACCCGGTTCTTTGATTTTCAAATCAATGTTGGAAATACCGGCAGTACCCAAAAGGGCAAATTTCTGTTCACAACCGAGAGGCAGGTAACCATACAAATCCAAACCGTAAGCTCTCAGAGAAACTTCGGTGTCTTCGATTTTATCAGAGTCAGAAAACTGATAGAAGAGTTCCGTGCCGAAATATTTGTTGTAGCTTGTGCCTACGTTTACGGTAGCGGCATTGGTATTCAGGCCGATAAAGTCCGAATACGTGTAATCTAAACCGACATAAGGTTTGAATTCATAAGCATTTGCGCTTGCAGAAAAAGCAATTGCAGATGCGGCGACCATCAAGGCACCAATAGTTCTTTTCATGTATAAATTCCTTTTTATAAGTTCAACTCTAAGACTAGTCCTAATATATCTTAAGGCTATTACGGGTTATACTATAGACTATATTTTGAAAAAAGGAAGTAAATTAATATTACAAAAAGATTGTTTACTGTAATTTTTGGTGATATTCTGAATAAAAATACGGAGTAGACGTAATGTTCAGAATAAACCAAAAAGGCGGCACCATGGTGGAGGCAATTGCGGTTATTTCAATCATGACCGTGCTCGGCATCTCGGCGATCAAGCTTATCGGCGGTTTGTTTGACGGTTTTAAACAAAACATTGTCACCAGTGAAATCCGCGAGCTGCAGAAAAACGTTTCCGCCCGTTATTCGGTGGACGGCCATTACGGCAATTTGGGCACTGTGGCCACGCTGGTCAAAGAAAAAGTCGTGCCTAACCAAATGTTGGCAAACGGCAAAATATATCATCGTCTGGGCGGAGAAGTTTTGATTGAAAAATCAGCGCTCAGCACGCTGTATTATCAGATTACCTTTAAGGATTTGTCACCCAAGGCCTGTATGAACCTGAGCCAGATAAACTGGATGACGCATCAGGGATCTGACCTTATTCAGCTGCAAATAAATTCGACGATTTTTGTTCTTCCCATCGACGGGGTTAAACGCGGAGATTCCAAAGCTTTGCCGCTTGACGTGGCCCGGGCTGCCCAAAGCTGCAAGGTTAAAGGCAGCAATACGATTATTTGGACATTTCAATAACCTGAGGAGCCGATTTGATTAAAGTTAACGACATTAATAAAAGCAATGAGCTTAATTCAGCCAAAACGACAAAACGTCCCGGAGAGGGTCCAAGCTTTTCCTCTTTTCTCAGCGAAACGATGAAAAACAACAATGCTCCGGTGAGCGGTGCCGGCAATATTTCGATAGCCGACGCTATTTTTGCCACGCAGATGGTAAACGGCGAAGAAGAAAGGGAAATCCGCAAAAAACTGCTTAAACGGGGCAATCAGCTGTTGGACAAGCTTGAAGAAATCCGCGATGCATTGTTGACAGGGTACATTGCCACCGACAAGCTGATAGACATTTCGCGGATGGTCAAGGAAAAACAGGCAGAAACTTCCGATCCGAAACTGCAGGAAATTATGGCAGAAATAGAACTCCGGGTGGAAGTTGAGCTGGCTAAACTGACAAAATGAGGGAATCGAAGCAATATCGCGGTGATAAATGTCTTTTTTTGCTTGAAGTTATTTGTTGAATTATATATTTTGCTTGCTATATGGAAGCATACTTTTGTTGTTAAGGAGTTAGACCAATGGAAAGTGCAGTTATTCTTCCCCCCGACTACAGACCTTCAGCTGATGAAGAATATATGAACGAAATGCAGTTAGAGTATTTTCGCCAAAAACTTCTTAACTGGAAAAAATCTTTGATAGGACAATCCAAAGACACTTTGGATGACCTGCGGCAAGGCGGTTTAAATCAGCCGGATCAGATTGACAGGGCTTCTTTGGAGTCAGACAAGGCGTTAGAACTGCGGACACGCGATCGTGCCCGGAAGCTGATTTCCAAGATTGACGAAGCTCTCAAGAGAATTGAAGACGGCGTTTACGGTTATTGCGAAGACACCGGAGAACCTATCGGCATTGAACGTTTGGAAGTCCGTCCGGTTGCAACCTTGTCAATTGAGGCTCAGGAACGCCACGAAAGAATGGAAAAAACGTATGACGACGAAGCATAAGCGGCAGGTTGTCACAAAAAACTAATCGGAATTAAAGGCAAATTGTGTTAAAATAATTTGCCTTTATCTATATTTTCAGGTCAAAAAGGATTATTTCAGGATGTGTACTAAGGACTTTATTCTTGCTTCCGGGTCTCCGCAAAGGAAAAGGCTTCTGGAGCAGATAGGCTATATTCCCAAACTTATTGAGCCGGCCGATATCGATGAGACGCCGTTCAAGTCGGAAAAGGCTTCGGCATATGTTAAGCGGATGGCGCTTGAAAAAGGATTGCACGTGGCGGAAAAGCATCCCGGGGAAATAGTGCTTTCCTGTGATACCGTCGTTGTTGTCGGCAACCGGATAATTCAAAAGGCGCATGACGACAAAGAACAGGAACGGGTTATGCGTATGTTATCGGGCAAAACCCACAGAGTTTTGAGCGCCGTCTGCGTGGTTAACAAAGATGGCAGGGCTTCGGTAAAGCTCAATACGACTAAAATGGTTGTAAAGAGAATGACCGAAGACGAAATAAAATCTTATGTCGCCGGTCATGACTGGGTCGGTTGTTCGGGGTACAGAAGCGAAGGGTTGATGGAGGCTTTTGTAAAAAAGATTATGGGGTCGACTTCCGGCGTTATCGGGCTGCCTTTGTATGAAACAAAAAATCTGTTGAATTCGGCGGGAATTAAATAGGAGTATACAGAATGTCAATTGATACGCTTGTTTATGAAAAGAAAAACAATCAGGCTCGAATTGCCGCTTTGGCTTCCGGTGAAATGAGGGAGCTTGAAATCGTTGATTTTACAACTGCCGGGGAAGGCAATATTTACTTAGGCAGAATTACCCGAAAAATTGATTTGGCAAACGGGAAAACAGGATATTTTCTGGATATAGGAGACAGCAGAGAAGCTTTTATTAATGCCGAAGAAAACGGAATGGACGAGCTGGTTGCCACCGAAGGGCAAAGTCTGGTCGTTCAGGTGATTCAGGAACAACGTGCGGAAAAAGGCGCCCGTTTGGTTCGTTCTTTGCAGTTTGTCGGAGAATATACGGTGTATTGCCCGTATCGGATGACGATTGAAGTTTCAAACAAGATTGAAGACAAATTAAAAGCCGAAGAATACAGACAAACGGTTTTGGATAACACGACCGGGCAGGAAGGGTGGATTATCAGAACTTCGGCGGTTGATGCCGAAGTCGAGAAAATTCGCGAAGAAATGGAATTTCTGCGCAATGAATACGAAGAACTGCTGCGAAAAGCGCGACAGAGCAAAGCACCTTGTCTGTTAAGGCAAAAAAACAATCCGTTGTTTGATTACATTAACAGAAACAAGGCTGCATTGCGAAAAGTAGTCGTTAACAACCACAACAACGAAGAAGAAATCAAAGAAAAAACCGGAGAGGAAGTGCTTGTAGAATTCAGCAGTTCTCCGTTTGAGGACTACGGGCTGGAAGATGCCGTTTTGGAAGCGCTGCAAAAAGAGGTTAAGCTCAAAAGCGGCGGAAGAATAACAATTGAAGAAACCAAAGCCTGTGTTGCAATTGACGTTGACAGCGGCGGAGACAAAGCGAACGGGAGTTTGGGGCGGCTGAATATGGAAGCGGCATTTGAGATTGCCAAGCAGATAAAGCTGAGGAATCTTTCCGGCAAGATAGTTATCGACTTTGCCGGCGTTTCCGAATACCGTTATTTGAAAAACGTTATTGAAGTTTTGGAGCAGGAGCTGCAAAAAGATTATGTTAAAAGCACGATTTTCGGTCTTAGCCGCGGCGGAAACGTGGAAATCGTCAGAATGCGCCGCCGTCCCACCCTTCGTGACGTTTTAACCGAAGAATGCGCAAGTTGTCAGGGTACCGGAAGAGTAGAAAAATAAGATACGGGTGATGTAATGAAATGTCCTATTTGTAAAAAAGAAGTGACCGATATGAAATACAGGCCGTTTTGTTCGAAAAGATGCGCCGACATTGATTTGGGAAACTGGTTTAACGAAAAATATACTTTTGCCGCCACGGAAATTGACGAGCAGGACATTGCCCAGCTGGAAAAGGCGATATCTGAGGAAGACTGCAATAACGAAAATTAACTGTCGGTTTCGGTTAGTTTTAAAAGACCGAGGAACAAATCTGCAAAAGATTTCAGTTCAATGCGCGTACGCAGGTTTATCCGGTCGATGAGCGCGTAAGAAGCGTTCAGGCGGTCATAGATGATAAAACTTTCGGAAACGCGTCCTATGAGCATTTTTTCGCGGAAATATTCATATTTTGAATAAGGTTTGTTTATTTGGATGATGTCGGGGAAGACATAGCGTTTTTCGATACGCTGGTGAACAACGGTTCCCATAAATTCTATTCCGTTAAAAATATATCCGTTGCTGAGACGTAAAAATTTTCGGTAATCCTCAGGCAGCGCCGCAAATTTACGGCTGGAAAGAAAAGAATCCACGGTTTTGAACTGTTCGGGTTCCGCGGGGGGAAAAGTTACGCAGCCGGGCAGTTTGCGCGCTTTTTCAAAAAGGTCGTCAATCATGGTAAATTTTCCCTTCAAACCAAGGAATGTAGATTTTTTTGTATGTGCGCAGAAAACCGTTCTCGATTTGCAAATCAATCAGTTTGTGAATAATTCCGTGACAGGGATGGGTTTTTATCAGGCATAAGTTGTCAAAATCAAGCCCGCCTCCGAAATCAAAGGGTATTTTGATATGCGTATTATAATTTTCAGGAGCAATGCTTTGCCGCAGCAGTTTTATGTCTGCTTTGGTCAATCCTGCTTTTGTGCATTCGGAAGCATAGGAATATCCCAAAAGTTTCAGGAATATTTTGCGAATTTTTTGATATTCGGTGAAACAGGAGCTCATTTCCTGCCAGGTTTGCGGGTCATACACGCATTCTTTGAGCGTCAGGTTGTTCAGCGCATATTCTTCAAGCCGCTGGTTTAACAATTGCTGCATCCTTTCGGGAACCGGCGTTGTTTCCGGAGAGGAATTTTTTTGTGCCGAAACGTTTTTTTTCAGCGGTTCGGGCGCATAGGCATTTTGCAAAAGAAGGTCGTTGTAGGCCGCAAGAAGCGATTTAGATTCCTCAGAATCTTTCTTGCGTAAAAGCCGGTTAGACCATTCCCACATTTTTACCTCATTTTATTTGACAGCGTCATCGTCTTCTTCAAATTCGGAATCGTCATATTCTTCATTGGGATCATAATCAATTCCGAGTTTGGCCAACATATCATCGTTGATGTCTTCACGCTGGGCGATAATCCAGTCCGGAACGTTAGGCGCCGTAGGCAAGGCAGCCAAAGCTTTCATCTTTTTATCCATAAACCAGCATGGAGATTCTGCCATAATCGGACGGTCGATATAGTTTTGAATCAGCACAACCTGATGGAATCTCGGCAAGCTCAGCAATTCCGTCGTTGAGATAACCGGTACGCCCTGGAGAGAGTAGTTGACGTTTTTGGCAAAAGGATTGCTGCCTTTGCCTAATCCGCCTTCGGTTTTGGAGAAGGAGGAAGTCTGAACGGTCATGGTACCTATCATTTTTGAGAAACGCTGGGCAGTCACTTCGTTGTTTTGAGAGAGAATGACTTTGCAGGCGGTGGTAGAGATAACCGTTTCCAAATCGTCTTTGCCGTATTTGCCCGAAATTTGGCCTAAGTCTTGGCCTATGAGCAAATAAGACACTTTCATACCACGTCCGACCGCCGGGCCGTCGATAACCGCTTTCAGCTTAGGCATGGTAGGAAACTCGTCCATAACGAACAATGCGGGAAAAGGTCCCATAACGCCGTCGGTCGGGTGCTTGAACTTAGGCGGATTGGCAATCAGGTAAGAGGACATCAGGTCAATGAATGTTCCTGAGATTACAGACAGAGCACGGGCGTCAACCTGGTTAACCGAAAGATAAACGGAGATAGGTTTAAATTCGCCGGTAATCGGGTCTTTCAGTCCGCGAAGGTCTTTAAAGTTGATGTCGCTGAAACTGGTTCGGGCAACCACGGCGGAGTTTTTAAAGATACCGATGCCTGAAAACGCGGTTGAAAGCACTGAACCACGTTCTTTGTCAGGCATTGAGCTCAATTGGCTCAATTCGACGATACAACGGGCAGAGTAGCCGAATTTACGGGCTTCGTTGACGGCTTCTTCAAGCAAATCCCGCATAGGGTCAGCCATTGCCGCCATCTGATCGCCTTCGTCAAGACGGCGTTTGATGTCTTGAGTCTGTTTTATCTGGGCTTCGGTAATCCATTCCAGAATCATAGCGATACAAGCTTCGCGCCCAATCCATTTTTCAGGCAAAAGCGCCCAGGTTCCGATGGGCAGATAGTTGTCGATGGTGATGTTGTTGGTACGCAGGTTTTGGATTGCCCGAGAGGCTTGAGGGTCGTGCATTTCGAGATAATATCCCTCAAGGACGCGCTTATCTTCCTCGTCGAGTTTGCCTTCGTAAACACGGCCGATAAAGTAATCGTTGGCCCGAGCTTTTTCACATTTAGAGACGATAAAGTGGATAAAGCCGGTCAATGCCGCACGACCGGTTTTTGACCAGTGGGGGTCGGCACCGCCTTTGGGGTCTTCCACCAAAACGTTGCACATGGAATCGACATACATATCGCGTGCCGGTCCGGGAGCCGGGACGGCGGTGGGCGAAAGGGGATTCCAACTGGGATAATAGACGCCTTCGGCAGGATTGTCTTCCATACCCCAGTTAATAATGAATACCGGACCTACTTTGGCTCTGGCGCCGGAAGTATTATAACATAATTCGGGTTTGGGGTCGTTGACGACGATGCTCATTCCGGGGGAGTTGAAAATTGTCGGAATAACCACGGCGGCGGTTTTACCGGTACCCGGAGGCGCACAACACAGAACGGAAAGGGTTTCGTTTAATTTCAGCAGATAACCTTTAAATTTGCCGACGACGATGCAAAATCCGTCAAGAAGTCCCATTTTTTTCACATCGTTAAGTTCGGCCAGTCTGGCGGAACCGTGAATGTTGGACTGAAAACGGTAAGGGTTGGTTATGACGCCGATGATAAGGCCGGCAGGGAGGCTTAAAAACGGCAGAATGGGAATCCAAAGGCTGAAAGAAAAGTCTCCGTGGTAATTGAACAACTGTTTGAACCAGCTCCAATAACGGGAGTAGAGGTAACTGGGACGTTCAAAAACCAGAGCGAAGTATTTTGACACGTCGTTTAAAGTATCTTTGGAAATTCCGGAACCGAGCAGATAGCCGAGAGGCATGGCTGCCAGAGCCAGGATGATGGTGACTATGACGGAAAGGACAACGGTGATAACCATCCAACGGACGGCGTTGTCATATTCTTCCCATTCTTTTCCTCTTTTATTCAGTGCCATTTATTCCTCTATGATTTAAGCAATACTACGAACAAGTTTTTTTATCTTTTCAAATTTGTCATGACTGATTTTGCCATTGGCGTCGTCAAGCGCCTTGGCAAACAATTTTAACTCTTTTGGGGTGCCGCGGTCAATACGGGTGACGTTAATTTTTATTTCGTCCCATATTTCAAACATATCTTCGGCGTTGATTATGTTTCCGATTTGTTCAATGACATAAGCTTCTACTTTGAAATCCATGTCCGCTTCTGCCAGTTTGTCTTTCAAAATCAGGCGGGCGATGTCAATTTTGCGCACCGGAGAAATACGGTGGGAGCTTTCGGAAAACCATAACGGCTCTTCGTCATTAAAACGTTCTTCGTCAGCCAGCCAGTCTCCGGGTTCTTTGTCGTTCAGGCAAAGGCAGATTTGGTCGGCAGATACACCGATAAAGTCTATCAGCGTATTCTTTATGGTTGCGCTGGTGATAACTTCATATCCTTTTTGTTTAAGGACTTCCAGGGTGGAATTGGATACGCCGCGGCCAGCCGGTTGTGCCGCCGGAGCTGATTGATTCTGAGAATCGCTGTTACGATTGTTGCGATTGTTTTTATTGCGGTTGTTTTTGCCGCGTTCTTTGGCCGGAGGTTCGGAGACCGGTGCAGCAGCCGGAGGAGGCGTTGCCGGTTCCGGTTCTTTTTCTTTGGGTTTTTCATCAAAAAGGTCAAAGTCGAATTCTGCCGGTTCGTCGTCGAACTGGAAGAGCGAATGGTCAAATTCCGCCGGTTTTGCCGGTGCGGCGGCAGGAGCGATGACCGGCGCAGTCGGTTTAATATGAGAAGGAGCCGCTGTCGTTGCAGAAATTGCGGAGGGTTGCTGCGGCATGGAAACCGGGCTGCTGTCCATTGGCGGTCTTAAGCTGCGGGGACGAATTTCCTTATAAGACTTTTTCTTTTTTACAACTTTTACGCTGGCAACATTGGCAATGGTTTTAACCGGTTTTTCAAATATTTTATTGAAAAACTTGAGCGGAAAAAACATTACCCAGCCGAAAATACGGCCATAGCGAATCATACTGAGGGCAGCCCAGCCGGACAACCAAAGGGGAATAAAGGTCAAAATGATAAGCACAAAAGCCCATTCTTTGGGATCGTCAATAACCCAGCCGGACAACCAGAGGTTCCAAGCGTGTTCCCAATGGCGGGGACGGAGGATGTCAAAGCGCCAGTTGGTGAGCATAATCACGCGTATTCCTTCCAGAAAGAATATGCTCCAGAAGATACCGACGATGATAATGCGCATCAATATCAATAAAGGTTTCAAACGACATCTACTCCATAGTTTTGTTACATTTTAGCACCAATAAGTTAACAACTCTTTAGTTATATTTGGTGCCGGTATTTTCGAGCTTTTTCCTAATCTCTTCCCGGATTGTGTTAACTTCTTTCGGCGCTTCGGGTTTGATGGATTCCAACCGGGCTTTTATCTCTTCAATGCTTTTTTGGCTGGATTTAAGGTTTTTCAGTATAATCCGGCTGGAATCATGGCCGTATTTATTGATGATATAGCGATTGTATGCGTTTACGGGAAACAACAAAATGTTTAGGTAGTTTACCCTGGTGAGCAGACGCCAACCCCAAATCCAAAACCAAGGAACGCACAGCAGCATAAACAAAAAAAGGTAATCTTTGGCCTTTTTGATAACGCCGCCGGCCTCCCAAAAGTACCCGATGGTTTTCCAGCTGTGGGCAGAAAACAGATTGAAGTTCCACAGATAAAACAATGCTAAATTAGCAAGTACCATAAAGAGGTAAGTCCATATGGTACCGATAATCAGGTTTCGAATTAACCGAAATGTTTTTTTTAACATTCTGCTTATCTTCCGTCATTGCCGCGAGTTTGCGTATGAGTTTGGTTTTGGCTGTCGTTGGTGTTCTCTTTTCTGGGACGCAGCTTAAGTTTTCGACGTCTTTCGCGGATTTTTTCACGGTCGGCGTTGTAGGCTTCAACGGTACGGCCGGTTCTTTCCAGATTTTCATTCAACCGATTCATGCGGGCTTCGGCAACTCTGGCTTCGTGCAGCAAAGTATGTTCTTCTTTGGAACGGTCTTGTTCTTTGCTTTTGTTCCAGAGGTTTTGCAATTTGTCCAAAGCTTCATTGGCTAAGGGCTCTTTGTCTTTTTCCTTGTACTGTCCTTTTTGAATCTGGTTTTTAATATGAAGGTGGGCTTGGGCAGAATCAGAGATTAACTCGTTGATGTCTTTGTAAGAGCTTTTGCCGTAATTGATTTTTTTCATTTCCATCAACATGATAATGCGGCCCTGATTGTAGAGCGCCTGATAGGAGGCATTACTGTCCTGATTGTCAAAGGCGGCAGGATTTTGTGCCATTTGGGTCATCATCCGGGCAGAGGCATAGTTAGAAGCAAAGGCCGACAGGGAGGCTTCGTTGGCGGCAAAATCCATAATAAGGTCCGTAACCTGTTGTTTTGCCATTTCTTTGTTTTCCGCAGAGGTCAAGCCTTCGGCGTTTTTTGCTATAGCCTGAAGGGCTTTGTTTGCTTCGGGGCTGAGGTCGTCGATGTATGCTCCTTTTAACTTTCCTTCAATGGCCAGTTCCACCAGCTTTTCCACTTTTTCTTTGTCATTGAGAATCTTGTTGTCGGCAAGGTAATCCTGATGGCGTTGAAGCGTTTCTTTCATAAATGCGGTGGTTTTGTCATCATTATCGTTTATTTCGAGCTCGTTTGCCTGTGGTTGGGTTTGAGCAGCCTGTTCCATCTGTTTAAAACGGGCGTCTTCTACTTCCTTACGCCAGTTTTTCCATTTTCCTGCTGCCCAATTGTACCCTTTTACGGGGCCTTTTCGCCAGAGAAAAGAACCAACGCGGTAAGTCGCCAGTCCGGTATATCCGCATACTTTGTCTCCGGTCCAGGCAGCAGATGCAAGGACAATTTCTTTCATCATAAATTCAATGATGTCGCCTTGCTGAATATCAAACTTTGATTTTTCGGGATCGCCTTTGTCTGGGTCGTTAAAATTGTTTTTAACGTTACCGGTATTGTGTTTTTTGGGAGTTTGAGGTTTATTTTCAGTTGGAAGTTGCATATGCAGGAGTTCGTCTTCCCGGCGCTGTTCTTCCGTCATCTCCTCAATGTTAACGGCTCTTTCGTCATTATTGCGGTTGACAACCAAGACGTCTTCAGGCTGTTGGGAAACAGTGGGCGCCTGGTTTTGCGATGATGTTTGGTTGTTTTCAAGAGGCTTGGTTTCACGGGTTGTCGTCGTGTGCTCGGAAGTGTTTCCGGCATAACTGCGGCGCTGTTGGGTTGCGTTATCGACAAGGCCTCTTAATTCATTGGCGACAGATGTATCAGACATAGCAGAACCTCTTTCAAATCCTTATTTTTTACTATAGTAACACTGTTTTTTGTTTTTGTCTATATTTTTTGTACTTTTTGTTTAGGCTTTTATGCCTTCAAATTCTTTAAGAATTTTCCGATTTCACGGTTTACTTTTATTCCGTCTTCCGGTTTGGGTTTAATCATTCCGAAAAAGCGCGGCGGAATCTTGTCAACTTCAATCGGGGCATAGGTTGCGGGATTGTTCTCAAGAATTTTTTGCGCGCCGTCGGGATCTTTTTTGGCCGTTTTGAAAAAGTTGTTGACCAGGCGCTCGGCATCAATGGGGAATTTTTTTGCTTCAATAGCGTTGATGTATTTTTTCATCCTTTCAAGCCGGTGTTGGTGTTCTTCGTAAATCTGGCGTTCGATTTTGCGTTTTTCGGCTTTTGCTTTCCTCTGATTGTAGTTGATTTCGCAGCCTTCCATTTCAATAAGGATTTCAACATAGGAAATTAAGGCCATTTGCAGGGTTTCGTCAGTTGTTTTTTCTGCGAATTCGAGAATTTGCTCATCGGAGGGATGTGCAGGCAGACTGGAGAGGCGGGTGGCCTGGCAGTCGAGCATAATCTCCCATCCTTTCAGGATGTCATTGTTCATCAGCCTGCCGCGGGAAGGCCGGAACCGGGAGTAAAGCTCCGCCGGAGAAAAGGAAAATTCGGGTTCGTCTTTTCCGGATTGGAGAGCCATGGTTTTGATTGCGGAAGTGAAGTTTTTGTATGCGTCATAAAGCTGGCGTTCTTCCTGATACAGGTGGCTGACGGCTTCTTCCTCTTCTTCTATTTGTTCACGCAATGGTTTTTGGGCTTTGGTGTTTTCCAAGATGTCGAGCTGATTGTCGGCGGCTTCTTCCAACTGGTTGTTGATAAACTCGTCAAGCAAACGGTCAAATTCGTCTTGGTCGTCGGGCGAGGTCGGCATCGGCTGATTGGGTTCGTTGTCGTTTTCCAAATCAATAGAACCGGCGCTGAAGTCAGTGTTCAAAATTTCTGTTTCGAGGTCAAATTCAATATTCGGATTTTGTTCAATCATAGGAAAGACCTTTAGTTAAGAGTGATGGTGGCAGCTGTTTTGCCCAGCTGGCGGTTATAAATGATGATGCGGTCGGAAATGCCGCCGTTTTTTATGAGGACGTACATTTCATCGCCGATAATTTTGTAGTCGGCAACAATACTGCCGGCAGGCTGGTCGAGAGACGCCGTGATTTCAGGAACGGCTGCGGGGCTGCGGCGGGTCTTTTTGTAGATGGCACCAAGCAGCACAAGCGTTCCGAAGACCAACAAAAAGGTCAGAATGCAGACGACGGCTTTGATTAATTTGAGCTTATCCATGTTTATCTCACTTGCAAGTTAGTAAATTAACCGTATTATGTTTTCCTAAAGATAATTTGTTAAAGAATGACAATGGCAGATACCGATATTTATAACACAGCAATAGTTAACAAAAAATATAACGGCTGGCGAATCGATAAATTTTTGACCGCCAGTTTTCCCGACATCTCGCGTTCTCAAATTCAGCGTTTGCTGAATGAGGGAAACGTCAGCTGCAACGGTGCGGTCATTGAAGACAATTCCTGCAAGGTTCGAGAAAACGAAACCTATCAGCTGATTATTCCGGAACCGGAAGACGCGGTGCCCGAGCCGGAAGACATTCCTTTGGAAATCGTGTATGAAGACGATGATTTGGTGGTGGTAAACAAGCCGGCGGGAATGACGGTGCATCCGGCGCCGGGGTCGCCCCGGGGAACGCTGGTTAACGCTTTGCTGCACCATTGTCAAGGCCGGCTGTCGGGTATCGGCGGTGTCAAGCGCCCGGGAATCGTCCATCGAATCGATAAGGATACATCAGGGCTTTTGGTTGTGGCCAAAAATGATACGGCACATAAAAACCTGTGCGAACAGTTTGCCAGACATTCTATTGAAAGGACTTATTATGCTTTGGTTTTCGGGGTGCCGAATCCGACAAACGGCAGAATCGAAACGCTTATCGGCCGCAGTCCGTATGATCGTAAAAAAATGGCGATTGTGAAGAAAAACGGCAAAAACGCAATTACCAATTACAAAACTCTGGAGGTTTTTAAGTCTTTGGCCAGCTTGGTACAGTGCAATCTGGAGACCGGTCGTACCCATCAGATTCGCGTACATATGAGTTCTCTGGGGTGCAACCTTATCGGCGATCAGCTTTATGAAAAGAACAAAAAAATAAATGCAAAAGGGGTAAACGAGAGCGCAAAATTATATATAAATAATTTTTTGCGGCAAGCATTACATGCCCTATCTTTAGGTTTTATTCATCCGAAAACGAAAAAAACGTTGCAGTTTTCATCTGAACTTCCTTTAGATTTCAAAGAGTTGATGGATAATTTGAGAAATCTTTGAAATATCAAAAAAAGAAAAAAATCCTGTGGATAACTATAACTAATAGCTAGGTTGCGCTTTTGAGAAATTTCTCTAAGTTTGAGTCTGTCGATTTTAAGTGACGCGGACTAACACTCGAACTACTCAGTTTTAACAAAAACAGGAGTACTAAGATGGATAACGCCCTCGGTTTGAACGGAATTGACTTTTCTCCCGAAATTAACATGGTGAGATACCTGCAGAGAATCCGACAGTATCCCATTCTCTCTCAGGAAGACGAATATGAAATGGCGGTCAAATATCAGAAGACCAAAGATCCCAACATTGCTCAAATTTTAGTCACCTCGCATTTGCGTTTGGTGGTTAAAGTCGTATCAAAATACAAAGGTTACGGTTTGCCGACAGCCGAGATGATTTCGGAAGGAAACATAGGCCTGTTGTATGCCATTCAGAAATTTGAGCCGGAAAAAGGCTTTCGTTTTTCGACATACGCCTTATGGTGGATTAAGGCTTCGGTTCAGAAATACATACTGAATTCATGGTCGTTGGTGAAGATAGGTACAACGGCAGCCCAGAAAAAACTGTTTTTCAATTTAAGAAAAATCAAAAATAAACTGAATCTTACCGACGACAGAGAGCTTTCTCCCAAAATTTTGAGCAGCATAGCGAATTCTCTGGATGTCAGCGTTCAGGACGTGACGGATATGAATATGCGCCTGAAGTCTCATGACGGTTCGTTAAATACGGTTATTGACGCATCTTCCGACAGCGGTACCGAATGGCTTGATTTTATTGCCGACAACAAGCCGAATCAGGAAGAGGTTTTGGCTTATTCCGAAACAATGCAGTACCGGAAGAAGCTTTTTAATCAGGCTTTGGGGTGTTTGAACAAAAGGGAAAAAGACATTTTGTTTAAACGCCGTTTGTGCGAGAAGGCAGTAACTCTGGACGATTTAAGCAAAGTTTATCATATTTCGAAAGAACGAGTCAGGCAAATTGAATTAAATTCAATTAAGAAGATAAGGAAAAACGTCGGTATTTTGAATTAAAATAAACATTGTTAAAAAAGGCCCTGGTTTACAGGGCTCTTTTTTTTACTTTTTTTGAGAATCGATTGTATCCTGTCCCCAGTCGAGGGCCAGTTTTTCAAGTTTGGAATCAATGGCTTTCAGCCTTTTTTGTGCCGAAATTTTAGACAAGGCAATAAAAATGTTGGGAAGTTCGTAATACAAAATGGCTCCCAAGGCTGCCGATCCCAGCATAATCACCAAATTGAAAATATTTCCCACAATAAAAAACGCTTCCCGCAGGTTAAACTGGTCAATGATGCTCATTATGCAGAAGAAGACGCCGGACATATTGAAACAGCCGATTACAATAAGTTTAGTCGTATTCTTGGGGTCGGTAATGACAACGGTGATTGTCGGCAACAGTCCGATGAAAATGACGATAACCGCAGGCAAAGTCGTAAAAATCAAAACAAACATCCCTAGAAACATCAGCCATTTTTGAAATGTGGAGAGACGTGTCACGGGATTTGGTTTGCGAGAATTTTTTTTGGGAAGAGTACTCATTTTATCACCCAATGAATCAAGCTGAAAATAAAAGAAGTGACCATGGTCAGGATGGAAAGAACAGAAACGAACCGCAAAGCGAGTTCTTTGGCTTCTTCATCAAGCTTGGCACCGCCGTTGGCTATCCGGTTGCGGTCATGCAGCAGAAAGCTTATTTCTTTTACGGCCGCGGAATATTCACTGCGGTCTTTCTGACGGGCTTCTTCATTTTCGAGTATGTTGTAGAGTTCAATAACCTTGCCGGACTTTGATATTTTAATCAGTTCCCGTTCAAGGTATTTTTGATATTTGAGGTTATGATAAGTTTTAATTATCGGCTTGGCGCTGTTTATCAGCCACAGAGTCAGATTCAGCAGCTGCACCGGACCGTTTTTGTTTTGGATATTGGCATAAAGGCGGATAATAGCGCTGTTTTGCAGAGCTTCCTGCCGGGAATTCAAATCGGTGAGAATGCCGTCGATTTTTTTGCCCATTTTGCAACGCAGATAAGCGATTATGTTACGGTCATAAGGCGGACGTTCCTTGTTGGCAGCATAGTTGCGGTCAAGCGCCCGCAGAACCTTTGCGGGAGTATTGACAAATTCGTCGCCGAGGAGGGGGCTGGTACACGGCAGGTCGTCGTCGAAGTCATACATAATGCGGTCTATTCCGTAGCCGAAATCTTTGCGGTTGACATAGATTTTGAATTCGCTGCTGTTAGCGGGAGCGCGCGACGACGGTTGTTCCTGATACCATATTTTAATCAAATCTCCCGACAGCAACGCCTGAAAGTCTTTTAAGTCCTGCTCGGTACGGAGGTAATAGAATATTCCTTTGGGGATACCTTCGGGAAAGATGTACAGTTCTCCGGATTTTATGGGCAGGGTGCAGTCCAGCAAAATACAAGCCTGCGAGACCAGAAAAGGATTTTCGTCTTTGTTTTCAGGGTCTCCGCGGAGAAGCTTTTCCATTTTGTTGTATAGTTTTTCGTTTTCCAGCCCGTTTTTTATCCATTCCAGCAATTTTCCCGACTTAATGAGGGCAAGCGCTTCCTGCGGCGCACTGTGCATTGCGATGGCGGCATGCTGGGCGGTATAGATTTTTTCGCCGTTGAGGTTCAACGCCCGCATAGAACGTTCGTTGCTTTCGGTTTGGGCAAAAGAATTGGGTTTTCCCTCAAGATGGTTGTAAATCTGAAGATAATTCCAGCGGTGTTCTTCATTATCATTCAGTATGGCTTTGAGGATACCGCTGAATTGGTTGGGGATACGTTCATTGCCCAAAAGACTCAGGTAGGTTCCTTTTTTGAGTTTTTGCCGTAAGATTTCGGGAGCGGAAAGTTCTGCCGCAAGTTCTTTTTGCAGCAGCAGGCTGAGCATAACTACGCCGGCGGCGTAAATGTCGTCGGAAGCTTTGCCGTTGCCGCGTCCCTGCTGGATGCAAAGCGTGTTTTGTATCGTTTCGTAAGCCGCAGGTTGAAACAACGAGGGGAAAGAAGCGGCGCAGTCGCCGATAACCACTTCGTTGCGGGAGGAATCTTTATAGTAGATATTGTCCAAGCGGATGGCGCGATGTGTGAGATGATAGCCTTTCAGGCTCTCGCAGGCGGAGACGATTGACAGGAGAACGGATTTGAAGCGCTCGAAACTGTTTCGGAGCGGGGTTTCTTCGCCGGAGAAAGAATCAATCCGGGGACCTGCCGGTTTTTTGTAAATCAGCGCCATATTGTGCGACTTGCGGGGAGCATAGTCGACAATACCGTATTCTACCAGTTTGAGCAGATTGGGATGGTCAATTGATTTGAGATACGGAAGCATTGACAGCCGCGGAGGAAACTGGTTGTCGCAAATCAGGGCAAAGAGCTCACGCTGCGGGTTGGTTTTATCAACAACCTGATAGGCCAGAGCACCATTGGCGTTCAGGTGCGGCAAAGCTTTGTCAAATTTGATTTCATACCGCTCTTTGACAACATAAGTTTCAGCAATTTCTGCTGGAGAATTAATGGGTTCCGAGGCTGGTGCCGCGGTTTCTTCTTCGGCCATCTTGAATTCTTCCAAGTTTTTCTTAGATATGTGACAGTATAAAGTAAGATTATTAATAAACTGCAAAGATTTTTTGGATTGTGTTTTAATAAAATCAGAATTAAGATAAAGTAACATTAATAAGAACCAATTTATAATGAATAAAACAACGCAAAGTGCTGATACTATTGATGTGAGCCGGCTTTCTCTTGAAGGCGGGAGCAATCTGCACCCTGCTGTTTTTACCGACGAAAGCATTTTAGACGATGCTTCCCGTTACAATATCGATTTGGATGCGTTGGAAAATTCCGGCGCTCAGGCCGGAGACGGCCAGGTTTTGCAGCAAACTCCCAATATGGCGGAAGAACCCCGGCGGATAACCTTCGGGCAGGATATCGACGTTAATCTCGGCGATATGATAAACAGTATTTTGGAGAGTTCGGCCCGAATTGTCGTTATCGTCAGCGATGACAAGATTGTTTATCTGAACAAAACGGCAAAGGAAATTTTGGAAATCGGTATGAGCCGTCAGGCTATCGGTGACAATTTTCTTTCTTACGTCGACAAAAGCGACTGGAATACGCTGGCCGAAAATATCGGCGAAATGCTGACTGACGGCAAAAGACTCAACATTCGGCTGAAAACGGCCAACAATAAAATCTTTCCGATAGATTTTCAGGCGGTTTATCTGCCGGATACGGCGCATTTTTCTTTTATTTTGCTGAGCAGCCATCGGCTGAAGGAAGATAAGCCGCTGTTTAATAATTTGTACGACGATTTGACCGGTCTGCCGAACTTCTTTTTATTTGAGGACAGGGTTCAAATGGCCGTCAACAACGAAAACTACAAAGACGTCCGGCTGCCTAAGGATATGATTGCGGTAGCTGCCATCAGCATTGACAATATTGACGTTTTCAGGAAACTGAATTTGGAAGATTATGTTTTGAAAAAGCTGTCGACCACGCTGGTTTTGAGTATGCGTAAAAATTACACGGTGGCGCGCGGGCTGAAATATCAGTTTTGGGTTTTGATGCCGGACATCATCGATGAAACGAATCTGGAAATCGAACTGGCTAAAATCAAATCGGTCTTTCAGGAAGGGGTTACAGACAACTTTAACACGCATGAGGTGATTACCAGCATGGGCGTTACGGTTTTTCCGGATCCGGCAAGGTCGGCCAAAAAATTGATAGAGCAGGCTATTTTTGCCGTAAAAAAAGCTCAGGAAATCAAAGGCAACTCACTGATTATGTTTGACGGCAGGCAATAAGGCCTGAGCGTTTTTTCCTCTTTTTGTGATATCATAAGCAACCCAAACCGCTGCAGAAAAGCGGCTAATTTGAGCGTTTGGGTTTTAAAGCTTGGCGGCAATAAAAAAGCCCTTAAGAGACTTAAGGGCTTGAGTGGTAAGTTTTTCGGGCTTAACGGCGGTCGCCGAACAGATTTAACAGAGCAATAAAGATATTGATGAAATCCATATACAAAGCCAAAGCGCCGGAAATAGCCTTACGGGTCATGGTGTCGGAGCTATCCTGTTCCATGTAAAGCTGCCGGATTTTCTGAGTGTCATAAGCGGTCAAAACCGTAAAGGCGATGACAGACAGGAATGAAATGGCATAGTACAGTCCCGGACTCTTTAAGAACAGGTTGACGATTGAGGCTATGATGATGCCCCAAACACCCATAATCATAAAAGAACCTACGGCTGTGAGATCACGTTTGGTCACATAACCGTAAATGCTCATTCCGCCAAACATAGCGGCCGTAATCAGGAAAATACGGGTGACGCTGGCGCCGGTATACATCAGGATTATCGGAGCCAAAGAGGCGCCCATAATTGCGGCAAATCCCCAGAATACTCCTTGAACCTGAGCAGCGGTTCCTTTCATCAGAACCCATCCGAAAGCAAAAACCATAACAAACGGTGCAAATAAGGCAAGCCAGCCTAAAGCTGACATTCCCATAACCTGTCCAACGGCGTTGACGTTGAAAAACAGGCGAATCAGCGATGTGTTGGCAATCAGATATGCGACCAGTGCGGTAACGCACAAGCCGCCGCTCATAAAGTTGTAAACACGCATCATATATTGGCGCAAGCCTTGGTCGATGTTAGACACGGCCTCTGATCTTGCGAAAGTTTTGTTTTCCATTTAGGGTTTTCTCCTCATTAAAAAGCTGAGAGATAAGTCTCTCTGAATTTAAATATAGGGAACAGCGCGGAAAAAATCAATAGAGTTGATTGTTTATGTGTAACGGTACAGTTCTTTGCCCTTAACCTTGAGCCAGGCCCGTCCTTCCTGATAATCCGGACATAAAGAGGCTACGCAGTCCCAGAAAGCGGATGAGTGGTCCTGATGGCGGAGATGGGAGACTTCATGGCAGACCAGATAGTCTATAACATGAGCGGGAGCCAAGACAATCCGCCAGTTGTAGTTGATGTTGCTTTTGCTGGAACAGCTGCCCCAACGGGATTTGGTGTCTTTAATGCTTACGCTGTGGACAACCCGGTCGATTAACGCCGCTTTTTGGCGTGAAAGTTCCAACAGGCGGTCATGGGCGGTTTTTTTTAGAAAATCGGTGACCCGGCGGTGCATAAATTCTTTGGCGCCGCAAACAATCAGCTGTTTTTGTTCGATGAACGCTCCCCCACGGCGTCTGGGCTGGTGGCTGACGGTGTATTTTTTTCCCATAATGCTGATGACGTCTCCGTCGGCAAAGCTTCGACTGACAGGGATTCTGGCCAGCATATTGGTTATCCAGTCGCGATGGGCGTTTACAAAGTCGACGGCTTTTCTGGTCAGGCAGCGGGGCGGAATGGTCAAAACCGGTATGCGGGCTTTTTCGTCAATACGGAGCGTAAGGCGTTTGGCTTGGGCGGAACGGACGACTTTTATTTCAAAGCCGAGTTGTTCCTGAATGTCAAAGGTCCGGCCAGTCAATAAGGTAATTTTCATAGTCATCTACTCCGGTTTCCGGTATTACGTTACGTCCCTGCAACGACATTCCGGCTTCGTGTACTGAAGCTGCCCGTCCGGTTTTTAAGGGATGCCAATCAGGCAGGTCAAAACCATTGTCAAGCAGCCAATAGGCGCAGGTTTTGGGAAGCCAGCGAGGTTTTTCCCGTACGGCGGCAAGGTTAATGTCCCGGCAGTCGGAAACTTTTTTAAAACGGTGTTCATAAATTTTACAAAGGCAGCTCCGGCAATCGAGAAAACGACAGTATGTGTTGGTAAAGCTGATTTTGCGGCGAATTTCGATTTTGTTCAGGCAGCATTTGCCGCAGCCGTCGCAAAGCAGTTCCCATTCGCGGGGCGTCATTTCTTCAAGTTTTTTCTTTTTCCAGAATTCCGGTTCGATGTCGTCGAGGTTTTCAAACCGGGATTGAGGATTGTAGTCTTCTTCTATCCAATCGTCAGCAGGAGCGGTCATCGTCATCCTCTTCAATAATATGGTCTTCAAAATCTTCTTCTTTTATCAACAATTCACTGACGACTCTGCCGCAAACGGTGTGTTCCGAGGACAGCGGGCGGCCGGTTATCAGCGGGTGCCAATCGGGCAGATTTCCGGTTTGGTTAAGGATGCGGTAGGCGCATCGTTTGGGCATCCAAGGTATTTTATCAAGGTTGTCCGGTGTCAGTTTCAGACATTCGGGAACCAGGGAGCAACGGTTGGCATATTCGGTGCAGCAGCCGCTTTGAGCGTTAAAGTAACGGCAAACGATATCGGTAAAGTATATTTCTCCGCTGTCTTCATCTTCAAGTTTGAGCTGGCAGCAACGGCCGCAATGGGTGCAAATGGATTCCCATTCGGCAGCGGAGAATTCTGAAAGCGGTTTGTTTTTCCAAAAGGGAGATTTCGTCATAGCCTGATATTATCCGTTTGTTTAGAAAATAAATCTATTATATAGTTGAATTGTTAAGGAGAAATAAAAATGTTCAAATGGCTGGAAAATTTATTAATACAGACTCCGGTTCAGTCTTCGGGATGTTCTTGTTGCGAAGCCAAGAGAGAGCAGCTGGAGCAGATGAGGCAAAATATCATTGCCGACGAGATTCCCGACGTTTCCGAGGAAGAAACGGATTGTTCGGTAAAATGCTCAGTTAACTTCGGCAGCGTCCGTTTTAACAAAGAGCCGTGAGCGGCTTATCTGTCGTCGATACGGTCGTTATCGAAAAATTCGATGCGGCCGGTCTTGTTATATTTATATTTGAGCCAGAGCCAGCGTACGGATGCAATGATAAACAAGGGAATGAATATATATACAAAAGCAACGGCAAAAATGGTGGCGCCGAAGATAACCAAAGTTACCAGCAAAGCGATGGCAATTGCCGCGGCAAAAACGGCATAGACAACAGATAAAAAGTTAGCAGGCATTCTAATCTCCAATGCGTTCGGGTAAGTATTCTTCTTTGGCAAGATTGCCAAACTGAGCAAAATCGCCGTTCCAAAAGAGTTGAACCGTTCCGGTGGGGCCATGGCGCTGTTTTCCGATGATGACTTCACCGATGTTGGCGGTAGCGCGGACGCGGGCTTCCCATTCCTCAATGCGTTTTTGGAGGTGTTCGGGAGTTTCCGAAGCTTTTTGCTGAGGTTCTTCGTTTTGGATATAATAGTTTTCACGGTATACGAACATTACGATGTCAGCATCTTGTTCAATAGAGCCGGATTCACGAAGATCTGACATTACGGGCCTTTTGTCGTCGCGTTGTTCAACACCGCGGTTAAGCTGAGACAAGGCTATTACAGGTACATTTAGTTCCTTGGCGAGAATTTTCAAGCCGCGGGAAATTTCGGACAGTTCCTGTACACGGTTGCCTTCGGTCTTTTTGCTGCCGGTACCCATAATCAATTGGATATAGTCGATTACAATCAGGCCAAGCCCTTTGTTTCTTTTGAGGCGACGGGCCCGGGTACGGATGGTGTTGATGTTAAGGCCGGGAGTGTCATCGATATATAACGGCAGTTTTTCCAATTCGCGTACTGCGGCGGCAATGCGGGTGAATTCGGCATTGTCCAGTTCTCCGGTACGCATTTTATGGCCATTGGTCTGCGTGACGGTGGAAAGAATACGGGTAGCCAGCTGGTCGGCAGACATTTCGAGCGAAAAGAAAGCGACGCCTTTGGATTTTTCATCAAGGTCTTTGGCGTGCATCATATATTCGGCAACATTGTAAGCCATATTTGTGGCCAGAGCGGTTTTGCCCATGGCGGGACGTCCGGCAATGATAATCAAGTCGGAATTGTTCAGACCGCCGGTTTTATTATCCAGGGCATCCAATGCGGTCGGCAAACCGGAAATCTTGCCGTCTTTTTGATAGGCTTCTTCAATGTGTCCGAGAGAGGAAATCAAGGCGTCGGAAAAATCTACGAAACCGCCGTTGATGTCTCCCTGATTGGAAAGTTCGAAGAGCCTTTTTTCGGCAGCTTCTATTTGCGCTGAAGCATCAGAATCGATGTCTTCTTTGGAGGCGTCGTTGACGATGTCGAAACCAGTGGCAATCAACTCCCGGCGCAAATACTTGTCATAGATAAATTGCGCATAGTATTCGGCATTGGTCAGCGGTGTGGCGCTGTCGGCCAGTTTGACCAGATATTTGGCGCCGCCGACTTCGTTTAGGGAGCCTTCTTGCTCAAAATAGTTTTTCAGCGTGATGACGTCGGCAATATGGCCGCGGGTAATCAGTTTGGACATAACCTCGAAAATTTTTGCATGGACGGGATCGGCAAAATGCTGTGGTTTTAGGAATTCAGACACTTTTTCAAAAGCTTTATTGTTGGCAAGAATCGCCCCGAGAAGAGCCTGTTCGGCTTCAAGGTTTTGGGGAAGAGTGGTAATGTCCGGTTTTTCCATGGTCAAGATGCGTCCTGATTATTCTATTAACTGATTTTGATTGAGTTATAACCAATAATTTATGAAAAGACAAAAGGATTAAATTTTTTAATTTTCAGTTCTGTGGATTATGGGGATAACGGGGATAAAATAAAAACTCCGTTATTGAAAACGGAGTTTTTCAGAAGCTTTAACCTTGGCGGTTAATTATTATTTTTTGTTAGCTTTGCTTTTTGCAATAGATTTTTTAATCTTTTTAGCTTCTTCGGTCAGTTTGGTGTTGGAAGTAGATTCCAAATAAGCGTCCAAACCTCCGTTGTGCTCAATAGTGCGCAAAGTTTTAGAACAAACTTTCAGTTTGAAGATTTTACCCAAAGTGTCACTCAACAGAGAAACAACCTGCAAATTCGGCAGAAAACGACGGCGGGTTTTGTTGTTAGCGTGGCTAACGTTGTTACCACTCATAACGCCGGTGCCAGAAATATCACATTTTTTAGCCATTGTTAGATTTCCTTAAATACACGTAAAACATACTTGTTGCTTGTTAATAGCCATAAATTGACGATAAGTCAAGAGAAAAAATCATTGAATTTATTTTATTACAGACTTTTAGAGGATTAAGGATTCAAAAAAAGATAATAAAGTAAAAATTATAGTGGAATTTAAAAGTTTTATAGTGTATGAAAAAGACAATACGAAGTACCCGTAGCTCAGTTGGATAGAGTATCAGCCTCCGACGCTGAGGGTCGTGGGTTCGAATCCCTCCGGGTACGCCATATTGTAAAAACATCCCCCTATCTTTAATGATAGGGGGATGTTTTTTATGGTTTCCCGAAAGGGTCGAACCCCGGGTTCGTTCTCAGGCATCTAACTTCGTTTCGGTCAAAAATTCCCTCACTCACTAAGATGTTTCAGAGAGCTTGCAGATAAAATTAACCGGAGCAACGGTTAATTTTACGTAGCGCTTCCTCCGGGTACGCCATTAAATAAAAGCCTTGTCAATCAGACGGGGCTTTTTTATTTGGGGCGGCATTTGTTAATTTATCTGTTTCGGCAATCTTCGGCATTTATGTTTATAGCCTGATTGATTATAGGGATTTGACCGCAAGTGATTAAATATAGGGCGGTTATTAATCATCAGGCAAAGGAGGTTATTGATGACGGATGTTCAATTGAAAAATCCGACGACGCTTTATTATCATAAAAATTTTGAAAAACAGCAGCAGAAATATCCCGGTATTCAAGCAGAGATGATACCGGTTCCCGATTGCGGGGAAGACAGTTATGCGGGCTGCGGCCGGCTGAAAGGACGAAAAGCCCTGATAACCGGCGGAGATTCCGGAATCGGAAGGGCGGCAGCCATTGCCTATGCGCGCGAAGGTGCCGATGTGGCCATCAATTATTTGCCGGAAGAAAGCCGGGATGCCGAGGAGGTGAAAAAACTTGTTGAAGCAGCCGGCCGCAAAGCCTTGTTAATTCCCGGAGACATCAGTGATGAAAATTTTTGCAAAGAATTGGTCCGAACGGCTGTTGAAGGGTTGGGCGGGTTGGACATTTTGGCATTGGTGGCCGGCAAGCAGCAATTTAACAAAGATATTCTGACGTTGGAAACGGAACAAGTGGTTAAGACTTTTGAAGTAAACGTTTTTTCGATGTTTTGGATTGTCAAGGCAGCTCTTCCTCATCTGCCGGAAGGTTCGTCCATTATTACGACTTCTTCGGTTCAGGCTTTTCTTCCCAGCGGATTTTTGCTTGACTATGCGGCTACCAAAGGCGCTATTGTTTGTTTTACCAGAGCCTTGGCAAAACAGTTGGCTGAAAAGGGTGTTCGGGTTAACTGTGTTGCTCCGGGGCCTTTTTGGTCGGCTTTGCAAATCTGCGGCGGGCAGCTGCCGGAAAATATTCCCGAATTTGGGCAGAAAACAACGATGAAAAGAGCCGGGCAGCCGGCGGAATTGGCCGGGATATATGTTTTTTTGGCGTCGGAAGAGTCCAGTTATGTTACGGCTGAGGTTTATAATGCGACCGGCGGTATGCTTACCAATTAAAATATTTCCCCTGTCTGTCACAGACAGGGGATTTTTTTTAGCGGTTGAAACATTTGCTGCGGGAAATTCCCTGAGTGCGGCATTCTGTTTCGCGATCGCTGTCGGGAAGGTCTTCTTCGTCGCCGAAGTTATACATATCTTCGCGGAAAGTTATGGTGTCGTCCAATTCGGGAAGGGGATCAATCAGTCGTTCTTCTTTGATGGTCTTTACTTCAAAGTCCTGTCCGTCATCATCAAAAAATGGTTCGTTGCTGAAGTCTTTGACGATTACGTCTTCATAACGCGGTCGTGATTTTGTTGCGGGATTTGTCCGTGGGGTCTGCTGCATATTTTTCTCCTTTGTTTTTTATTATGGAAAATAAATAAGCCGAGTTATGTTTTTTTGAAGTTGTTTTAATGAAACAGGGCATAAAAAAACCTCCGAATGAACCGGAGGTTTTTTATATTTAGGCTTTTTTGCCGTAAGCGTTGTCCTTATCTTCACCTTTCATGCAGAACAGTACCAGCAAAGCAATCGGGCCTACGATGGGAATGAGAACGCCAAAATACCACCAACCGGGACGACCCAGGTCATGAAGACGGCGAACGCCCAAACCGATGCTGGGAACCAGAATGGCCAGAGAGAATATCAGGCCGAGAATCTGCCGGCCGAACAATATGCTGTCAATGATGCCCAGAACCAGGCTGATGATGAATACAAACAGAACAAAATACCAGTATTGCGGACGGTTGGCACGGCCGTTGAAGTCGGTATAGTGATTTTTCAACACGTCTACGAAGTAGGTGTTGAACAAGGCTTTGATTTTTTCGATGTCCATAGTGAACTCCTTATGTTTTAGTGCGTTTTTAATAAAAAGCCGTGAAAGCACTTTTTACTATTTAACATCTAATACCGTTCACCATAAAGAATCAATAAAAAAACAAAGATTTGCAAACTTATACCAAGAATTCTGCATTAAGAAAAAGCCCCGGTTTTTATCCGGGGCAGAGATTAAAATTTGCGGGCGGAAACCCGGTTTCTCCAGTTTCGTTCAATTTTTTCAAGCGAAATGCCTTTGGTTTCGGGAACAAAGAAGTAAACGAAGAGCAGAGAAAGAGCGGCAATCAGTGCAAAAATCCAGAAAGTACGGGCTTCTCCGATGGAATTTATCAGCGGCAAAAAGCTCAATACGACTATAAAGTTAAATCCGAAATTGGCCACGGTGCAAAGGCTCATGGCAAATCCGCGGATTTTTAACGGCAGGATTTCCGAAACCAATATCCAGCCAATGGGACCGAGGCTCATAGCAAAGGAAGCGATATACAAAACAACGCTGCCGACGGCTATCCACTTGAGGCTTTCTCCCAATACGTCCGAATAGTGGAATGCAAATCCCAAAGAGAGCAGGCTTATCAGAATGCCCCAGAGGCCAATGTAAAGCAGAGGTTTGCGTCCCCATTTGTCGGTGAAGAAAATAGCGACCAAAGTCATTAAAAAGTTTACGGTTCCGATACCGATGGTTGCATAAATCGCACCGATGGTAGAGCTGAATCCGGCAATTTTAAATATAGTTGTGGTATAGTAAATGATGGTGTTGATGCCGGTACAGATTTGTACAAACATAATGCCGACACCGACGAAAACCGGCATTAACATCCATTTTTGAAATCCTGCTTTTTGGCGGTTTTGGGCGGCAATATTAGCTTTTATTTCCGAAATTTGATGTTCGGGGTCCGTATCCGGATCAATTTTTTTGAAAATGTCTTTTGCCTCGTCTTCCCGGTTTTTGCTAATCAGCCAACGCGGCGTATCTCCCAGGAAAGCAATGCCGACCAGGAGTATGACGGCGGGAACCAGGCCGGCTCCCAACATCCAACGCCAGTTGTATTCGGCATTGGCAAAAACGCGGTTGATGAGGTAGGAGAATAAAATTCCGGCGGTAATTGCAAGCTGAAAAAGAGAAACCAGCATTCCGCGTATTTTTTGCGGAGAGATTTCTGACAGGTACAGCGGAATAATAAAGTTTACCATACCGACGGCCAAACCGATAATCATTCGTGAGGCCATCAACCAATGAACGCTGACTGCGTAGGCACAAAAAACGGAACCCAGGGCAAAGATGATGCCGGTGGCGATGATAATTTTCTTTCGCCCGTAAATATCGGAAAGCACGCCGTTCAGAGCAGCGCCGATAACGGCACCGACAATGGCGGAACTTACGACCCAGCCCTGTTCAAGCGGTGTCATACTCCAGGTTTCGTTAATGAAAATCAAGGCGCCGGAAATGACTCCGGTGTCAAAACCGGAAAGCAAACCGCCTAAAGATGCCACCACAGCGATTATATAAAGCCACAGATGTCTTTTCTTTACAGATTTCAGCATGGTGCATCTCCTTTTGATAATAGCGGCGTTACCTATATAATATATACCTTAAAAACGGTATTTAGCAAGGTTAAATACGTTCAAAGTCCAAAAATACGGGACGTCGTCCTTCTCTGACGGCCTTGCGTTGGTATTTGGTTTGGACCCAGTCTTCAGGCTCGCGCTTCCAATCGTTTCCGCAGGTTGCCGTCCATCGGAAATTTTTGTCGGCATCAAGCTGTCGCAAGGTCCAGCCCTTGTAAACTTTGTGATCGGTTGCCACCCGGAGAATGCCGCCTTTTTTCAGAATTCGGGCAATTTGCGCCAGGTTATCGGGGTTTATGAAACGTCTGCCGGCATGGCGTTTTTTAGGCCAGGGGTCCGGGAACAAAACAAATACCTTGTCCAGAAAAGCATCCGGAATCCGGGGAAACAGCAAACGCATATCATCGTCATATATGCGAATGTTGTCGGTGCGTTCCGGCAATAAGGCGATTTTATCAGGCACTTCCGAAGCTTGTTTGATGCCGGTGATTAAAGTCAGGAGATTTGCCACGCCGTTTTTGAAAACTTCAGCGCCGATAAAGCCGGTGTGAGGATTTTTCAGAGCTTGTCCGGCAAGGTGTTCTCCGTTTCCGAAGCCGATTTCAAGGCAAACCTGTTCTACCGGCAGTCCGAAAAGCCGTTCTTTTTCAAAAACGGTGTCGTCGTTTATTTGCAAGCGGGGCAAAAAAGCGTCAAGCAGCGTGGTTTTGGCTTTCCGAATCCGACGTCCCTGACGACGTCCGTAAAATTTAGGCTGTTCGGAAACAAAGTTATCTTTTAAAAGCATCAGAGAGTTCCTTTTGAAGTGTTAGTCTTTCCCAAGAAAAGGTTCCGTCGGTTCCGGGAACGCGTCCGAAATGTCCGTAAGAACTGGTAGGGAGGTAAATCGGTTTTTGCAATTCAAGATGTTTTATAAGACCGCAGGGAGTGAGGTCGACCAGTTCTCTTAAAACGGTCAGAATACGCTGTTCATCGACTTTTGCGGTATTGTTCGTATTGATGTAAAAAGACAACGGATCAGAAACGCCGATGGCGTATGAAGCCTGGAGGAGACATTCGTCGGCGAGACCTGCCGCCACAACGTTTTTGGCCAGGTAGCGGAGCATATAAGCGGCAGAGCGGTCAACTTTAGTCGCATCTTTTCCCGAAAAGGCGCCGCCGCCGTGAGGGGCATAGCCGCCATAAGTGTCAACGATGATTTTTCTGCCGGTAAGTCCGCAGTCGCCGTCCGGACCGCCGATAACAAAACGTCCGGTGGGGTTTATCAGGATGTTGTCATCTTGAGGCATCCAACCGTCAGGCAGTGCGGCCGCAATATATTTTTTGACCAGCGGACGGAGTTCGTTCAGAGTCATATCAGGACTGTGCTGGGTTGAGACGACAATTTTACGAATGCCAACAGGATGTCCGTTGTCATCATATTCTACCGTAACCTGGCTTTTGGCGTCGGGGCCGAGTCCGCAGATTTCTTTGCGGTGGCGGGCTTGGCTCAGGTTGCTCAGTATTTTGTGAGCCAGTTTTATGGCCAGGGGCATATAACAACAGTCGAATCCGGGTTCGTTTTTGGCATAACCGAACATGATGCCCTGGTCTCCGGCGCCCATACGGTCTACGCCGAGGGCGATGTCAGCGGACTGAGCGTGGAGGAGATTGGTTATTTGTACATCTTTCCAGTTAAATCCGGTCTGTTCATAACCGATGTTTTTTACGGTACGGCGGATTGCCGTTTCGATTTCGTCGGCGTCAGGACAAACGGCAGCCGAGGTTTCTCCGGCAATAATGATACGATTGGTCGTCGCCATTGTTTCTATTGCGGTGCGGGCGCAGGGATCTTTTTCGAGATGGAGATCGAGGAGGGCGTCGGAAACGGCATCGCAAACCTTGTCGGGGTGGCCTTCGGAAACTGATTCGCTGGTGAATAAGGTGCTCATAAAACATATCCTGATAAAGATGGTCGTGGTAATTTGTTTCCATCATAAAAAAAAGCCGGCAAAATACCAGCTCTTTTTTATGAAGAATGAAAACTTTTAGTCTTCATCGTTATTGTAAGTCGTTTTTGACATTGCAATAATAAGGTCAAACATGTGTTTGGCTGCTTTACGGTTAGGAATTTTATAATAAGCCTTGACGAGCTCAATGGTTTCCTGACGCTGCATCGGGTCGGAATCATAAACTTCATCTTCTTCGGCAAGGAAAGCCGGCTGGCTGTCCGGAAGACTGAACATACGGGGGCTTTGGCTGGCAACCGATTTATCCATATCTTCATAGAAGAAGTTGATAGGTACTTCCAAAACTTTACCAATATCCCATAAACGGCTGGCGCCAACGCGATTCATTCCGCGCTCATATTTTTGAACCTGTTGAAATGTCAGACCAAGGAGGGATGCCAGCTTTTCCTGACTCAGCCCCAGGAGAGTGCGCCGAAGGCGAATTCTGTTACCAACATGAACGTCAATGGGATTGGGCTCACCTTGAGGGGTTCTGCCGCGGCTTGATCTTTTTACGATTTCTTTTGTCATTGTTTATTTTTTCCTTTCCACTGGTTCTATATTTTTATTCATATGATTTTCAGCAACAATCGTCAACAAATTTTTTATATAATATGTTATATTCTAAACCAGATGTTTATCATATCGGAATTCAGATAGAAAAAATCTGAGTCACAGATTACGTGAAGATAAGTAAAATGCAAGTATAAAATTGAAAATCAGCGTTATTAATACGGTTATATCGCCATAATAACTATAGGTTGTGGAAAACTGTGTCGATTGGGGCAGATTTATATCTAAGATTTCAGACTTATTAAGAGAAATTTGTCCTAAAATCGTACCAAAAGGTGAAATTAAGGCGCTGATTCCGGTGTTGGCAACCCGGGCAATGCTGATTCCTTCTTCTACGGCTCTCAGTTGTGTCGTTACCAGGTGCTGGTACGGTCCTGCCGATTCTCCGTACCAACCGTCGTTGGTGAGGTTTATCAGCCATTGGGGGCGCTCGTTTGGATTGATAATTTGATGCGGGAAAATTATTTCGTAGCAGATGAGTCCTCCAAAAGAAGGAAGACCGGGAACGCTTATGCGGCGGGGGCCGGAACCGGCCTTAAAGGTTCCGATGGCGTTGGCGACCGGACGTATCCATTGGGGCAGCCAGCTGCGAAGGGGGATGTATTCACCGAACGGAACCAAGTGTGATTTATCGTAATAGTCGACGATTTCGGCCTTTTTGTTGATGACGAATATCGAATTGTACGCCCGGTGGCTGCGGGGAGAGGTAAATTCATAACGCACCAGTCCGGTAACCAGATGGCCTTGCGGCGGAACCGCATCCGCAATGTTCAGAAGATGCGTTTCATCCATGTCGAGCGGAAACGGCGCGGCCGTCTCGCCCCAAATGACGAGACTGACTTTTTCCCGGCCGGGAGCCTTTGACATGCTGATATATTTTTGGAAGTTGTTTTCAAGGGTTTGGGGATTCCACTTCATTGCCTGAGGGATCGCCGGCTGAACCAGGCGGATGACGGTTGCTGACTGCGGCAGAGGGTGCCGGGGCAGCCGGAAGTAGCCGAATCCGTAAAGGAAGCCCAATCCGACAAGGGGAATACAGATGGCAGCCGCCAGATTTTTTTGCGTTCTGCGGCGAAGGTAAAAATAAGGTGCCGAGCAGGACAGCAGGCAAATGAGGGACAAACCGTAGGTTCCCGCTTGAGAAGCAAACTGAATCATTTCGGGGCTGAAAGCGAAGACCGAGCCAAGCAGATTCCAGGGAAAGCCGGTGAGGATAAAGCTGCGTATCCATTCAAACAAAACCCAAAAGGACGAAAAGGCCAGCCAGCGAGATGCGGAAGAATGAAAAAGACGGAAAGCCAGCCATCCGGGAACGGCGATAAACAGTCCGAAGAAAAATCCGCAGGCTAAAAACACAACCGGATAAAGCCATCCGAAAGTTTGGGCGTCAATCAACAAAGCGTTGCCAATCCAGGACAGCCCGAAAGCGAAAAAGGCAAAGCCGAATGCGTAGGCAATACCGAACGCTTTTCGGGAAGACGGTGCCCCGTCTATCAGATAAAGTAGTCCGGAAAGGCCGGCAAACAGCAGCGGAAAAAGATAGTACGGAGGAAGAGCCCCTACGCACAAGCTTCCGCAGACAAAGGCTAAAATATTAGGATGCCGGAGGATTTTACCTGTCATCGACAATGCTTTTTTCCTCATTGTTGTACGGCGGTAAAATCATAATTTTTTTTATGCGCCGAGGGTCAATATCCAAAATCCGGAATTTGACGCCGTTTGTGTTTTCGATTATTTCACCGCGGTTGGGGATGCGCTGGGCTATATGAAAAACCAAGCCGCCCAGCGTTTCTATTTCGAGTTCTCCGTTTTTTTGTTCTTCGGACAAGTCAATTTGGGCGATTTCTTTGATTTCGGACAGTTCCGCCTTGGCATCGGCAATAATGACTCCGTTTTCCTGAACGGTGATTACGGGTTCTTCATCCAAATCATATTCGTCTTCAATATCGCCGACGATTTCTTCCAACAGGTCTTCAATGGTTATGAGGCCGTCTATCCCTCCGTATTCGTCAACGACCATTGCCATATGGATTTTGTTCAGCTGCATATCTTTCAACAGGTCAAGAACGCGCATTGACGGCGGAACGAATCTTACGTTTGAGGTTACAATGTCGGCAACTTTAATATTTTTTTTGCCGGACAGCAGGCATTTGACCAAGTCTATAACGTGGACAACGCCGACGATGTCGTCCAAAGACTCCCGATAAACGGGAATACGGGAGTGACCTTTCGTCGTCATTAAGCGGGCAAGGTCTCCGACGTTGCCGCTTTCGGGAAAACCGACAATGTCGGCCCGGGGAATCATGGCATCGCCGCATTTTTTGTCACGCAGGCACAGGATATTGTTTAATAACAGCTGTTCGTGTGCGCTGAACTGTTCTTCGCCGTTGATGTTGGCTTCTTCCAGCAAATCTTCAATGGTTTCGCGAACGGTTTCGGGTTGTCTGCGGTTAAAGAAACTTTTAACGAAACTGCAAAAACCGTGTCGGCTGTTATCGTCTTCGGACATTGTTCATTTACTCCTGATAGGGGTTGGGAACATTCAGCAAAGCGAGAATTCTGATTTCGTGATTTTCCATATATTCCGCTTCGGCGTCATCCTGATGGTCAAATCCCATCAGATGAAGAATTCCGTGGATGAGAAGATGACAATAGTGGTCATGGAGGCTGATGTTTTTCAAAGCAGCTTCTTTTTGCATCGTTTCAAGCGCGATAATAATGTCGCCGAGTTCAATCACATCACTTTCGGCGACCATGTCATCAAAACACTCGTCGTCGATGTTGGCGAAAGAGAGGACATTGGTCGGTTTGTCCAGATGACGAAATTCGGCATTTAATTTTTGAACCTCCGCATCATTGCTTAACGAGAGGTTTATGCTTAAGGTTTTACCCGTCTGCATAAAGTCAAGATCTTCGTGTGCCGCAATATAATCCGCAGTTGCGGCAAACACCCGGGAGGAAAGCTCCTGTATGTGTTCCAGAGCAGCTTCCCAGCCGGGTTCGTCGACAAAGGCATTGAGTTCAGTCTTACTCATCACCATATTCTTTCTTGCTGCGTTCCTCATAAGCTTTTACGATTTTGGCAACCAAGCCGTGGCGGACGACATCCGTGGCGCTGAAGCGGACGGAACTGATGTTGGGCGTTCCCTGAAGTATCTCCAGAGCGTCGCGCAGGCCGGAAATGGTGCCGCGGGGAAGGTCAACCTGGCTCAAATCGCCGTTGACGACCATACGGGAATTTTCGCCCAGACGGGTCAGAAACATTTTCATCTGCATCGGGGTGGTGTTTTGCGCTTCGTCCAAAATAACAAAAGCGTTTGACAAGGTACGTCCGCGCATAAAGGCCAGCGGGGCAATTTCTATCTCGCCGATGGCGATTTTCTTGTCAACCTGCTCGGCGGGAAGCATCTCATACAGCGCATCGTAAAGCGGCCGCAGATAAGGATCTACCTTTTCTTTGAGGTCTCCGGGCAGAAAACCCAGGTTTTCTCCGGCTTCAACCGCCGGGCGGGAAAGGATGATTTTATCAATTTTTCCTTCCAGCATCATTGATACGGCAAGGGCGACCGCCAGATAAGTTTTTCCGGTACCGGCAGGGCCCAAACCGAAAACAAGTTCGTTTTTCATCATTTCCTGAATGTAGGCCGCCTGGGTGGCCGAACGCGGATAAATGTGGCGTTTTTTTGTTTTGAGGACGATGTCGCTGAGGTTGGTCGCTTCTTCGGAATCGGCGCCGTTGTTGCTCATTCGTACAGCCGCTTTTACCTCTTGTTCGTTGATTTCAATACCTTTGCTGACCTTGTGGTAAAGGACGTCAATGGCGGTTTTGGCCTGTTCAATTGCTTCTGCAGGGCCTTTTATCGTCATCTGGTTGCCGAAAGAACCGATTTCAACGCCGAGGATTTTTTCGAGCAGACGCAAATGACTGTCCTGCGGGCCAACCAATTGTTGGATTAAAGTATTGTTATAGAGTTCAAAATTAATTTCTGCCATTGCGGTCACCCTTCCACTACGCCTGAAAGCGAGTTTGTTGTTGCGTCGGTTATTTTTACGTTGATAATGCGGTTCAAGCATTCTTTGCCGAGTTCGGCATGGAGGTTTTGCATATAGGGCGTGCGTCCGATGAGCTGTCCTTTATGGCGGCCTTTCATGTCAAACAAGACAGGCATTACTTTACCAACACTTTCTTTATTAAACTTTAACTGATATGAAAATAGCAAGTCTTGGAGAATGTCCAAGCGTTCCTTTTTGATTTTTTCTTCCACCTGGTTTGGCATCAGGGCAGCCGGCGTTCCGGCGCGGCGGGAATATTTGAATGAAAACGCCTGAATAAATTTGACGCGGTTTACGACATCCAGAGTTGCCTGAAAGTCGGCGTCGGTTTCTCCGGGAAATCCGACAATGAAATCTGAAGAGAAGCCCAATGCCGGGTTTGCTTCGCGCAGGCGCTCGATAATTTCGAGGTACTGGCCGGAAGTATGGCGGCGGTTCATAGCCTTGAGAATCGAGTCAGAACCGGATTGAATCGGCAAATGCAGATAGGGCATTAATTTGGGCAAATCGCGGTGGCAGGCAATCAAATCGTCATCAACGTCGGCGGGATAAGAGGTCGTATAACGGATACGCTGCAAGCCCTCTATTTCGTTCAGCCGCCGAAGCAGGTGGGCAAGATTGCGCTCTTTGCCGGCAGAGTCTTCGCCATGATAGGAATTTACGTTTTGTCCGAGAAGATTGATTTCCACGGTGCCGCCTTCAACCAGACGTTTGGCTTCGCGGATGATGTCTTCGACCGGGCGGGAGGTTTCCACTCCGCGGGTATAAGGAACGACACAATATGTGCAGAAGTTGTTGCACCCTTCCTGAATGGCCAGATAAGAACATCCGCCGGCAGACTGATTATCCGGCAAGAAGTCAAATTTGGATTCAACCGGGAATTCGGTATCGATGACGGTATGTCCGCGACGCCGTCCGACTTTTGCCAAGATTTCAGGCAACCGGTGGTATGTCAACGGTCCGGCGGCAAAGTCAACATAAGGGGCTCTTTTGGCAATCTGGTCGTCTTCAGCCTGTACAACGCATCCGACAACCCCGATGACGGTATCAAGCCCTTCAGCAGCGCGTTCCTGGCGGACAAGCTCAATTCTTCCGAGATCCGAAAAGACTTTTTCTGCGGCTTTTTCCCGGATGTGACAGGTGTTAAGGATAACAAGGTCGGCATTTTTGAGGGAGGAAGCTTCCGCATAACCGAGACTTTTAAGAATGGCTGCAATCCTTTGCGAATCATAGACGTTCATCTGACAGCCGAAAGTTTTAATGTAATATTTCTTCACGTTATTCTCATCTAATTATTATGGTTATCTTTTAGTTTAAGATATCCGCGATGCAATTTCAAATCTTTTTTGGAGAAAGAGCCGTCTGAACGCGATTTATTTGGGCCTGGTCTGCTTTTTGATTGATAATTTTTGAAAATTTGGTAATATATGCTTAGTTTAACAATTCAGGAGAACGCTTAAGATGTCTAACTTTAACGTGGAGAATGATATGCAATATTTGGCAGAAATGAGCGATGACGAAAAGATCATTTTTTTGAAGGTTTTGACCAGGCTGGCCCGGGCTGACGGGAAGTTAGACGACAACGAGCGGGATTTTATTCGCGAGATTGCGGTGGTTTACAATGTTCCTGCCAATCGGTTCGAAGAAATTATCAATGTCAACAGTGATGACGAAATTGTTGCCGAGGTCAAAAAGATAAAAAACCGCAAGCTGGCGTTGGAGCTGATTAAGGAAATGTGCCTGCTGGCCAATGCCGACAGCGATTTGTCCGACAATGAAACGCTGCTTATCGGCAGGGTCGGGCAAGCCATGGGCGTGGAACTGGAAAAAATCCAGCAAATCAGTCAGTGGGTGATTGACCGGATTATCTGGCTGGAAGAAGGCAAAATTATTTTTGAAAAATTTTAATCCTTCTATTTCAAGGAGACGCATATGTTATTGCAAATGAGTGCAGAGAGGTTTAATCAGCTGAGAGGCATCGGCGAACAGGAATATACCATAAATTCTCTGACTGAGGAGCAACGGGAAAAAGAGCGCCTGGTTAAAGAGAAGATAAGAGAAATCCCGCAGGAGAAGCGAACCGAAAAGCTTGAGCAAAAGGCTCAAGAGCTGATTGAGAGCGCCAACGTTACCAAGCGGGATATTGACGGCATAACGGTCAGCACGTATGATTTGATGTTTATTCTGGCCGACAGCCTTCAGCGTCTTTATTCGGGAGAAAACAAGACGACCGAGTATCATGACTGGGTTCAGATTGAAGACAAAATAGAAATTGATTTGAATACAAACGGCGTGGAACAGCATGAGCTTGACGCCAAGCACGGATTTATCGGCTTTTTGGATCAGCGCGAAACTGAACTGAAGCTGGTTATCTCTTTGTACAGTGCCGCGGCTTTGTACGGCAACGACTATTATAAGGAAAGAGCCCGCGACGAACTGAAGTTTCTGACTTTCAAACTGAGCGAACTGCGCCGGCTGCGCACTAAAATGCAGGCAACGCCGGACAAGACCGATGCGCAGGAGCGGACCGAGCGTGAACTGATTAACCGGGGACAAGCTTATTTGTTGTATAAAACCGGCGTTTTGGCTGACGAGTTTGAAAACGATCCGGCTCATCAGTTTCTCAGAATCCGTCCGCAGACCTCCAATGTTGCGGAATCTGAGGCCCGAATCAATTATCTGCGGGCCAGAGACGAGGCCAGAACCCGTAAACTCGTTGAGGGATACCGGATGGGCAAAAGCCGGGAAGATATCGAAAAGGAAGAACTTGCCGCGTCTGAAAACTATCATGAGCGTTTCAGCCTGAGAGAAAAAATCAACCGGATTAAAGGCTTTACAATGGCTCATTTCATGGATATCAACACTAACGGTCGTGCTTCGGCTTAGATTACCAGTTGACAGATTCTGCTAACTGCAATATCTTAGGCGGCAGTTGTGAAATTTTTTGAGGAGACTTTTAATGGGTGCTATTATTGAACCGTTTTTGTATATTATCGGTTTATTGGTAGATATATATTTCAAAATTGTTGTGGTGCAGGTTGTTTTGTTTTGGCTGATTCATTTCAAAATTTTGGAACCTTCCAACAAATATGCTCAGAAAACGGTTGAGGTTTTAGACAAGCTGACGGCTCCCGTTTACAAGAAAATCGGAGAGAAAATTCCGCCGATTTCGGGATTTGACTTTTCTCCGTTTATTTTGTTGCTGGCTTTGCTGTTTGTCAGCCGCCTGATTTTCCGTTTGAGCGCTCTGATTGTGTAGCGTCGGCGTTAACGGCGGCATGGCTGCTCCGTAAACGGATTAAAATGGTATGGTTTATGAAGCCGTAAAAGAAGGAATGATACTGAGAGTTAGGTTAACGCCTAACTCTTCTTCTTGTAATAAAGGCGGAATTTATGAGGCAGCAGACGGCAAGGCGTATGTGAAAATCAGCGTTGTGAGCATACCGGAAAAAGGCAAGGCGAATCAGGAGCTGATTAAGTATTTGTCAAAGGCGTTGAAGGTAGCCAAATCGCAGATTGAAATTGTCGGCGGAGAGACGGACCGTTGCAAAAAACTTAAGATAAACGGCGACAGTGAAGAACTGTGCAGACGTACAGAGAATTGGCTGAAAGAGGAGAAGTGAATGACTGCAAAAATATTAGACGGCAAGGCAATGGCTCAACAAGTGCGTCAGCAGCTGGCGGCCAAGGTTGCCGAAAATCAAACGGAAGCTTTTTTGGCGGTGGTTTTGGTCGGGGACGACGAAGCCAGCAAAATTTATGACCGCAACAAGAAAAAGGCAGCCAACGAAATCGGCATGGGCTGCGAGATTCTGGAATTTTCCGCATCCATAGGGGAAAACGCCCTTCTGGAAGTTATTGAGGGATTGAACGCGGATCCTCACGTCAGCGGAATTCTGGTACAGCTTCCGCTGCCGGAACATATTAATCCGCTCAAGGTTCTCTCCAAAATTAATCCTGAAAAAGACGTAGACGGCTTCAGTCCCTATAATGCGGGATTGCTGGCGTGTAAAGAACCGTCTGCAGTTGTCGCGGCTACGCCGAAAGGAATTCTTAAACTGCTGGAAAACACGGGAGAGACTTTAAGCGGCAAACACGCCGTTATTATCGGGCGTTCCAATATTGTGGGACGACCGCTTGCCATGTTGCTGCTTAATCAGGACTGCACGGTTACGGTTACGCATTCCAAAACGCGGAATCTTGAAGAATTGACCCGGCAGGCCGATATTTTGGTTGCAGCCTGTGGCTGTGCTAAAATGGTGAAAAAAGACTGGGTCAAACCGGGAGCCGTGGTTATTGACGTCGGAATCAACCGTGTTGACGGAAAGTTGTGCGGCGATGTGGATTTTGACGAGGTGAAGGAAGTAGCCTCCTATATTACGCCGGTTCCGGGAGGGGTCGGGCCGATGACCGTGGCAATGCTGATGGAAAATGTTTATGATGCGGCACGACGTCAGGAGCATATCCATTCTCACCCGCACGGTTGCGGCTGCGGGCATAAATGTTGTCATCACTAACTTAAAATAGCCGCGGTCAGAGACTATATCAGACTCATGTTTAATCAAATGTTGCAAAAAGGTTGGATATGAGTAAAGCAGGCAAGGTTTTTATGCTGGACGACGACCGTATTTTTCTGGAGCTTTATCGGAATCTGCTCAGTGACCGCGGTTTTGATGTTTTTACAACAAATAACGCTTATAAATTTTTACTGTACGGGCGGGAGTTGGTTCCCGACGTGATGTTTTTAGACATCAATATGCCGAGAATGAACGGCTGGGAAGTTTTGCGCAGGATTGTCAGTGACGACATCATGCAGGATATTCCGGTTGTCATGTTGTCTGCTGAGGCAGAGGAAGATTTGGCTTCGGCCAGGGGTGTTGCCCATTTTCTCTATAAGCCGGTTGCGGTGGAAGCAATGATGGACATTTTGGAAAGCTATTGCCACGGCAATAAAAACCATGATGTTTTGCTGATTGAAGAATATGAGCCGTTGTTTAACGACATTTATGAAAGAATCAGCCGTAAACGCAGTTGTTTTGCCACACATAACCTGAAAGCGGCAAAAAAATATCTGAAAAAAAACCAACCTAAGAAAATCTGTGTGCGTTGTACGCCGGAATGTTTTGAAAAGGCGGGCAATGAATTGGGAAGAAAAGACATTTACCGGGTTGAGAATGCATCGGACATTGAAAATTTATATTGACGGTTAAGTAAATTTTTATTCTTTTTGATTATGCTACAGGCTCAATTAAACAGGGGTTTGCAAATGGTTATAATCAAAAATATGGGGTCGGCCTTTCATCGTTTTGCCAAGGCAATATATGACTATATGATTGAGCTGGCCAGCCGTCCGCATGCAATGTGGTTTCTGGCGGCGGTTGCTTTTATCGAAAGTTCCTTTTTTCCCATTCCTCCCGATGTTATGTTGATTCCGATGGTTTTGGCAATGCCCAAACGGGCATGGCATATTGCGACGGTAGCGACGGTTGCCAGCGTGTTAGGCGGTTGCTTCGGCTATATCATCGGAGTGTATGCTTTTGATTTTATTGCCAAACCGATATTAAACTTCTACGGTTATATGCATCAATTTGAAGTGTTTAAGGATTATTATCACGAGTGGGGCGCCTGGATTGTTTTCGGTGCGGGAATTACGCCTTTTCCCTATAAGGTCGTCACTATTGCCAGCGGCGTGGTTCATCTTGACTTTATAACCTTTACCATAGCGTCAGTAATTGCCCGCGGCATGCGTTTTTATCTGGTTGCGTGGCTGCTCAAGAAGTATGGCGAACCGATGAAAATCTTTATTGAGAAGAATCTGGGCGTTTTGTCCTTTATCTTTTTGATATTGCTGGTGGGAGGTTTTGCCGCAATCAAATATATGTAGACCGTTGTTAAGCGGCAATGTTCAATGAAATTAAAAGGCCCTTCAAGGGCCTTTTAATCAGATGCGTTTGTCTTTACAGCTGCAAAAAGCAGCGACGGGACAATTTGCGCAATCCGGTTTTTGCGCCTTGCAAATATAGCGTCCGAACAGTACCAGCCAGTGATTAATGTATAATTTGTATTCGTCAGGCAGTTTATTGAGGTCTGCTTCTACGGTGAGCGGCGTTTTGCCGTCGCTGAGACGCAGTCTTTCGGTCAGGCGAAGAACATGCGTATCAACCGCCACGGTCGGTTCTTTCCACCAGACGTTCAGGATGACGTTTGCGGTTTTTCGCCCTACGCCGGGCAGGGCTTCAAGAGCGGCACGGTCATGAGGCACCTCGCCGTTGTATTTTTCCATAAGCTGAAGACTGAGAGCCAGAATGTTTTTGGCCTTGTTGTTATACAAGCCGATGGTTTTAATATGTTCTTTGATTTTATCCAGGCCAAGAGCCGCCATTTTGGCGGGAGTATCGGCTATTTTGAAAAGCTCTTTGGTCGCTTTGTTGACGCCTTTGTCGGTGCTTTGCGCGGAGAGGACAATCGCTACCAACAGTGTAAACGCATTGTGATATTCCAATTCGCTTCCCGGATTAGGGTCGGCAGCCTTAAATACGTCTAAAATCTGACAGATTTCTTTTAACGGTCTCATGCTTTTACTCCTCCGGCACCCGCCGCTTTAGGGGCATTTTCATCCAGCGGCCAGCGGGGGCGCGGTTTGAAATCCAAATCATTGTACATCCCTTTTAGTGCACGTTCCATTCCGGCCCAGGCAATCATTACACCGTTATCGGTGCAGAACTTAATCGGCGGAGCCGAAAAGGCCAGGCCCTCGAGGTCGGCAAGTTCCTGAAGCTTTCGGCGGAGGTAGGTGTTGGAGGCAACACCGCCGGAGACGACGATGTCTTTGCCCTGCGGATATTTGGTTTTATAGGTGACAATCGCCTTTTTTAGCTTGTGGATGAGGCATTCGGTTGCAGCCAGCTGAAATCCGGCGCAAATGTCGGCAATATCCTGTTTGCGGATGATGGCATGTTCAATGTTGTTGTCCGGCGCATAAGATTCAATGATTTTGCGCACGGCTGTTTTTAATCCGGAAAAGGACATGTTGCAGTCGTTGGAATTGCACAGCGGCCGGGGTAGGACAAAGCGGTTTTCATTGCCGAGTTCGGCCATTTTTTCAATAATCGGGCCGCCGGGATAGCCCAGACCGAGCATTTTGGCGACCTTGTCAAAGGCTTCGCCGGCGGCGTCGTCAATGGTGGTGCCGAGGCGTTCAAAATCTCCGACGCCTTTAACGATTAAAATCTGGCAGTGTCCGCCGGATACCAAAAGCAGCAAATAAGGATATTCGACGTCGTTAGTCAGACGGGCCGCCAAGGCATGCCCTTCAAGATGATTAACAGCGATAAAAGGTTTGTTTAACGCCAGAGCGAGCGCTTTGGCCGCCATAACGCCGATAACTACGCCGCCGATGAGTCCGGGGCCGGAAGACGCGGCCACGGCATCTATATCAGAGGGTTTGAGGTCGGCGCGTTTAAAAGTTTCTTCCAAAATGTCGTCAATGTGTTCCAGATGGGAACGGGCGGCTATTTCAGGAACCACGCCGCCGTAAATCTTATGTTCAAGCTGGGTTAAGACGCAGTCTCCGAGAATTTCGCGGCGGTCGTTGACAATGGCGGCGGCCGTCTCGTCGCAGCTGCTCTCAATTCCTAAAACAATCATAGTCTTCCTTTTGTTCAATCAGTGCATATATTTATTGCAGTTTTTTTTATATTATATACACTATAAAAAGTTTGATGCCAAGAATTTACTGCAAAAAAAGGAAAGTAAAATGGTGAAAAATACCGAACCGGAAGTTGTTGCCAAACCAAAGAAAAACCAGTTGAAAAAAGCATTTTACAAGCTGTTGTTTCTTGTCGCGGTCGCCGGTACCGCTTATGTGCTATGGAAAAATCCGCAAATGACGCAAAAAATCCGCGCGGCGTTGAATTCCAACAATACGGTGGAAGCCACCAGCGGCCTTGAAGGCCAGCTGAGCAACCTGAACGCTCAGCTGCAAAATCTGCAGTATCAGTTCAATGAACTGGCGAATCGCCAGGATCAGGGAATTCCGGCCGAGTTTCAGCAATTGAGCGAAAGAATGGATGCGGTGGAGAAGACCAATCTGAACGTGATTGATTCCAAAGCGGACGTTGCAACGGTTTTAGGGCTTTTGACCAGAGTTGACAAGCTGGAAGACAAACTTGACAAGATGGCGAAAGTAACGGACGAAGGCGCGTTGATTTTGACGGCGGTAATGTTGGTTAAAGACGGTGCCGAAAGAGGCGGAAGCTTTGAATATGAGATTGAAGTTCTGCAACAAATTGCCAGCGACAATTTGCAAGTTCGGCAGCCGATTGAGATTATGGCCCAATATGCCGCTGAGGGCATAGCCACAAGAGAGGAGCTGGACAACAGCTTTTCCAAGATTTATGCGAAAATGCTCAAAGCACAAAAGAATGCTTTTGAAAAGACTTGGAAAGACCGTTTAAATTCCAAACTGAGCGAAATCGTCCAAATTAAGAGAGTGAACGAACATGCTCCGAAATTTGAAGCAAATCAAGGTTTGGAGGCAGTTAAACAGGCTGTGGACGACGGGAATTTGCAGCAGGCCGTTTGGGAATTGTCCAAGCCTTCAAATGCGGCGTTGCTGCAGGATGAGGAATTGCGGGAATGGCAGAAAGCGGCTCAGGCAAACGTTAACTTTCACAATGCCGTTTCCAGAATTTCTGCCAGTTCGCTGGCAATGATGAAGGTGAATTTTCTGAAAAACGTTACCAAAAACAACTAGAAGGTGTCAGTTATGGAACAGCAAATCAGCAGCTGGAAAGAAAAATATGCCGAAGTAAAATCTACCCTTATGCAAATGGGGAAGGTGGAATCGGCAGCTACGGCCTTTAATACGAATGTCGATGCGGTTTTGAAGATAAAAGGCCGGCGTCTGGCCGAATTGGCAAAAGAGCTGGGAATGAGCTGGGAAGAGCTGACGACAATCGGCGAATCCAAGCTTAACAGCGGCAAAGATGTCATTAAAGGTGCTTTTCGCTGTTTTGCCAACGGTATTGCGGAAGAGTGGCTGACGGAGGATATAGACGTTTACAATTGGATGGCAAACAATCTCGGGTATGACCGTTTGCAGATGGGCGGCCAAGCCGGAATCGTGGCAAATGCTCTGGCAGTTTGCGGTGTCAGAAGAGTTCTGGCTCATTGCAATTCTTTGCCGAAGCGGCAGGCAGACCAGTTTTTGCCGCGTTCGAATCTGGTTTCGTTTGATGAAAAAGGCGAAATGAAACAAGCTTCGGAAATTAACCGTCAGGACGACATTCCCCTGATACATTGGATTATTGAATTTGACAAAGGGGACGTTGTGGAATTGGACGGCCATAAGGTCAGCTGCCCAAAGGCAAATCGCTTTATTGCAACGTATGATCCGATGAATCTGCGTTTGGTTATGGATAATAACTTTTTGGAATATCTTAATAAAAATCCGGCAGAAGTTACGGTCTTGTCTGGGTATCATGCCTTAACCGCCGGGAATAACGGGGTAGAGCTGGTTGAGGGATCGGTTCCGGTAATAAAAAGATGGCAGGATTCAGGTACGCTGGTTCATTTGGAAGTTGCCTCAACCCAGGATAAAGACGTTCGCAGAGCCGTGGTTGAAAAAGTTGCTTCCCTGGCCGATTCAATCGGACTGAACGAAAGGGAAACCATTGACGTTCTGGAAGTTATCGGCGAGGAAAAACAAGCGCAAATCTGCGAGGAAAACTGCAGCGCGACGAATTTGTTTGAAGCTGTGTTGAGAATCAAGCAAAAGGTCGGCTGCCGACGGTTGCAGCTGCATATGTTTGGATTGTATCTGACAATTCAGGACAAAGGATTTAAAATAACGCCGGAACAGAACCTTAAAGGCATGTGTCTGGCGGCGGTAGTAGCGGCAAGCAAGGCCGGTTCCGGCAATATTAACGAGGAAGCCAATCTTATGTGGGCATACGGATTGACGGCCTGTGACCTGGGGCTTCAGGAACTGGGCCGAGTGGCCGATTATATCGGAGACGAGCAAATACGTTTTACCGGAATCGGCGAATATGCCGGTTATGACGTTATCGCCGTTCCCACGATTTTGGTGGAAAAGCCCGTAACCCTGGTCGGTATGGGCGATACCATTTCGTCAGTCTCATTGGTCGGAGCCCTGAAAGCAGTATAAATCCGCAATGAATGTGACGAAAAAGTTAATCGAGCAGGACGAACGCTACAAGGCGAATATGTATCGGGGGCAGCTTGGCGCCGAGAGTTTGTGGCTTTTTGAAGATCGAAAAAGCAGAGTAGTCGTTTCGGCGCCGCATGCCACACAGACTTATATCAATAATCATATCAAAAAATCTGATTTGTATACCGGCGCTTTAGCAGAATTGTTGGGGCATCAAACAGGGTGTTCGGTTATTGTCCGCCAGAAGTTTGTTTCCGAAACGGCGTTGATAAACGACTTTGTGCTGCGGCAAAATCCGGACGAACACTTTTTTTTGGACATTCACGGGATGCGGGAGCGTCCTTTTGATTTGGCGGTGGGCACCGGTTTTATGAGTGCGGGAGAATATCTCCGACCGTTGACATTAATAAAAGAATTGGCAGAAAAGTACCGGATTAAAATGGTTATTAACCATCCCGATTATCGAGGGCCGTGGGGGTTGACGGGGTTTTACCAGAGCCAGTTCAAAAAGCCGGGTGCTCTCCAGTTGGAGTGGCGGCCGGAGATGAGAAATTTTTATCACAATGCCGAAAATGTAACAACGCGGACATTGCCTTTTCTAGACGAGCTGGTCAGACGTCTGGAAGATTTTCTTCCAGTTTGGTAAGTTTTATTTGGCTGATTTGATTTTTGTTTCGTTTGACGACTTCAAACTGAAAGCCGTCAAAAATGAATTTTTGCCCGACTTCCGGAAGGGATCTGGTCATATCCAGGAGGTATCCGGCGACGGTGACCGCATTTTCATCAGCGATCTGCCAATTGAATTTGCGGTTGATGTCCCGAATGGGAACCTGTCCGTCTACGATAAAGGCATTGTCGGAAATTTTGCGAATTCCCATGGTGTCCAGGTTTTGAATGTCGCTTTCGTCGTTGATGTCTCCGACGATTTCCTCAAGGATATCCTCTAAGGTTACAATTCCCTGAAGGTCTCCGTATTCGTCGACAACGATGGCAAAATGTTCCCGGCGGGCGCGGAATAACTGCAGTTGCCGCATCAGAGTCGTGTTGTCGGGGATAAACCAGGGTTTATTCATAATTTCGGTAATTTTGATGTCTTGCAGATTGCCTTTTTTGGCAACGGCTTCTTTTAGGAGCGTTTTAACCCGGATAACGCCGACGATGTTTTCTGGTTTGTCTTTGTAAAGCGGAATGCGGGAGAACGGACAATTTTCGACTTTTTTAATAATTTCCTTTACGGGAAGGTCGACATCAAGAGAAAAGAGGTTTTTGCGGTGGTTCATTACGTCGTAAACCTCAATATCCGTCAGGTCGAGAATGCTTTTAAGCATTGCCTTTTCCTGAGCGGCATCTTTGCCTTCATACATATGAATGGCGCCGCGGACTTCGGACAAACCGCAGTTTCCGTTATCACAGTTTTCTCTGTCGAGTTTGAAGATGCGAAAGGTTACGGAAACGATTTTTTGCAAAACCCAGACTACGGGATGAAAGAGAAAAACAAAGATTTTAATAAAAGGGGCTACCAGCAGGGCAACTTTGTTGGCATTTTGCACGGAATAGCTTTTGGGGAGCATATCGGTATAAATCAGGACCAACAACGTCATGATAACCGTGGCATAAGCGACGCCTTCGTTGCCAAACATACCGATTAAGACACTGGTGGAGAGGGAGGTTGCCAGCGTGTTGCTGAGGTTGGAGCCGAGCAAGGTGGTGATAATCAGATTGTCGCGGTGGCGAAAGAGCCGGTTTACGGTTTTAGCCTTGGAATTATTGCAGTTTTTTTCCTGATCAATCATATAAGCCTGAGAAGCTCCGGTGAGAGCCGTTTCCGAGCCGGAGAAAAAAGCGGACAGAAAAAGCAGAACCAGAACCGCAACAAGGGATATAATCATTAATTTTCCTTTGCCAAAAAGTTGTCTATTGCTTCGATTACGCGGTTTACGGTGTTGTCGACCTGTTCTTCTTTGGTTTCGACGATGATATCCGCTTCCGAGTAATAGGGGTATTCGTCGTGAATGTATTTTTCAAGCTTGGTTTTGAGCTGATCGTCGCTTCCTTTTAAAAAGGGGCGATGCTTTCGTCCGGCAGTGCGATGATACAGGACGTCAATATCTGCCTTCAGCCAGATGGTAATTGCATTTTGTCTGGCGTACTGGCGGGTTTGTTCGGCGACAAAAGAACCGCCGCCGGAAGCCAGAATGCAAGGGTCACCCTGAAGCAGTCTTTTCATAACGCGGGCTTCGCCGGCGCGGTATTCTTCTACGCCAAAACATTTTAAAACGTCTACCAGAGAGAGGCCGGCCGCTTTTTCGACTTCTTGGTCTCCGTCAACAAAAGGGAGATTTAGTTTTTTTGCCAGACGCTTTCCTACGCTGGTTTTTCCGCTGCCCATCAGACCGACGAGCAAAATGATTTTGTTTATTTGCTTTGTCATTTTTTTATAATTAAATTAATTTATCTTTCAAACTTCTTATGTTAAATATATAGGAACGGTAGTTTTTAGCAATATTTTTTTGGGAGGAATATGAATATGAGACAGAAAAAATCGAATCTGGCCTGGTATATTATCGGTTTGGCGGTGTTGGCAGCGGTGGTTTTTGTGGTGATGCACGAGGTTCCGATGCAGGTTGAACACGTTGAACAGGATATTCCGGTCAGCGTTAAGTAAAAGCCGGCATGACAAATCAAATAGACAGCTTTTTGAATATGATGCGTGCCGAGGTAGGCGCCTCGGCCAATACAATCGACGCTTATCGGCGGGACTTGGAGCAATTTGAGGCATTGTGCCGGTTTCAGGATTACAAAGACATCAAAGGCGAAGACATTGCTGGGTACGTTCAAGAGCTGAACCGGCAAAGCTATGCGGCGAAGTCGGTGGCCCGCAAGCTTTCGGCCGTCAGGGATTTTTTCAAGTTTTTGTATACCGAAAAAGTGATAAAAAACAATCCGACAACCGATATCCTAACGCCCAAACAAGAAAAACCGCTGCCCAAATATTTGACTCCGGAGGAAGTCAGGCTTTTAATCGATACGGCCGCAGCCGCCGAAAGCCCGGCACAGCGGCGGCTGGCGGCGATGCTGGAACTGATGTATGCCTGCGGCTTGCGCGTGTCGGAGCTGGTGTGTCTGCCTGAAAGCTGCATCGATTTTGATAAAAAACAGATTTTGGTCAGAGGCAAAGGCAGTAAAGAAAGGTTGATTCCAATAGCGGGCGCAGCGGTTGACGCGATATCGGAATATCTCAATATTCGAGAAGAGTTTATTCGCGGCGGGCGAAAATCAATATGGCTGTTTCCTTCCAGAAGTTCTCGCGAGGGACATATAACCCGGGATGCTTTTTTTAAAAATATCAAAGAAACTGCCGTTAAGGCAGGAATTTCGCCGTTGCGGGTTTCACCTCACGTGTTGCGCCATTCGTTTGCGACGCATTTGCTGAACAATGGTGCCGATTTGCGTTCGGTACAAAAAATGTTGGGGCACGAAAGCATTGTAACGACGGAAATTTATACGCATATATTGTCGGAAAATCTTATAAGGGAAGTGCAGCAAAAACATCCGCTGGCACATATGAATTTAAAAAAATAAAAAAGAGGGCTGCCGTTATGACAACTCTCTTTTTTTACATTTAGAAGCAATTAAGCTCAGCTCGTGCTAAAGAAGCTTTCGGCTCTCTTCAACCATAGTTTACCTGTTGTTGTTTGCCTGAATAATGGCCTCAATCTTGGGGCTTCCGGCAGAGAAGTAATCGATGATGTCTTTCATCAAAACAGCGTCTCCGGGCTGATGCAGTTCTTCAAGATATTGTAGAGGGCAGCGTTCGTCATAAGGGTTGCACAGCTGTTTTCCGGTGGCCTCTTCCAATTTTTCGACAAATTGAATCAGGACTGTTCTCCAGATGATGCTTGATGCAATGTCAACACCTTCAATGTTGTGAATACTGCTTTCGCCAAAAAAGTTTTTAACGAAGTTTACGACATCTTGACGGGTTTTAATCTTCAAATGTTCCATAAGTTTATATTTTTAAAATTAATAAATAGAAATAAAAATAGTTTGAGAATGAAAAGAGTCTTAGCATATTTATACAAAAATGCAATCTGAATTTTTGTTAAATAAGGTTTGCCAAAGCTAAAAACTGCCGCGGCGTTATCTGTTCGGGACGGAAAGACGGCTGGATTCCGATTTGAGCGCATTTGGCTTCCAGATCAGGAATCGATTTCAGGCTTTGACGAATCATTTTGCGCCGTTGGCCAAAGGCGAGAGACGTCAGTTTTTCAATTTTAGCCAGTTGTTCTTTAGTCAGTTGCGAATCGGCCGGGCGGAACAATAGGACACTGGACCAGATTTTGGGTGCAGGCACAAAGCAGTTTGGATTGAGGTCAAGAAGACGCTCGACGTTGCATTGCAATTGTGCAAGGATGGAAATCCGTCCGTAGTCTTTACAATTGACCGGGGCCAGAATACGGTCGGCGACTTCTTTTTGAAACATCAGCGTAAGACTGCTGAAAGCCTTGATATCGTACAGCCATCCGACCAAAAGCGGAACGGAGATGTTGTACGGCAGGTTTGATACGATGTGCTTGGGGGTTTCCGGGCAATCTGCAATATTGTATTTAAGGGCGTCACCGTTGACAATTTTTAAACAGTTGCCGGTTTTTTCCCTGATTTCTTCCATGATGGCTATACAACGCTCGTCCATTTCGATAACCGTAAGCTGCCGGGGGCAGGCTGACAGAATTGAACGGGTCAGACCTCCGGGACCGGGGCCGATTTCCCAGACAAATCCGTTGCCAAAGTCGCGCAGCCCTTGTCGTTCGAGAGACGTGCGGATGATTTTGTCAGTGATGTTCGAGTCCAGCAGGAAGTTTTGTCCCAAGGCTTTTTTTGCCATCAGGCCGTGTGCTTCGACAGTAAGGCGGAGGCTGGGCAGTTTTTGGATTTGCTCAGAAAAATCGTTCATCTTAGCTCCGGAGTTCAATTACGGCTTTTTGGCGAAGTTCCTGCAAAAGCTTTTTGGAAAGGACTTCCATTTTTTGATTTTCCAAAAAGGCACGGATTTGTTTTTCGTCGGGCAGTTCCGGTTTGTCTTTTTGGGGGTCGAAGGTTTTTTGGAGCTTGAGGATGTAATAGCCGTCGCCGACCAAAATCGGTTCGCTGATGTCGCCGCTTGACATTTTATTGAGGGCCGTTTCCAGCGGAGAAGCCAGTTTTCCTTTGTTTACCCAGCCCAGGTTACCACCGTTTGCGGCGCTGGGACTGTCTGAAAACTGCATGGCATAAAGCTCAAAACGGTCGTCGTGGCGCAGGTTGTAAACAAGGTCGGAGAGGTTTTTGGCATTGTCTTTTTTTATGTATATCTCGGAAATAAGATATTTGGGCGTCGTCAGGTCGTCTTTGGCTTCTTGAAGAGCGTTTTCGACTTCCTTTTGAGTCAGGGTGCCGTCGGCATAAGACTTTTTGCGTACCAATCGCAGCCAGGCCAGGTCGGATTTCATCTGGCTGGCAAAAGTATCGGGATTGACGTCAGCCTGTTTGAGGATGGTGTTCAACTGCCCCATGGGAATTTTATGCGAACGTTCAAATTGGCGCAGGGAGTTGTTAACTTCTTCTTCGGATATTTCTATGCCGTTTTTGGCCGCTTCCTGCAACTTTATCTGTTCGTCAATAGCGGCGTTGAGCACCCGCTGGGTTATCATTCCCCTGGTTTGAGCATTGAAAGGAATCCTTGTGGTCAGCAAAAAGGCGTTAATGCGGTTTTGGATATCTTCGTTGGAGATGATTTCGCCGTTGACGAGGGCCACGATTTTTAGAGACGAAGCCGCAGCCGGCAGGGAGGCGAATATAATTCCACAGCAAAGGACAAGTAACGTCGCAAATTTTTTCATGTGGTTTTCCTTTCAAAAGAAAAGTTATTTGGAAGCGGCTCCACCCAGCGTCTTGAGGTAGAAAGTGAAGCTAATTTCAAAATCTCCTTCATAGTCGGGGTCGCTGGAGTTGTCCTGCCGCATAACGAAACTGAAGCGAGAACACTCGTCCTCATAAGTCAGCATACCGCCGTGTTCCAGGGAACCGCCGTTGTCAGTCAAATCCTGCCGGTTATAAATGCTGAGAGACCAGTCTCTGGTCAACATGGCATTGAGGGACAGGTAAAGTTCTTTACGTTCACGTCCGTAGTCCAAAGACGATGCGTCGTTTGCCTGAAAATATATGTAGCCGATATATGCATTCAAGATTGGCGGACCGACGCGGGAAGAAAGTTCGCTATATGATAAATCATAATCATTTTTATCTAATTTGAAACGGTAGTTCATATCAAAATATTCGTGAGGCGCGGCATAAATGCGGCCGACGTAATCAGTGAAGTAACCGGTTTGTCCTTCAGCTTCGGTAAAACTTTCGTCTTTGTCGAACTTATAACTTTGGGCTAAAAAGATGGCCGTGCGTCCGTATTGGTTGCCGTATGCGCTCCAGTTGATGCCATAGCTTACGCGGCTTCCGGTATCGTTACGGTCGTAACCGGCATAGCGGTCGAGGTCGAGAATGTTAGTATCGTCAAGTTCTACGTCCTGACTGTCTTCGTTAGGAATTTTGTCAGCCTTATTGTCTCCGTTGGGAGCGGCGACGGCGACAATAACCGGTTCCAATATCTGGCGGGAATCTTCGGTTGCCCGAACAAAAGGCAGACGCCATTCCAAGCCGACCTGCGGAAAGACGCGTCCTACCGTACCGTCAAAGGGACGTCCGTCGTCGTAGACATAGTCATCGACATAGTACAGGTCAGACTTTAACGATGCGCTCAATTTGTATTTTTCGCCGTAAGGGCTGGTGTAGGGAAGGTTCCATGAATTTATCATGGTCATGCGCTGGGTTGAGCTGGCTTCGTCGCGGGTGACCGAGGCAAAGTTTAAGACTGTCTTGGAATATGCGCCGTAAGGATCGGGGTCGCTGATGTTTTCGTAGTTAAACAACGGGAGGACGGTGGGTTTGTCCGTATCCTGGAGATCATAGCTCAGCAGGGTGTAGTAATAACCTTCGATAGATGCATAGTTGCGGTTGTCAAAACCCTGCATTTTAACGTTTGAAGTCAACCAGGCATCGTCTTTTTTCGGCAGAGAAAGGTCTTTCAGATAAGCACTGTCGGAAGCGTAGTTGATTTCACTGCTGGCAACCCAGAAGTCGTTGACTTCGTACCGGCCGTCCAAGAACAGGCTTCCGCGGTTCTTTTTGGTATCGGGATCACGCATAGTGGTTCCGGAGGCATTGATGTCGCCGCGGTAAAAATATTTGTTGAACGCACCGGAAGCGACAATGCCTTTGTCGCTGGTCAGAATAGGGTTGAACAAAACGTCTTCCTGGTCGGAGATGCTCCAGAAGTATTGCGGCTGGATTGCCGCTCCGAGATAGCTGTTAGAGCTTAATTTGGGAAATAAGAAGCCGGAGCGTCTTTTTACGGTGGGGTCGGGATGCGACAGAAAGGGCGTGTAGAGAACAGGTACGCCTTTGATTTCGACGGTGGCGTTTTGGTAGTTGATATCCTGAGTTTCCGCATTGTGTTCAACCTTGCGCGCCTTTATTTGCCAAAGCGGATTTTCGTTACGGCAGGCGTCGCAGGGAGAGTAGACCACATTGGTCATGATTTTTTTATCTTTGGCGCCGCGGCGGAAGGTGCTGGCGGCAATGCGGGTTTTATCCAGCATAATGATTTTGATGTTTTTCATCTCGCCCTGGGTCATTTTGTCGGTAAGTTCGACATAGTCAGAAAATACGACACTGCCGTTTTCTTCTACCAAAACAACATTGCCGACCGCGGTTATGATGTCTTCTTTTTGATTGTAAATGACCTTATCCGCCTTAAGCGTGAGGTTATTGCGGATGATTTCCACGTTGCCGAGGGCCGTGATTGTTTGCAGTTCCTGATTGTTTTCAACCGCATCGGCACTGAAATAGATATCGGGATTTTCTTCGTCGATGGCTTTTGCTGGCGCCGGTACGGCTGCCGTCAAGTTCATTTGAGGCGAAAAGCCCTTAACGGTGGAAAGTGCCAGATTTTTTACGGTTTCGGCCGCCTCGGGATGAGACACTTTGGCCAGAACCGGAGCCGGTTGCAAAAACATACCACAAATTAAGAGGCAGGACAGACGGACCAGAGATTTAAACATCTTCTTCTCCGGCGGTGTCAGGCTGAAATTTTTTTCTTTTGCGAAAGAATGTGGGGTGATAAAAACGGAGCATATATAAACAGCCCAAAAACGGCAGCAGCAAATTCAGGTAGACCAGCGGCAGCAGCGAAAGATGTTTGACCGCCAGATTTCCGAACGCAAGGTCAAGCGCCTGGATTAAGACCATACCGGCAACGGAGATGGATACGATTTTGATTTGTCCGCGGCGGTTGAAGTTGCCGACCAGGAGGCCGGTGCAGGCCAAGAGCGCAAAAACAACGTTAAGCAGAGGCGTGGTGATGCGTTTGTTGCCTTCTACGATATAACGGTTAACTTCTTTGGGCGTTAGTTTGGGATTGCTGCGGGCGGTAAGAAGTTCGTATAGCGTTTTCTCCCTGACGCCGGCTTCTTTCCTGGCTTTAGTTTCCTTGGCCCCGAAATCAACCGAATAGCGGTCAAAGGAAACGGAAGTGAACTGCCGGGTTTCTTTGTCTATTTCCTGCCGGTTTCCGTGTACCAGAATGATGCGGGGACCTTTGGCGGTGGTGATGATACGTCCCTGTTCGGCAGAAACGGTAGATTTTGTCTTGAGGTTGCGCTCGTCGTTTATGAGAATGCCGCTGACGGAACCGTCCGGTTCGTGGGTCGTAATAAAAACGGTAAGATTGCTTTGGAGCGTGGTAAATTCACCTTCGCGGAACATCAGGTGCGAGACATCGTTTTTGACCTGCCACTGCAATTCGTTGAATTCGCTTTCGGCTTTGGGAATGCCGATGTTGATTACATAGACGTTAAACAGACACATAACCATTCCGACGAAAATTGCCGGTTTGGCATTTTGCCAGGGGCTGATGCCGGCGGCTTTCATAACGACAAGTTCCCGGTCGGAAAGCATCCTGTTGTAAACGAACAAAACTGCGGCAAACAAAGATATCGGCGAAAGAATGGTAAAAATGCGCGGCATCAGCAGAGACGTCATTTTGACAAACAAACTGACGGCAATGCCTTTGTTGGTTATTAAATCGACAAAACGGAGGGACTGGGTCAGCCAGATGATGGACATCAACGAAAATGAAACCAGCAGGAAGCCGACGACAATTTGTTTTGCTATGTAGGTGTTTAGCTTTTTCATGCCGACGATTATAACTAAAATATATTATTAGAAAACTAAATTTTTTCAAATATTACAAAAATATCTAAATTTTTAGTATAAAAAAACGCAAAAATCCAGGAAAAAATGGTTTTGGCGAGCCAAAGGTTGCAGGAAAAGGCCGGGCGCAATCTTAATGCGGTGCGGTATTCATACCAAGATATGCCACAATAATTAATTTTGCCTTGAATAAGTATTTGTTTACTAATATCATTTAGCCTGTAGAAGAACAACAAACACTATAAGGAACGAATATGGACGGATCTGTAGCTTCGCAAGTCGCTGCCAAATGGCGCAAAAAAAGAGGGTCCTTAATTATGGCCCTTCACGAAATTCAGGGTATTAAAGGGTATGTTCCCTGGGAAGACGCGGTTGACGTCGCCACCGGAATGGGAATTCCCCTGGCCAGAATATATGAGGTTTTGACATTCTATAACTTTTTCAAGTTGGATGCTCCAGGCAAAGCGGTTATCTCGGTGTGTACGGGGACCGCTTGTTATTTAAAGGGAAATGACAAGGTTTTGGAGGAATTTAAAAAGGAACTCGGCATTAAAGAAGGCGAGAGTACGGAAGACAGAATGTTTCATCTGCAGTGCGTCCGATGCGTGGGTTGCTGCGGGTTGGCACCGGTTTGCGTCGTAAACGGCAAAACTTACGGCCGGGTCAGCCCCAATGATGTCCGGAACATTTTGGACGAATGGCGCAACAAGCTCAGCGAGGAGGAATAGGACTATGGCCGAGACTGATATTGACAAGAGATTTGACATTCATGAAATTGCCAAAAACAAGCAAGCCGAACTAGACCGGTTTCAATGCAGCATATACTGCTGTCATTCGACCGGCTGCAAGTCTTCGGGCAGCGATGATTTGATAGACCTTATCAAACAGGCAATCGTTGACCACGGTATTGAAGACAAGGTTCGGATTGTTGCCACCGGCTGTATGGGGCTATGCGCTCAAGGGCCTTTAATCAGGGTAGAAATCAAAGGACAGAAAGACGTTCTGTATAAGCGTTTGGAGCCCTTGGTGGCGAGACTGATTATTACCGAACATGTCGTTCCCGCGTTAAAACTTGCCGAAGGCGAAGTTTTTGAATTGCCGGAATTTTTGGCTCAACACGTTTTGTCGCTTGATTTGCCGTTTTTTACCAAACAGGAAAAGGTGGTGCTGAAGGACGCCGGCCGTCTGGATCCCGAAGACATCCATGAATATATTGCCCACGGCGGTTACCTGGCTTTGGAAAAGGTGTTGAAAACGATGACACCGCAAGAAGTTGTCGAGGTAATTAAGAAATCCGGCCTGCGCGGCCGCGGCGGCGGCGGATTTTCCACCGGAATGAAATGGGAACTGGCGTCAAAAGTGCCGACCGTCGATGAGAAATTCATCATCTGCAACGGTGACGAAGGTGACCCGGGAGCCTATATGGACCGCAGTATTTTGGAAGGCGATCCGCATGCGGTTATTGAGGGCATGATGATTGCAGCTTATGCCATCGGTGCTACGGACGGTTGGTTTTATGTGCGGGCGGAATATCCGCTGGCGGTCGAAAGGCTGGAAAAAGCGATTAAGGCCTGTAAAAAGAACCGTTTGCTGGGCAACAACATTATGGGGACGGACTTCTGTTTCAACATTGACGTTCGTTTGGGAGCGGGAGCCTTTGTTTGCGGAGAGGAAACAGCCTTGATTCATTCCATTGAAGGCAAGCGGGGTACTCCGCGTCCGCGTCCGCCGTATCCGACCAATAAAGGATTGTGGGACAAACCTTCCTGCGTCAATAATGTGGAGACCTTGGGGAATATTGCAAAAATTATTCTGAAAGGTCCGGAGTGGTTTGCTTCTTTCGGTACCGAAACGTCTAAAGGAACCAAGGTGTTTGCGCTGACCGGTCAGGTTGAACATTCGGGGTTGATTGAAGTTCCGATGGGAACGACGATTAACGAAATCGTTAATGAAATCGGCGGCGGCGTACCCAACGGCAAAAAACTGAAGGCGGTTCAGACCGGTGGTCCGTCCGGCGGCGTGATTCCGGCCGAGCATATGGATTTGCCGGTATGTTACGAGGAACTCAAAAAGGTTGGATCGATTATGGGGTCCGGCGGCATGATTGTGATGGACGACAGTTCCAACATGGTTAACATAGCCAATTTTTATCTTGATTTTACGGTCGACGAATCCTGCGGAAAATGCGCTCCCTGTCGTATCGGCGGCAAGCAGATGCTGCTTTTGCTGGAGAAAATCAACAAAGGCAAAGGCACCAAGCAGGACTTGGAGGATTTGAAACGGGTTGCGCAGGCAATGCAAAAAGCTTCTTTGTGCGGCCTGGGTCAAACGGCGCCTAATCCGGTGCTTTCAACTTTGCGCTTTTTTGAAAACGAATATTTGGAAAAGCTGGTCGACACTCCCAAACAGGCAGAGGAGAGATAATCATGGTAAAATTGAAAATAGATAATTTTGAAGTTGAAGTTCCCGAAGGTACGTCCATTTTGGAAGCGGCACGCCAGGCACAGATTGACATTCCGACATTGTGCAAACATCCCGACGTTGACCCTTCCGCCGGTTGCGGCATGTGTATTGTCAAGGTGAACGGGAGAATTTTGCGTTCTTGCTGTACTCCGGCAGCCGAAGGTATGGAAGTGATTACCGGCGATGCCGAAATAGTCGGTGTGAGACGGACGGTGTTGGAACTGATTTTGAGCAATCATCCCAACGAGTGTCTGACGTGTATTCGTTCGGGACACTGCGAATTGCAGGATATGGCCAACAGTTTCGGCATTGCTCATTCTCATCTGCCGAGCTTGAACAAGAAGTTTGAGCTGGACGATTCAACCAAATCAATTGTTTTGGACCCCTCAAAATGCATTATTTGCGGACGATGTGTGGAGGTTTGCCAAAATCAACAGAACGTCTGGGCTCTGAGCTATTTAAACCGGGGATTGGCAACGCGTATCAGCGCTGCCGGCGGCATTAAGCTGGCAGACAGCCCCTGTATTAAATGCGGACAATGTTCAGCGCATTGTCCGACCGGCGCGATTGTCGAATATGACGAAACTCAGAAAGTGTGGGAGATGCTGCGTGACCCTGATATCATTACGGTAGTGCAGATTGCTCCGGCGGTAAGAGTGGCAATAGGTGAGGAATTTGGTTACGATTTTGGTGAAAATCTGACCGGAAAGACATATGCCGCATTGCGCCGGCTGGGGTTCAACAAGGTGTTTGACACTAATTTCGGCGCCGATTTAACGATTATTGAAGAAGCTACCGAGTTTGTCGAACGCTTTAAAATGAATCCGGCATCGCTGCCGATGTTTACTTCCTGCTGTCCGGCATGGGTTGATATGCTGGAAAAATATCATTCCGACATGATAGACAATTTCTCTACCTGCAAGTCTCCGCAATCAATGGTGGGAGCTTTAGCCAAGACGTATTACGCCGAGAAGATGGGGCTTAATCCGGCCAAGATTAGGGTGGTTTCAATTATGCCCTGTACGGCGAAGAAGTGGGAGATTACCCGCAGCAAGGATATGAGCAGTTCCGGTTTTCAGGATGTGGACGTGTCTCTGACGACCAGAGAATTATGCCGGATGATAAAGCAGGCCGGCATCAATTTCCGGGATTTGAAAGATGAAGAGGCCGACAGCCCGTTGGGCGAGTATTCCGGCGCGGGAACGATTTTCGGTACGACCGGCGGCGTTATGACTGCGGCTTTGCGGACGGCTTATTACTATATTACCGGCGAAGAGCTCGGTGAAATTAATTTTGCCGAAATAGAAGGGCTGGAAGGCGTCAAGGAAGCCGAAATCGACATTAAAGGCACAAAGGTGCGGATTGCCGTCGCCCACGGTGCCGGCAATGTGGAAAAGGTTTTGGATAAGGTTCGCGAAGCCAAAGCCAACGGCGAAGAACCTCCGTATCATTTTATCGAGGTAATGGCTTGCCGCGGCGGTTGCATCTCCGGCGGCGGCCAGCCGAGGGTAATGATGCCGGGGCAGCCGAAGCCTCGGGGCATTACCGATGAAATCCGTATTAAACGTGCAAAGGGACTGTTGGACGAAGATTTGCATGCACGAAACCGTTTGTCTCATCATAATGAGGCGGTTAAGGCGTTGTACAGCGAATATTTGGGCAAACCGGGTTCCGGCAAATCCCATGAGTACCTGCATACGCATTATACGGCCCGTCCGATGTATAATCGCTAGGGTTAAGATAAAAAAGAACCTCCGTAAAAGGAGGTTCTTTTTTATCTGTTTACAAATGCGGAGTTGTACGGATTAATGTGCCGCGGGGCCTCCCTTGGTGACGACAACCATAGCTTCGCGCAAAAGCCGGTCGTTGAGCATATATCCGGTCTGCAACTCGGCAATTACGGTTCCGGCCGGTTTGGAAGCATCTTCGACTTCTTGGATTACCTGATGAAAATTAGGGTCAAAAACCTTCCCCATAATATCCATACGCGAAATGCCGAATTTGTTAAACACCTTCATCAACTCTGCTTCGGTGAGTTCGACGCCTTTGAGCAGGGCTTCGCAGTTTTCCTTGTTATCGTCTTTGGCGACGGCTTCAATGGCGCGGTGGAGGTTGTCGGCAACGCTGAGCAGATTTTTGCCAAAAGAGGAAATGGCGTATTTGTTGTTTTTTTCAATTTCCTGAGCGCAGCGGCGTTTGGTGTTTTCGGCTTCGGCAAAAGCTCGCAGGTAGTCTTCGCGAAGCTTTTGGTTTTCGGCCTGGAGCTGTTCGATGTCAACCTCGGGAGCTTCTTCTGGTTCCGCTTCGTTTTCAACTTCCGGGAGGTTTTTATCTACCTGGTTATCCACTACGTTGCCGGCCTCGGTTTCAGGGGTGTTTTTTTTGTTCTTTTTCATCTTTTTTCTCTTTAAATATTTATTGCTTACGTGTATATATATAAGGAATTTAGTGACTAAAGCTTGACAAGTCAAGAGTGATAGTCTTTTATTAGAAAAAGAGCGCCTTTTTTGGCATAAAAATGTAATTATTTTCGACTTCTTGAAAGATGTGATATGGAAGCTGCAATATTAAATCCTGATATTCAAAATAATCTGAAAATGCTACCCAAGGGGTTTAATAAAAAGAAATTTACGATAACCTATAATGTAACGACCAATCCTAATTTACAGGAAATTCAAAATCTTTCAAAAGTTCAATGTCTCGGCAAAAAAAACTGGCCCCAAATCGATACCGTCAAATCATGGATGATTTCTTCGGAAACCGCCACTTTTATGAAGTGGGGCGGACTGGGCATGGTGGCTTCGGAACTGCCGGAAGCCTTTAACAACTGCTTTGGTCAAAACGGCGACGTTCTGACGGTGGTGACGCCGATGTATCTCGGAGACACCGGCAAGAAAAAGGCCGAGTTGAATGGCAATGTTTATTGCGGTGCCGAGCATCGTTCCTGCGAAGTGAAAAAAATCAAGACGATTGAGGTTCCGTTTTTGGGCGAACGTTCGGTTTTGGTTAAATACAAGGTTAACGTTTATACCGGAACTTATAACGGAACGCCGTACATCTTTTTGAGCAATGACCGCTTTTTCGATATTAATCCGCACGAAAACAATCCTTCCGCACAAGACGGATGCTATGTTCTGAACCGCTCGGGAATTAACGAGGTTGAACGGTTTGCATTCTTTTCCAAAGCGGTATATGTTTTATTGAAAACGCTGTGCAGCGAGGGTGTCAAGGGTTTGGACTGCCCGAATGTGGTGATTGCGAACGATTGGCATCTGGGCGCTTTGTCCGGGCTGATGAAATATTTTACCACGGCACAGGTTGAGGCCAAAATGATGGCTGCGGAACTGGCCGAGAAAATCCGCAAGATTCCGGTGGTTCATATTGCACACCACCTGGGGTATCAGGGCTGGGATTATGACAATACGGTCAAGATACTGAATTCCCTTTATGAAAATCTGTCAATGCAGGTGCTTAAAAATGCCAAGGCGATTAAAAACAGCAATCCGCGGGCAACCAACACACTGATTGTACACGATTGTTATAATCAGGCGTCCTGCAATTTTCATCTGGCAGACAGAGTGGTTACGGTTTCGAAAAACTATCTGGAAGAAGTTTCCAAAGAACTGGGGTTTGGTTTTGATTTTCGCGACATTCTGAAAATCCGCAAAGACCACCGTAACTTTTTCGGAATCGTCAACGGTTATGACAAGCGGCTGATTTCTCCCAACAAAGAAAAAATCGAGAAGATTAACGCTTATTTCGGCGACGTCGATTTCAAGTTTTTTGACGAGACGCATCTGGAGGCCAAGCAGCACAACAAGCGCGAATTTATCAAACTGCTTTCGAGGATAGCTTCTGACAAAGAATATAAGCAAAAGGTGATTCCGCTGATTGATATTTATCAGTTTGACAGCATCGGCCAGACGCTGAAAGATCCGGAGCGGACCCCGATTATCTGCGCTACCAGCCGGTTGGTCGAGCAAAAAGGCTATGACATTGCGGTGCAGGCGATATTGAATCTGGCTCAAAAGTACGGTCGTTTTCGGTCTCATCTTCCGGTTTTTATTCTGGGCGGCGCCGGCGATGCCAACTATTTTGAACTGTTGATGAAGCTTAAGGACAAGGTTGCCGAGGTTGACAAGAAGACGGCGGAACGGATTTACGTTTTTCGCGGATATAAAGACGAGTTTGCTTATGCTATTCAGCTGGCGTCGGATTTTTACATGATGCCTTGCCGGTTTGAGCCCTGCGGTCTGACGCAGATGGAAGCCATGGCCAAGGGAGCGTTGCCGATAGCGATGTCGACCGGGGGCCTGGTTGATACGATAGAAGACGGCGTTGACGGTTTTCGTACCGAAGTGTTCTTTACCGAAAAACGGCGGGTGTTCGGAAGCAACCTGACGGCCAAGCGTTTGAAAACGAATGAGAATGCCTATACGGAAACCCTGTATAAAGCTTTGGCTATTTATTACAGCAAGCCGTCGCAGATTAACAATATGAAAAAAAAGGCGATGGAAAAAGATTTCAGCTGGAACGCCGAAGACGGTTCGATTTACAAATATCACCGTCTGCTTAAAACCGGACATTTGTAAAAAAAGAATAAATCCTGACGGTTTTTCTGCTGTCGGGATTTTTTTTAGAATTTTAAATCCATATTCAAAAACGGTTTAATGACGGGTTAGGATACAAAGCCGGATAAAAGTTCTGCTTTTTATCATCAAATAAGCTGTTGCACAGGAGCGAAAAGCGGGGTATTATTCCGACATAACTGAATATGAAAAGGTAGGAAAAATGCGCCATTCACAAAGAGCTAACAACGAAATCAGAAATATTGAACTTGTTCCCGGCTTTAATCCTTATGCCGAAGGGTCTTGCCTGGTAAAATTCGGCGGTACTCATGTTATTTGCACGGCCAGCGTGGAAGAGAAAGTGCCGGCGTGGCTGAAGGGGCAAAACAAGGGATGGATAACCGCGGAATATGCAATGCTGCCGCGCTCTGCACAAGTCCGGGTTCCGCGGGAGAGCAAAAAGCCTTCCGGCCGCACTCAGGAGATTCAGCGGCTTATCGGACGTTCTTTGCGTTCGGTGGTTAATCTCGAAAATATGAAAGACATTTCAATTTGCATCGACTGCGACGTTATTCAGGCTGACGGGGGAACGCGCGTTGCTTCAATTACCGGCGGTTTTGTCGCGTTGTATCAGGCTATCCATAAATTGATGGCGGAAAAGAAAATCAAGGTTAATCCGATAAGAGAATTTGTGGCTGCGGTTTCGTGTGACATTTTTAACGGAGAAGCGATTTTGGACGTGGATTACGAAGAGGATTCAAATTCGCAGGTGGATATGAATTTTGTAATGACCGAAAGCGGCAAAATAGTGGAAATCCAAGGAACGGCTGAAGGCGAACCGTTTGAAGAGGCACAGTTTAACCAGCTGCTGGCTTTGGGTCGCGAGGGCATTGCCTTGCTGATTGCCAAACAGAAAGAAGCTTTGGGAGTCAAATAGATGAAAATTGAGAAACTGGTGGTCGCATCTCATAATCAGGGAAAAATCGATGAGATAAAACGGATGATGGCTCCGTTTAAGGTGGATGTCGTTTCGGCGCGCGAGCTTGAATTGCCGGACGTGGAGGAAACCGGAACGACCTTTCGGGAAAATGCGGCGTTAAAAGCCAATCAGTTAAGCGAAATATCCGGATTGCCCTGTTTGGCCGATGATTCCGGATTGTGTGTCGATGCCCTGGGAGGAAGGCCCGGCGTTTACTCTGCGCGCTATGCCGGACCGGAAAGGGATTTTGACCGGGCTATGGAGCACCTTATTGAAGAGTTAAGGAACAGCGGCAGCAATGATTGGTCTGCACATTTTTCTTGTGTGCTGGCTCTGAAAATTCCGGGTCGGGAATGCCGATTTTTTGAGGGGAAGGTCGAAGGCGAAATTGTTTCCGAAAAGAGCGGACATAACGGTTTCGGTTTTGATCCGATATTTAAGCCGCACGGTTTTGACAAGACGTTTGCAAATTTTACGGCAGAGGAAAAGGCTAAAATTTCGCACCGCGGCCGGGCATTTGAGAAGTTTTGCCGGGAATTAGAAGATTTAATCAGCAATTAAGGACCGAGACTCTGGGCGTCATTTATAACATATCTGCTTCCAATTGCTTTGTCGATACCGTGGCAGAGCGTTTTTTGGCTGAATACAGTGATAATCCGCTGGCATTGGCAGAGGTTTTGTTTCTGCTGCCAAACAGGCGCGCCTGCAAAGCGATGGCCGATGCTTTTGTTAAAGCTCAGGGGATGCAGCCGACGCTGCTGCCGCAGATGACGCCTATCGGTGACGTTGAGGAAGATGAGCTTCTGCTCAGCGGGGAGGGTGCAGAAGAAGCCTTGTTCGGGCTGCCTCCGGCAATCGAACGTTCTGAAAGGCTGATGCTGTTTACCAAAATCATTATGGCCAAACCAAGCGATTTCGGGTTGGAAAAGATGTCGTTGAATCAGGCTTGTTTTCTGGCTCAGGAACTGGCGCGGCTGATAGATACCGTTCATAATGAAAATCTGGATTTTTCCAATCTGGCGCAGCTGGTGCCGGAGGAATATGCCGCCCATTGGCAGGAAACGCTGAAGTTTTTGGAAATCATCACCCGGTATTGGCCGGAAATTCTCAAAGAGCGCGGTTTGAGCGATCCGAGTTTTCGGCGCAACGAGCTTATTCGCCGGCAATGCCATATATGGCGGGAGCATCCTCCGGCAAAAAGAATCGTTGCCGCGGGAACAACAGCTACGTTTCCGGCGATGAAAGAACTGGCGGCGACAGTTTTGGCTTTGCCGAAGGGCGAGTTGATTATCAACGGGTTGGATCGGGAACTGGACGCAGATTCCTGGGCAGCGATTGATGAAACGCATCCTCAGTTTGAATTGAAGGAATTGTTGGATTATCTGGAGCTGAAACGGGAAGACGTCGCTGATTTTGAACCGGCACGGAATATTGAGCGGGAAAAGCTTATCAGTGAAGTGATGCGTCCGGCAAAGACTACCGACAAATGGCGAAATTTGGCGGCGGAGGGAATAAAATCCGAGGCATTGCACGGCATAACGGCGGTTAATTGCAATGATATCCGGGAAGAGGCTTTGGCAATAGCCTTAATTATGCGTCAGACACTGGAAATTCCTGAGAAAACCGCAGCATTGGTTACTCCGGACCGAAACCTGGCCCGCCGTGTGGCTTCGGAACTGGAGCGCTGGGATATAAAAGTTGACGATTCCGCGGGACGTCCGTTGACCTTAACGCCGGTCGGAACGTTTTTGCGATTGGTGGCCAAAACGGCAGTCAGGGAATGCCGGCGGATTGACTTCTTAAGTTTGCTGAAGCATCCGTTGACGGGATTGGGGCAGAGTTATGCGGAAACGCGTATGCTGACGCGGCAGCTGGAGCAGAAAGTCTGGCGGGGCGGCAAAGCAGACGAGGCGTTGGAAGCCTTTGCAGCAAAGCTTTGTGAACTGCAAGGCGATTTTTCCGAGTTGTGCAGCGGCGAGAAAGCCGATTTGAAGGGTTTAATCAGAAGCCATATCAAAGCGGCGGAACGGATTGCCTCTTTAAGCGATAAGGACGGCGGACAAATTTTGTGGCGCGGCGATGACGGCGAAGCCGCCGCAAACTTTATTGCCGATTGGTATGAAAAAGCCGAGGTTCTGGGCGAAATTGACGTTAAGGAGTATTTGGGACTTTGGGAAGCAATGGCGGCGGGCGTCATGGTACGTCCGAAATTCGGTATGCATCCGCGGTTGAGAATTCTGGGTCCGATTGAAGCCCGTCTGACACATTTTGATACCATCATCGCAGGGGAAGTTAATGAAGGCGTTTGGCCTCAGGCTGCCGCAAGCGATCCATGGATGTCGCGGCCGATGAAAAAAGATTTCGGATTTCCGCTGCCGGAAAAGGCTATCGGCGTATCGGGATTGGACTTTTCCCTGTTGATGGGGGCAGAAGAGGTTTTTCTGACCCGGGCGGAGCGCGTGCAGGGTACGCCGATGGTTAAATCCCGCTGGTGGATGCGACTGGAAACGGTGTTAAAAGCATTGAACCTTTCGATTAATGATTTCAGCGATGTCGTCTACCGCCTGTCGGCAAAAAATTTTGACAAACCCGAGCGGTTTGAAAAAGTAAACGCTCCGGCTCCCTGTCCTCCGGTGAGTGCTCGCCCGAGGGAATTGTCGGCCAGTGCCATAGAACTTTTGATGCGTGATCCGTACAGCGTTTTTGCCAAGTATATTCTGAGGCTCAAACCGCTGGATGACGTAGAGACCGATTTGACCATGGCGGATTACGGTACGATTATTCATGCGATTTTGGAAAAATTCAATAATAAGTATAATGAGGCTTTACCGCCCGACGCGCTTGAAAAGCTGTTGGAAATCGGCAAAGAAAGTTTTGCCGAAAACAATCTTGCCTTGGAGCGCAGAGCTTTTTGGTGGCCTAATTTTGAAAAAATTGCCGAGCATTTGGTGAAAGTGGAAGAGGAATATCGTCAGGAGGTCAGAAAAGTCCATAACGAGGTTAAGGGCAAGTTTAGTTTTAATGCTCCGGCAGGGGTGTTTACGGTGACGGCAAAAGCGGACCGCGTTGACGAAACCAAAGACGGCCGGATAAACATTATTGATTACAAAACCGGAAAAATCCGTACTCCCAAGGAAGTGGCCAAGGGGTTTGCTCCACAGCTTCCCATTGAAGGGCTGATTGCGGAAAAGGGCGGATTTGGAACGCTTCCGGCCGCGGAAGTGGCAAAACTGATTTATTGGCAGCTGGGGCGCAGAGAGACGGTTATCGAGGAAAATATGGAAGATATTTTGGCTACGACGGAAGATCATCTGCATAAGCTGATATCCGTTTTTGACTTTGAAACGACGCCGTATATTTGCCATCCCAATCCCAAGCGGATTCCCGAGTATTCGGATTATGAACAGCTGGCGCGGGTTAAGGAGTGGTCGGTTGCGGAGGAGGAATAAAGGCCGGGCAGGCTTTTGTCAGGAAGGGTTGTATTAATGGACATTGAAGCTCAAAGAAAAGCACGAATCGAACTGGCTACGGCGCAGCAGCGGGCGGCGTCGAATCCGGATTGTTCAGTGTGGGTGGAAGCTTCTGCCGGCACCGGAAAAACCAAAGTGCTTTCAGACCGGGTGCTGCGGCTGTTGCTTAAAGGCGTTCAGCCGGGGCGGATATTGTGCCTGACCTATACCAAAGCGGCAGCGGTTGAAATGAATACGCGTATTGCCGGACGGCTGAGCCGGTGGGCGGTTATCAATGACGTCGAACTTCAGGAAGAATTGGAAAAACTTTTGGGCTTTCGGTTGGAAGATACGTCAAAAGCTGAAGAAATCAAAGCTCAGGCACGCAAGTTGTTTGCCGTTTTGCTTGATACGCCCGGAGGTATGAAGATTCAGACCATTCACAGCTTTTGTCAGGAGATTTTAAAGCGATTTCCGCTGGAAGCAAAGATTTCTCCTTATTTTGAAGTTATGGATGACCGTACGGCCAAGGAGGCGGTTGAGGAAGTCAAAAAACGGTTGTTGCAGAAAATTGAAGAAGAGCCGGAGAGCAGAACGGCCCGGGCGTTGGCTTTCATTACCAGACAAGTCAGCGAATTCACGTTTCCCAAGCTGATGAGTTCGTTGACGGACAATCGCAGCAAAATAGCCAGGCTTTTGGGAAAATACCGGTCTTTGGATATGTTGCTGGCGGAAACTTCCCGTCGGCTCGGCGTTTCTGAAAATGAGACGGAAGAAGTTTTGAAACAGGCTTTTGTTTCAGAAACTGACGTTGTAAAACTGAAAGCGTTGACGGCGGCTCTGGCGCAGGGCAGCGATAACGACAGAAAAAAGGCGGTTTGTTTAGAAGCGGTGTTGAACAGTCGTCGGCCGGAAGTTCTGTATGATGATTATCATGCCGTTTTTTTGACCGCAGACAATCAGCCCCGCAAAAACATTGCAACTAAAAAAGCCTTGGCGGCATATCCTGAAGGGGCGGATTTTGCATTAGCGGAGGCGGAACGGCTGACGGAAACGGACAACAAAATCGCCGCAGCCAGGCTTTTGGCGGCAACCCGCGCGGTTTTGTTTCTGGCAGATGACTTAATCCGCGGATACAATGAATATAAGAAAATCCATTCTAAAATGGATTATGAAGACCTGATTGTGCAAACCAGGGAGCTGCTTGAGAACCCGGGCGTGGCTGACTGGGTTTTATATAAGCTTGACGGCGGCATTGACAACGTCTTGATTGATGAGGCTCAAGATACGTCACCGGATCAATGGGCAATTATCCGCGCGATTACCAATGAGTTTTTTAACGGGCTGGGTGCCAAGGACAAAAACTGTACGGTATTTGCCGTGGGTGACCGTAAACAGTCGATTTATTCTTTTCAGGGGGCTGATCCGCAGGAATTTGAGCGTATGCGCCGGTATTTTGCAGAAGAGCTGAAAAGTTCGGGCAATTTTAACGAGGTCAATCTGGAAGTTTCTTTTCGTTCAACGGCTGCCATCCTAGATACGGTGAACTGTGTGTTTGCCGATGAAGAAGCCAAAAAGGGTGTGGCTTTGGAGGGTCAGAGCGTTGTTCATACGCCGTCTCGTATCGGCGAAGGCGGAAGAGTGGAGTTATGGCCGTTGATAGAAGCTGACGACGGCGAAAATCCCGACATATGGCTGCCGCCGATTGAACGGGTGACGGCAGAATCGACGAGTTCCCGTCTGGCAAAAATGATAGCGGAGCGGATAAAATGTCTGGTAGAAGGGAAAGAGCCGCTGGCATCGCAAAACCGTCCCCTGCGCTATAAGGACTTTATGGTATTGGTTCAGCGGCGCAACAGCTTTGTAGAAGAGTTTGTCCGTGCCTGCAAAAATGCGGGTGTGGCCATTGCGGGCATAGATAAAATAAGTTTGCTGGAGCAGGTTGCCGTGCAGGATTTGGTTGCTGTCGGTAAATTTATCCTTCTGCCGGGCGATGATTTGACCCTGGCGACAATTTTGAAGTCTCCTTTGTGGGGATTGACGGACGACGATTTGTTTGAGCTGTGTTATAGCCGGGGAGACAAAAGCCTGTGGTCCCGGCTGGGAGCGAATCCGAAGTACGGAAAAGTTTATTCGGAATTGCAGACGCTGTTGAATATGGCGGACTTCGTACGGCCGTTTGAGCTGTATTCCTATATTTTGAATAAAATGGACGGCCGGAGAAAGTTTGTTTCGCGCATCGGCTACGAGGCGGAAGACGGCATAGACGAATTCGTCAATCTCAGTTTGAATTTTGAACAAGAGCATATTCCGACATTGCAGTTGTTTATCGATTGGATTGAAAAAGACGAGGTGGAGATAAAAAGGGAATTGGAACAGAGCGAAGCTGATGCGGTGAGGATTATGACGGTCCACGGTTCCAAAGGTTTACAGGCTCCGGTGGTTATACTTCCGGATACGGTGAGGGTTAAAAACATCCGTAACGAAGCCGGACTGTTGTTGGATGACGTGATGTATTATCCGTTCAGTTCGGCTGATTTCGAAACCAACTGCAAAAGGATTAAGGAGCGGGAAAAGGAACTTTCCCTTGAAGAGTATCGGCGGCTTTTATATGTTGCCTTGACCCGGGCCGAAGAGCGTCTTTGTATTTGCGGATACAAGCTTAAAAACAAGCCGAGCGAGGATTCATGGTATGAACTTTGCCGGGTGAACCTGGAAAGGATAGCCCATGACAATGCCGGAAATCTGGAGTATGAGGTTATACAGGAGCGTCCGGTAAAGCCGGCTGAGGAAATTCAACGCACGGAAACGGTGATGCCGGATTTTTCGTGGTTAAGGTCTGCCGCGCCGGAAGAAGGGCCGCTGGCCAAGCCGTTGACTCCCTCCAAGGCGGATGAGGACGAGCCGGCATTGATTTCGCCAATAGGGCATGACGGCAAGAGCTGTTACCGCCGCGGGCAGATTATTCATAAACTGTTGCAGTTTCTGCCGGTCAGCGAAAGCAAAAATAAAGGTTTGGTCATTGAAGAGTTTTTACGGCGAAATGCCGCGGACATCAGCGACGGAGATGTTGAACGGATTAAAAACGAAGTTCTGCGTTTGCTGAACGACGAGCGGTTTTCGGCGGTGTTTGGCAAAAACTCAAAGGCAGAAGTTCCGGTAATGGGATTAGCTGACGGTCGTATTATTTCCGGCCAAATTGACCGTCTGGTGGTTGAGGACGACCGCGTGATGATTGTCGATTTCAAAACCAATCGTCCGGCTGCGTCCAGTCCGGATGAAGTGCCGTCGGGGTATCTTAAACAGCTTAAGGCGTATAAGGCACTGGTTGAGAAAATTTATCCGGGACGACGGGCGGAGACTTATATTTTGTGGACGGATACGGCTTGTTTGATGCCGATTACATTCTGAATTTCACTGAAAAATAAAAATTTTGCATAATAGCTCTTTATTTAAAAAAAATATCCACTATATTAGAACTAACATATAAAAAGCTAATCGAAAGGAAATGACATGAAAGCAATTACGGACAGCCAGTTTGAATCAGAGGTTTTAAAAGCAAAAGGTTTGGTCTTGGTCGATTTTTGGGCCGAATGGTGCGGTCCCTGCCGTCAGCTTATCCCGGTTTTGGAAGAAGTTTCCAAAGAAATGGCCGGCAAGGTCGAAATTTGCAAAATGAACGTCGACGAATCTCCCAATACGGCTGCCCAGTATGGAATCCGCAGCATTCCGACATTGTTTTTGTTCAAGGACGGCAAACAGATTGACGTGAAAGTCGGTTTAAATTCCAAATCAGCTTTGGAAGCTTGGATTGACGCCAACGCATAATCATTGTGTCTCGACATTTGATAAAAAAACCGCTTTAAAAGCGGTTTTTTTATGCCCGGTTAAGCAGGGACGAGGTTCGTGAGATACTGATGGTGAGGCGTTTGCTGTCTTCTTCAAGCTCCATATTTTCAAAAATATAAAGAGCATCATGGAAGTATTCAAGCGCTTCTTCAAGCGAGCCTTTGTCTTCGGTGTTTTTGCCCAGCCGATAATATATTTCGCCTATGCGTTCCTGAATTTGTGCCCATTCCAGCGGTTCACGCCGTTCGGTTATGACTTTTTGCTGGTTTTTGAAACAGGAGATTGCGAGGCCGGAAATATCTTCGCTGTTGGTGAGCGATCCGAGCAAAGAGAGCATGTGACCCAGTTCGCCCTGAATGGTGGCCCAGAATTCGGGGAACAAGGCGTAGGTAAAGATTTTTTCGGTTTCTCTCAGGTTGAAAACAGCATCTCGCAGGGCCTGAATATCGTCTTTTTGGCGCCAATAGTTATAAAACAGGTGAGCCAATTTATATGATATGAAACCGTAATCATAAGGATAGTTGTATTTGCTTAAATATTTCTGTGCCTGGCGGTAGTAGCTGATTGCACCCTTATAGTATGCCGAGGGGCGCTTCTGCATATGTTCGGCGGCGCATTCGTAGAGCTGTCCAAGATGGTAATAAATGCAGCCCAGATGTATGGGGCTTTTTATCAAATCCTGATGTTTGATTGCCGTTTCAAAGAGGTTTTGAACAATCTTAAAATCTTTGTCGGTTTCCGATTCAGCGCTGAAGCTCAAATAGATGATTCCCAAGAAGTTCATTATGTAGGGCAGGTAATCGATAGAGAGCGATTTGGCGGAATTGTCGTTGGAGAGCTTGGCGATGGTCTTTTTCAACAGATAGCGTTTTTGAATTTTTTGTTCTTTAGCCGGCGTATTCAATGCGCTGATTACGGCACCGTAAATCAGGTTTGTGATAGAGGGCGGAAATTTTTCGGCATTTTCAAAAATTTCCGCCGGCAGATAAAGGCTGTCCAAGAGAGAGACGAACGCGCAGTCCCCTTTTTCGTATTGAAGGTTATTTTGGAAATTAAGACGGATTTTGTCACCTTCCCGATACCCCCAGACCAAGACGTCCGCCCGGGTTTTTTCGATAATGGTCTGGCCTTTGTCAATGAGGTCGAACAGTGTACGACTTTCGAGATTAAGAAAACTTTTGTTAAAGGGTTCGTTAAAATAAATGACGGAGAGGCCTTCTTGAGAACGGAGCACGCGGGTGATGGTTTCGCCGCCGATGCTTTCGACGTTATCGGCAAATTCCGCAACAACGATTTTAAAATTAATACGCAAAGCGGCTTCGGCGGTAAGTTCTTCGGAAGGTACCGGCCGCGGCTGCAAAAAAGTATTTTTCAAAAGTTCCAATAGCTGCATTGTCGTTAGTCTTTGCGTAAAGAGTCTTTTATGTTGCGGACGCCGTCTTTTATGTCACTGACAAAGCGGCGGTTGATGTCACGAAGGTTGCGGGGCTGCTCTTGCCAATGTTGAAGGCGATAAAGGTTCCATACGGTAATTACGGCGCAAAGCATCGGTAAAGAATAGCTGTTGGGAGCAAATACCTGAAAACCTCCGAACAGCAGGAGAACAACATTGATGCGTCCGAAAAAGGTGTTGATTATTTTAGGGTGCAAACCGCCGGCCGCCGCCTGGCAATAGACGGGATTGGCATAAACATCGGCGTAGGCGGCCAGAAAGGTGAAACGTTTGGCAAGACTCCACAACGTTTCGCATATCAGCGGCAGACAGAAAATGATTACGGCAGCTCCGGCACCTTCCGCGGCAGCAAAGATTATCAGCCAGCCGAGCAGCAAACCGAGAAGGTCGCAGCCTCTGCGGTCGAGGGATATTTGCGCGGGGTAAGCTCCGTACAGCAAGAGAGCAAAGCTTACGGCAGCAGCATCAAGGCTGAAGCAACCGACTAAAAACGGTAAGGCTCCGATGAGGGAAAGAATGAAGATTCCGAAGGATATGCCGAGCGTTTCTATGGCAACCAAGCCGTCATTGGCGTTAAACAGGCGGAGAGAAAAAGCGGCAGCCAGCCATAAGAAAACCGTTAGGACCCGGTTTAACCACAGGGGCAAAACCGCGGTAAACGTAATATGAAAATCAGGCAGGCCGAAAACAACGGTTACCGCCAGCAAAAGCGCAGCAAGCGGGAGAAACAGACGATGTTTGACAATCAATGAAATTGCCGCCAACAACATAAATGCCGCGGCGGGCAAAATAAAATACCGGGCATGGACGTCCGTTGTGAAGTCATAAAAGCGGGGCAAAAAATATACGGTAGCACTTACGGCGGCAAAAAAGGCAAAATATATGCAGGAAATCAAGCAGGCAGGGCGTTTGTTTGCGTCGTGATTGCGCACATAGGCGGAGAGAGCCAAAGAAGACACCAAGCAAAAGATGACATTTGCGATTAAAATCAGATATTTGATGTCCATATTCCCATCCTTATCAAGCTTGAATACTATCTTAATTTATAAACTTTTTGCAGATATCTTCAAGCGTGAATGAACGGTTATGCCAGTATTTTGTTACAAACGGGTATAGATGTTTTTGAGAATGCCGCGCAGGCAGGGGATTTTGCAATCGTCGTTGCCCGCTTTTTGCAACAGCAGCGAGGTGAGGCTTCCCAGTTCGCCGAGCTGTTTGCGGGAAAGGCTTTCCTGCAATGGCGAAATGTAGTTTGCAGGGGTATTGTAAATGCGTTTGAGGAGAGTGGCATAGTCAACCTCGATTTTTTCTCCGGCAGCAAGATTAATCAGTTCGTGCAGGCATTTGTCAATCAGGTTTCTTTCCTGTTCGTCCTTGGTCAGGTTGTAAATGTTTTTTTGTGCGGATGCCGACAGCAGGGAGGCAACGGTTTGAGGAATAAAATTGTTCCAAAAGGCCTGAGCGGCGTTGTCAGACGTTTTTACTTCGTTGCCGGTTTCCTGAAAAGCGCCGGTGACGCGGGTATAAAAAGGATTGTCCACGGAGAGAACCAGCTCAACGGAACACTGGCGGCCCAAAATTGTCAGCAGGCTTTTTTCCTGCATCAGGTAGCCGTTGAAGTAGCCCTGTATGAGAGGCGTTTTGAGAAAAGCCTTAACAAATTCGTAATCCTCTACGACACTGAATATGACGACCGGCGTATTTTGAATTTTGGAGGGAGAAAGGTGCAGCAGGTCTGACCGCAGCGTTGCCGCCGCCGACGTAATGACAATCATTTCCGGCGCTTCGCGAATCCAAAAGGAGGATTCCAGCGAATATTTTTGCCTTTGCAGCAGGCGGTCTTCCTTGACGGTCAGTCCCGAGGCGCAAAGTTCCCGACAGGCAGGAGAATCGTTTAAGATAATACACCTTTGTCCGGCCGCGGTAAATTTGGCGGCAAGATAAAGGCTGAGAGGGTTGAGTCCGGTAAGATAAACCGGCGGTCTGCCGTTGTTTTGAGATGTGCCGTTTTTTTCCGAAGGCGTTATTTCTTTGCTGAAAAACATCAATTCACCGCCTTTTCCAGTTGTGCAATGAAAAACCCATCGGCACCGCGCCAGGCAGACAAGTGGTGGGGCAGAATGCGCAACCAGCCTTCCGGTGTCAGAATTTCAGATATTTCCCGGGGAACAAATTTATTCAGACGGACGGTTCTGAATTCGGGGTGTGCGGTTAAAAAGTCTTCCATTTGCCGTTCCCCTTCGGCGGGGACCAGCGAGCAGACGCAATAGACAACTTTTCCTCCGGGTTTGACGGCATTGCCGACAACATTCAGGATTTGTTTTTGCAGGGCAACCTGTTTGTCAACGTCTGCGGCGGTTTTGATGTGTACCAGTTCGGGATGGCGGCGAATGGTTCCGGTAGCGGAGCAGGGGGCATCCAGCAAAACGGCATCATAAGGGGCGTCTTTAAAATCTTTCAGATAAGAGACTGCATCGGCACATATGATGCGGGCTGACATTTTCAAACGCAGCAGGTTGCTTTTCAGGGTTTCCAACCGGGCGGCGGAGACGTCAAGAGCGGTTACGTCCGCTCCGGCGGCAATCAGCTGAGCGGTTTTCCCTCCGGGAGCGGCACAAAGATCAAGTACGCGTTTTCCGGCGAGGCTGCCTAAGGTTTTAGCGGCAAGGGCGGCCGAAAAGTCCTGTACCCACCAAAGGCCGTCTTCATAGCCGGGGAGCTTGTTTATTTGTCCGCTATTGGGCAGGCGTATCGTTTCACAGGGCAAAAGGGTTCCGTTGAGTTCGTCCGCCAGCCGGCGTGGATTTTTTGCCGCGGTGAGGTCAAGGCAGGGTTCCTGCAATGCGGCGTTTTCTATTTTTCGTATGGTTTTGTTTCCGTAGCCGCTGCGGAGTATTTTGTAAAATTCCTGCGGAAAAAATTCGCCGCAGTCAGCCGCTTGCAACTCGTTTCGGGCAGAGCACACTTTGCGCAGAACGGCATTGACAAAGCCTGCAACATATTTGTCGAGCTGTTTTTTGACGATATCGACATAGCTGTTGATGAGAGCATAGTCGGGCGTGTCCAGATATAAGGCTTCGGTGATGCCGAGAATCAGTGCATATTGTGCAAAGGCAGACTGTGCGGGAAGTTTTTTTCGAACATATTGTTTGATTATTTTACGGATGTAAACCAAGTGGCGCAGAGCGGTCAACAGCAACATATTGACAAAGGCATTGTCCTGCTCGCCGGCAGATTCAAGGCGGCCTTTAGCTTCGCTCAAAAAAATTTTGGCGCTGATTATTTCCTGCAGCATACAGGCTGCAGTCAAACGAGGGTTACACATCACACATCAAACTCTGTATATCATTAATCTGAGAGTATTCTAGTTAAACAAATCAATAAATACAAGCGGGAAAATAGACTCTTGTCAAATATGTTAAATTATTATAGTTTGCTAAGAAGAATTTAGTTTTAACCGACGTTTTGAATGAAAGTTAAAATAATGAAAAAAACAATGGCAGCGGTATTGGCGGTGTTGATACTGACCGGCGGGTGTTCCCTGCTTAATCCCTTTGTTAAGGAAAGCACGGAAACCGAGGCGCGGTTTGAACCGAACAAATTTTTGTGGCTGGCCGCAAAAGACAAGCTTTCGTTTCTGAAAATCGTTTCGGAAGACAAAGAACGGGGCGTTATGACCAGCAACTGGGGACGGGTTAACAACATTGCCGACGAAGAATTTAAAATAGAAGTTAAGGTTTTGTCGACCTCGCTGCGTTCCGACTGTTTGCAGGCAACTGTTTACAAAAGGGTTTGGCAAGGCAATCAGTGGGTTGAAGAATCGGCTAATCCGCAGCTGAATGAAGAGGTTGAAAACGCCATACTCAATCAGGCAAGAATTTTATACAGAAAAAGTTTAGCAATACATTAGAAACTGGAAAGAAAAATGAGCGATAGATACAACGGAAAAGAAACATGGGAAGAATGGTCAAAGGAGTGGAAGTTAGAAGACCGCTATAATTTTAAGACCATTGAGAAAAAATGGCAGAACATCTGGGACAAGGAAAAAGCATATAAGGTGGAACCCGATCCCGACAAGGAGAAATTTTATGCCCTGGTCGAATTTCCCTACCCGTCCGGCGCCGGACTTCATGTCGGGCATCCGCGCTCATACACCGCTTTGGACGTTATTTCCCGCAAGAAAAGAATGCAGGGTTTTAATGTCTTGTATCCGATGGGTTTTGACGCTTTCGGCCTGCCGGCGGAAAACTATGCGATAAAAACAGGCGTTCATCCGGCGGTTTCAACCAAAGCAAATATTGAAAACTTTACCCGCCAGCTGAAATCAATCGGCTTCAGCTTTGATTGGGACAGATGTATTACCACCTGCGATCCGGAATATTACAAATGGACGCAGTGGATGTTTATCAAGTTTTTTGAAAAAGGTTTGGCTTATAAGGACAAAATAGCAATCAACTGGTGTCCGTCCTGCAAGGTCGGCCTGGCCAACGAAGAGGTTGTCAACGGGCATTGCGAACGCTGCGGCGCCGAAGTCGTCCGTCGTAACAAAGAACAATGGATGATTGCGATTACCAAATATGCGGACCGTTTAATCAAGGATTTGGACGATTTGGATTTTATCGACCGGGTAAAATCGCAGCAGATTAACTGGATCGGCCGTTCTGAAGGTGCTGAGCTTGACTTTGGGTTGACACTGAAGGACGGTACGGCGCTGAAAGACAAAAAGCTGACGGTGTTTACCACTCGTCCGGATACGGCTTTCGGCGTTACCTATATGGTTATGGCTCCGGAACATGAGTATGTTCAGCAGTTGATGAGTAATTTTGAGAATGCGGACGAGGTTCGAGCCTATGTTGAGGCCACGGCCAAAAAGTCGGAGCTGCAAAGGACGATGGACGACAGCAAAACAGGTGTCGAGCTGAAAGGCATCAAGGCAAGAAACCCGTATAACGGCAATCTGATTCCGGTGTTTATTTCCGATTATGTTTTAACCGGTTACGGCACCGGCGCAATCATGGCCGTTCCGGCGCATGATCAACGCGACTATGATTTTGCCAAGGTTTTCAATCTGCCGATTATTCAGGTTTTAGAAGGCGGCGACATTAGCGAAAAAGCCTGGGAAGAAGACGGAGCACACATTAATTCCGAATTTTTGGACGGGATGAACAAGGAAGACGGTATGCGTGCCGCCATAGATTACGCCGTCAAAAACAATTTCGGCCGTTCCAAGGTTAACTATAAGCTGCGCGACTGGGTTTTCTCCCGTCAGCGTTATTGGGGCGAGCCTATTCCCATGGTTTATTGCGAAAAATGCGGTTGGCAGCCTATTCCGGAATCCGAGCTGCCTTTGAAACTGCCGGAAGTTCCCGACTATCATCCCAATGATGAAGGCGAATCGCCGTTATCAAAAGCCGGAGACTGGCTGAACGCGACTTGTCCGAAGTGCGGCGGCCATGCCCGCCGGGAGACCGACACAATGCCGAACTGGGCAGGTTCTTCCTGGTATTTCCTGCGTTATTGCGATCCGCACAACGATAAGGAGTTTGCTTCCAAAGAGGCTTTGGACTACTGGATGAACGTCGATTGGTACAACGGCGGTATGGAACATACCACATTGCACCTGTTATATTCCCGTTTCTGGCACAAGTTTTTGTATGACTGCGGTTTGGTTCCGACGAAAGAACCGTATAACAAACGTACGTCTCACGGTATGATTTTGGCGGAAAACGGTGAAAAAATGTCGAAATCACGCGGTAATGTGATTAATCCCGATGACATTATTGATGCATACGGCGCGGATACGTTCCGTCTGTATGAGATGTTCATCGGCCCGTTTGACCAGGTAGCAATGTGGTCGGACGAAAGCCTGATGGGTGTTTATCGTTTTGTCGGCAAGGTCTTTAATCTGTTCAAAAAGGTTTATAAGGACGTTAAGCCCAGTGAGCAGGATTTGCGGGCAATGCACAAATGCATTCTGGAAGTTACCGAGCGTGTGGACCAGATGAAGTTTAACACGGCAGTTTCTTCTCTGATGACTTATGTAAACTATTTGTCCGGTTTAGAGAAAATCGCACCCGAATTATACGAAACGCTGCTCAAGCTGATGTGCCCGTTTACACCGCATCTGGCTGAAGAAATGTGGGCTCGTCTGGGGCATAACAGTCTGGTGATTACGGAATCCTGGCCCAAGGGCGATGCCAAACTGGCTCAGGACAATGTGGTAACCATTGCGGTGCAAATTTGCGGAAAAGTCCGCGGTACAATCGAGATGCCGAAAGACGCGCCGCAGGCAGATGTGGAAAAAGCCGCCTTGGCGTTGGAAAACGTCAAGCGTCAGCTGGAAGGCAAGGAAGTTCGCAAAATTATTGTTGTTCCGAATCGGATTTGCAATATTGTTGCATAAGGGCAACCTGTCTGAGGGCAAATGATAAATTCGCACGCGATATCTGCCGTGCGGGTTTATTGGGCAAAACTATATTGAGGTATATACGGATGAAAAGGAATTTGACAGCTGGTTTGGTGTTTGCGGCGCTTTTGTCGGCCTGTGGGTTTGAACCCCTGTATGTGCAAAAGCAACATAACAACCTGTGGTATTTCAGCGGTAAATTTGACAGCTCCATTGCTACGGAGATGTCGCAAATCAAGGTTGAACCGATTGCCGACCGTTTTGGGCAGCAGGTTCGCAACCAGCTGTTGGATTTGCTTACTCCGAAAGGTACGCCCAAGAATCCAAAATACCGTTTGTTTGTGGAGCTGAAAGACAGAGAAGTTACGCAGCAGGCGTTGCGTCAGGATATTACGGCGACCAGCGAACGCGTAGTTTACAGGGTTTCTTATTATATGATGCAGGATAATGACGAAATCGTAAAGGGAGACAGTGTGGCTTATGTCAGTTATGATATTCTTGCCAACCCTTATTCCACGACGATGGCGCAAAAAAAGACGGAAACCGATGCTGCCAAAATTGTTGCCGATGACATAGCGCTGCGTTTAGGCGCTTATTTCCACACCAAGTTCAGCAACAAGGGAAATTTGGATGATTTTCAAACAAGCACAGATAGATAAGTATCTCAAAAAGAACGATCCGGCGATTAAGGCTTTTGTGGTCTACGGTTCGAACGAAGGGCTGGTTGCGGAATATGTGAAAAAGCTGGCTGCTACGGTCAGCGCCGATTTGTACGACCCGTTTCAGGTTGTTTACCTCAACGGTTCTGACGTGAATGCGGATCCGGGAACTTTGTTTTCGGAATATACCAGCCAGTCGTTGATGGGCGGCAGAAGGGTGATTATCATCAAAGACGCCGACAACAACCTGACAAAGCATTTCAAGGTTCTTCTGGAGGGAACGCCGTCCGATACTTTGGTGATTGCCGGTTCCGGCAGTTTGAACAAAAAATCTTCTTTGGTTTCTTTGGGGGAAAGCCGCGACGATATGGCGGTTATCGCTTGTTATGAAGATCGTGACGAAGATGTTTTTGCGACGGCAAGGGCGATGTTCGGCGAGAACGGAATGACAATAGGCAATGATGCGTTGCAGCTGCTTTGCGCCCGTTTGTCTAACGACCGCAAGAGCAATCTCAGCGAAATTGACAAGCTGATTACATATATGGGTGACCAGAAAAACATTACGGTTGCAGATGTCCGCGAAGTGATTGCGGACCAATCGTCTTCCAGCTCCGACGACGTTTGCTATTATACCGCGGGCGGGTACAGCGACAAATCGCAGGCCGCTTTTCAAAGGTTATTAAACGAAGGGGACGAACCGATTTCGGTGGTGCGGAGTTTGACTTATCATTTTAATAAAATTCTTACATGTCTGGCCTGGATGGAAAAAGGGGAAACCCCGGAAAAGGCTATGCAGAAGCTGATGCCCCGGATAATTTTTTTCAGGGAATCGAGTTTCAGGCGGCAGTTAAGCCTGTGGAACAAAGACAGGGTTTTTTCGGTGTTGGAGCTGTTGTATAAGTGTGAACGCGATTGCAAGACAACCAATATGCCGGTTCCGGAAATTGTCAGCTATACGTTAATGCAGATTTCTTCGGCCGCGGCCCGGGCCGGAAGAGGAGTATAAAAAAGCCTGCTTGTGAAAAGCAGGCTTTTTTGTGAGTTTGTTAGTTCATTTTGTGATTAAAGGCTTCTCTCAGCGAGCAGGCCGGAACGAAAACCATAGCCAGGGCCGAAAGACCAATCAGAACGTAAGTAATGCGGCTCAGCGGAGTCATCGGGCCGAACAAGAAAGCTACCAAATCAAAGTTGAAAGCACCGACCAAACCCCAGTTTAAACCGCCGATAATGGTAAGGATAAGGGCTAAATTTCTCCAAAACATTTTTTTACTCCTCTTAATTAATTTTATTTGCCGTTTAGGGCAAAAAATTTGTTGCCAGCAGATATGCTGTATATTGCCTTTTCATTTTAAGCGGGGAGGCGACTTGTGTTTTGCCGCCTGAAAATGAAAAACAATTTTCGCTTTTAAAAATCGAACAGTTATGATATATGGAGGCTAAATGAAATTTCAACGGAGACAGGCCGAGAATATGTATAGCGATAAGTTTAATAAGTTTATTGAAATGTGGCGGCAGGAATATGCAATTGAGCGGACTATAGACGAGAAAGTCTGCATCGACAAAGACGGCAATCCAATTCCCTGGTATACATATCCGGCAATTGAATATTTGTCGCAATTTGATTACGGAGATAAAAAGGTTTTTGAGTTTGGCTGCGGCAATTCTTCCTTATTTTGGGCGGCACGGGCACAAGAGGTAATCAGTATTGAGGATAATCCGTCCTGGTTTGAAAAATGGCAAAAAGAGTTTCATGTGCCGAACCTGGATATTCGCTGGAGAGATGAAGGCGAAATTTACGAGCAGGCGATATTTGAGCAGGAAGATTGTTTTGACGTTATTGTAGTTGACGGCAAGAGGCGTGCAGAATGTGCGGCAGCGGCGGTACAAAAGGTTGCCGCAGGGGGTATGATTATTCTTGACGACAGTGATCGTATCAATACCAGTCAGGAATATGTCCGCGCCGTGGCAGTTTTGCGGCAGGCTGATTTGATTCAGGTTGATTTCTACGGTTTTTGTCCGATGAACAATTATACGAAAACGACGTCTTTGTTTTTGACACGCAGCTTTAACTTTGAATCCTTGTATAAGGTTCAGCCGATTAACGGTATCGGAAATTTATGGTCGATGGGGCGCAAGAACCGTAAAGAATTTTTCAAGAAACAAATGTAGAAAAACCCCGGAACGTAAAGCCCGGGGCTTTGATTTAGAGGGCAATGACACAACGAACTGGTATACTGTAAGTCTTACTGTAGTAGTTGGTCAAGTAGCCGTCGGACGGCCTGACGTACCAGGCGTAGAAGCTGCCGCTCTCGGACGAAGACCAATAATAGCTGGACGAAATTTGAGTTTTCGACAATTTCTGCAAACCAAGGTTGATTGCACCATAGCTATAACTCATCGCTTTCAACTCACCCGCTGCCGGCAAATACCAACCGCTCGAGCCTTTGCCGCTCGATACTGCTGAAAACGTATTACAATAGTTTGCTGCTGGGTGAGTTTGACTGTCACTAACCAAGCACTGAGTATTAACACGACCGTTCATATCAGCTGAGGCTGCACCGCTGTCCATATCACCAAGACAAGAAACATTATAACCATAACCGCCCCAGGTTTGATTACTTTCCGTCAAGGCCACCGCAAATCCGGTGCTGCCGTTCACATAGGCCACAATACCAACCGGTGTCTTGCTGGCTATCACGCTGTCTGATATCGTACCGTCTGAATACAATATCGCTCCGGGCGCCGCTGCGCTCATATTTCCGCCTCCCTGCGGACAATAGAGCTTGCTCTGGTCAAACGGACATTTTAACGCCTCCAAGCCTTCGCAATCCGTTTCACTCTTCGTAAAGCCCAGCGTTTCGCAGCTCGGCGGCGTCGCGCAGGTTTGTGCTGCTGCGGCTCCCGACGCTGCAAGGCTTCCCAGCATACTTAATGAGGCTATCAGTTCCTTTCTCATCTCTTTTCTCCTTTCCTTGCTCTTTACTGCCACCAGCAGCGCAATGCTCCCTCACACCAGTAATTATCCAAATCTACCGCCGTGTCCTTACAACCGGTTACGCAGTAAAGACCGGTACAATCTTCCCGGCGGCAGACCGAATGCGCCGGACATTCGCTCAGTGTGCACTCATACAAACATTTCTTACATTCGCTGTATTTTACCGTGCTGCCGCTTTTGCACGTCTTTGCTCCTACCGCCGCGCCGTACTCGCACGTCGTATAGCCTTCGCACGGATTTTCCTTGATTTTGTATCTTTTTCCCTCACAGCTGTCGCAGCTCCCGTTTGATACATACCCATCGGGTATCTCATCATAATCGTAACCGCTGCACATATTGCAGCACGTACCGTAATCCGTATCATATTTGCAACGACCCTCTTCTTCCAGACGCCAGCCCTCCGGGCAGTCCTTGGTATAGCCGGTACACGCTTCCTCAACGTCGAGCTTGCAGTCTTTATATTTGTTTCCGCTGCCGTCGTTACACGCCGTCCCTTCCGGATAATACGGCGGCTGACAGTTGCTGTCCGTATACTTGTAATCTTCCGTACAACGGCAGTTCTTGTAACAGCTCAGCGTATTTGTCACAAAAACGTATTCTCCGGTTTGTCCCACGCCGCAGGAGGACTGGTAACCGTAATCGCTGCATCGTTGCTCCTTGTCGCCCCCGCCGGGCTCATCTGTTGAGCCGCGTTTGCTCATATGGTTCTGCCAGTCCGGCAGCCACCAGGTTGCGGCAAGTGAGAAGGTGTTATCGGAAGCAACAGGTTTCGGGAGAAGTGCGGTGTGTGTTTTTATATCATAGGTGTGAACGGCGAGAATTTCACCTCTCACCTCCGGCGTGTTTAAGCAGAGCGTAAACGCGCACAAAGCCAATAAACTTGAATATCTCATCGTTTTCGTCCTTTGACAGTTAAAAAACCGAAACCTGTTGTTCCTGAATTTTATTATAACAAAAAACAAAAAGAGAGTAAATAGTTATTTGTGTGGGGTGGACGGAAAAGTTTATAAAAAAGACGGGGATAGTTATTTTTTATAATGAAGTTGTTAAAGAAGGTTAGATTCAGACACAAAAAAAGTCCGTGTAAATGCAACGGACTTTTTTATAAAAACTGAGATTCGGTAATTAACCCTGACGAGCCTTTAATTTGGGGTTCTTTTTGTTAATTACATAAACGCGACCTTTGCGGCGGACAACTTTACAGTCCTTATCGCGAATTTTTTTAGTTTTTAATGAGCTGTAAACTTTCATTTCTCTATCCTTATTGTCAAAAGTTATCCGCAACTTATGCTAAATCTGTGCCGTTGTCAACTTTAAATTTAATTCTTTGGTAAAAAAGTAAGATAGATTTTGCTTTTCGGAATAAAATTTATATAATCAAAACCAAGGAGATAAGAGAAAATATGAAAAAAACAGGCATCATTCTGGGGTTATGTTTGTGGGCGCTGCCGGTTCAGGCGCAAATGCCCTATATGGAAGAGGTTAAAGCTTTGGGAGCGATATCAGGCCAGGGGCTGGCCTGCGGATCGACAAAATATGATACGTTTGAACTTTTGGCACGGGCAATCCTTTTGACCAAGTCGCCCTCGGATAAGCTGCAAAACGACGCAATTTACGCTTATTCCGAAGCCAAGGCCAATGCTTATATGTCCAAGGAAATGGACGGTTTTTTTGATTGTGCGACGATTAACCGCCGCTTTGAGAATCAGGATATTTTTAAGGCCGTGTTGTATGCTGACGGTACCATTAAAATGCCTGACGGACAGATTTTGACGCCGCGTCAGCCATATGACGCAACGATGATTTATAAGAAAAACGACAAAGTTCGTGAAAATGCCAAGGCGATTTATAACGGTGCGGAAGCCCAAATCGTTAAAGTTGACGTTAAAGACAGCACCGTTGCGGATTCTAAGGCAATGAGAGTTCAGAATCCGGTTTCCCAGCCGGCGGCACAGCCTCAATCCCGCAAAATCAACCGGGACTATGAGCCGGATTATGAAGATTCCGGAATCGGGCATATTTCCCGAAGAGGGCGCTAGCCATGTTAATAAGGCCGGAAGTTTCGTCTGATTTTTCCGAGGTGTATCGGTTTGTGAAAAAGGCATTTGCCAGTGCATATGTCAAGGACGGAAGCGAGCAGGATTTTGTAGAGAAGCTGAGAGCCGGCGCAGGTTATCTTCCCGATTTGGCACTGGTGGCAGAAGAAGCGGGACGGCTTGTCGGTTATGTTATGCTGACTAGGATTTTTGCCGTTGAGGGAACAACGAGGTTTCCGTTGTTGTTGCTGGCGCCGCTGGCTATTGCCGAGGAAGAGAGGAAGCGGGGAAAAGGGGCGTTTTTGGCTGAAAAGGCCTTGCAGCGGGCGGCAGAATTGGGAGAAGAGGCCGTCGTTCTGGTTGGGGATCCTCATTTCTACAATCGTCTGGGTTTTTCCGAACTTGGCGGTTTCGGTTTGAAATGCAATATGGAAATTCCCGCCCGTTATGTTTTGGCCAAAGAACTGGTTCCGGGAATTTTGAAAGATGTTCACGGTATCGTGGAAATCATGTAGTTTTTTTATTTTTCTTGCTTAAGTTCAAATCTTCTATATACTCAGCACCAAGTTAAATAAATTTATTGATGGAGAATAGCGATTATGGCCGCAGTGCAGTATGTTTTTGTCATGCAGAATTTAACCAAAGTTTTTCCGGGCGGAAAGGAGCTGTTTAAAGGGATTACGTTGTCGTTTTTGCCAGGTGCAAAAATCGGCGTTCTCGGTGTCAACGGCGCCGGTAAGTCGACTTTGCTGAAAATTATGGCCGGCGTAGACAAGGAGTTTAACGGCGAGGCCTGGGCCGCGGACGGCGTTAAGGTCGGGTATCTGGAACAGGAGCCTCAGCTTGACCCGAAAAAGAACGTTATGGAAAACATTATGGACGGGTTGGGGGAAACCCGCGATTTGCTTAAGCGTTTTGAAGAAGTGTCAATGCGCTTCGGCGAAGAGATGACTGACGACGAAATGAACGACCTGATTAACGAGCAGGCAGAATTGCAGGAAAAAATCGATGCCTGCAACGGCTGGGATTTGGAGCGGACGATTGAAATCGCCATGGATGCGCTGCGTTGTCCGCCGGCCGATGCTGACGTAACCAAGCTTTCCGGCGGTGAAAAACGCCGTGTTGCATTGTGCCGTCTGTTGCTTCAAAAACCCGATATGTTGCTGCTTGACGAACCGACCAACCATCTGGATGCCGAATCGGTTGCATGGCTGGAAAATCATCTTAAGGAATATAAGGGAACCGTGGTAATGGTTACGCACGACCGCTATTTTCTTGACAATGTTACCGGCTGGATTTTGGAACTGGACCGCGGTCAGGGTATTCCTTATGAAGGCAACTATTCTTCCTGGCTGGAACAAAAACAAAAGAGAATCGAGCAGGAAGCCCGCGAAGAAACGGCTCGCCAGAAGACGCTGGCCAATGAGCTGGAGTGGATTCAGAAAAACCCGAAGGCCCGTCAGGCCAAATCCAAGGCGCGTATCAACGCTTATGACGAGTTGTTGTCTCAGGCTGCCAAGGAAAAGATTACCACGGCGCATATCAACATTCCGATGACGGAGCGTTTGGGCGATTTGGTCATAGAAGCGACAGACATCAGCAAAGCTTACGGCGACCGCGTGTTAATCGACAACCTGTCTTTTAAAATTCCCAAAGGTGCAATCGTCGGTATCATCGGTCCTAACGGTGCCGGAAAAACAACATTGTTCAGAATGATTGCCGGCGAGGAAAAACCGGACAGCGGCGACATCCGTTTGGGAGAGACGGTTGACCTCGGTTATGTTAACCAAAGCCGTGACGAGTTGAATCCGGACAAAACGGTTTGGGAAGAAATTTCCGACGGTTTGGATATGATTGAAATCGGCAAACAGACGATACCTTCGCGTGCGTATGTCGGTCAATTTAATTTCAAAGGCAGCGACCAGCAGAAAAAAATCGGTCAGCTTTCCGGCGGTGAACGCAATCGTGTACATTTGGCCAAGATGCTCAAGAAAGGTGCCAACGTGATTATGCTCGACGAACCGACCAATGATTTGGATGTTGATACGTTACGGTCGCTGGAAGAGGGTATTATGAATTATCCGGGATGCGTGTTGGTTACTTCGCACGACCGTTGGTTCCTTGACCGTCTGGCGACTCATATTCTGGCCTATGAAGACGAAGGCCACGTCGAGTGGTTTGAAGGAAACTTTGAAGAATATGAGAAGGACAAGCGCCGCCGTCTCGGCGACGAAGCGGTCAACCCGCATCGTATCCGCTACAAGAAGCTGGAACGTTAGTTTACAAAAAAACAAAGGCACCGGAATTAAAAACGGTGCCTTTTTTGATTTTAAGATTTAGTGCGTTTTCATGTCGGCAAATTCGCCGGTGAATTTTTCAATCTCGCGCATACTGCTTTTGCCAACCCAAATCCAATAATTGCCGCAGGGAAAAAAGCTGCCGCCGAATTTGGACTTAAGTTTATGGCACAGGCTCCAAGGTCCTGCATATCCGTTAAGTTTGTTATCGTCGCTTTCGGCATTGAGGTCGGCTAAAATCATTTTTTCCTTAATGATTTTGCGGGTGATGTAAACCAGGTCGACAGAAGGGACGATAAAACGAAGAAATTTTTCGGAAGTGCAGTCGGGGTAAAAGCTTTTTATGGCTTCTATGGCATTGCCGGCGCCGCCTTTGCCTTGCCAGTACCAGATGCCGCGATAGCGACAGCGTTTTCCGTTTCCGGTGATTTTTTGCAATTTGCAGATGATTTTGCAGGGAGCAATCACCGTCATTTCGCCGCTGGGAACGGAGTTGAAAATAACGAATCTCGAGCAGGCGAGCACGACTCTCTTCAAGTCGTCGATAAAAATTTTTTCAGAACTGTATCCGATGGTATATTTTTTCCAGACGGAAAAAAATACCTTTACGGCGTTACAAATGTCTTTTTCTCTTTTAGGATGCATAATAAAAAAATAATTTAGGTGGAACAATAATTTAATTTGAATGGCCTTAAATTAAGTAATTTTTGAAATTTGTCAAATGAAATTCGATTTTTTTGAAGGCGGCGGGTTTAAAAGCGAAAGCTGAAAGTTATATGACTCTGACGTGGATATCCTGTTTTGTTAAGGAAAGGAAAAACTGATGCGTTTATGGTCGATACATCCAAAGTATTTGGACAGATACGGGCTTGTCGCCTTATGGCGGGAGGCTTTGTTGGCACAGAAGGCTTTGGCGGGAGGTGCCGCGGGGTATCAAAATAATCCGCAGCTCATTCGTTTTAAAAACAAGGAGAATCCGCTTAAGGCGATTGGTTCATATTTGAGCTTTGTGGCTTCGGAAGGAGCCCGCCAGGGGTTTAAACTGAATCATGAAAAAATTATTTATCCTAACTTTGACGAAGAAGTCATCAAAGTTGAGCCGTCTCAGCTGGCTTTTGAGGTAGAACATCTGAAAAATAAGCTGAGGCAGCGTGACAAGGCAAAATTCAAGGCGCTGAGTCAGGTTAAGAAGGTAGAAACCAATCCGATTTTTAATATTCAATAATAAAAGGGGTCGTCAATGTCAAAAGGTACTGTTAAGTGGTTTAATACTAAAAAGGGATATGGATTTATTCAGCCCGAGAGCGGAGAAAAAGATATCTTTGTCCATATTACCCAATTGGAAAAAGCAGGCATTCGCCGTTTGTTCGACGGACAGGCCGTTAATTATGATATTTATGCCGACCGCGACGGGAAACCGGCCGCCGGCAACATTAGAGTTTTATAGTCCGGACTACAGGAGTGTTGTAAGGGAACGGTCTTCAGAAATGAGGGCCGTTTCTTGTATTAAGAAAACTCCCGCTCATGGGCGGGAGTTTGATGAAGAGAGGGAAGCGGCTACAGCTCCTTGACCATTTTGGCAAAGGTGATGCCTTTTTCTTCAAAAATTTCGCCTTCCTGACGGTAACCGTTTTTCTCATAAAAATGAACAACGGTCAGCATGGCGTGCATAACAATTTTGTGATAGCCGGCAGCCCGGGCGCGCTTTTCGGCATAGCGAACCAAATCGCGGCCGATGCCTTCACCCTGATATTTGGTGTCAACGGCAACCTGCATCATCCGGATGGTATCGTTGTCGACGGGAACCAGCATCAGTCCGCCGACGAGTTTGTCGTCCAGACATTCAATGCACCCGATGTGCAGATAATTTGCCTCCTGAACCCGGTGAGAATCCAAAAACTTTAATCCGAGAGGTTCCAGTAAAATTTTGTAACGCAGCTCAACAAGCTCGTCATAGCGTGTGGAACCGAAGTCTATATCAATCATTTTTCTCATGACGCACCTCCCGGTCTTAATAGTTAATTTGATTATAGTCCTTTTTATATAGTCTAGTCAATCGGAATAGAAAGGGCGTTTCAAAAATTTATTAGTTGCGAAATTAAAAAAATCCTTTATTTTCATTGTAAATATTAAAAACGACTACAGGAAAGATTTTATGAGCAGTCATGATTTAAGTTTAATCCGCAATTTTGCAATCATTGCGCATATTGACCACGGAAAGTCAACTCTGGCCGATCGGATTATCGAAGCCTGCGGCGGTTTGGAAAAGCGGGAAATGACCGAGCAGGTGCTTGACAATATGGATATTGAGCGCGAACGCGGCATTACCATCAAAGCTCAGACCGTGCGGCTGGGATATCAGGCCAAAGACGGCAAAACCTATCAGTTGAATTTGATTGATACGCCGGGGCATGTTGACTTTTCTTATGAAGTTTCCAGGTCTCTGGCCTCCTGCGAAGGTTCTATTCTGGTGGTTGACGCTACACAGGGCGTTGAAGCGCAAACTTTGGCGAACGTTTATCTGGCACTGGACAACAATCATGAGATAATTCCGGTGTTAAACAAGATTGATTTGCCGTCGGCCGACCCGGAAAAGGTCAAGAGCCAGATAGAGGACGTTATCGGGCTTGATGCTTCCGATGCAATTGAGACTTCGGGAAAAACCGGGTTGGGCGTTGACAATCTGCTTGAGGCTGTCGTGCAGCGTCTTCCTGCACCGCAGGGCGATGAGAACGCGCCGTTGAAAGCATTATTGATTGACAGCTGGTATGACAGCTATCTGGGCGTGATTATTCTGGTTCGAATCCATGACGGGATTTTGCGCAAAAAAACACAAATCCGCATGATGTCCAATAATGCCACATATCTGGTGGACCGGGTGGGGATATTTTCACCCAAAATGACCGAGGCGGAAGCTCTTTATCCCGGTGAGGTCGGTTACATTACCGCCAGTATCAAAAGCGTCAGCGATTGTAACATCGGCGATACCATAACGGACAACAAAAAGCCTTGTGAGGCTCCTCTGCATGGTTTTAAGCCTTCGGTTCCGGTGGTCTTCTGTTCTATTTTTCCGGTTGATTCAAGCCAGTATGAGGCACTGAAGGACGCGTTGGCCAAGCTTAAGCTCAATGACGCCAGCATTGATTATCAGAATGAAAATTCGGCAGCGCTCGGGCTTGGTTTCCGCTGCGGCTTTTTGGGGCTGCTGCATATGGAAATCATTCAGGAGCGTTTGGGGCGCGAGTTTGATTTGGATTTGATTACGACGGCGCCGTCGGTCGCTTATAAGATTCATCTGACCAACGGAACTGATATTACGCTGCACAATCCTGCCGATATGCCGGATGTGACAGCCATTCGCTCTATTGAGGAACCAATGGTCAAGGCTACGATTTTGGTGCCGGATACATATTTGGGCTCTGTCCTTAAACTGTGTACCGAACGCCGCGGCGAGCAGGTCGAGCTGACATATGTCGGCAGCCGGGCGATGGTCGTTTATAAGATTCCCCTGAATGAAATCGTTTTTGACTTTTATGACCGGCTGAAGTCGATTACCAGCGGTTATGCCAGTTTTGACTATGAACTTACCGGTTATGAAGAAGCTGATTTGGTCAAGGTTCAGATTTTGATTAATGAGGAGCCGGTTGACGCTCTGGCGTTTTTGTGCCACCGTTCCGAGGCAGAATCGCGCGGCCGCCAGATTTGCGAACGGTTAAAAGATTTGATTCCGCGGCATCTGTTTAAAATTCCGATTCAGGCGACCATCGGTGGCAGGGTTGTTGCCCGTGAGACCATTTCCGCTCTTCGCAAAGACGTAACGGCCAAATGCTACGGAGGAGACGTAACCCGCAAACGCAAGCTTTTGGACAAGCAGAAAAAAGGTAAACTACGGATGCGCCAGTTTGGTAAAGTTGAAGTGCCGCAGTCGGCATTTATAGAGGCTTTGCGTATCGGTGACGAATAAGAAGGCTGTATAATGGTCATCTAATACAGAAATTTCAGAATGGAAGTTTCCTCACGTACGTTTTATGTACGTTCCGGTACTTCCATCTTTATTTCTTATTATATGCCGCATTCTCCAGCCTTCTTCGGGAATCGCATAATGGTCGTCTAATACGGAAATTTCAGAATGGAAGTTTCCTCACGTACGTTTTATGTACGTTCCGGTACTTCCATCTTTATTTCTTATTATATGCCACATTCTCCAGCCCTCTTCGGGAATCGCATAATGGTCATCTAATACGGAAATTTCGGAACGGGAGCGTCCGTATATTGCCGTATTTTAGTTTTCGTTTTTTGGGGAAGAAGCCTGTCGGCAGGCAACTAAATTTTTTATATGGGTATTCTTTTTTTAACTTCTTGCTGATAATATTTACTCAAATTAATCAGGAGAATCGGAATGGCAAGAGCAATCATATTAATGATGGATTCATTCGGTATCGGCGGTGCACCCGACGGTGCCAAATATGGCAATGACGGCGCCGATACGCTAGGGCATATTGCTGCAGCCGGAAAAGGATTGAATATTCCGAATTTACATGCGTTGGGATTGTCTGAGGCGGCCAAAGGTGCCAGCGGCAAGTATCCGGCCATCGGCACCCAAAAGGCACCGCGGTTGCAGATGCCGTCGAAATACGGGCATGCCAAAGAAATCAGCATGGACAAAGATACGGTTTCCGGCCATTGGGAAATGGCGGGATTGCCGAATCTCAAAGGCTGGGGGCATTTTAAGCCGGATTATCCTTCTTTTCCGGCAGAAGTGATTGAAAACATCGTCAGGGAAAGCGGAATTCCCGGCATTCTCGGCAATAAAGCCGCTTCGGGTACGGTGATTATTCAGGAGCTTGGCGAAGAGCATATTCGGACGGGCAAACCTATTTTCTATACTTCAGCCGACAGCAATATGCAGATTGCCGCCCATGAAAATCATTTCGGTTTGGACAGACTTTACAGGCTTTGCGAGATTGCTTACAAATATGTTCAGCCTTATAATATCGGGAGAATTATCGCCCGTCCTTTTGTGGGAGAGAAAAACGGAGCGTTTTCCCGTACGACCAATCGTAAGGATTATGCAGCGCAGCCGTTTGGCGAGACTTTGCTCGACCGCATTAAATCTGCGGGCGGAAACGTAATCGCTATCGGTGCCATTAACGATATTTACGCCCATCGCGGCATTACGAAGGAAGTCCATGCCGCGAAGCTGCCGCAGTTGTGGGATGCGACGCTGCGCGAAATAAAGGAGGCACCGGATTTCAGCTTGGTATTTACCAATTTTGAAGACTTTGACATGTATTTCGGCCATCGCCGCGATATAGACGGCTATGCCGGGGCTTTGGAGTATTTTGATTCCCGACTGCCGGAAATTGCCGGTGTTTTGCAAGAAGACGACATTGTTTTTATAACGGCAGACCACGGCAATGATCCTACATGGGAAGGTACCGACCATACCCGGGAGCAGGTGCCGGTAATTATGTTTGGTCCCAAGGTTGCGGCTGCCGATTTGGGACAGAGGGAAACTTATGCCGACATAGCCCAGACAATAGCCGAATATTTTAATCTGAAGCCGTTTGAGTACGGCACCAGTTTCTTGAAGGACAAGCAATGACTTATTTTGCAGCAAACCTCCCCAGAGACAAACATTGTTTTTTTGGAGCCGAAGGCGGCGTTTCGAACGGTATTTACAAAGGGCTTAACGTTAATACCCGCAGTGACGACAATCCGGAAGACGTTGCCCGAAATTTGGAGATTGCGGCGAATCGGCTGGGCGTACACAGCGAAAATCTGCATCTGTTGATTCAGGGGGTAAGCAGCCGTGTCGAATTTGTTGAGCAAGCCTCGCACCGTCAGATGGAAGCCGACGGGGTCGTGACGAACAAAGAGGGTGTCGTTTTGTGTATTCGGACGGCGGACTGTGCTCCGGTTTTGCTGGCCGATTATGAGAACGGCGTCATCGGTGCGGCTCATGCCGGATGGCGGGGTGCTTTCGGCGGCGTTATTGAAAACACGTTGGATTTAATGATTGCCAAAGGAGCTGTTTTGGGTAATATCCGCGCGGCGGTGGGGCCTTGTATCGGCCAGCAGTCGTATGAGGTGGACGATTGTTTCCGTCAGCAGTTTACCGGGCGGGACGCGGCTTTTGAAAAATATTTTATAAATTCTGCAAATGCGGGACATTATATGTTTGACTTAGAACGTTTTTGCGGGGACCGTCTAAAAGACTGCGGCGTGGCCAGCATTACGGTTTCGGGGCTGGACACCTATGCGCTGGAAAACGATTATTACAGTTTTCGGCGTTATACGCATCGCGGCTTGATAAAGGCGCCAAAGTGTTTTCCGGTGGAGTTGTCGGCAATAAAACTTTAGCTTTGTGGGCAAAAACGGCATAGTGCTTTATTTTGTTGCGAAAACTGCTATAATGCAAAAGGTTTTAACAATATAGAAGTTTTTTATGTCTCCGCTCGGAAAATTTACTCTGGCTTTGTTGGGTTTGCGTTTCTTCGGCGCCGAAGGTTTTTTTATCGGCCTGTTTCTGGGGCATATGCTGATAGACCGCACATTGGTTATTACCGCTTTGGAAAAGCGTTTGAGTTTGTTGGATGACAACATTCGCTTGATGTTGCCTTATAAAATCTATCGGTACTATAATCGGATTGACGGTAACTTTTGGGGCAAGATTTGGGGAATGCTGTTTGGTTCGCTGTTATACGGCGTAAACGGCTTTATTTTGTTTTTTATTGTCGGGCATTTTGTCTTTGACACGCCGAACAGCCGTCATGCCCGCAAATTCCGCAAAGAGCTGGATTTCTTTTTTGACAATAACTGGGGCAAAATCGGCGGGGCTGTTCTGGGGTTTGTCAGCCATAGCCGGATTTTGTTGTTTTCCGGAATTATCGCGGGCTTTTTCATTGACTATTATCGAATGGAAAATGCCAATTTGTTTCCGTTTGCACGCATCCGGCAGTTCTGGTACAAGGTTAATCCGTTAAAATTGTGGCGGCATTCACAGGAAGCGCGGCATGTGGCCTTTATTCAGGCGATGGCGGGGCTTGCCGCCAAGGTTGCCAAGGCCGACGGACAGGTGACCGAAGAGGAGGTCCGGGCTTTTAAAAAGGCCTTTGCGGTAAAACAGGAAGAAAATTCAAAAGTTGCAAAAGTTTTTAATAAAGCAAAAACCTCCAGTGAGGGAATTGAGAAATATACTCAGCAGTTGAACTGGCTGACACAAGGCAATTTGCCGCTTAAGGAGAACGTGGTTGACAATCTGTTTAAGATAGCGGTAGCGGACAGCGGCGGCGCAGCGGCGGAAGCGCTGGACCTGCTGAGGCGCATAGCCAGGCAAATAGACTTGCCGGAAGGTAATTTTGAGGTTATTCAGGACATCTATACGCCAAAGAGCAAAAATGCCACGATGCAGAGTTTTTATGACGTCTTGGGAGTCTTATGCAATGCCAGCGACTGTGAAATAAAACGCCGCTGGAAAGAGCTTATCGTCAAATACCATCCGGACCGGTTGCAGGCTCGGGGCGCCAGTGCCGAAGAAATCGAATCGACGACCTTAAAAATGGCGGAAATAAACAACGCATATCAGGCGATTATGAAAAGCCGGAAAATAATCTGAGGAAACGGAGATGAAAGAACAGCTGCTGCCTTATTTTGAAGAGCGGACGACACCGGTGGACATGATTGTGCTGCATGCCAGCGCCTTTCCGGCAGAGAAGCTTCTTTATTATCTTGATTACTATAAATGCAGCTGCCATTATGTTTTGGATGAGAATGCCGAGCTGATTAAAGTCTGTGGAGAAGAGAAATGCGCTTTTCATGCGGGAAAGGGATATTGGCGCGGAGCTGAGAAAAGCGTTAACCAGCGCTCGATAGGCATTGAAATTTGCAACATGAGTCTGGGGCAACATCCTTATGACGAAAAACAGATAGACAAGTTGATTCCTTTTTGCCGGAAACTGGTTCGCAAATATGCGATTCCGCTTTGCAATGTTGTCGGGCACAGTGACGTGGCGCCCGCGCGCAAGGCTGATCCAGGTCCTGCATTTCCGTGGAAGCGGCTGGCAAGAGAGGGATTGGGGTTATGGTACGAACCCAAAAATGCCGCTAAAATGGCGGAAGACGATACGGCCAGACTGCTGAGCATTATCGGGTATGACACCGCGAGCGAAGAGGCGGTCAGGGCTTCGGCCTATGCGTTTTGCCGTCGTTTCCTGCCGCAGTTTGTTCAGCTTGACGAAGACGTTGCACATTTGGTTGACAACGTGCTGCCGGATGAATTTGGATTTATGGCCGAAACTAAGTTTAAGCAGGTTTTGAAGGCGGCAGCTTACAGTTATCTGAATTACAAATAGCGCAGTGCGTCCAGGACGCCTTGCAGAATGTAAGCGGCAGACGAGCTGTCCAGAATGTCTTTTCGTTTTGCCCGGGACATGTCGACTTCCTTTATTAAGAAATTTTCCATGGCTTTGGAGGACAAACGTTCGTCCCAAAAAGCGTAGGGCAACGGAATTTCCTGCGCCAGTTTTTGTGCAAAGCTTCGTACGGCTTTTGCTGTGTCGCCTTCTTCGCCGTTCATTTGCAGCGGCAGGCCGTAGACGAGGGCGCCGACTTCCTTTTCGGCTACCAGTGTGCGAATGGCTTTGAGGTCCGCGTTCCAATCAGACCGGAAAATGGTTTTTTGAGGGGTTGCCACCGTCCACAGCAGGTCAGAGACGGCCACGCCGAGGCGCTTGGTTCCGAAGTCGAAACCGAGGATGGCTTTATAAGGTTTTATCTGTTGTTTAAAATCGCGCAAATCCATGAAATTCTCCTTGATTGTTTATCCTAGATGATTGGCCGCCGCTGTCAAGCGGATAAATAAGTCCGGGACGGCAAAATATTTAAGCATAACCAAAAAGTTATGAGTGTTTTTTCTATCTGCTAATTGAATTTTAAGAATCTTTGTATAGTATTAGCGACAAGTAAATCCATAACTCTTTTACAAGGAAAAAAATATGAAATTGCGTTTTTTATGGACAGTTTTGGCTGTTTTGGCGCTTGCGGCTCCGGCTCGGGCCGAATTGCAGATTGACGTTTCGGGGGCGATGCGCGATCCGATGCCGATAGCTTTTCCGGAGATGATTCATGACGGTTTCTTTGTAGGACAATACGGTGATAAAATCCGCAATGTGGTTATTGCCGATTTGGAGCGTTCGGGACTGTTCAGGGTTATTGACGAGAGCAGCTACATTCAGGATTTCAAGTCTATGGAAGAAGAACCGAAGTTTGTTGACTGGAAAGCGATTAACGCTCAGGCGCTGGTTCAAAGTTCGGTAAAGGAAATCGACGAAAAGAATCTGCGGGTTGAGTTCCGTCTGTGGGATGTTTTTGCCGAAAATCAGATGAAAGGGCAGTCTTTTACGACGACAAAGGACAATTGGCGCAGAGTGGCCCACGTTATGGCAGATGCCATTTATGAGCGGCTGACCGGAGAAAAGGGATATTTTGACACCCGGGTGGTTTATGTTTCCGAGACGGGGCCCGCTACCCGTCGGGTCAAACGGTTGGCAATTATGGATCAGGACGGCGAGAACCACAAGTTCCTGACATCCGGTCAGGCAATGGCGCTGACGCCGCGTTTTTCGCCCAATTTGCAAAAAATTACTTATATGTCGTTCAGCGGCAATACGCCGAGAGTGTATATTCTGGATATTGAAACCGGCAAACAGACCTTGCTCGGAAACTTTCCGGGGATGACGTTTGCTCCGCGCTTTTCTCCGGACAGTTCCAAAGTTTTGCTTAGTTTTGCCACCGGCGGAAAAACCAATATTTATGAGATGGATTTAAACTCCCGCCGCAGCAAGCAGCTTACTTTCGGCAATTCAATCGACACTTCGCCGAGTTATTCGCCGGACGGCAGCAAAATCGTGTTTAACTCCGACCGCGGCGGCAATCAGCAATTGTACGTAATGAATGCCGACGGCAGCGACATTACCAGAATCAGTTTTGGTTCCGGCCGTTATGCGACGCCGGTATGGTCTCCGCGCGGCGATTACATCGCTTTTACCAAAATGGCAGGCGGTCAGTTTTATATCGGAGTGATGTATCCTGACGGTACCGGCGAGCGCTTGTTGGCCAGCGGCTATTTGGTCGAAGGGCCGACCTGGTCTCCCAACGGACGCGTTTTGATGTATTTTCGTCAGGAAAAAGGAAGCCGCGGCCGTTCGGCTCCGGTTAAGCTTTATTCAATCGACCTGACGGGGTATAACGAACGGCAGATTATTACGCCGGCCGACGGATCCGATCCGGCCTGGTCGCCGCTGCTGCCGTAAAACGCATCGTCTTTTAGTGAAACAAAGAGCCACCGCAAATTTCTCGGTTTGGGAAGATTTTGCGGCGGCTCTTTGTTTATGAAGATGCTTTTTGTATTTTTGTCAAAAAGCCGGTTGACATGAACAAATTGTGAGCTAGTATGAAGTTTCTTCAAGAATTTTTATAACACTTAATATTAACTTTAAAATTATTAGTTTGTATGAACGAAATTCAGAAACAAAGGTTAACCTCTCAGGACTGGGAGATTAAAAATGCGGCTTTTAAGCTGGGTGTGTTTGAGATTTTCACCAATAAAGAAGACGATAATTTCTTTGATTACCTGGTTGCATTGGACCGTACTCGTTTTTTGAACAATTCGCTGGAAGTTTTGAAACTTTATCCGGATAAGGGTCTCATTTGGGAAAATTTTTTGAAGTACAGCGGTAAACTCAGTGCGGAATCCGACGTATTGACAATGCTGGCAAAAGCATATGAGGCGGCTAAAGGCGTCAAGAAAAAGCAGTCAGTTCTGGAGGCTATTGAAAACTACCCGGCAGGTGCTGCGGAGAAAGTTGTGATTCTGATGCCTCTGACGGTTAAAACAGCACAAATGAAGGCTTATGTTCACAAGCTTCTGCCGTTTTGCAACGACAATGCCCTTAATGAGATTCTTCTGACGATGAAGCTTCCGCAGTTGGAACTTTATCCGGAGCTGCTGCACAAGGTTAAGCCGGCCTTTATCGGAAGAGTGCTGAACATCATCGGCAACGGCTGCTGGTGGAGAGAGAGCGGACAGCATTTGTTGGACATTTTGCTGGACGGCAAGATTGATTTCGTCAATCTGTATGCCGATGCTTTGTTTCCGCTTTTGATCTCAAGGGAGTTTCCTTCATGTGTACCGTGGCAGCTTAAGACAATCGTCAGCATTATTGAAAGCCGGAAGCTCAAGGCATCCTGCTGGAAAGAATGGAGCGAAGCTTTAGCGGTGAAGGTTGTTGAAGAAGCACGCAGAAATGCAGAGGTTTGGGACAGAATCGAACCTGTCTGCAAAAAAGCGGCGAGAGCCGACAAGGAACAATTGCCTTTGATAATAACCTTTGTCGAAGACTGCGCCAGATATGCGGCAACTGATAAACCCGAGGGCACAAAGTTTATTTGGATGAAGTGCGCCGCCGGAAAATATGTTGCTCCGGTCAGCCGCAAAGCGTTGCTTTTGGAATTTTTCCTAATCCGTCATTTGGTTAATGAGGAAGCAAGAAAAGAGTATTCGGCGTTTTATCCGCAGGTGATGATGTTTTTAGCGCGTTTCCACGGTAATCGTCAGCAGAATGAACGTCGGGACGAGGCTTGGGAAAAGCTGAAAGCCATGACAGTGAAATTTAGCTTTGCCGGAGCGGAACATCTGATAGAGCAAGCCAAAGACGCATTACAGCTTGAGTTTGACAACCGGCACAAGGTTCTTGACTGGCTTAACCGTCTGATTGCCGATAATGATGATTTGTTTGTCGACAAAGAGGATTACGGTTTGGACTGGGTGAGTGATTTTAATACGTTTTGTTTAGAAAATCAGCTCAAGGTTCCGGCATTTACCCGCCGGTACGGTTCCGAAGTTCACAAACTGACGGAAGAACGCCATAACAAAGAGCGTATTCTTGCGGAATTGGCATTGCCCCAGATTTAATCGTTCAATCGTTATTGAAAAACCGTTTAAGCTTTCAGGCTTAAACGGTTTTTTTTCAGCTGATTTTTTCGATTATGCTGCTATGTGCGAGCGGGTGAGCGGCACTGACTTTAATATGTTTTCTTAATGCCGCGGCAGCGTGTTTGTATTCATCTTCGGTTTGGGCATGGACAACAGCGAGAGGCGTGCTGTCGTCAACCAAATCGCCGATTTGGCAAAAACGGCTGTAACCGGTGGCATAATCAAGTTTTTGGTCGGGACGGACGCGTCCCCCTTTTAATTCAATGATGCTGAGGCCGATGTCCCGGGTATTCATAGCCGTGACATATCCGGGATTTTCAGGATAAACCGGGCGAACGATGGCTGCGCGGGGCAGATAATGGAGCGGCCGTTCGCAGAAATCTGTCGGGCCTCCCAAAGCGGCAACCATTTTAGCAAAGATTTCAAGCGCTTTTCCTGAATCCAAAACTTTTTGCAGTTGTTTTTTGGCTGAGACCAAATCTTTGCTTAATTGAGCATTTACCAGCAGTTCGGCACAGAGCTCCAGAGTGATTTGATGCAGACGGGCATCGACTTTTTCGCCTTTCAGATATTCGACGGCTTCAATGACTTCCAATGCATTTCCGACGTTGTGCCCCAGTACCTGGTTCATATCGGTAAGGATTGCGCTGGTTTGCGTTCCGGCTTCATTGGCTACGCTTACGATTGAATGAGCTAGACGGCGGGCATCTTCAATGTTGTCCATAAAGGCGCCGTTTCCGCATTTTAGATCCATCACCAGACAGTCCAGTCCGGCTGCCAGTTTTTTTGACAGAATCGATGCGGTTATCAGTTCTACCGACTCCACTGTTCCGCAAACGTCGCGGATGGCATAGATTTTTTTGTCGGCAGGAGCGAGGTTTCCGGTTTGTCCGATGATTGCACAGCCTACTTCTTTTACGGTTTTGCGAAACAAATCGTTATCCGGCATTGTCTGGTAACCGGGAATGGAGTCAAACTTGTCGAGCGTGCCTCCGGTGTGACCAAGGCCGCGTCCGGAAATCATGGGTACAAACCCGCCGCAGGCGGCTATCATCGGAGCCAGCATCAGGCTGACCTTGTCTCCGACCCCGCCGGAAGAATGTTTGTCTACCACCGGACCGTTAAGTTCTTTCCATTTGAGAACATCTCCGGAATCGCGCATATTAAGGGTGAGGGCGGTTGTTTCCTTTACATTCATTCCGTTGAGGAAAACGGCCATGGTTAAAGCTGCGGTCTGAGCGTCAACGATGGTTCCGTCGGTTACGCCGCGGATAAAAAAGGCGATTTCGGCAGCGGTAAGGGCTTGGCGGTTACGTTTTTTGCGAATGATTTCCTGTGGCAGCATGGTGATTATCCTTGATTAAGAACTTGTAGCAGATTAGTGAGAAGCGAGCTGGCTCCGATGCGGAAAGTCTGAGGGCTGACCCAGCCCGGTCCCATAACGGCATTGGCAAGCACCAGATATTTTTTTGCCTCCTCTAAAGTACGAATTCCGCCGCTGGCCTTAAATCCAACTTTTTGTTTGGAGGCGAGAATCGTTTCCAAAACGGCATTGGCCGCTTCCGGCGTTGCAGAGATTTTGCTTTTGCCGGTGGAGGTTTTGATGAAGTCGGCGCCCCCTTCAATGCAAAGTTGAGCCGCTTGTTTAATATTGCGGGTGGTTTTTAGCTCCCCGGTTTCCAAAATGATTTTGAGCGGTCTGTTTTTGCCGCAGTTTTTGCGAGCCAGAGCGACGAAATCGATACAGGTTTGAATGTCTCCGTCCAAAAAACTGCGATAAGGAAATACGGTGTCGATTTCATCAGCGCCGGCTTTGACCGCTTTGGCTATTTCGGCTTCAACCTTTGCAAAGTCGGTTCCTCCGTGGGGAAAGTTGACAACGGTGGCGATTTTGATGTTTTGCGATATGAGCTGCAGAGCCAGGGGAATGAATTTCTGATAAATGCAAACTGCCGCAGTATTGCCGTAAGGGGTTACGGCACGCCGGCAGATATCGGTAATCACTTCGTCGTCATCAGTGTCGTTAAGCGATGTCAGGTCCAAACATCTGATAATGATTTTAGCTGCGGTTAAGTCGTCCATTTCAGGCCTCCTTTATAAAGCTTTTAACCAGAGAGGTCAGGTTACGGGCAGCGGCGGCTGCGTTGTCCAACGTTTCCTGGTGGCTTAACGGCGTGGTTTGCAAACCGGTGCCGTAATTGGTGATGACCGAAAAGCCGAGGACTTTGATTCCGCAGTAGACGGCGGCCAAGACTTCCGGTACGGTTGACATTCCGACGGCGTGGGCTCCGAGTATCTGAAAAGCCCGGATTTCGGCCGCAGTTTCAAAGTTTGGTCCGCTGACCATCAGGTAAGTTCCGTCATGCAGCTTGATACCGGCATCTTTGGCCAGACGGTGTGCCAGATTACGGAATTTCCGGTCGTAAGCATTACTCATATCGGGAAAACGCGGGCCGAAGCTGTCGTCGTTAGGACCGATGAGAGGGTTGCGTCCGCTGAAATTAATATGGTCGTTAATCAGCATCAGGCTGCCCGGGGGGAGACTTGGCATAAGAGAACCGGCCGCATTGGTTACAATCATTTCAGATATGCCCAGTTGTTTGAACGCTTTGATGACTTCGGCTATTGCCGAGGGCTGGTAACCTTCATAAAGATGAATCCGGCCCTGCATGCAAATAACATTGCGGCCGTTTATTTTTCCGGCAATCAGGCAGCCGCGGTGACCGCTGACGGTACTGACGGGAAAGCCTTGTATCTCGCTGTACGGAATAATGATTTTATCTTCGACATCGTCGGCCAAAGCCCCCAGTCCGCTGCCGAGGACAATCAAAAAACGGGGAGCGAAGTTTCCCAGCCGGTCTTGTATCTGCCGGGAAAGCGAGAGGTATAAATCAGTCATGGCGGAGACTTTCATCGGTAAAGCTGAAAGGCAAAAGCTCCTCCAGCGTTATGGTTTGGCGAATGCCGTTAACGTCGGCAAGATGAACCAGCATCCCGGGGACGGCAAATTCTTTCAGCCGCTGCCGGCAGGCGCCGCAAGGGGTAATGAGATTTTGTCCGTCGGCAACGATGACGATTTCAACGATTTTGCGGTCTCCTCCGGCAACCATTGCCGCAATGGCTCCGGTTTCGGCACAGGTTCCGTTGGGGTAAGAGACATTCTCAACGTTGCAGCCGGCATACATTCTTCCTTCTGCGGTGAGAACGGCGGCGCCTACCGCAAAGCGGGAATAAGGAGCATAGGCGCGGGTAAAGGCGTCTTTGGCCAGAGACCATAGTTTTTGCCGATTATTCATATCTTGCCTTTCGCTGTTAAAAGTTTTATTAATTATTATGGTTTATAATAAAAGCAGTTTATTCAGATTGCAAAGATTATTTGCTGTTCGTGCAACCGATAAGGAGACCTTTCTTGAAAAAGCTTCTGTTTGTTTTTGTTACGCTGTTAGTGTTAATTGCCGCGGGGTTGGCCGTTTATGTGGCTTCCATCGACTGGAATCAGCATAAAGACAAAATCGCTCAGCAGTTTTCCGAGCTTACGGGAAAAAACATTGTGTTTGAGGGACCGGTGTCTTTTCGTATCCTGCCGTCTCCTTATTTGAGCGCCACGAACGTTAAAATTTATAATCCGGGGGCAGTGAAAGACGTGCCTCTGGTGGAGATTAAAAAGCTGGTGGCCAATTTGTCGCTGGTTCCTCTGCTTAAGGGTGATTTTGACGTTAAAAGAATGGTTATGCGGCAGCCGCAGATAAATTTTGAGGTTATGGACGACGGTACGCTCAACTGGCAGTATCCAATGTCGCCGGAACAGCGAAGCCGTTTGGAGACCACAAGCATTAAACTCAACAGCGTTAGCCTGGACAACGCGACCCTTAATTTTGAAGATCCGTATCACGACATTAGCCTTAAGCTCGACGATTTGAACGGCGAAATTATGGCAGACAGCGTTATGGGGCCGTTCAGAATTGAGGGTAATTATATCAAGAACAATAATCCGGAAGGTTTTGCCATTTCAATCGGCAAGCTGTCAGACAGTTTTCCGACGACCTGCAATGTGGTGTTTACCCACCCGGGGTCAAAAAGCTATGTGCGTTTTGACGGTAATTTTATGTTGGGAAACAAGGTTCTGAACGGTAACCTTATTGTGGAATCGGAAAAGTTGATGGATTTTGCCAAGGCCAATTTCAAAGCCGCCGAGAATTTTCAGCCGGCGTATGATTATCCGTTGGCTTTGACTTTTGATTTAAGCGCCAACGAACAGCAGGTTAACCTTTCAAATATGGTTATCAAATACGGCGAGACGCAGGGAGCCGGCAATGTGCAGATTCCGTTAAACGACGGGTTGGCTCAAACGTCTGACGGCGTTAAGCCGCGTATGGAAATGGCATTCAATTTTACTGATTTTAATTTGGATCCGGTCGTCTATACGATTGAACAGTTTGTGAGCAAATATCATAAAGGCGAGGACGCTTACGAGCCGGATTTGGGGATGGATATGCTGGTTGACGTCAAATCGTTGAAGACGCAGTACAACGGTCAGCCGGTCAAGAATTTTGAAGCCAGTTTCGACGTGATTGACAATATCGTTTCAGTCAACACTTTAACCGCTACCCTGCCGGGAGACACCGACCTGAAGTTAAAGGGAGAACTGACGACGCTTGACGGCGAGCCTTTTTACAATATGGACGTGTCTTTTAATTCCAGCGATTTTCTGCAAACGTTGGAGTGGCTGAAGATTAAACCTGATGTCAGCGTGGCTTCGACTTACCGCAAGGCGGTGGGCAGCGCCAAATTGTCAGGTACGTTTAACAAAATTCAATTGTCGCCTTTTTCTCTGACAATGGACAAGAGCTCTTTGTCGGGAGAGGCCGGGGTAAAGCTTAACGGTCCGCGCATGGACGCTTTGCTGGTCCTGAATGCGGATATGATTAATTTTGACAATTACATCAGCCAACTGCCGAAGGAAGAAGCCGAGAAAAACTGGGCGCAGCGGATGCAGTATCGTTTTTCGAAGCTGGGTTTTCTCAACGATTTTGATATGCAGATTACCGCCAAGCTGGATTTGGGAATTTATGAAAGCCTGCCGTTTGAAAAGGTTGATTTTAAAGCCAATCTGCTGAACGGCAAACTGGAAATAGAGCGTCTGTCCATTAATTCGGTTGCCAACGCGCAGATGGCGTTTGGCGGTGCAATAAGCGGTTTCGGCAATGTTCCCGCTTATGAAAATCTGAAATACGAGGTTAAGACGGACGATGTTTCGGGGTTGATTAACAAATTTGAGTTCAAAGCGCCGAATCTGGATTATAAACAGTTAAAGCATTTTGAAAGCAAGGGTATTGCGACCGGCGATTTGGAAAAATTTGCCGTCAAAAATGTCGGACGGCTGGAAAGTCTGGAATTTGTTTACGGCGGTCAGGTTATCAAACAACCGGACGGATTTCAATATAACGGAAATTTGGAGTTGAAGCATCCGGATTTTGTTAAGATGCTGAACGACTTTAACGTAAAGTACAATCCGCAGGTGTATAGTCTGGGCCTGTTTAATCTGAAAACCAAGTTTATCGGCAACGGCAGCGCGTTCCGTGCCAATCCGGTCGAGTTTAACGTCGGTTTCAACAGTTTTGCCGGTGATGTCACTTATACCGAGAGCGAAGGGCGGCCGAGCATTCTTACCAATATGACGATTAACAAGTTCGAGTTGGACCGGTTTATGAATTCCGCAGCGTCTGTTGAGGCTGACCAGCCGCAGATTTCTCTGCCTCAAGACGATGCCAAGCCCGAATTTCTGGCGAAGCCCTATTGGAGCAGAAACCGGTTTGATTACGCTTTTTACAACGGTTTTGACTTAAGCGGCAATTTTAAAGTGCAGGATTTGTCTTATCGTGACAACAATTTCAAGGATGCGTCTTTTGACGTTGCCCTGACGAAAGGCAATGCGGCCCTGACTAATTTCAAAGCGGCTTACAAAGACGGCGAAATTCAGGCCGAGGCGGCGTTGAATATGCAAGACAAAAGCAAGTTCAATTCCAAGATAAAACTGACTAATCTGGATGCCGGGCGTTTCAACTGGGGCGGAAACCGTTACGGAATCAGCGGCGGAAGGTTCAGCTCGGACATGGTTTTGAACAGTGACGCCTCCAGCGAGGAGGCGTTTGTAAAAAATTTGAACGGTAATATAGATTTTGTTCTTGATAACACGGTGGTTCGGGGATGGAATCTGAAAGAAATTTATCAGGATATTACCAAGCGCGAAGTGCCGGACGGATTATTGGCGGCGGTAAAGGAAAATCTGCAAAGCGGCAATTCGGCTTTCAGCAAAATTGCAGGAAAGTTGAACCTTAACAACGGTACGTATAATTTTGCAGAGACGACCATGACCGGGAGCGGTGCCAAAATCGGCGTTTTCGGAGACGGTAATCTGGACAGCTGGGATATGAACGTCTCATTTAACGTGAAATATGACGAGCCGAAATATCTTCCGGGATATTCCTTTGCTCTGAAGGGGGCAATGAATGCGCCGCTTCTTGATGTCGACGTAAGCGCTTTGTTTGATTTGTATAAGAGTAAGCAAGACAAAATTGAAGCTCAGGAGAAAGCGGTAATCGAAGCAGAAGAAAACCGGCTTAGAAAACTTGTCGAAGAACAGCAGAAAACGGCAGACGCGCTGCTTGATACGGCAAGGAACGGTTTGGCCGTCGCTTTGGAAGGCAAGCTTAAGAACGCTTCCAGCAGTGAGGCCGTTCAGGAATATAAAAAACAGCAGCGGCTGTTGACTGCCGAAATAACCAAGATTGCCAAAACCGTCAATCTCGGGATGAGTAAAGATTTGAGCGACGCTTTGATTAATCAAATGAACGAAGCCAACAAAAATTCGACGGCGGCATTAGAACAAATCAAAAAAGAGGTGGCCCGGATATATCTGAACGACGCCAAAAGCAAAATGGAGCAGATGTACAATCAAGTTGTCGATGCTTACAACCGTTCAAAAGTCATGACGTTTGACTTTCATACCGCACAAGAAAAATTTAAAGCCCGGCTGGCAGACATCGAAACCGACTTCAACTGGGACGAGGATGCCAATATTATGGGCTGGATACAGTTTATTGACGAGAAGTCAAAAGTTTTGAACGAGCAGAATAAAACGGTTTTAGACAGGTTTGTACAAACATCGCAGTCTGGCGAGGCGGATGTGGTTGAGGCTTACAACCGGGAACTTAAAGACCTTGAGACTCAGGTTTCTCAGGACGTCGGGCTGATGAACGATAATTTGAACAAGTTTAAGGACTATGCCGAAGAAAAAATTTCGGCAGCCGAAAAGGCGTATGCCGATCGGCAGAGGGAGGAGGAAATCCGCCGCAAGGTTGAGGAGAACACCGGACATATCAGTATCAAGAAAACCGGAAAAAGCGTTACGGTTAAACGTGACATTGAGGAAATTGAAAAGACGGAAGAACTGACATCCAACGAAAAAGTCAAGGTTCTGGATTTCTCAAAGAAAACGGTCAGTGAGGAAAAGCCTGCTCCCAGAAAGGAGAACCCGGTAAAAAGAGGTAGAGTAATTCGAAATTAATCTTGTCGACGTGTTTTTTTGTGTTATATTTTCCTTATAAAATTAACGTTATGTTATTATTGGAGTTATGACATGAATAAGAAACCCGAAGTCTGCATCTTACCGGTTGCAGGATTATCAACGCGAAACCTTCCCTCCACCAAAGCTTTACATAAAGGTTTTTTGACTCTTCACAGCAAACCCATCATTCAATATGCGGTTGACGCTTGTGCCGAAATAGGGATAAAGGAAATTGTTTTCATCTACAGTGACCAGTCCTGCAAGCATTTGTTTGAAAAACATTTTTCGCCGTATCCTTGGTTAGAAGAACACCTGAAAGAGAAAAACAAGCTTGATTTGCTGAAAGTCGTTCAGGACATTATTCCCCACGGTATGAAGTTTTCTTTTGCCGAACAGTCGGAACCCAAGGGTAACGGTCATGCGATATTGATGGCCAAGGAAATTGTCGGAGACCGTGATTTTGTGGTTATGTGGCCGGATGACGTTTATGTCAGCCTCCACGGCAAGGGTATTTTGGCACAATTGTTGGATGCTTATGAAGAATTTGGCGGCATGGTGGAAAATATCATGGAATTTCCGCGGGAACAGATGGTCCGCTACGGCGCCTTGGTCGGAGCTGTTCGCGACGGTCGTAAAGTTCATGCCAAAGGGCTGGTAGAAAAGCCGGCTTTGGATGAGGTTCCTTCCAATTACGCCAGTATGGGGCCTTATATTCTGCCGAATGTGATTATGGATATTTTGCCGGAGGTTCGCAAAGGAAACAACGGCGAAATCAATTTGACGGATGCGATGCAGTTGGCTTGTGACCGCGGTATCAAGCTTACGGGCGTTTTGTGCGACACGATGCGGTTTGACTGCGGAACCAATAAGGATTTGGAAAAGGCCAATCTGAAATTAAGCCTGATGGAAGATCCGGAGCTTCGTTCTTATTGCAAGGATTTGCTCGACACGATGTTCGTTTAAGGGTCGGTCATTTTTGAAAGAAGTAAAAACCCCGGGATGTTGAGTCCCGGGGTTTTTGTAATCAGCTATTTATAATTAAAGTACGTTAATCATAGCTACAGCAGTGTGCCTGAAAACCACCAAAACTTTCACAACATGTACAAGTAAAAGTGGGACAGGTATTCTCTGCGCAATCTTGTCCGTCATAGCTATTCATAAATTTATAGCAAGTAGTTACTGCACCACAGGAACAGGTACCGGATGTGGTTGGAGCATTGGGACAATCTGTACCAAGCGCGTACCCGCTGGGACAGGAGTAACTGTGGGTATGGTCTTTTTCACAGCTTCCATTTTTACAGGAGTAACCACTCGGGCATCCACCGCAGCATTCGGAAGAGCTGATGCAGGAACCGTTGCAGTCTTTCTTGCCTTGCTCAGCACAAGTTTTAGCGCGACAAGTGTAGCGTGTCGTTCCGGAACAGTCTTTACAAGAAGCGGTCTGTACCTGAGAAGAAGAGCAGCTAGAGGTTTGTCCAGAGCAAGAGCTGCTTCCGCCGCTGACACAGGTATCCACTTTAGTACATCCGGAATTTGCATTGCCCTCATACCCGGAGTTGCAGTAGCAAGAGCCACCGGAGCAGTAGGCGTTAGCGCCGCAGGAAATGCCGGAACAAGGATCCTCAGGCGGACAGGACTTGCAGGAAGTACATTTGCCGCAGGAGTTTGTGGAAGAGCATCCGCAGTCACAAGATTTATCGGACACATTACAATCCGGATTGCCCGAACAAGAGGTGCAGATACCGCAGGAGTTGGTCGAGGCACATCCGTAGTCACAGGAAACCGCCGTCGCACTGCAATCCGGGTTGTCTTTACAGGAGGTACACTTCGAACAACTGTTGTAAGACGCACAGCCATAGGTGCAGGACTTGTCGGAAACGTCACAGTCGGGATTGGACTTGCAGGAGGTACACCGGTCACAGGAGTTGTATCCGGCACATCCGTAAGTACAGTCTTTAGAAGAGACGGTACATTCGGGACGAATGGTACAGCCGTTGTAGTTACCGCCGCAGGAAGTTCCCGATACTTCATATTCTCCCGAACAGTTGGAAGAATTGTATTTGAACTCGGATTTGCATACACATTGGTTATATTTACCCTCACAGGAAGTTCCAGC